>Ga0209727_1000010_pt1 | contig 327276 bp, 343 predicted proteins | sample RifGroC1_FD_183995 | JGI IMG/M metagenome (GOLD analysis project Ga0209727, IMG submission 183995) | Groundwater microbial communities from Rifle, Colorado, USA - Groundwater C1 (SPAdes) (version 2) | ecosystem: Environmental > Aquatic > Deep subsurface > Groundwater | place: Rifle, Colorado... | reverse complement strand
TCTTCCTCTTCTTCCCAACAAATGAGCGCCGGTGTTCAGCAAACCAGTTCTTCTATGCAGCAAGTAGCCTCAGCGGCTCAGCAACTCGCCTCTACCTCGGAAGAGCTAAAAGCATTGGTGGGACAGTTTAAGATCGATGAATCCAATAACATTGCCATTACCTCAGTAAACCCACATAATGGTTCATCCTTTGATTCCTCAACCCATGCTAATGGAAACGGTATGATTTCTGACGATATTATGTCAAAAATTCAGGACACAAAAGATAAAGAGTCTGATAAAGCCGATAAGATTGTTGGAAGTCATTAATAACGGAGAGTCGTCGTTTTAAACGGAAATAAAAGAAAAAAAGGAAGCCAAGTAAGAGATGGTTAGGATCAGAAACTTGTCGATTAAGAAGAAACTCATAATTATTACTACTTTTTTATCAATTGGCGCATGTGGATTTGGGACATATATTATTGTTTTCGTTGGCAATGTTCTTAATGCAGAGCTTAAAAAGGTAGATGAGCTGGGAAGCAAAAGTTTGCAATTGTCTCAGGAAATGAAACAATCCGTTGTTGAGATTAATCAACAGTTTATAGAGGATATGGCTTCAGATAAATCTCGGAGTCAAAGCTTGGATATTGGTAGGTGGAATGAAACTTTTGTAAAAGACCTTTCGGATTATAAGACTGTTGCCGCGGGCATAAGCGATCAGAGCCTTACGGATCTGATTGAAGAATTGGGGCCATTGTATGAAAAATTTTATAGTGCTGGCGTTAGCGGCTTAGAAAAGAAATCCGGATTAGACAGTGCGATTATTGTAAGGCTTAATAAAGATTCTGGAAATATTATCGATAAAATCGACGAATCAACAAAATTGTCGAATGCTTATAATCAGAAGTTATTTGATAATCTCAGTGCTAAATCTCGGGAATTAATAATTGCAACCGCTGTGGCTATTGTTGGTATGGCTGCCATGGTTCTTGTTAGCTGTCTTTCTTTGGCCTTCTCGATCTCTAGGCGCATGAAATCCACAATTGCAGTTGCTAAAAATATGGCAAGCGGCGAAGGTGATTTAACGCAGCGGCTTGATGAAAAAAATAAGGATGAGATTGGTGAATTGGCACATTGGTTAAATATTTTTATAGGGAGTCTTGGTGCTACAGTTTCTAAGATTAAAGAAACAACCCAAGCCCTATCGGCTACAGCGCAGCAGTTAGCTGCTTCCTCCCAGCAAGTTAATACTGCAACTCAGCAAGTTTCCAGTGGGGTTCAGGATGTTGCCAGCACTAGCCAGAATTTGGCTCGAGAAACATCTGTTGTTGGAACAAATGCCAAGTCTCTTTCTGAAGAGGCGAATATTGGATCTGAGGCAGCAAAGAAAGCAAGCGAAAAGATGCAAGCTTTAGCAAATGCTGTGAGCGATTCTTCAAGATCAGTTTCTAATTTAGACAGCAAGAGTCAAGAAATATTTCAAATCATTGCGACTATTAATTCCATTGCTTCTCAAACAAATCTCTTAGCCTTAAATGCCGCTATCGAAGCCGCCAGAGCTGGAGAGGCCGGAAGAGGTTTTGCGGTTGTTGCCGATGAAGTTAGGAAATTAGCCGAGGAGTCTCAAGGAGCAACCAAAGACATAGAATTGTTAATTAATGAAATTAGAAAAAGTACTGATGACGCCGTTTTAAGTATGGGAACTGGAAAAAAAGAAGTAGAAGAGGGTGGTCAGGTGGTAGCGCTGGCATTGGAATCCTTGGAATCAATCGGTTCGAAAATTTTATCAATCACCTCTGCTATTGATGCCTTAACTGGAGTAGCTCAGCAAACTTCCGATTCGTCCCAGCAAATAAGTTTTGGAGTTCAGCAAACTGGTTCTTCCATGAAGCAAGTGGCCTCAGCGGCTGAAGTATTGGCTTCTACATCAGGAGAATTAAGGTCTTTAGTCGGCATGTTTAAAGTAGATGATTCTGATGATTATATTGCTGGAAGTCCAAGAAGATTCATGTAGATACCGTAAGATATATCTTAAAAGATAGCTTGCTTCTCGTCTAAAAAGCTATTATCATGTAGTTAATTATTAATAATGCTAATTAATTTGAAAAAGGAAGCCTATGAAAGTTTTAGTTACGGATGACTCTGCTTTTATGAGAGCGATTATTAAAGCGGCAATAAAAGAAGTGGATCCGAACACCGAAGTTTTAGAAGCCGAAAATGGCGATGTTGCCGTAGAGCTTTATCGTGAGCATAATCCGGAAATGGTTTTTCTTGATATCATTATGCCGGTTAAAAACGGTATCATGGCCATGGAGGAGCTTCGCGAATTAAATTCAGATTTAAAGATTGTAATCGTTACTTCCGTTGGACAAGAAGACATGATTAATAAAGCCAAAGAGCTTGGCGCTAACGGCTTTATTCCAAAACCCTTTCAGCCGGATCAAATTAAGGAGATATTTAATCAGTTAAGGAATATCTGATGCCAAACAAAATCCGGGTCTTTATCGTTGATGATAATGTGATGGTTAGGTATGCTTTAAGGCAACTCTTAAGCGAAGAATCGGATATAATTGTCGTTGGAGACAGTTCGGATTATATTGATCTGAATTCAGAAATAGTGAAATCCCAGGCCGATATTTTAATTATGGACATTCCATTACCAAGAGAAACCGGTATCAGACGTTTAAAGCAAATCAATAAAAAAGGCTTGCCGGCCATTGTTTTTACGAGGTCGGATGACACCATGGTTAAAGATTTGGTGCCGCTCTTAGAGGCTGGCGCGGTTGGTTTTGTGCTAAAGCCCGCAAAGGATGACGAGATTGCTTCTGTTAGAGATGAGCTTATAAACGAAATTTCAACCCATGCAAAATTTCCCTTAAGAATTACTCCCAGGAAATCCGCTGTCCATTTTATGGATCCCTTACGAGTTGTGGCTATTGGCTCTTCTACCGGTGGCCCCGAGGCCTTAAGTGAGATAATTAAGCAGTTTCCGGCAAATTTACCGGCTGGGATTGCAATTGTTCAGCATATGCCAAAGGAATTTACTTCAGGTTTTGCCGCTAGACTTAATAATATGGCAAAAATAACTGTTAAAGAGGCAGCGAATGGTGATATTATAAAGGCAGGGTTAGCACTTATAGCGCCAGGTAACTATCATATGACTTTTGTAATGGAGGCCCAGGGTAGCAAAAGGTTTGCAAGAGTAAAGTTAACTAGCGATCCGCCAAAATGGAAGCTGCGTCCGACAGTTGATAAAATGATGACCACCCTTGCCCCAATTTATGGCCCAAATATTTTAGGAGTGATTCTTACCGGCATGGGGGAGGACGGTGTCGTTGGCATGAAAGCTATAAAGAATGAAGGGGGAAGGACGTTGGTACAAAATCGAGCTACCTCAGTGGTTTTCGGGATGGCGCAACAAGTAATAAAGAATAATTTGGCGGACGAGGTCTTGGCTTTAGATAAAATTGTGCCGCGAATTTTAGAAATTCTTAAAGTGAAAGTTGGAAGCACTTAAATCTTACGGCTTAAAAGAGTAGCAAAGGAAAAATTATGGAGGGGATGGAACAATTTAAAGATTTATGGGTTCAAACCGCAAGAGAAAGGGTACAAACCTTAGGCGATTTGCTTTTAAAGTTGGAAAAAAGCTCGGATGATAAAGAATTAATAGATGAGCTAATGCGCGCCGGGCATTCATTAAAGGGCGAGAGTGGAGCAATGGGCTTTCAAGAAATTGCGACTTTAGCTCATGTCATCGAGGATTTATTTACTGGAATCGGAAACGGTAATATTAAAATGACGCCGGAGATCATAAGCGAGCTTTTGGCTGCAGTGGACAGAATTAGCGAGGGCGTTGATAATGTGGAATCTGGTGCCGGGGAATGTAATTGTCAGGAATCAGTTGAAAATCTTAAAAAACTAACGGGTCTTAAGACTGAAGGTTTTGGCAAGACCGATAAGTCTCAAGAGGTTGTCGAAGAAAGCAATCCAATAGCCGAAGTCATGGAATCTAAAGATAACATTGTAGAAAATACAGATGCTTCTTTAAGGCCGGCTGATCCTGTAAAAAATGAGAGCGAATTAGCAAAAGAAGAAGTTCCGCAAGCTTTGGCAGATAGCCCTCAAGCCAGCAGTGCTACGATGGACGCGAGTACTGCTAAAGTTGATACAGCCAAGCAAGTCTCCACTGTTACTTTAAAGATAGAAAAATTAGATCAGCTTCTTTCTGCAAATGAAGAGCTGGTCCTTTTAAAGATGAAGCTTAGAAATAATCAGATTGTCCAAAATAATACCGAACTTAAGGCAGAGATCCATCAATTAGATAGGCTCGTGACCGATATGCAGTTCCATCTGATGCAGGCCAGGCTGTTTCCAATTAGTTTAGCCTTACATACCTTGCCGCGTTTAGTAAGAGATACAGCTTTAAAAACTGGTAAACAAGTTCGGTTGGATCTTGAGGGTGAAGATACGACTGTTGATCGGACCATTATTGATCACTTAACCGAGCCCTTTGTTCATATGATCAGAAACTCCGTTGATCATGGTCTGGAATTACCCGAAGAAAGAAAGAAGCAGGGCAAGCCAGAAGAGGGAGTTATAAAATTAAAAGCTTATACGAAGGAGAATAAATTTTATTGCGAAGTAAGCGATGATGGCCGGGGTGTCGAGTGGGACATTTTGGCGAGAAAAGCAGTTCAGGAAGGAAAGTTTACAAAGGAGGAAGTTCAAGACTGGTCCGATAAAGATAAAGAACAACTTTTATTTATGGATGGGTTGTCTGCAAGCCAAGAAGTAACAGATATCTCAGGTAGAGGAGTTGGTCTAGGAGCAGTGAGAGAAGCCATTAAAAAGCTTGGTGGTAATGTTTCTGTTTTAACCGAAGTTGGTAAAGGGACAACTTTTACCTTAAGGCTTCCGATGACCCTAGCTATTATGCAGGCGCTTTTGGTTAGGATTGGTGATCAAACTTTTGCAATGCCAAGCCATGAAATTGCTCGTTCGATTCAGATTCAGGAGAATGATATTAAATCATCCGGTAATATGCCAATGATTGTGGTGGATAAAGGTTATGTGCCACTTATCAATTTAATTGATAAATTTGGGTTGGGTAGCGGTATTAAAAAAGATGATGATACTCTTAAGAAAGATCTAGTAACAAAAATTAATAATTCCGGAGAATTACCAACCGGAACTTTAACAGATTTGTTTAATAATGGAGAAGAAACTAAGAACAACGTAGATTCTAATGAGTCAAATGATTCCCGAATTATGACAAGCTATAAAACTGTAGTCCTTATTAGACGCGATGAAGACATGGTTGGTTGTTTAGTGGATAAAATTGTCGCCGAAGAGGAGATTTTGGTAAAGCCGCTTGGTCCGCTTTTAAAACAAACAACTTATTTTTCTGGTGTTACTATTTTGGCTGATGGTTCGGCTGCACCGATTATTAATTATGAGGGTATGAAATGGAAACAGTCCCACAACTAGATCAGCTGCTTGCTGATATACAGCTAAATAAACTTGTATCAGGGATCCAGTCTAAACTAAATGAAGCCCTCCATTCATTAACGAGAAGAGAAGTAAATCTTAATCTTAAAACAAGCGGGTTGATGCCAATTACCGAAGCGCAAAAATTGGTTCAAAATATTTCGGGCCAGGCAACGACTGTTTATATTCCGATTATGGGCGATGTGGTTGGCGATATTTTTGTTTTTTTGCCAGGGGAGCTTGCAAATGGGTTAGCAGATATATTAATAGGTAAAGAGCCGGGAACTACTATTACAATTGGTGAATTTGAAGATTCGGCTATTAAAGAATTTGGTAATATTACCTTTGGGGTTATTATCACCGAAATTGCAAATGCTCTTAAGTTACCGATGATGCTTACGGTTCCAAATTTGGCGACAGATATGGCTAACGCTCTTTTGGATCAAGTTCTAATCGAGTATGGTGAAACGGCGATGGACATGCTTGCTTTTGAGCTTCCCTTTACGGTAGAACCAATTTCTTTAGAAGGTAACTTTTTAATTTTATTCGATAAGAAATCATCCGATTTAATACTTTCTAAGCTTACGGGCTTGAATATAAAAAGGTCAACAGTGGAGGGTGGAGCTTGTGGAGAGCATTGAAGTTGGAATGGGAAAACTTTATATTGCTGAGGCGCCGCTAACACTATCAACAAGCGGAATTGGTTCTTGTATCGCTGTTTGTTTGTGGTCTCAGGCGACAAAAATTGGAGGACTTGCTCACGTCATGCTTCCAAAGCGTCCCGAAGGTCTTGCCAATTTAACAGAGTGCGACCTTAGATATAGCGATGTTTCGATTCATTTGATGGTCAGGGAACTTGAATCGAGAGGTGTGGCTAAATCAGGCCTAATCGCAAAGATTGTAGGAGGAGCAAGTATGTTTCCCGGGCTTCAGGCCAGATCTCAGCAGATGGGACAAAAAAATATTGAGGCCGTAAAACAAATCTTAGAGGAATTAAAGATTCCATTATCGGCATCAGAAATTGGCGGTACGGCCGGTCGAGCCGTCAGCTTTGATATCGCAAATGGCATTGTAACCGTAAGAATGACAATATAGATCACACTTCCTCTTTCTCCCTCTCCCTTGAGGGAGAAAGAGGGGGTGAGGGGTTAAAAAAGGGATAAATATGCTAATAATTTTTAAACCAGGATTTTATTTAGGGATTGATAGTGGCGCCACAAGAACCACAGTAACCATAACTAAGGAAAGTGGCTTAGTTGTTGGTGTGGGTGAAGCCGGTACAGCCAATCTTCATAACGTAAGCTTGGACACGATATTTAGAAATATAAATGAGGCGATTGAGTCGGCCAGAGCAGATGTTTTGGCTAAACATTCGGATTTAAAAATTAATGATTTCGAGGCTGCTTGCTTAGGATTATCAGGCATGGATACTTTTGCTGACAGAGAAAAGGTAAAGAACTATATCAATAATCTATCCGAAGGAGAGAGAACTTTTGGTGCCAAGCGGCTGATTGTAGCTAATAATGGTCTTACGGGTCTGATGTCGGGAACAGAAAATCCGAGTGGAATCTGCCTCATCGCTGGAAGCGGGTCTAATTGTTATGGGATTTCTAGGGTGGGAAAAGAAGCGACGGCTGGGAATTGGGGATATCTTTTAGGAGATCAGGGATCAGCTTTTGCCATTGGTCAAGCAATCTTAAGACAGGTAATTAAGGAATATGATGGCAGATTGACTCAAACTGTAATTACTCATAAGGTTTTAGACTTTCTTAAATTAGCCGATGCGAGCCAAATAGTGGATTGGGCATATCGAGATAAGCTGCCGGTAAGGGAAATTGCGTCACTTTCTAAGCTGTGCGATGATCATCAGCTATCAGATGTGGTTGAAATCGCTAATATCATAAACCACACCGCCCAAGAACTGGCTGTAGCTTATAAAGCAGTTGTAAGTAAGCTAGAGATAAGGGATGATGAAGAATTTCCGGTAGTTTTAGTTGGCGGTCTTTTTGAGATGAAAAATCAGTTTACAAATAAGGTAATTAGGTCGATCTTAAATATTACACCTCAAGCAGTTGTTGGAATGAAGATAAGATCAGCAAGCGAAGGGGCTTCTAGAGTTGCAATGCTACATAATCAGCTAAGAATGTTTCCGGAGAGCTTGATTGTTGTTGTCAGGCCGGAGTGATCTTCTCATTGACTTTCATAAAAACAACCCGTTATAATTACCGAAAGGAGATTTATGGCTAAAAAAATATTATTGTGTGAAGACTCAGCCTTCTTTGCTCAGGCAATTAGTACCTTGCTTACCAGCCAAGGTTATGAGGTAACGGTTGCGCCTGACGGTATGCAGGGTCTAGATATTCTAAAGGGCCAGAAGGATTTTTCGATGATTCTTTGCGATATCATGATGCCCGGAATAGATGGGTTTGGAGTTGTAAGAGAGGTGAGAAACGACCCGGAGCTTACACAAATTCCCTTTATATTCCTTACTGGTGTTACGGATCAAGATAGCATGTTTAAGGCGCAGGATGCGGGGGCGACCGATTATTTTATTAAGTCAAACGTAGGTATGGACAAAATTATTGAGCTTGTTCAAAAACACATTGGACCGGCATTGTAGGAGATTAATAAAGGTAGGTAAAATATAGAAAACTTAGCAAGTTATAAGATTCTAACACCTTGAAAATTACAAATAACAAGCACCAAACAACAAGTAAATTTGAAATAACAATGATTGAAATCCAAAACCTCTATTCCCTGTTCTTTCATAAAGGGGGGGTGTCCGGTAGCGTCTGGAATTTTGAGCATCTGAATTTGTAATTTGTTTGAGATTTGTTATTTGAGATTTAAATGTTGTTATATAACAAATACATTAGCAGGAAATTATTTCTGGATAATATTAATTCAACGGGAAAGGAAATAGCATGGCTACTCTTTATGACTTAGAGCTTCAAGAATCAAATAATTTTATACACGCGCTAGTCGAAAATGGCGAAACTCCTGCATTAAAGCTTATCTTGGATCAAAAAAACCAGGCAGCTTCAATGGGAGAAGTGGGACAGGTTTTACTCGCACAGTTTGAAGATTCAAATAGTGATATCGGCAAAACCCTAACAAGACTTCAGGCTATTAGATTGGACGTTCAGGCAGCAATGACACATATAAATATGACGACAGATCTGGCAGCTAAAGCTAATCAAGTTTTTTCCAGGAGCCCTGAAACCCTAAGTGAACTTAACGAAGAAGATCAAAATATTATTAAGGAATATTGGCTTAAGAAAAAAGAAGTAATTGTATTTTTGCTTCAAAAAGGTTATACGCAAGAAGAATTATTTGCATAAAGATTGATCGTATATAAAAAAATCGGTATAAATTTATACCGATTTTTTTATATACAATTAGTTTAACTATTACATCCCAAGGTATTTTGAGATAAGGCCGTTGAAATCAATGTTATTAAGCTGGGCTTTATCTATAAATTCGCGGGCGCCAAATGATTTTGCTGTAGCTATTTTATCCTCTCCGGCATGTGAACTGATTATAATTACAGGAATATCTCTTGTGTCAACATCATCGTGTAGTTCTTTAAGTACCTCTAGCCCATCTTTACCAGGCATTACGATGTCTAAAAGAATTAGATCAGGTTTTACCACTTTTACTTTGCCCATTGCTTCATTTCCGTTTGCTGCTTCTAAAACACCTACATTCTCTAAAAGCTCTATCTGTTTTTTAAAGACTTCTCTTATGAACATTTGGTCATCTACGATAAGTATCTTTTTCATGCTGTCCTCCCTAGTTATTTAACTATGCTTAATCATAAAACTGTCTTAAGTATAGGAAGCAAGACTGGTCTTGTCAACAAGCAAAGTCAAGCATATTTTTTGGTGGTTAAGCGGAGGCCAAGTTATTGAATTTCCATCTTTTAATTTAAAGCATTGTGACGCATAATCTAATTATAAATTGCTGAAGTATTTATATAATAGGAGATAATTTTATGATCGACAGTTTGATCTCATGGTTGCTTCAAAACATTTCAATAATACTCATAATCATAAGCACACCGATAGAATTAATGCCGTTTTTACAGATGAAAAAGTCTATAAAGAATAAGAGTGTTAATGATCTATCGCCTTATCCTGCAGCTGGTTTTTCGCTTCTTGGTATTATGTGGCTTTCCTATGGAATGGGTATTAATAGTTTGCCTTTGGTGGTAACAAATGTTGCTAAACTAATCTCAAATATTTCGGTTGTCTGCGTTTACTTTTATTTTAGATCCATAAAGAAATAGTAAATTATTTCGAGAATTTGGGTTAATATTGTTGACACTGTTATTTATTTTTTGTTAAACAAAGTAAGTGAGCATATTTATTGATATTGTTTTTCGATTAGTGTTTAATTAAGCTATGATTGCAAGGATAGTCTTAGGTACTTTAGGAATGGTCGCTGGTTATTTTATTTTAAGAAAACGTCAAAAGATAGTGAATGCCGGCGTTGTCTTTTCCTGGGCTGAAAAATTTTTTCTTGGTTCATATACGGTTATCGGCTTATTCGGAATAATTGTGTTTGCCGGTTCTTTTATGTATTTATTTGGGATTGGCGACATCATCATAAAGCCTTTCTTTGATTCTGTTATTCAGATGTTGGGGGGAGCAAAAAAGATTTAAGTAATTATCAAAAAGTGTTGACTAAGGGATATCTAAAAGATGTATAATATCATTAACGCTTAGTTTTATATATTAGAAAGGGGAAACTATGAACTCAAACGAGAAAAGAGGGTTAAGTATGCTTAAAGGGATTAAAAAAGAAATCTATGTAATCGTTGCAGTTCAAATACTTTGCACATTAGTAGTAGTTCTTTTCTTAAACCAAGCTCTAAAAGGAGAGAAAGCTGGTGGTGATTCGGCAACAATAAATTCGCTATCGGCAAGATTAGGTCAAGTGCAAATGGATTTGTATCAGATTAAATCAAAGCTCGGTGCCGGAGGATTTGGACAGCAGGCGCCAACTAAATAAAAAATAAATCTTTAACTTAATGTGTTCTTAATTTACGGCTTATAGAGTTAAATTAGTATAAAAATGCAAAGGTCTCTTAAATGAGGGAGGACAAATGAAAAGTTTAGGCAAACTAAAAAGGGGGTTTGTTTGGTTTTGTATTTGGTCGATTGGACTTGGTCCAATGGCCGGTATTTTGCCAAGCGCTGTTCAGGCTGGACCTGGTTCTGCGCCAATTGAATCAGTTACGTATGCTGGTATGAAACTGGCGCCCGGTGGTTCGGCTGAAGAAGTGCTTGAGATGGATATCGGAGGCGCTCCAGGGGATACTCTAAACAGTATCAAGCTGACCATCACTCCTGTTGGCAGTTTTGCTCCGGCAGATATCGGAGCTATCACCCTTAAGAGGGTCCAAATATCCAATCTTAATGTTACCACCGAAGCCACTACAAGTTCTTTGACTTCGGTTAACGCAGGGGCCTATTATACAGCAACTTTAACACCTTCAACTCCTCCGCCGCTAACAGATTCTATGTATATGGTCTATGTTACAGCAGCGAGTGGAGCAACGAATAGTAATTCTTTTAAAGTGAGTGTGGAAAACAATTCGGATGTTGTGTTAAGTTTCGGACCTTTGGGCTATAAGCTTACATCAGCCTCGGTTCAAGCGGTGACGATAGGCAATTATCCGGCCTCTATTTCCGGAACGGTAACAAAACCGGATGGTGATGATCCTGGTAGTGATCCCGATCTAGTCCCTTCCGGATTTGTGGTCATTATGAGTGCTTCTCCTGAGTATGAGGCTTTTGTTCCGGTTGATTTGAGCGGTAACTATACTAGGTCTTTAGAGTATGGTACTTATGATGTTATGTATATGGGTTTAAAAGATTTCAACTCCGGAGCGCCAGCATCGGTGACTGTTAACGTTGGAACTCCGAATGCTAATCATCCTATTTTATTAAATCCAAATCAGCTTAAGGTTCAAGGAATTTTTTCGACTAGTACTGAAATAACTAACCTTGACGATATCGCGACCGTTTCGTCAATGCAGACCGGTGGTTTTGAAGGTCCCCCTTTAGAGGGTAACGTTGTATCGTCCGGCGGTCATGTTACGGGATATTCTGTAACTATTCCGGCTCCCGGCGACTATATTATTATGGGTACTCTTAATAATGGAAGTTATTATAAAATGATACCGGATGGATATGCTGGACCTCCGGCACCTCCAACAGTTACGGTAGCCGATACTAATACTTTAGCTTCTCCACTTCAGGCAAACGGTGTCGTTAAATTAGGCGGATTTGATGATGGCGGCGGTCCGGGAAGCGGACCGACGCAAAGCTTTGCACCGAAAGTAAGCGGTACGGAGCAATACTATGCGCCTCTAAACACCCAACTTACCCTTGTTGCCAACGATGGCCAGGATTTTGGAGCCACTCAAGGTACAGGACATGTTCAATTAAGCAGTTGGGGTAAAGAAGGTCCGGTTGTTGTTGATCTCGCTGTAGGAACTTGGGCATCAACTCAGATAACGGTCAATATTCCGGCAAGTGCTGATGGTTTGCTAGCGCAATCCGGGTCATTAGAGGTTTATAAAGATGGCGAGCCATTCCCGATGTATGGCGGCAACTTTGTAATATTAAAGAATAACGAAGGTGTCTTTACGGGGACGGTTACTAAGCCAACCGATGATTCTCCGGTGGCCAATGCCGAAGTTGAAGCCGAAAGCATGGATCACAGCAGTCATTATAATACTCAAGCAAGTAGTAACGGATCCTTTGTCATAGGACCTTTATCTGTCGGTCAAAAATATAAAGTAATTGCCAGACCATCACATAATAATTCTGAAGGTTTTGGGCAGTCTGCGCCTAGAGAAGAAGTTTTGGCTACTGTTGGAGCTAATGTTCTTAGCGGCGGCCCCATGGTTTTAACCAATGCTTCTATTACCGGTAGTGTTTTTCAGGGTAACGGTACAACACCGGTTAGAGATGCTTGGGTTATGGTCCATGATGATATGTGGCAAAATCAGGCCGGTAGCAATACTGATGATACTGGAGCTTTTAAAATTGGCGGTTTGTCAAATGGCACTTACAAAATAGAAGTTAACTTGCCTCCGGGTATTGCATTTAGCGCTCCGGCCAACATGCAGCTTACTCTAGCCACTGTTGACGGTCAGCAAAGAGTGACGGCCGCTACAAAAAGCGGCGAAACTAATATCCTGGAGCCGGATGGAACAATTAAAATAGTTTTAGAACAACCACAGGTTATCGGTAAAGTAGTTGATCCAAGCGGCAACGGTGTATCTTGGACTCATATTGAGGTTCATAAGGCCGACTGGTCTTTTAGTACTTATACCAATACCGACAACGAAGGTATCTTTAGAATCGGAGGCCTTACTTCCGGTCAAACTTATGCTGTAGAAGTTCATCCAAGTCCTAATAGCACGTATTCGGCACCGGCACCGGCTAATATTACTTATAGCGGTACAGCCTTAATGTATTCTAATCCGGGTGATGGTGTTTTAATTACTCTGGCCAATCCCCAAATCTCGGGTGTGGTAGCTAGTCCTGATGGTCCTGATCCTGGTACTGATCCCGACCCCGTAAGATGGTCCGGAATTAACATCCACAATGCTGATTGGTCGGTAGCCCGATGGTCCGGTACTAACGATATGGGACAGTTCTCCATTGGCGGTCTTCCGAATGACAATTATACCATGGAAGTAAATGTTCCTTGGGAGAGATCAGATTTAATTGCTCCAGCGCCTGTAGCAGTTACTTTAGCTGGCGGTGCTGTTTCATCTCCAACTCCGGGAACCCCGCCAAGGGGGGCAGATGGGACATTTACAATAATGTTAACCGGAGCTGATAAATTTATTACCGGAGCGGTAACGGCACCGGATGGTACGTTTGGTCCTGCTGATAGTAATCCCGATCCGGTAACCGATGCTGAGGTTCATGCTTGGAAGAATGGTGCTAACGGTTGGGCTAACACTCAAACTAACGGTTCCGGTCAGTTCCAACTCCCAGTTTCTGAGGGTGATTGGAATGTCATGGTTAATCCAAAATGGGAAGCCCGAGACACTGCTGAGTGGGTTTACGGTGGTAGGGAACAGATGGTAACTGTTAGTTCTGCTCCTGGTAATTATCCCGGAGGTGGTCTAAATTTTCAGGTTACTCCCACTAATTCTACAGTTACCGGACAAATTTATATCGGCGATTCTCCAAGTACGCTGACGCCTCCAATGAATTCAGTCTGGATAAATCTTTGGAGTGCGAGTCAGAATTTTGGCACCGGTACGGATATAAAACAGGATGGAACCTTTAGTTTCCACGTTCCGGCCGGTACTTATGAATTTGGACTTTATTCAAAAGATTATGCTATTCCTTCTAATCTTAACACTAAAATCACGGTTGCTGTCGGGGATAACACCATTGACGGTGATTCGGTCCAGGCCGGTGTTCAACCAATCAGAATTCAACCCAAAAATGAGTTTATAACCGGTACGGTTAAAGACAGTGCCGGCAATCCGTTATCCGGAATAGAAGTCTTTACTTTTAAAGTTAACGGTATGGGTTGGGCTAATACGACTACGGATACTAATGGCGTTTATACTTTGTCGGTAAGTCCGGGTAGGTGGCAAGTTCAGCCGGCTCAAAACCCAAATTCCAACTATATTTATGCCAATCGTGGTGATGAGCGAGATGTGGCTCAGGGCCAAACGGTACCGGGTGTTAACTTTACTATGGATTTGGCAAACTGTACGATTTCCGGAAAAGTTGTTAATTCAAATCACGAAGTCGTCTCTGGTATCCGGGACGGATACGTCTGGATAAATAAGCGAAACGGCGGTTTTGGCGGTGGAGCACAAGTCCAAAATGGAATATTCACAATTAAGGCCGTGGCCGGGGAATACGATATGGGTATCGGCTTTCCTCCCGGGGCGCCCTATACTTCCGAGATGACAACTGTTACTTTAACTTCCGGTCAAACTCTAGATGCTCATATTCACGTAACACAAGCCGATGCTACGGTAACAGGTAATATTAAAGATGGTAGTAGTAATAACATTACCGGACTTTGGGGCGGTGTTGATGCCAATGACGGTCAAGGCGGTTGGCAGTGGGCACCGATAAACCCAAGCGACGGTTCTTACAAACTCCAATTATCTTCCGGCAAGACTTGGAGACTTCATGTTTGGGTGGATCCAAAATCCACGGCCGGCGATACTAAAAATTATGTTTACGGTGGCTCCGATATTGTCTTAAATAATCTTAGTGCAGGCCCAACCACCCAAAATATTACGCTAACCGAAGCAAGCAGTACGATTAATGGTACAGTAACAAGGCCGGATGGCGACGATCCGGGTACCGATCCGGATCCGGTTCCATACGCCTGGGTTTACGTCAACAATCATACAAATAATTCTTTTGGTAATTTTGATACGGGCGCTCAGACCGATAACAGCGGCAATTACACCATCAAAGTTCCGGATAATGCTACTTATAATGTAGGAGTTGGTTTCTCACCGGATACCACAAGTCTTTTACTTCCGGACCAACAAAGCGCAACCGTAGGCGTAGGTCAAACAGTTACTAAAAACTTTGCATTCACAACTGCCGAAGGACACATAAATGGTCAGGTTACATTAAGTGGTTCCGGAGTTAGGGCTTTTGTTTGGGCTTGGAGCGAGTCGGGAAAAAACAGCCACGGTGAGACTGACGCTTCCGGTAATTTCAATTTAAGTGTTTCTGATAACGATACATGGCACATTGGAGCGGTTAGGGAAACGGAAAGCGGCGGCAATAAAGTATTTTACAACAGCAATGAGGAAATAGTGAGCGTTGGCAATGATGCCACGGTTACTCAAAATATTGCCCTAAATACTCAATCTCAAAATCTTATAAAGGCAGTTTCTGAGACCTTCGATGCGACTCAAATGAAGGTTTTAACGTTAGACGACGGTACCAGGGTGGAGATTCCGGCCGGTGCGCTCGCAACATCGGGTAATGTTACCGTAACAGCTACTCCAACTGCCCAGAGCAATCAAAATGGTACCAGTAAACCAATCGGACTTGCTTATGATTTGGCAGCCTTTGACGCAAACGGCGCTTTAATCGAAGACTTTAAGTCTCCGGTTACTATTACCTTCGCTTATACCGACCAGCAAGTTTCAGATCTCGGTATTACCGAAGACGCTTTAACAGTTGCTTATTGGGATGAAACCACCAAGATGTGGAAAGCGGTGTCTTCATTTAATATCGACAAGACAAACAATAAAATTACCATTACTACTTCTCACTTCTCGGAATGGGCTCCGATTGGCAGCGGCTCTGCGCCAACTGCTCAAGTTTCAGGTAATTTTGCCAATGTTACGGCTGGAACAACAGGAACTAACTTTGTAGTAAGGGTTGATAATCCGGCCAGTTCTTCTGCTGTAACCAGTGTAAGAATTACCAGACCGGGTGCAGGGTTCTCTATAACAGCCGGTTCGGCTGCTGGTTGGACACCAACTGTTGCCGGGGATAATAGTTACGTTGATTTTGCCGGTTCTACTATTGCTCAAGGCGCTTATGCAGACTTCACGGTTACCGCTGACGTCCCAGCTTCAGCTGTGGATGTTACCAATGGTCTAACTTGGGCAGTCGGTGCTGATTACGGTTCTGGTTTAACGTCTTTGGTAGCCACCTCTGGCGGAACATTAAATCAAAATATTAGAGTTCTAAGGGTTGAATCGGTGACGATAACCGCTCCGGCCGGAGCCACGGATAACACTGTAACCGTCGGACAAAATAATGTAACCGTAAGAGTTAATGTTAAAAATTATGGAACTAATGATACGCTTAGTGTCACTTCGGCTCTTGGTTCTGATATCGGTGGAGATAACATGGGTTCAGCCCCAGCACCGCAAGTCATTGCTGGCGGGGCTAATGCAAACTTTGACTTTACTGCTAGTTTTGATTCAACTTCAGGGGCTCATATTCTAACCGGTGATGCTGCGGCTACCGGGGCTGACGCGGTTGAAAATACAGCCAATACCGGTGTCGGTTCTAATCTTGATGTTAGAACGGTGACAGCTCAAAGTGTCCCGAGTCTAACAATAGGCGACATTACTTCTAACAAAGTGAAAATTTCTAAGGAAGCGGGAGCTACAAATACGGCTACCGTAACTATTCCGGTTACTAATAGCGGTGTAGCAGCAGCAAGTATTGGGACGGCTCCAGAAGTAAAAGTAAGAAAGGCCTCTGATAACACCGACATTTCGTCAGACTTTACAATCATCCGCACCGATGCGGTTACTACGGTAGCCGGAAGCGGCGGCACGGCTAACTTCACCTATACTATTGAAGCCACAACCGTTACTTTTGAAGGGGCGGTGAAGATTGATGTCTCGGCTGCTTACAACGATGCTAATACCGGAGCGGCTGCGGCTGCTAGCCCGGCTCTGGCGAATCAAGGCGGTGATCTTGCAATTGATAACACGGCACCAACCTTTACCTCAGCTATCTTTAACGGCAATACAAATATGCTGGTTACTTACGATGGAGATCTTAATGCCATTGATTACACTAAGTTTACTTCGGCAGGCTTTACTGCTAGCGCCAATGGCGCAGTAAGCACAAATACCGCAAACATAACTGTTGGAGCTCTAGCTAACACCGGCAAGACAGTGTCGGATATGGCAATTGCTGCCGGAGCGGCTACTGACATTGCCGGCAATGTCTCAACGCAAGTTCTATCAGATCAGGCGGTTGCTGATGGTCAGGTACCGACAATTTCTTTAGCAACTACTGCAGATGCGGATGGAGATGGTGTGATAGATAGATTTACTATTGTTTTTAGTGAAATTATGGACCAATCAGTTACCTCCACTACTGGTTTTGCTCTTACTGGCGGATTTACGACTGGAGGAACAGGAACATGGTTTAATCTAAACACCTTTTATTTGCCGGTTAACGAAGCCGGTTCTGCCAATACAGCGGAATTACCTGACGTTACTTATACGGATAGTTTGGGTGACATGAAAGATAATTCACCTTCTCACTATCAACTTGGCAATGTATCGGCTGGCGCTTTAACCGAAACAGACGGTGCTGGGCCGGCAATCATTAGCGTAATAGCATCTGATCAGAACGGTGGAATTGATGGAATACAAGCTGGAGATGAAGTTCAAATTGAGTTCTCTGAATCTACTAACGCGCCTGCCATTAATGCCGGGAATATCAATACTGTCCTTGCCTTAAATAATTCTCATTCTTGGTTAGACGGCGGCGGTGCAATTGGCTCTGCAGAGTGGGGAGTTTCCAATACGCAGTTAATAGTCACTTTAAGTGCAGGAACCTTAGCTCCGACAGTTGCTTCCGAAGACACCATTACTGCAAGTTCTGCTATTAAAGATGCGTTAAATAATGATGCCGCCAATGCTGCATTCGTAATTACCGGGGACTTCGATGATCATACTGTGCCAACAGTAACGGCTGTTAATACGGCTCATGGTAATGGTAGCTTTAAGGTTGATGAAGTGATTGATATTACCGTTACTTATACCGAGACGGTCAATGTAGATACTGGTGGTGGCACTCCTTCAATTGCTCTTAATTCCGGGGGCTCTGCCACTTACAATTCCGGCACCGGTACGGATACCTTAACTTTTAGGTACACCGTTGGTGCTTCCCAGACTTCGGCCGATCTTGATTATATGGCCACCGATTCCCTAGCTCTAAATGGCGGCACCTTGAAAGATGCTTCCTCAGCTCAAAATGTTGCTACCAATACTTTGCCTGCTGTCGGGACTTTCGGGGGATCTCATGCGATTGTAATTGATACCGCAGCTCCAGTAGTAAACGCCGGGACAGATAAAACGGATAACTCTCAGGTATCACAGGATGCTACCGTAACCGGAGCCACAACTTATCTTTGGACAAAGCAATCAGGTTCCGGAACAATCACCTTTGGAACGGCCACAGCTGAAGATACCACAATTAGTGCTGATGCCGATGACACATACGTAATCAGGCTAACGGCTACTGATGCAGCTGGAAATTCCGCCTTCGATGAGATGACTTTAGTCTGGGATACGGCAGCTCCAGTAGTAAACGCCGGGACAGATAAAACGGATAACGCTCAGGTGTCACAGGATGCTACCGTAACCGGAGCCACAACTTATCTTTGGACAAAGCAATCCGGTTCCGGAACAATCACCTTTGGCACGGCTACAGCTGAAGACACTACCATCGAAGCCGATGCCGATGACACATACGTAATCAGGCTAACGGCTACTGATGCAGCAGGTAACTCGGCCTTTGATGAGATGACTTTAGTCTGGGATACCGCAGCTCCAGTAGTAAACGCCGGGACAGATAAAACGGATAACTCTCAGGTGTCACAGGATGCTACCGTAACCGGAGCCACAACTTATCTTTGGACAAAGCAATCCGGTTCCGGAACAATCACCTTTGGAACTGCCACAGCTGAAGATACCACAATTAGTGCTGATGCCGATGACACTTATGTCATTAGGCTAACGGCCACAGATGCGGCTGGTAACTCAGCTTTTGATGAAATGACCCTTAATTGGGATAGCTCAGTTCCGGTTATTTTGTCTGCTGCCTTTAGCCCAACCTCAGGAATAAGAAAGATAGGCGACACCATCACCATGACTATTACTGCCGATGCTCCGGGTTACACAGCTGGAGCCATCACAGTAAATGGTGTTTCAGTAACTGGATTCGCTGATAATGGAGACAATACTTACACGGTTACTCATACTGTCGCTTCCGGAAACACCGATATCGCAGATGACGCGACTATACCGGTAAGTGTAGTTCTAACCGATGGGGCAGCTAACTCCAACGTGGCTTACACTACCTCTCCGCTAGCTGCTAATTCGCCGTCTATTGACGCTAACGTTCCGGTGGTGAGCTCCGGAATTGACAGAGCAGTTTACAAAGGTGCTACAGTTTCGCAAGACGGAACCGTTACCGGTGGTGCTACTTATTCTTGGGAAAAGGCAGTTGGCCCTGGTACGGTTACATTCGGATCAGCCGACCAGATTGATACTACTATTTCGGCTGATACTCCCGGTTCCTATATTCTAAGGCTTATTGCCACTGATGCCGCCGGAAATATGTCTTTTGAGGATATGATCTTTACTGTCCACAAGAATGGTGATATTAATAATAGCGGTACGATTGATAACGACGACTTTACTCTGCTTATGTTTAGCTGGACTACGATTGCAAATTCAATGGCCGATCTAAACTCAAGCGGTGATGTTGATAACGACGACTTTACCATCCTAATGTATTGGTGGGCATCATAATTAAATTAAATATAGGAAATAAAGGAGGAAAAATGAGGAAAATGATAAATATTGCAACTCAGATTTTGCTAGCTCTAGGCACGGTTGTCGCAGCAGTTTCGCCGGCTGCGGCAACAGCTACGGCAACCATCTCGGTTAGCCCGTCAAGCGGAGCTAAAACTGTAGGACAACAGTTTACAGCTGATGTAGTAGTGAGTGGTGGCGGCCAAAATTTTACATCATTTGGCGCTAGTGTAAGCGTGTCTAACCTGACAGTTCTGGGTTTAACTAAAGGGACATCAGTATCTCAATGGACAACTGAGCCTAGTGCTGGATCTCTAAACTTTTACGGAGCAGTTGCGGGCCAAACTACAAGTGTTACGGCTTACACGCTAACTCTAAAAGGAAATGCTGCTGGTGCGGCATCTATAAGTGTAAGCGGAGGTGCTGTAAAGAGTACTGATGGCGTGACTATTACCAATATTTTCGCTTCTCAAAGTGGGGCGTCATTTACGATCGCTGCAGCGACTGCTCCAACTCCAACGCCAACTAAAACAGTGACTACAACTCCAACGCCGACACCAACCCCCACTCCTACGCCAACTCCAACTCCTACTCCTGCGCCACCTGCACTTCCGGATACCCAATCTAAATTAGAAACCGAGTGGAAAGACTATGATGCTGCATCTTCATTTACCATGTCGGTTGATATAGATTCAGCTAGTGCTGAGGCAGATACCGATGAGAATAATCTTTCCGGCATTAAGTTTAAAGGAAAAGCCGATCCAAACTCTCTGGTAACACTCTATATCTTTAGCACAAAGCTTACTAAATCAGTAATGTCAGATGCGGAAGGAAAATGGGAGATTATTGTTACTGAGCCTCTAGAAGGAGGCGATCATACGGCTTACGCGGTTGTATCAAAGGACGGTAAAATAACAAGAAGCGATAGTAAATTTGCTTTTAAAGTAGATCCTGAAAATAAAAGTGTAGAAAAAGTGTCGACAGTTAAGAAATCAACCCCTACCCCAACTCCTGCAGTCGAGGAAAAGTCAACCGATAGCTTGGCTTGGTTATGGATTTTAGTTGGAATAGCAATGGTAGGAGGATCCGGTGGTCTTATTGCTTTTTACATCAAGAGAAAAAAGGGAAATAAGTTAGAAAGCTAAAATTGGTGATCGTTATAAAATTAAGCCCGGAGCATCTCTTCGGGCTTAATTGATTTTTTCGATACTTTTACTTCTTGCATCTCGGTATTTACTTTTTTGTGCCGATGTTGTTTACGGACAAAAAGAGATTACTGATAAAAAGCCTTGTCTGCCTAGCATCCTTAAGTTAAAATAGCTTTGCAAAACGATTGGTAAAAAGAAAGAAAAATATGTCTGTAACAAAGGCGGAAATAGATCAAATAAGCGAAATCGTAGAACGTCTAATCTCTTTATTAGGTGTGGATATTCTTATGAGGGTAAGTGCAAACCTGGAAGGGGTTAATATAAATTTAACCGGTAAAGATTCGGCAATGATGATTGGTTATCACGGCGATAATTTATCATCCTTTTCGTATGTTTTAAGTCTGATTGTGCAGCGCAAGTTAGACAAACGAATTTCCTTAAATGTCGACGTGGACAATTATCTGGCAAAAAAGAGTTTTAAGATAGAAAAAATTGTTAAAGAAGCCATAAAGAACATAAAAAAAACGGGCAATCCCGAAGAGTTACGGGGTTTAAGTGCCTACGAAAGAAAAATTGCTCATCAGATAGTTTCAAAGGAAGGATTAGAAAGCGAATCGGTAGGCGAGGGTAGCGAGAGAAGGTTGGTGATAAAGAAGACTAAAGCAGATAAAATTTAGTAAGTTGTTTTTGTAAAAAATACAGTCTGTATCAGTTTGATGCAGGCTTTTTTAGGTGCTAAACGATATGGTCATTAAAGACAACCTATTCACTTAACATGGAAACATCCATGATTATTCTTCGACCTTGTGGAGAAGTTGCTTTAATTTATAATCAAAATTCTTCATACGGGCAGCTGCCTGAAGTCGAATAATACCGTTCACAAGTGCATAGGTTGTGTAAAGTGGAAAACTCCATGAAGTGGGTTCGTATAAGCTACGATTTCATGGAGTTTTGCAACATTCATAGATGCTGTTTTTGGTTTTGTTAGGAAGTAATGGCGATGGGAAAAGAGTGACTTAGAAGGCGAATTTCTCGCGGATGACTTTAGCCATACTATGGGCTAACGCGCCCTCCGGATAGGTGGTTAAAGCGCGGGCGACTACACTCGCGTGATGTTTGTCGAGCTTTTCGCGCTCTATCAGGATGTAGGCGGCCCCTAGCTTGTGAAGCCGGATTTCACCACCCTTAAGTTCCTTGATGCGCCTGTTGATATTTTCGATTTCATTGATCGTAATACCAGCGTGTGCTGACGCAACGATTTCCATTGCGAGGGTGTCAAGTGAATCGCGATCGGCCATTTCGATCATAGTCTTGTGGGTTTTGTGATCGATACCCTCTTTGATGTCGGTCCAGACCTTTTCAGAAAAGGGCTTTTTGAATTGTATTTCGGTATTGGCAATCGGACGACCGGCGTCTCTTTCCAACTCCGGGTAAAATGTCTGTTGCTGCATGATCGAGCTATTCGAAAGCATGAGATACAGACCTGTAACGACTTTCTCGCGATCTATAATCTTCATGGCCGTTTTACTTGGCGTGGGATAGCTATTTCGGACGAAGAACTCGGCATGTTCTGCCATGGTTACTTCGTCTTTTGATCCCGGTAGGGCCAAGACGGTCCGGCGGATCGGGTCACAGTATGGCACCAGACGATTGTTGCCACTTCCAATGTCAGCTTGCCAAAAACGACTCAAGCCTTCGCTACCGAATAGCTGCATCATATCGCATGTCGCAGCGAGCTTTTGGACTTCGTTATTCGACGCGATCGTACCTTTTGTATGTTTTGAGACGCTGAAGAGGATGGTATCCCTGATTCCCTTCGGCAGTTCAAAGCAGTCCAAGATCATTTTTACTACCATATAGCTGATTTTGGCGTGCTCGCTTTCGGGCGAGAGATCGGTTCCGCCTAGCAGGTCTTTCTCGAAAAGACGGCCTACATCATGCGTGAGGGCGCCGATAAGGAAGATCTGGCGATAGTCGTCGATCTTATCGTCCATCAGAATCTCGATAGCTGCAATGGCATCCTTTAAAATGTGCCTAGCATCATGGCCGGGGGTGTTTCTTGCCGTCGGTAGATGTGTTAGAAACACATCAGCGATCTCGCTGAGCTTGCGCTCTTTTGCCTCGCTGTTTGACACCCAGGCATTCATGCCGGCAATGGTTGTCGCATCAGGCTGGTAATAAGGACCTTCCAGAAAGGATGTCTCGAACTCCTCGACGTCGTTGGTTAAGGATTTGATGAGACCCTGCGGGTCAACGAACTTTCCTGCTATCATATCTCCGATAACGGCCATGGTGGCTCGAAGATTGCCACGTGCTTCTTCGATCTGCTGCGCAGTCGCCAATGATTTTGTCTTCACGTTAGATCCCTTCATCTCAGTCAGTCAGGTTTCTTGACATATTTATGGTTATATGATATAATCCAAACGCTTGTTCTGGCGTTTCAGATCATCTACCTATAAGGAGAGTTGGAAATGAAACTACCAGTTACACAAATTAAAGACTCCGATTGGGGAGTCAGTTTTACAAATCAAGAGGGCGACACTGCAGAAAACTTTGTCGTACAGCGTGAAAACGGCAAGAACTTTCATGTGACAATGATCGACGACAGCGTCACCCTGCCGAACGGCGAAGTTGCAAAATTTCGTCAGCCGATGATTTTCGAGCACGATCAGGGCGCAGGTAAAGTTGGCGACATCGTTATCGTGCTAAGGCTCAATCCTTCCACTCAGCGTTACTGCGTACAGACGGAAGAGGAGAACGTCTTCGTAACGGAAACCGATATCATCAAGATCGCGAGAGCTGACCGTAGTTCGGTTGACAGAATCGAGCAGGCGGTAAAGAGATCCGTCGTAGTCACCGGCAAAGTGTATTCAAACCCGCGCCGTATTGGTGGTATGTCCATCGTAACGAATTACGTTATCGCCGGTTGGTCACCGCAGAACGTCGATGAGATGATAGACATCTATGAATACGTTCAGGGCTTGGACTCCATGGGTCTGGCAACTCTACTCAAAGCGTTACAGCACATGCCGGCTGAGCCCGCGTTCACCATCTTCGAGCAAATGCGCACTCCGAATCCTCATGAGGATGAAAAGTAAATCCATCAATTGCCGGAACAAGCAGTCAGTAAGTTTGTCGCATAGACCCGCATCGGGCTAGTTAGCGAGAACGAAACCGACATCCGGGTTCCCCAGATTTGTTGTAATGTACAACGCTGGGGAACTTTTCTTTTACACAAAAATTCTTTTTTATAGCGTAATTTTTAAAATCAGACTTATGCTTGAATTTAGGAAGTAATATGTTGGCTACATTGCTATTTTTAAAAGCTAATCCAGTCATTCAATACTATTGCGAAGCTAAAGAGTTTACGGTAGACTATTTGTGCGTGCAATCGGGAAAGAACCGTTGTATAATGTAAAAAATAAAGTGTAAACAAAAGGAGCTATATGAAAGGAATTATCGCTGCAGGAGGGCATGCGACAAGATTAAGGCCGCTCACATTGGTAACAAACAAACACATGCTGCCGATTTATAACAAACCCATGATATATTATCCAATTAAGGCGCTTACCGATATGGGGATAACGGATATTCTTATTGTCTCTGGTAAGGGTCATGGCGGTAACTTTTTGGAGCTCTTAGGGTCGGGCAGGGAATTTGGAGCCAAGTTTACATATGAAGTGCAGGAAAAACCGGGTGGTATTGCTGAGGTTCTCGCTTTAGCTGAGGATTTTGTTGATGGTGAAGACGTGGTTCTGCATTTGGGTGATAATCTATTCGAAGATGACTTTATTTCCTCTCTCGAAGATTATAAAAAGCAAGGTAAAGGTGCTAAAATTTTCCTTAAAAAAGTTCATGATCCGGAAAGATTTGGAGTGGCAGAAGTTAAAGGCAACAAGGTATTAAATATTGTCGAAAAGCCGAAAGTGCCAAAAACAAATTATGCTGTAACCGGTCTCTATATGTATGATAATCGAGTATTTGATATTGTAAAAACTCTTAGGCCTTCTGATAGGGGCGAGTTAGAAATCACTGATGTTAATAATGCTTATATTGCCGAAGGGACCATGAGTTGGGAAGAAGTAAAAGGCTGGTGGACGGATGCAGGAACTTTCGATTCTCTATTAAAGTCGAATCTTCTTGCAGCAAAGAAGGATGGAAAAAATAACGTAGATATCTTTAAAATGCTTAAACACGAATTTCAGGATATGCAGGCCATGATGAGCGAGCTGGCCGAAGCTATGGAGGACCAGATTGAAGGAGCCGTTAAATGAGAATTCTCGTAACCGGCGGCGCCGGTTTTATCGGAGCAAATTATATACACTACATGCTCGAAAAATATGAGGATGTAGAGATTGTTAATTTAGATAATCTTACTTATGCCGGCAATCTCGAGAACTTAAAAGAATGGGAAGGCGACAAGCGGTATAAATTTATAAAAGGCGATATCTGTGATGAAAATGATGTTTCTAGGGCCATGGAAGGTGCGGATGTAGTGGCTCATTTTGCAGCCGAATCGCATGTTGACCGTTCTATCTTGGGTCCGGCTGCTTTTATTGAAACAAATATTGTGGGGACTCAAGTTCTTTTGGATGCGGCCTTAAAAGCAAATGTTAAACGGTTTCATCATGTTTCGACTGATGAAGTTTTTGGTTCTCTTGGTCCGAATGAGCCAAAATTCAATGAAGATACCCCTTATGATCCCAGAAGTCCTTATAGTGCATCTAAAGCTTCTTCCGATCACGTGGTAAGGGCATATCATCATACTTACGGACTGCCGATTACTATTTCAAATTGTTCCAACAATTACGGCCCGTATCAATTCCCCGAAAAACTAATTCCATTGTTTGTTACTAATCTTGTCGAGGGAAAGAAAGTGCCATTATACGGTGATGGAATGAATATTAGAGATTGGCTTCATGTTTTAGACCACGCTGAGGCGATTGATGTTATTATTCGGAATGGTAAAGAGGGTGAGACTTATTGCGTTGGCGGAAATTCGGAAAAAACAAATAAAGAAATCACTTATAAAATTTTAGAGATTATGGGTAAAGACGAAGAATCAATCAGGCAAGTCGAAGATAGAAAAGGTCATGACAGGCGTTATGCTATTGATGCTTCAAAAATTAAAAAAGAACTTGGTTGGGAGCCTAAATATTCGTTCGAAGACGGACTTAAGGAGACTGTAGAGTGGTTCCTTAATAATAAGGATTGGTGGCAAAAGATAAAGAGCGGTGATTATCAAAAATATTATGAAAAACAATACGGAGGCAAACTATGAGCCAGATAGCTCAAGGCAAGATCGAGGGAGTAAGGTATAAAAAATTAGTAAGACACGCGGACGAGAGGGGTTTCTTTTCCGAAATCGCTCGTGATGACGAGAATTTAGTTTCTAAGTTCGGTCAGCTTTCGATGTCTAAGACGCTTCCTGGGGTAATCAAAGCTTTTCATTATCATAAGAAACAGGATGATATCTGGTTTTTTCCGAGAGGTACCGCCAGAGTTGTTTTGCACGATTTAAGAGAAGATTCAAAAACCAAGGGCGCTACCGAAACTTACATAATGGGCGAAGATAATCCTGGAACACTGCTTATTCCTAAAGGAGTGGCACATGGCTATCAGGTTTTAGGTTCGGAGCCGGTAATTATAACATATCTTACAACCGAATCTTACGACCCGGCAAATCCGGACGAGGAGAGGCTGGAATGGGACGATCCTGGAATTGGGTTCGATTGGAGTATTAAAAACAGATAATTCTCCTTCTGTTATTGCGAGCGACTAGAAGGAGCGTGGCAATCTCTTTACGGGGCACAGAATAGAGATTGCTTCGTTGCAAAGCCTTCTCGCAATGACAATTTTTGAATAATTTATTGAGCTAAGGGGGGATTTAAGGAGTAATTATGAAATATTTAGTTACGGGGGCTAACGGCCAGTTAGGAAACGGATTAAGAAAAATTCTTCCAGAATCTGAAGCTGTTTTTACCGATGTCGCAGAATTAGATGTAACTGATAGAGAAGCTATCTTAGGAATGTTAGAAAAAGAGAAACCGGAGTATGTGCTTCATTGCGCGGCTTTAACTAATGTCGACGGTTGCGAAGATAATCCAGAACTCGCCGATAAAATTAATCATAAATCGACGGAATACTTTGCTGAAGGGTGCAATAAAGTTAATGCCACCTTGATGTATATTAGTACCGACTATGTTTTTGATGGTACCGCTAAAGAACCTTACAAGGTGGACGATAAACCGAATCCTCAAAGCGCTTACGGTAAAACCAAACTTTTGGGAGAAGAAGCCGCCAAGAAGGCCAAAAAATGTTATATTATAAGAACGGCTTGGGTATATGGTGATGGGCATAATTTTGTAAAGACGATGCTTAGGCTTTCTGAAACGATGCCTGAAATCAAGGTGGTAAACGATCAGATCGGAAAACCAGCTTGGGCTGATGATTTAGCGAAAGCGATGATAGGGGTAATAGAAAAAAATCTGCCGCAGGGAGTTTATCATTTTACAAATGATGGCGACGAGATATCTTGGGCCGATTTTGCAAGAAAAATATTTGAGCTTGCCGGAAAAGGTACTACGGTCCCTAACATCACCACAGAAGAATATATTGCGATGAACTCTAACAAGAAAATCGCTCCGAGACCTCATTATTCTGTACTAGATTTATCAAAACTAAAAAACGCAGGTGTTAGCGTTCCAAACTGGGAAGAATCCTTAAAGTCTTATTTGGAATTGGGGTAGGGTTCGGAAAATTTTCTGTCTTGTTTTGTAGCCTCAGTTAAGCACAAATATAGAGAGCAGGCGAGGGTTATTATTAGAGCTGTAAATAAAAGCAGGCACTTATGTGGGTTTAGGTTTACATATTGCAATAGTTTGTTGGTTATATCTCCGGGATAGTAAATAAAGGTTGCGAATAGCCATTCGGAAAATGCAAGTCCAGTAATTAAGATTTTTGATATACTGGATAGTTTATCAACAAATACTGCCGCAAATGCTAGTATAATTGGGATCGATGGAACTATATACAGATGGACTCCATAAAGACTTGGGAAGCTATGGCTTAATATCGAGAAAACAAAAGGGATCAAAATTAAGCCAATTATGACATCAGCTTTTTTAAGCTTTCTCGATGAAAGTATACCGAATGCGAACAATGGTGTTAAAAAAATTGAAATCGCTCCGACCAAAGTTACTTTATAAAAACCAACGGTTTCTCTAGAGGGCCAGTATTGGGGGTATGGGTTCAATTCAAATAGGCCTAAAAAATTTAAATATCGTGCATTTATGTTTTTAATTAGCGTACTGCCCGGTTCACTGGCAAACAATTTATTTCCTACGTCGTAACTGCCAACGGTGACCATTTTCATGAGTTCGCCGCCCCCATTATTAAAAGTAAGGAGAGTCCATACCATAAAAGCTAGTATTGGTAACCCAAAAGAAGCTAAAATGATGTCTTTTTTATAAAACCAGCTTTTAGGATTGGGGGCTAAATAGAATATGCCGGCTAGCAAGTAAGCGATCATAAAGTTATGGGTTAAAACTGCTGCAAATCCAAAGATGCTGGCAATATAAAGATAATTTCGATTGTTCGTCGATTTAAACTCTGATATGGCATAAAAGAAAAGAAGTATAAAAAATGTGGCAATCAGTTTTATCTGAGTAAGGCGGTAGACATAAAAGAAATAGTAATTAAGCATTGTAAAGGCGGTGGCTAAATAAGCAACTCTTCGGTTAAACAGACTCCTTATTAGATAAAAAACGGATAAAATGAGTAAGCTTATTGTTGTCATAATGATGGTTTCGAAAATAAAAAATCTATCTCCAAAAACACGACTAAGAGACAAAGTGATAAATGGAGCAAAGTGAGGCCTTCCTTTTATATTAGTGCTAAGAATATAACCGTCCCATTCGCCCTTGAGTTCGCTAATGTTATAATTAAACCCTTTTGTTACCACATACGGAAATATGGAATCGGAACTGTACATATTTTCGATACCGGAAAAATACGTACCCGTATCTTCATAGACAATATCAAAAGGTTGGAGGGTGTGCTTTGGCAAAGTATCATATATGTATGTCCAAACTATTATAAATAAGAAGAATAATGTGCTTGCAAGATAAATGACTTTATCTTTTTCTATCGTTTCCAGTATTTCTTTAATCCGCGAATATTTTAGTGCGACAAACATCCAGAGGACAAACATTGGGACGATAAAATTCTGGTTCAGCAAACTTTTAGGCAAGAGTGTAAGTAGAATACCTAAAAATGCCCAGAAAATGATACCCATAGCAAATGAAAAAATTATGTGGCTTTCTTTGTTAAAATGTTTCCTAAACGGTTTAAAAATTAAGGCGCCGGAAATGAGGAAGGTAAAAATAAAAATAATCGAATAAAAAAAGTAAGCGCCAAAGGATCTTTGCTGTTTAAAAATGAGGTTAAATGCTGTTATCAGATAACTATTTTTAGATTCGACGTCATAAGAGAGTAGGTCAATCGGATTTTTAGTAGAAGCGTTATCCCGAAGGTTTAGTCTGACCTTGGATGTTTCTAAATGATTAAAATATCCAACATAATAGCTTTGATGATTATTGCTTATATCATCTATTTTTTCCCAATGATTATTTGTAAATGCCTCGATATTAAAGTTATTTGCAAATCCTTTATTCATTCTTACTATAATTCTGTCTATGTGGGTATTTTGCGGATAAGTTATATTAACAGTATTAACATCGATATTTATGTTCTGGTAGCGTTTTTCCCAAGAGACGTCCAGTGTGTCATCGGTAACCTCTGGTAGTTCGAATTCCTCGCCTTTAAGAGAAGGAGAACTGGCAAGAGTGGTTAACGGTTCTATTTTCTTGTAGTGGTTTCTTGATTCCTTAAAGTGAGAAGTATTTAAGCTAGCTAATTTTGCAACGGGGAATAAAATAACAAAAGCCAAGACAATCCAAAAAAAGACAAATAGAGAATTATTTTTATTTTTGACTTTACTTACAACCAACTAGATCCTTCCTTTCTATTTTCTTGATCTTTTTTCTCTCGCCCATAATTTGTTTAAACATTCTAGAACCGTCTTTAACCACAGACATTTTAGAGTCAGACCTGGGATAATATTTTACTGGGATTTCGATGTACTTTAAGCGATTTAATTGAACATACAGGGCCAGTTGGGTTGTAAAAAAGGGATCATTCGAGTTGCAGTAAGGTAAAAGCTCTCTTATTTTTTTGGTGTCAAACATTAAAGTCCCTTGGGGATCATTTATCTTGAGTCCTAAAAGTCGCTTTAGGATGAAATCATAAACGATGGAAGCAACCTTTCTTTTTATAGATCTTTTTACGTCTGAATCGGGATGAGTCTTTGAAGAAAATACAATGTCATATTTATCTATATACTTTAATGAGTTGGTAATGTTTTCGAAACCGAAAGGAAAATCGATTCCCGAGAAATAAATATTATCATAAGAGGCCTTTTTTATGCCTTCTCTTAGGGCTAACCCAAAAGATTTTTCTTTGACAAATATTTTTTTGATATTTATAAAATCAAGTTCCTTGAGAATTTTCCGGGTATTGTCGGTGCTGCCATTCTCGGCGATAATAATTTCGCCGTCAATATTGGCTTTTTGTAAGAAAATATTTAACTCTTCTAAGCTTTTTTTAAGTATCTCGGCTTCGTTATGAACAGGAATAACAAAGCTAACTTTTCTTTTAGGCATGATTTGTAGCTCCATGTTTAAACCGAGCTTTTACCTTTTTTGCATCGAATAAAAATAAGATTAAAGCAAAGGCAATAATAAAATTAACAATAATAAAATTATAAACGACAATATTAATTGTAGTATGACTTAAGTATGAAAGCAATAATATACCCATTAGGCCGGCGATTGCCGGAATAATAATAGTGTATTTTCTTAATGCGATAAAGTAATAGAATAACAGGTTTATAAAACTCGCTAAAATAACAGATACGGATAGATAGGGCAGTAAACTTGCGAAGGCGGTGTATTTATGGCCGATAAGCAGGCTCAGGATTTGTTCCGGGAAAAGTGCAAAAACAAGGAGGATAGGTAGGCTTATTATACTCATAATTATTAATGACTTTAATAAGAGCTTGTGGTTCTCTGACTTTGAATTGGTAATCTTAACCGAAGGGAGCAAAACTCCCGAAACAGACATATTTGCAAAAAAGATTATTCTGGAAACTGTGGCAATGCCGCTATAGAGTCCGGCTTCTGTCGGCGAGAAAAACTTTTTTATAACGATAATGTCAAAAGTATAAAAAATAGTAACCGAGAAGAGGATAAGAAAGATAAACGAGCCATACTTAAGCTCTTTAACAAGTTCTCTGTCTAGAAGTTTTAGTCTCGAGGCGCGTATTTTTCTTAAATCTAGTTTAAAGAGAGGGAGTCTGGCTATAGTTTTTTTAAGCGCATAAGCTATGGCTAGGGTTTGAGCTATTAAAATTCCGATCATTGCCCTAAAGGTGCTTGCCAGGGTAATTACAGCCAGGACTCCTAATAAGAGTTTTAGCAACGCAAAAATAAGGTTAGCAATTGAGAGAGACTTAAATTCATGTTGTCCCTGAAGATAAGCGACCCTAAAGGCAAATATAGCAGATAGGGGTAGTAAAATTGCCAGAATAAAAAAAGGTGAAATCGATGCAAATTGCAGGTTCTCTTTTAGGCTTGGGCTTAAAATGACAAGTAAGAAGAAGATTGCTAGCATAAAAATAATAGACACTTTTTCTATTTTACTAACCAAGGCCTTCTTGCTATCGTCTTTATCGTGGCTTGTAATATTTACGGCAACAATTCCAAACACACTGGTGACGACGGTGATCTGTGTTAGAATCGAGATAAGCGTTTGAATCTCGCCAAAGGTTTCGAGATCTACCAAACGGGTCATTACCGGATAATATAAGTAATTCAAGAAGGCAACGCTCATCGAGCCAATAAAAAAAATAACATTGTTTCTCAAAAAATTATCGTTCAAAGAATCTCGAATTGATTTTAGAGTGGTTTTAATCATAAACTAAGATTATTTTGGGTCTTCCTGAATATCTAGGACCAAAGCCCATAAAAGCATTTCGAAGCCCATTAAAAAGGGGATCGCTGATATCATGACGGTACCGGTTGTGGCCGGGTCGCCCGTTATAGCGGAGCGGTGCCAGGCATAGGCGCCAAAAATGATACCCCATAAAAAAAGTATGCTTCCGAATAAGAAGAATAAGAATATCGGATGGATTCCTCGAAGCACATATTTTTTATAGATTCTTCTAAAGAAGCCCCCGACTAAAAATAGAGTAAATTGAGGGATAATTTTCCACATTTTCATATAAGAAACTTCATCGCCGTATTTGGCCGGAATGGGAACATCCTTAAATTTAAGTCCCAAAATATTGAGGTTGATCCAAAGATCATTTTCATAAGGAAAGCCTTTGGTTAGCGAATTAAAGTCTATTTGATATAAGGCTTTGGATCCGAGGGCATAATATCCGTTTTGGGTATCAAAAATCGTCCAATAACCGGAGGCCATTCTGGTCATAAAAGTTAAGATAATGCTGCCCCATACCCGATGTCTCGGCATTCCTTTAAGGCCTTCTTTAGAATAAAACCGGTTGCCTTTGGCGCAATCATAGCCCTCGTCGATTAAAGCATCTAAGAGGGATGGAACGTATTTGGGATCCATCTGATTGTCACCGGCCATTGTAATGGTGATGTCTGCTTTAACCTCTTTTGCCTTATTTATTGCAGCCGTGACCGAATATCCGGCGCCCATATTCTTTCCGTTTTTTAAATAAATTACTTTCTTACTTTTGTGCTTTTTAACGATTTCTTCTGTGTTATCGGTGCTGCAATCATCAACTATCACAATATTATCGATGTATTCAGGGAGTCCATCAATAACATCGGCAATGTGATTGGCTTCATTATAAGCGGGGGTAACAACAACAATTTTCTTATTTTTATACATCAAAGCTCCTACACACTATTTACCGTCTTTACAATAGTTTCCAGTTCTTTTTTAGTAAGCGAGGGATGAACCGGAATAGAGATTACATGGCTGGACACCTTTTTGCTAATAGGGGTTTTAAAGGCGCTACAATTCATCTCCTTATATAAAGGCTGATCGTTAATGCCAACCGGATAATGGATACCGGTGCCGATACCATTTGCAACCAATTTATCGAGCGCTTTATCTCTGTCATTTATCACGATTGTAAACTGATGGAATACATGCTCATAACCTTTTGGAGTATTGGGGAGCTTAATCTTAGCATTTTTAATATTATCCGTAAAATATTTTGCGTTGTCTTGTCTCTTTTTATTAAACCCCGGTAGCTTCTTTAGCTGTTCTCTTCCAATAGAAGCATGGATGTCGGTCATACGATAATTGTAGCCTAAAATTTCGTGGTGGTACCTAATTCTCATTCCATGCGCTCTCAGCATCAAGGCGTTTTCGTATGTCTCCTTGTGCTTAAAGGTTGCCATGCCGCCTTCGCCGGTAGTCATATTTTTAGTTGGATAAAAGGAGAAGCAGGCTGCATCTCCAAAGCTGCCGACCGGTCGGCCATCTATTTTTGCACCGTGAGCCTGACAAGCATCTTCTATTACTTTTAGATCGTATTTTTCGGCGATTTTTAAAATTTCCGGCATATTAGCAGCGAGACCATAAAGATGAACCGGTAGAATTGCCTTTGTTTTATGATTAATTAATTTTTCTATTTTTTTAGGATCGATATTAAAAGTTTCTTCATCGATGTCGGCAAATACCGGGGTGGCGCCGGAGTAAAGTATGCTATTTGATGAGGCGATAAAAGAAAATGGGGTCGTAATAACTTCGTCGCCTTCTCCTATGCCGAGCGCTTCTAGGGCTAAATGAAGAGCGGTGGTGCCGGATGAAGCGGCGATAGCGTAATCCGCATTACAAAAACCAGCAAATTCTTTTTCGAAAGCTTCTACTTCCGGGCCTTGGGCCAGGGAACCGGAGTCTAATACTTTTAATACAGCTTTTTTTTCTTCTTCGCCAATAATTGGTTTTGCAATCGGAATCATAGGCACATACCTCTTTTATCTTGTTATTTAAGTTTAATAGTTTGGCCGCAGGATTTGCATTTTAATTCACCTTTTGTGTCAGAGCCGCCAATTTTAAGGCCGCATTTACAGACATAGCCGGCGAGTCTTGCAGGATTACCCATAACTAGGCCGTAATCGGGAACATCTTTAGTAACGACGCTGCCGGCGCCAACAAGCGCAAATTCCCCAACTTTAACTCCTGGCAGAATAACACTACTGGCTCCGATGGAGGCGCCCTTCATAATTTTTATTTCTGAAACTGTCCAGTCATCATTGTCTTTTAAGCTAAAGTCGGGATTAACCGCTCTTGGTACTTTATCGTTTGTAAGGCAAACGTGAGGGCCGATAAACACGCCGTCTTCTACAGTAACGCCATGAAAAACGGATGAATTGTTCTGAATTTTAACACTATCACCGATTTTAACGTCAAAATCAACATAAACATTCTTGCCAAGGATGCAGTTTTTGCCGATTTTGGCTCCTTCTCTGATTTGGGATCCGTTCCAAACTTGAGAATTTTCACCAATCTCAGTTTTTTTACTAACATCGGCTGTGGCATGCACTCTAATATCGCTCATTTGCTAATTTCCTTTATAGCCTTTAGAGCGATGGTAAGGGCTTCTAAGCCTTCTTCCCCGGAGGTTACTACTTCCTTATCCTTAGCAATTGAGTCTAAAAAAGACTCAATTTCTGCCCTTAGCGGCTCTTGGTTTTCAACTTTTACATCTTCTTTTTCTGGTTCGCCAAACTTAATCACAAAATCTCCAAAATCATCTCTTACCTTAGAGTATTGGCTGTAAAACAGTTGTAGTTTTTGAGTCACGTAATTAAGCTCGGCATACCCTTTGGTGCCGGTTACGGCGACACTTCTTATTTTTACCGGTGTAATCCAGTTGACCTGAACGTAGCCACTGATATTACCATATTTAAGAAAAATTTCAGCGTAATCTTCTCGATTTCCAATAATAGCTCGTCCGCCATTAGAATAAACTTTGTTGGGCTTTTTTCCTAAAAGATAGTTTATGATATCAATGTCGTGAACAGCAAGGTCAATTATGACGTTAGCGTCTTTAATCTGCGGCGGATAGATTCCCACTCTTCTTGCAATAATAGAGGTTATGTTGCCTAACTTTCCCTTATCAATAAGCTCTTTTAATTTAACAACGCCCGGATTAAACCTTTCGATGTGGCCAATCTTTAGCTTGGCATTGTTCGATTTGGCGGTTTTAATAAGATCCTTTGCTTCTTCTATGGTCGTTGCGATCGGCTTTTCTATCAGACAGTGAATACCTTTGCTAAGGATTTCCTTGCCTACTTTATGATGAAATTTGCTGGGGACAACGATAGATACAGCATCGGGTTTTTCGACTTCAATCATCTCGTTATAATCTTTATAATAACGGCATTTATATTTATCGGCATATTCTTTGCCGAGTTCTTCGTTTAAATCAGTGATTGCGATAAGATCGCTATTTTCGATTTCAAAATAATTTCGAACATGGTGCCGCCCCATGTTGCCGATTCCGACTACTGCTGTTTTTAACTTTTTTACTTTTGCCATATGACTAAAACTGCTCCGATTAATATTAATGGAATTCCTAAATAATTAACTAAGTTTATTTGCTCTTTGAAGATAAAGTTTGAAACAAGCAAGCTAAAAATGAGGGAAAATGAAACTAATAATATTTGAACCGCATAAAACGGATATTTGGAAAAAAGCCAAAGATAAAGCATGGTTGCTACAATATAAAGAAAAGCGCCAATTATAAAATTGGGAGTAAAAATGACCTTAGATATAGCCTTAATTAAAGACTCATCGCCTTGGTTATTGAAGGCAGCAGCCGATAGTTTCCAAAGCGATTGTCCTATAGCAAGTAGTAAGGCGGTTATGGCTGAAAGTAAATATTGCAAATCCTGGCTCCCTTACAAACAATTTGGCTTACTTATTACGGATTACGGACTAAATTATAGCGCATATGTTTTGACAAGACAAGGCGTATATATTGTATGGGTAGTGATGTTCGATTGCAAATATTGATAGCAACGTTTGACATTATATTTGCAGCTTTTATAATAAGTAAAGAATAGTGATGCACTTATGAAGAAAATTAATGCAGGGGGGGATATGTATCAAGGGAAAAATAAGTTTTGGTGCAGCCTATCTATGGTTTTGCCAATTTTTATGTTGGGTTGTTTTTATTTATTTTTTCCAAGTAAGGTTGAGGCTGCTTTTAATGCTAGCTACATAATTCCGGATGATCAGTTTGTGGCTAAAGACACAATGAATGATTCTCAAATTCAAATATTTCTTGAGCAGAAGAACAGCTACTTAAAGAATTATATTATATCGACCGATACGTATATCGGACCAGGCAATAATGTTAATGTAAGAGGTTGGAATGCGGCTAATGTTATTTATCATGCGTCTCAGTGGTACCATATTAACCCCCAAGTTATTTTAGCGACGCTCCAAAAAGAGCAAAGTTTAGTTACGACCAGCTACTTAAATCAGATTGGTTTGGATTGGGCAATGGGTTATGGCTGTCCTGATGGAGATGGTTGTAATACTAATTATAGGGGCTTTGCAATGCAGGTTGATTGGGGTTCCTGGCAATTAGCTCAATACAATTTTATTCATGCAAACGACTCCGTAAACCATTATAAAGTTACGCCATATTTCACTGGCAGCACTGTCACCATTGATGGAGTGCCAACCTATATGGGCAATGGGGCAACTTCAGCATTTTATAGGTACACGCCTCATTTTCATGGGAATGAGAATTTTTACAACCTTTATTTATCATGGTTTATTCCCTATGGCTACCAGTATGTCTCATGTATAGTTCCTCCAGCGATTTTACCTGCTGACGGTACGGCTAATGTTCAACTTGTTTTAAAGAATACCGGTTCTATGACTTGGTATAACGAGGAAGAATATAATGCTGATACGGTAGGAAGAAGACCAATGCGTCTTGCCATTGTCAACGAAGACGGTAAGAATTTCTACAACAATGACGGTACTTGGGTTGACAACATCAGAGTTGAAATGACTAGCGGCAGCGTTACTACCGGTAATCATGCTGTTTTTAACTTTTCAATAAAGGCGCCTTCTACCCCAGGATTTCATGTACTTAGGTTCGTGCCGGTTATTGAGGGTTCCCAGGCTCTTTTAGACACCGGTATGTGGTTTGAAACTACCGTGCCAACATACTATGACTATGGTTTTGGTGGATCAAGTGTCAACTCAATGCTCACCGTTCCTGTTGGGCAAGCTTCTAATATGAGGATTTTGCTTCGGAATATGGGCTCTACTGCTTGGCGCAATGAATCCGGAAATAATCCCATGCGTCTTGCCGTCGTCAACGAGGACGGTAAGAATTTCTACAACAATGACGGTACTTGGGTTGACAACGTCAGAGTTAAAATGACGAATGATAATGTGGCTTATGGCCAGGATGGGATTTTTGATTTTACCATTAAGGCTCCAATGAGTCCTGGTTCTCATATTCTTCGCCTCATGCCTGTTATAGAGGGAATTACGGCCCTTAAAGATGTTGGCTTATGGCAGCCTGTTGTAATTCCTGTTTTTTATGATTACGGTTTTGTGTCTTCTATAGTTCCTCCTCAGACAATGGCAGCCGGCCAAACCGCAAACATGAGGATTGTCTTAAGAAACATCGGCTCTACTGCTTGGCGCAATGAATCCGGAAATAATCCCATGCGTCTTGCCGTCGTCAACGAGGACGGTAAGAATTTCTACAACAATGACGGTACTTGGGTTGACAACGTCAGAGTTAAAATGACGAATGATAATGTGGCTTATGGCCAGGATGGGATTTTTGATTTTACCATTAAGGCTCCAATGAGTCCTGGTTCTCATATTCTTCGCCTCATGCCTGTTATAGAGGGAATTACGGCCCTTAAAGATGTTGGCTTATGGCAGCCTGTTACTGTACAATAAGGCTCATGAAGAACTTATGGTTAAAATCTAAAGATAAACTTGATAGAATTGGAAAAAATTTCTCTGAAGAAAACTTGATCGAATTCGATTATAAGGTAATGTTATTGTTATTCGTTTCTTTTCTTTTATTTGGCTTGATGGTGTCATTAAGAGTACATGGGTCCTCTATTAATTATTGGAATAAAATAATAGTTGGTGAGGAGCAGAATTATTCGATAGGTGAACCCAGAGCGATTAGAAGCGATGAGTGGTTAGTTGCCACTCCTTTTGCATTGTCTCAATATCACCATGAGCCTCAGTTTCCTTTAGAAAATGATAGTTTGGGTTATGGCAGCGTTCCTTTGCTTATGAATCTACCCGTAAAACATGTATCGGCTTTCTTTAGGCCCCAAAATTGGGGATATTTCTTTCTTGACCACGAAAGGGCTTTTTCGTTTTATTGGAATTTCAAAGTGTTTAGTCTTTTTTTGGGTTTTTTCTTGCTCTTAATGATTGTCACAAAAAGTAATTATTGGTTATCAATTTTTGGGTCATTGTGGTTATTTTTTTCGAGCTTTATGCAGTGGTGGTTTTCGATTCCGATTGCGGAGATGATTGGTAGTTTTAGTATCGTTTTTGTCTCCATTTGTTATCTTTTACTATCAGGGAAAAAGTTATCAATTTTTATCAGCTCGGTTCTTCTTACGCTTTTTGGCTTAAATTTTATCCTGTTTTTTTATCCGCCATTTCAGATCGCGCTTGCCTATTTACTCATTTTTTTGGTAGCCGGTTTTTCGTGGAAATACTTTTCGTTGGATAAATTCAAAAAACATTTGTCTTTTAGGATTATAATGATTTCTGCGAGTTTCCTAATTTCAAGCATTATCCTTATAAGATATTATTTTGATATTCAAGATACGATACCGATAATAATGAACACTGTTTATCCGGGTAGGCGCATATCGACCGGTGGAGACTTTTCTCTAGCCAGGTATTTTTCCGGTTTTTATGATTATTTTCTAAAAGAAGGCCGCATACCGTCAACAATCGATTTTGGGAATATCTGTGAGTCAAGCAGTTTTATTTTACTTTGGCCGCTTATCATACCGGGACTAGTCTATAACTATTTTAAGAAAAGAAAGGTAGATAAGTTTTTAATAGTTGTAATGGCATACATTATCTTTTTTTCGTTGTATGCCGTCGTTAAGTTTCCGGTTTTTATTACCAAAATTTCTTTACTTAGTATGGCGCCTTCGTGGAGAGCTTTTTTGGGAGTAGGAGTTGCAAGTATTATTGCCTCGGTTTACTATCTTTCGAACACTGACTATAAAAAATTTCTAAAGAGGCCGTTTATTCTTTTTGCCGCGGTAACGGTTTTTGTGATAACTCACGGTTTTTGGCTAAGATCCGTGACTCATGATTTTTTTAGATATCGAGAAATCTTATTTGCAAGTATTATGATCATAACGTTGTCATACTTTTTTTTAAAACAAAAAAAAATCGCTTTTTCGATAGTATTACTCATTTATGTGGCTATTCCAACTATTTTAGTAAACCCGATTTCGGTAGGTCTTGGATCAATATACAATAAAGATCTTACTCAATATGTCTTAGCGGTTACCAGCGAAGATAAAGATTCTGATTGGGTTGTTTTTGGAGATTCGAGTTACGCAGCTCTTTTAAAGGCTTCGGGGTTAAACGTCTTAAATGGTGTTAAATATACTCCCGATATCGAGCTCTTAAAAAAACTGGATGATGGGGCGCCGGATGATAAAACATACAATAGATATGCTCACATCAACATAGTCGAACAAGACATTTATAATAAAAATACTGTTACGTTTAATTTAATTCAAAGTGATTCTTATTTAATAAAAATTGATCCCTGTTCCGAGAGATTAAGAGATGTTGGAATTGACTATATTTTGTTTACAAAGGAACCTCAAAATGATTACTCGTCATGTATGATTCCTGTTAGAGACTCATCTATAAATAGTGCCTGGATCTACCGCTATAAGTAACTACTGATAAGCTCTTATTATAAGTTTGAAATTTTGGTTATTCTTTGGTATTCTATTGTGGTAATGAAAAGATATCTCAGTTTAATTAGCGAATTGGCAATTACCGGCTTTAAGCTTAAATACAACGGTTCTTTTTTTGGTTATCTGTGGTCTCTGGCTAATCCTTTAATGTATTTTTTGGTCTTGTACTTTGTTTTTACAAGAGTATTTGACCTTGGAGATTCCATAAAGAACTACCCGCTTTACTTGCTATTAGGAGTTACGATTTGGGGATTCTTTGCGGAAGCGACATCAGTTTGTATGAACTCGATTGTAAGTAACGGCGACCTTATCAGAAAAGTGTATTTCCCAAGGATTGTTCTGCCTATTGCCAGCAGTCTCAGTACATTTATTAATCTTATGCTGAATTTAGTCGTTGTTTTCGCTTTTGCATTGGTTTTACATGTTGATTTAACCACAAAGATAATGTTTATCCCGCTATATCTTATTGAAATATATTTCTTTACTCTCGGTGTTTCATTATTTTTGGCGGCATTGTTCGTAAAATTCCGGGATATTGGTCCAATTTGGGGTGTAGCAATGCAAGTTTTGTTCTACGCAACGCCAATAATCTATCCGATAACACTGGTTCCCGATAGATACTTAAAGTTAATGATGGTTAGTCCGTTAGCTCAGATAATCCAGGGTTTTAGATATAGTCTTATGTCGAATGATATTGGGACGTCTAGTGGCACTCTAGGAATTTTTGCATTTTTACCTGTATTTATTACACTTGCTGTTTTTCTTCTTGGCTATTTTAGTTTTCAAAAGATGGCTGCTAAGTTTGCGGAGAATGTATGATGGATGATATTGCAATAAAAGTTAATAGAGTGTCAAAAACTTTTAAAATACCGCATGAGAAAAATAGTACTTTAAAGCAAGCGGCACTAGGAGTTTTTCGTTCAAAAACATATGAGGAATTTAATGCTCTTAAGAAAATAAGTTTCGATGTTAAAAAGGGAGAGTTCTTTGGAATTATCGGTAGAAATGGGGGGGGAAAAAGCACGATTCTAAAGATGCTTGCTGGAATATATGTGCCTGATAGCGGTCAGATTAAAGTAAGCGGCAAGCTCTCGCCTTTTCTTGAGCTAGGCGTTGGTTTTAATCCCGAGCTAACGGCCAGAGATAATATTTTTTTAGGGGGCGTAATTCTCGGGTTAACCAAAAAAGAGGTTCGGGAGAAATTCGATAAGATAGTGGAATTTTCGGAGCTCAGAGAATTTATTGATATGAAACTTAAAAATTTCTCGTCCGGGATGCAGGTTCGTCTGGCCTTCTCTCTTGCCATAAATGTGCATGCTGAGATATTGCTGATGGACGAAGTATTGGCTGTTGGAGATGAAAACTTCCAAAAAAAATGTCTTGAGGAATTTAAAAAATATAAAGAGGATGGTAAAACGGTTGTTTTAGTTAGTCATGATATTGGAGTTATAGAAAAATATTGTGATAGAGCAATGCTTCTAAGAAATGGTGAAATTCAAAAAATCGGCAAGGCAAATGATGTTGTTAAGGAATACCAAATTCAAAATACTTTAGATAACCTAGAAGAGGGAGACGAAATTTCAGAGCCTAATACAAAAGAAGTAAAGGCAAAGATAGCTGAGGTAACGAATGTTGAGTTTTTTAATGATAAGGGAAGCAAAGTAAGTGAGATTAATACCGGCGACAATATAAATATCAGGGTACATTTTAAGCTAAACCAAGCGATCGAAAATTTAAATTTTGGCTTAGCGATCTTTAGTGATAATGAAGAGTATTATTACGGCATAAATTCGATTACTGATAAAATAAATGTCAAGAAATATCTGGATAAAAACTATTTTGATGTAAAATTTTTGTCCCTACCTTTTAACTCAAGTAATTATTATGTTAAAGTAGGGATATTTGGGGAAAATGATAAAATAGTTTATGATTTTATTGATAGTCTAAATACTTTTAAAGTAAAATCTTTAAAACAAAATGCCGGGCTTATCGATATTAGTTACGAATGGGAATAATAATAAATTCTAAAAAAGGAGGTTGAGATAGCTACCAAAGTTGCTGTAAAGAAAAAGAAAGTTCCAAATCCTCTTTTTAAGATGGTTCTTAAGGTATTTTTTTTAATTAGGAAATCTATATTTGTAATTAAGGAAGATGGCCTTATGTCATTAGTTATCTACGGCATCCGATTTATTAAAAAGAGATTTCGTCGATTAATGCTTAAATTTGCCGGAAGCGAGTATGCTTTGTGGATCAAAATGCATGAGGTTAAAGATAAGGGTGCTATAAAGAGACAATTGAGCTCTCTAAAATACAAGCCTAAAATCTCTATTATTGTGCCTGTATATAATGTAGATCCTCAATGGTTAGATAAGTGTATTGAATCCGTTCTCAAGCAAACTTACAATAATTGGGAACTTTGCATTCATGACGATGCTTCAACAAACGAAAAAACGGTCGAGGATTTAAAGAGATGGCAAGCCAAAGACGATAAGAGGATAAAAGTAAGCTTTGGTAAGACGAATATGCATATATCCGGTGCATCAAACGAGGCCTTAAAATTGGCGACAGGTGAATTTATTGCTCTATTGGATAATGATGACGAATTAGCTCCAAATGCATTCTTGGAGAATGTATTATTGTTAAATAAGCATAAAGATGCTGATTTTATCTACAGTGACGAAGATAAAATAGGAACAAATGGTAAGAGATATGCCCCTTTCTTTAAGCCTGAATGGTCTCCGGATCTAATGCTTTCCCAAATGTATACTTGTCATTTAGGGGTTTATAGAAAATCAATTATTGATAAAATTGGTGGCTTTCGGCTTGGTTATGAGGGTTCTCAAGATTATGACTTGGTTTTAAGATTTGTGGAACACACCACAAAAGACAAGATTCATCATATTCCAAAAATTCTATATCATTGGCGCACGTTAGAATCTTCAACTGCAGCAAGTTTGGATACCAAGTCTTATGCTTCAGTAGCAGCCAAAAAGACATTAACTGATTACCTAAGGCGAAATAAGGTAGAAGGAATGGCGATTGATGGTATTAAGCCTGGAACATTCAGGGTAAAAAGAGAGATAATGGGACAGTCAAAAGTATCGATTATTATTCCATTTAGAGATCAAGTGGAAGTTTTAAAGCGATGTCTTAAGAGTATCGAAGACAAAACGACCTATTCAAATTACGAAATAATTTTAGTAAACAATCAAAGTTCTGAGACGGCTACCTTAAACTATTTTACGGCTATTAAGAGAATGAAAAACATTCGGCTTATTAACTACGACAAACCTTTTAATTATTCAGCGATAAATAATTCTGCTGCTAGACACGCGCGGGGAGACTATCTAATACTCTTAAACAATGATACGGAAGTTATTTCTGGAGAATGGATAGAAGCTATGCTGGAGCACGCCCAAAGAAAAGAAGTCGGTATTGTTGGGGCTAAACTATTGTACCCTAATAACACCATACAACATGCCGGAGTTGTTATGGGTATTGGCGGTGTTGCCGGCCATGTTTTTAAATATATGAACCCTGATACCGATTGTTACTTTTGCAATGCTAATCTTGTTCGCAATTATAGCGCCGTTACGGCCGCCTGTCTCATGATAAGAAAAAGTGTTTATGAGGAAGTAGGCGGTCTTGATGAAATAAATTTAACAGTGGCTTTTAATGATGTTGACATGTGCTTAAAAGTTATAGATTCGGGCTATTTAGTGATTTATACTCCCTATGCCTTACTTTATCATCACGAGTCTTTAAGTAGAGGAAGTGATGATGAGCTAAGGCTTACAAATCCGAAGAAGTTTAAGAGAGTTATGAAAGAAAGAAAGTATATGGAGAAAAAGTGGAAAAGATATATTGAGAGAGACATATATTATAGTCCTAATCTCTCGCTTGTTAGAGAAGACCTCAGTATTAATATTGACTAGTTTGGATCCAGATGAAAATAAGCATAATCATTCCTCATTATAATAATGTCGCTTTATTAAAGAAGTGTCTTGCTTCTTTAATAAAGAACACTCCTGCAGAGTATCTGGATGATGTGATAATCATTGATGATGTTTCCAAGGATGATTCGGTAGTGTTTTTAGAGACCGTAAAATGGATAAAACTTATTGTAAATAAGACCAACCAAGGTTTTGCAAAAAATTGTAATAGGGGAGCAAAAGAATCAAAAGGAGACGTTCTCCTGTTTTTAAATAATGATACGGAAGTTTTAAAAAAGTGGCTCGAACCAATGCTGGATCTTTTAAAAAAGAATGAGGTTGGTATTGTCGGCTCTAAGCTCATATTTCCTGATGGGATGATACAGCATGCAGGCGTAGTTATTTCTAATGATCACATGCCCCGGCATATCTACCACCATGAGGATCCCGCTGCGTCTTATGTAAATAAAACGAGAGAATTTCAGGCCGTAACGGCCGCTTGTATGGCGATCAAAAAAGATGTATTTAATGCCGTTTCCGGATTTGATGAGGAGTATATTAATGGTATGGAAGACATTGATTTGTGCCATAAGGTGACTGCTAAGGGATACAAGATTTTTTATACGCCGGAGAGTGTTATTACTCATCATGAGAGCGTTTCCCCCGGCAGATTTAAGCACAATAATAAAAACAACGAGCTTTATCTAAGCCGATGGAGCCACATTAAGCCAGATGAACAGCAATACTATAAAGAAGATAGGAGGAGCTGGTTTTATCGGGTCAATAAGGAATTAAATAATAAGTATTACGGTTACTATTATTCTCAAAGACCATTTTATTTGCAAATGCCGAGATACTTCTATATGGTTGCTCAGAAGACTTCTTCTATTTTAAGGCTTTTTTTAAAGGGCGAGTTAAAAACGATAATAAAGAAAATTTTTAGGGTATCCGGAAATGTCAAAAGTTAGTATCCTGGTGCCGGTTTATAACGGCGGAAAATATTTAAAGAACACTTTAGAGTCTTTACTTTCTCAAACTCATGAAGATTTTGAGATTTTAATTGTTGATGATGGCTCTACCGACAATTCGGCAGACGTAATAAAATCTTTTAGTGATTCTCGGATTAAATACTTTAAGCAGGAGAATTCTGGGCGGCCGGCTGTGCCGCGAAACAAAGCCTTAAAAAAGGCTACCGGAGACTATATTGGGCTTTGTGATCAAGATGATCTGTGGTCCGAGGAAAAGTTAGAAAAACAGTTGGCGATTTTTAAAGAAAATAGAGATAGCGATATTGGCATTGTTGCTGCTGAAGCTAATATGATAGACGAAAAGAGCAGTATTATTGGCAGGATTAAGCTTAAAAAGACTGGCTATTTAGGCCCGGAAGAATTTTTTCTAAATTTATTGCCGGAGGACTTTGTTACTGCATGCTCAGTTTTGGCAAAGAAAGAAGTTTTTCATGAGCTAGGTGGATTTAAGGAGGATTTAGTAGGTACCGACGATTATGAGATGTGGCTGAGGGCATCTCAAAAATACGGTTTTTACGGGATGGAAGAATGTTTATGTTCTTGGCGCAAATTGGGCAACTCTTTATCATCAAATAGAACTAAAATCTACGAAAGCTCGATCGATATCATAAACTCTTACATGACAAAAGAGAGAGCACGCCCGATAAATGAGGCAGCCACAAAGTTTTATATGCGGATTTTTGGCTTACAGCTTCTTAATAAAGAATATGAGAAGGCTAAAGCATCTTTTATCATGGCCTCAAGCAGGGCGCAAATTAGTAAAAAAGGAAGGTATTTATATAAAGTTTTTAAGGTTTCGCCATTTCTGGCCTATATTATATTTAGAGCGGTTTATCTTTTGGATTCAGAAAGGGTATAAATGTCTAAGATAATGAAGGCGTGCGGAGTCAATATTCTAGCGAAGACAAAGTCGGGGATTCTTGATAATTTTGAGAGCCTCTGTAATGGCAAGCAGGGCTACATTTGTAAAGTAAATTCAGAGTATTTAGTAAACGCGTGCAAAGATTCGAATTTTCGTGATATTTTAAATGGTTCCTCTTTAAACACTGCCGATGGCATTGGCGTTTTGTGGGCGGCAAAATACTTGGCATTGCCAAGTTCTAACCCCCCCTTTTTAAGGCAGTTAAGGGCAGTCTGGCAAGCTATATATAGTCTAATGGCGATTTTATTTTATCCAAGGTACATAAAATCTGTAATTCCGGAAAGGGTTGGGGGAGTCGATTTGATGCTAGACATGCTAAAAATCTGCACCAAGGAACATAAAAAAGTATTTTTACTCGGCGGCCAAAATGGGGTGCCTCAAAAAGTTAAAGAAGTTGTCGAAAAAGAAATCGAAGGCCTAGAGATAGTCGGCTGCTTTGATGGGGATTCGGATGATGCGGGCATTGCTGAAATTATTAACAAATCAAAGGCCGAAATTCTATTTGTGGCTTTTGGTTCTCCAAAGCAAGAGCTTTGGATCATAAAAAATCTACCGCATCTTCACCACATTAGCCTTGCTATTGGCGAAGGCGGCTCCTTCGACTTTGTAGCGGGGGTTCAAAAAAGAGCGCCAAAAATGCTGCAAAAAATTGGGTTAGAGTGGCTATGGCGGTTAATACGTGAGCCAATGCGGATTACAAGGATAATAAATGCTGTTCCAAGACTTATAGTAACTACTGTAAAATATAAATTAGAAATTTTAAAAGCGAACAAATAATGAAGAAGACAGTTAAATTAAAAGCCATCACCTTATTTGATATTATGATCTTCGTTATCATCCTTCTTTTGTCTCTTATATTCTTTGTTTATGACCAAAAGAAAGACGCGGCGAGTAATGAAAAGACGATGAATGTTACGGTAAATGTCTCCGGGAATGCCGGAATCATTTACCCTGAGGTTTTAAAGCAGGGGGAAGCTTATTTAAACAGCGTAAATAGACCGGTTGAGATAATTGAAGTTTCAAGGAATACCGATACGGCCGGTAATTTATCCTCTATTGATATAAAAGTCTGCGGAAAAGGAACTATCGATGGAAGCAAATATGTTTTTAATGGGCAGCGGATATTAGTTGGGCAAAAAGCAGAAATACACGGCGGCTTTTTTGCTCAAGGAGTAGTTAAGCGGATAACTTATGAAAATGAATAATTTATACAAAAGCTCTCTAGCCTATTCTAAATTATCTCTATTTTTTACGGTCGATTATAATCTAAATCTTAAAAACACTTTCTGGGGCAATATTTTAAGAAAATTTTATTTGCCATTCGTAAGCGAATCTTGCTTTTTTTTAAGCATTTTGCTTATCTGGTACAAGGGTATATTTATTAAATTCTCGGGCGTTTTTAGTACAAATTGGCTTGCTCTCGTAATCCTCTCTGTCGGTTTTATTTTTTTAAAAAAAGATAAAATACATTTGCAAAAGATTCATCTTACCTATCTCATCTTTCTAACATTCTCTATCTTTTCCGGTTTTTTGTCGGTTCTGAGGGGAATTGATGCCGGGATGGTATTTAAGGGGTGGCTTATATTATTACAGTTTGGGCTGGCTCTTTTTGTGGCCGAGGGATTAAATATTTCTTTAAGGTCTCTATCTAAATATATTGTCTTTTTATCTCTTCCGATTTCTCTTGGCGGTATATACCAACTAGCGAGTCGCATTAAAACCCCAAGTGCGTGGGTGGCAGCAGGCGAAGACATTACGTTAAGAGTCTTTTCCTTTTTTAGCAGTCCGAATGTACTAGGTATCTTTGTATCTCTTATTATCTTCATGTCTATTGGCTTATTTTTTAAAGAAAAGAAAAAATATTATGCCGGAATTGCTTTTATTAATTTAATTGTCCTTGTTTTTACTTTTTCTCGGACAGCCTGGCTGGGTTTTTTTATAGCACTTGTGGTTTTTAGTTTTAATTATTATAAGAAAGCTTTAGTTCCTGTTTTTTCTATACCGCTCATTAGTTTCTTATATGGTCCTGTTAGAGAGAGAATTTTAAATGCGACATCTAGTGATTATCTATTTGAAGCGGCATTAGACGGTAGGCTTTGGGCAATTATAAACGGTTGGTATATATTTTTGCGCCACATTTTTTGGGGTACCGGTCCCGGGACTTATGGCGGCCAAACGGCCATCGAAAATGCGAGCCCGATTTATCTTGGAGGTATTCAGGATGGTTATACTGCCCTATATTATACCGACAACGAATGGCTGCAGATTTTAGTTCAAACCGGCATAGTAGGTTTTGTAAGCTTTGTTATCTTTGTTGCTACGGCTTTAGCGAGTATTTTTAGGAAATTTAAAGAAAAAGGCGATATAATAGTGCTATCAGTGATTTCATCATTAATTTGTTTTTTAGTTGCCGGATTTTTCTCAAACGTTTTAGAGTTTGGGGTACTATCTGTAACGGTCGGCGCACTAATTGGAGCCACGTTAAATGAGACCTAAAAAAGTTGCCATAATTTATAGCGGGGCGAAATACTGGGGCGGTATTGAGACATATTTAGCCCAGCTTTTTAAATATGCTGATAATAAAGAGGCAGCGTTAATTCTTATTAGCTTAGGAGATTGGCCGCTTGTAAAAGCTATAAAGATGATTGGCGGTGATGTAAGGGTAGTTTCGGGTGCTAGGGTAAGATTAACAACGGTTAGGGATATTTCCAGCATAATAAGAGATGAGGGTGTTAGCCTCATTGCGTCCCAAGGCGTCGTGGCTAACTTTTATGCAAGACTAGCTTCTAGGTGTACTAAAATTTCAAGTCTTGTAACCGTTCATAGTGAACTTCGAAACGATTATCCAAAATTTTTGTCCCGTTTTATTTATGTTCTGTCCGACAGATTACTTCGCGGGTACACAAGCAAATACATAACGGTTTCTAAATATCTAAAAGAAAAATTATCACAAAGTGGCATTAAGCCAAGTCAAATCAAGGTGATTTATAATGCGCTAGAAGATTCCTTGAAAGGGTCGAACCCTTTTAAAAAGGGTTCGACCCTTTTTAAGGGCAAGGGGGTAACAATAGGTTCGGTTGGAAGGCTTCATAAGGTAAAGGGTTATAATAATTTAATTGCGGCAATGGGTCTTTTAAGAGATAAGGAGGTAAATCTTGTTGTGTGGGGCGAGGGCGAAGAAAAGGAAAATATTCAAAATCAAATCGATGAATTAAGTTTGGGTTCACGCGTCAGACTTGCCGGCTTTGCTAAGGATTTGGGCGAGGCTCTTAAGGAGACAGATATCTACGTCCAGTCGTCTATTTCCGAGGGTTTTGGACTTGCGGTTCTAGGGGCGATGATGCATGAAAAACCGGTGATTGTCACAAATGCCGGAGCTTTACCTGAAATTGTTGAGGATAGAAAAACCGGAATTATCTTAAGAGAAAATACACCCTTAGCAATCGCCGATGCCATAAGGGAGCTTATAGATAATCCGGAGTTTGCCGACAAGATAGGAAAGAATGCAGCTGCTCATGCAAAAGAAAAGTTTAACACTAAAAATTGGGCCAACGAAACAATAAATACCTATTTGGAGGCATCCGAAAAAGCCGAAAAAGGGTACCACCTTTTTTCGGGAAAGGATATTAAATGAAGATAGTCCATATTTTTCATTACCCGGGCCAAGGCGGTTCCGAGCAGTATGCATATTTACTTTCCAAATATGCTATAAAGGATGGCAATTCGGTAGAGTTCATCTTTGGCAGCGAAGGCCCATTCGTCGCGAGAGCTGAAGAATTAGGGTGTAAAATCCATTTTGTCGACATGAAGTCTATTTATGATGTTGGGGCAATAATAAATCTCGTCCGGATGTTTAAAAAAATTAGGCCCGACGTGGTTCATACGCATCATCTTCGCGAAAATTTCTTAAGCATTATTGCTGCTAAATTTTCTCCCGTTAAAGCCGTTATCTCGACTATGCACTGGATAGAACCAAAGAGCAGATTTAAAGCTTTTGCGGAGCATATTTATAGTTTGGGGTTAGACAAATTTATCGCCGTATCTGAATTAGCAAAAGATTATTTACAAAGCGAAGGAATAAGTAAAAAGAAAATCGAGGTTATTTATAACGGGATAGAGGTCGGGCCTGTAAATAAGGAAGCAATATTAAAAGAAATCGGACTTACAAAATATGATAAAATTATTGTAAATGTCAGCCGATTTACGGCAGAAAAAGGTCAAAAGACTTTAATAGAGGCTTTTTCTAAAGTTACGGACGACAAAGCGCGATTAGTTCTAGTTGGTGCCGGCGAATTATTAGAAAATAGTAAGAAACTGGCAGAAAGTCTTTTCGTAAAAGATAAAATAATATTTGTTGGCGGCAGAAACAATGGATATGAAATAATGAGCATTGCCGATGTTTATGTGCAGCCATCGGAGATGGAGGCCTTTGGTCTTAGCGTTATCGAGGCCATGATGCAGGGGATTCCGGTTATTGCTTCCATAATTAAAGCTCATGAAATCGTTTTAGATCATGGCAAGTTTGGTACTTTATATAGCAGTGAAGATGCCGATGATTTAGCCCAAAAGCTTAATGAAGCTCTAAATAATCCTAAAATTGCAATTGAAAAAGCAATGAAAGCTAAAGAATATGCCTTTAGGAATTACACGGCAGAGAAGATGTGGAAAAATACTAACTCTTTATATATAAAACTCTCAAAGAAAGGCTGAGAAATGCTTAAAAAAATATTGGGTCTTAAGAAATTCTTTATGTGGGAAACAGAGATAAAAGTTGCCGTAGGGATTATTGTTGTCTTTGCTCTACTTTCTGTTTTTGAGCTAAACAAAGTTTTGGCTTTTAGTAAAGTGAGGCTCGAGATCAGACAGCCAAAAGAAGCTTCTTATATTCTAAGGGATGGTGAGGAAAACATGTTTAGCGCTTCCAATAATCCGGCCGGATGCGCTGCTGAACCCGGAAAAGTAAGTTACTTTTCGAACCTTAGGCTTGCGGCCCTCATTTCTAATCCAAGAGTCATGACTCTCCCTGAGTCTGTTCATAGTAGAAATGAGAATAAAGAATATGTTTTTGAGATAACAAAATTCGGTAGGACAGCTACCTATTTTTATAGTCCCGATATGCTCCCCCCGGAACTTAAGAAAATAAAAAATGAGCTTCAAAGTCCGTGGGAGGATAAGCTTAAGAAATTTGGATTCGAGAGCTAGTTCTCGAATTTAGAAAAGATATAAGTTCTTTACTAAAAAAGTCTTTACAAGTTTTTAATTTTCTGTTAAATTTATATAGCATTTAAAGAAAGCCTCATGAATTATGAGAAACACTCAAACAATCGAAGGAGCGCCTCAAAGTTAAGTAGGTTTTAATGCCGAACTTCTTAAATGGCCGCTCCCAAGCGGTTTTTTAAATGCCTGCCCTTTAAGTAGCTGCAAGCTAAGGAGGGCCTGTCTACTAGAAGGTAGACATGAATCTTGATAATTGAAATGAAGAACAAGAAAAGCATCAAACGCAATGCAATTTATAATCAGTATTCAGTGACAATGAATACTGGTCAAGGGTAAAAATAAAGTCGAGTAAGGGCACACGGTGGATGCCTTGGCGAAAGAAGCCGATGAAGGACGTAGTAGCCTGCGATAAGCGTCGGGGAGCTGGCAAACAAGCTTTGATCCGGCGATGTCCGAATGGGGAAACCCGGTGGGAGTCATGTCTCATCACTCATATCTGAATATATAGGATATGTAGAGGGCACCTGGGGAACTGAAACATCTAAGTACCCAGAGGAAAATACATCAACAGAGATTCCGTTAGTAGCGGCGAGCGAACGCGGAACAGCCAAAACCTTTTTAGTGTTAAAGCTTACAGGCGTTGTTAAAAAGGGGTTGTGAGGTTGCTACCCATTCTTAGTAATCAGTCCCGAGTATATCGAGGGGTTGATTACTGGGAACCACGAAGAACTGTAAATCTTCGGTAAGGTATAAAAAGCAAAAGATTTAATGGAAGGAACCTGGAAAGGACCGCCATAGAGGGTGATAGCCCCGTACGTGAAAAATCTTTTGGCCTTATGTAGCATCACTCTAGTACCACGGGACACGAGGAATCTTGTGGGAATCTGGGAGGACCACCTTCCAAGGCTAAATACTTCTTTCGACCGATAGTGAACAAGTACCGTGAGGGAAAGGTGAAAAGAACCCCGGCGAGGGGAGTGAAATAGAATCTGAAACCATGTGCCTACAAAGAGTCGGAGCATCGCATCAGGCGGTGTGACGGCGTGCTTTTTGCAGAACGAACCAACGAGTGACTTCATACTGCAAGGTTAAGCTGTTACGCAGCGGAGCCGAAGTGAAAGCGAGCCTTAATAGGGCGTTTAGTAGTATGTAGTCGACCCGAAACCGGGTGACCTAACCATGGGCAGGCTGAAGCGGCGGTAAGACGTCGTGGAGGGCCGAACCCACGTCAGTTACAAATGGCGGGGATGACCTGTGGTTAGCGGAGAAATTCCAATCGAACCCGGAGATAGCTGGTTCTCTCCGAAATAGCTTTAGGGCTAGCCCTGTAAATTAACTCTCGGGGGTAGAGCACTGAATCGGTCTGGGGCCTTTACCGGTACCCAACCGAAATAAACTCCGAATACCGAGAGATATTATTGCAGGAGTCAGAACGCGGGGGCTAAGCTCCGCGCTCGAAAGGGAAACAGCCCAGATCGCCATCTAAGGTCCCTAAATCTATGCTAAGTGGGAAACGATGTGAAGTTGCACAGACAACCAGGATGTTGGCTTAGAAGCAGCCATCATTTAAAAAGTGCGTAATAGCTTACTGGTCAATTGTGACTTTGCGCGGAAAATATAACGGGGCTCAAGCATAGTACCGAAGATGCGGATTTCGTACATTAGTACGGAGTGGTAGGAGAGCGTTCCTGTCTGGAGTGAAGCTGAATCGTAAGGTTTGGTGGACCGTCAGGAAGTGAGAATGTTGGTATGAGTAGCCAGAAAGGACGTGAAAACCGTCCTCACCGTAAGTCCAAGGTTTCCAGGGCAACGTCGATCGTCCCTGGGTTAGTCGGTCCTAAGCCGAGGCCAATGGCGTAGGCGATGGACAACAGGTTGATATTCCTGTACCGGTGTTATTGTTCCTCTAGCTGACGCTGGATGGTAGTCGGAGCGCACTATGGCTATGTGCGTCTAAGTGTCTAGTCCCTTCGGGGGTGAAGCACGAATGAAAGGTCAGGTAATGCTGGCTGATTCCGGTGAGCCAAACAGACAAGAAAAGGCTAGAATTAATAGATAACGCCGACCGTACCGCAAACCGACACAGGTAGACGGGTAGAGTATACCAAGGTGATCGGGAGAACCCTCTTTAAGGAACTCGGCAAAACAGCGGGCGTAACTTCGGGATATGCCCTGCCAAACTGTGTCTCACTACTTTGTGAGACAGAGTGTTCCAAAGAAAAATCCCAAAACTCTAATATGGCATTAGAGACGACTTTATGAAAGTAAGAATTTTTGAGCAATAAATGTGAACAATCTGTGTTTCGCAGTAGCGAGGCACGGTTTGGCCGCAGCGAAAGACCCCAGGCGACTGTTTATCAAAAACACAGGTCTCTGCTAACTCGAAAGAGGATGTATAGGGGCTGACGCCTGCCCAGTGCTGGAAGGTTAAGAGGAGGTGTTCACGCACCGAATTGAAGCCCCAGTAAACGGCGGCCGTAACTATAACGGTCCTAAGGTAGCGAAATTCCTTGTCGGGTAAGTTCCGACCCGCACGAATGGCGCAACGGTCTGGGGACTGTCTCAAAGAGGGACCCGGCGAAATTGCAGTAGCGGTAAAGATGCCGTTTTCCCATGACAAGACGGAAAGACCCCGTGGAGCTTTACTACAACTTGGCATTGGATTAGGGCATATCATGTGTAGCATAGGTGGGAGACTTTGAAGCCCGGACGCTAGTCCGGGTGGAGTCGTCAGTGAAATACCACTCTTGATATGTTTTGATCCTAACTGTTACCGTTATCCGGTATAAGGACAGTGTCTGGTGGGTAGTTTGACTGGGGCGGTCGCCTCCTAAAGAGTAACGGAGGCGTTCAAAGGTCGGCTAGGGCTGGATGGAAATCAGTCCGATAGTGCAAACGCATAAGCCGGCTTGACTGTGAGACTTACAAGTCGAGCAGGTGCGAAAGCAGGAGTTAGTGATCCGACGATTCGGCGTGGATCGGTCGTCGCTCAACGGATAAAAGCTACCCCGGGGATAACAGGCTGATTTCTTCCAAGAGTCCACATCGACGAAGAAGTTTGGCACCTCGATGTCGGCTCGTCGCATCCTGGGGCTGGAGAAGGTCCCAAGGGTTTGGCTGTTCGCCAATTAAAGCGGTACGCGAGCTGGGTTCAGAACGTCGTGAGACAGTTCGGTCCCTATCTGTCATGGGCGTTGAAACTTGAAGGAAGCTGCTCCTAGTACGAGAGGACCGGAGCGGACGAACCTCTGGTGTGCCAGTTGTCCTGCCAAGGGCATTGCTGGGTAGCTAACGTTCGGAAGGGATAACCGCTGAAAGCATATAAGCGGGAAGCCCATCCTAAGATTAGGTTTCGTTTAGATCCCATATAGAAGATGTGGTTGATAGGCTCTAGGTGGAAGCGTAGTAATACGTGCAGCCGAGGAGTACTAATAGATCGACGACTTGATTTTTACCTCTCTAGTCGCAACTGATAACACTGTATATGAATTGCGGCTAGAGTTATTGACCGGTATTTGTTGTTACGGAGTAACAACAAAAGTATGAATTAAGAATTTCGAATTATGAATTAACAGATTGGAAATTGATTCAAAACTCATAATTACAAATTCAAAATTGCTTGCATTAGCGAGTGATGCATCTTGTTCTTTATTCAATTAAGTGTCATCCTGAACTTGTTTCAGATCCCTTTGGGATTTCCGGATCAGTGTCCGGAATGACATAGATAGAATCCTGTAAAAAGCAGGGTTCTGGTGATTATAGCGTAGAGGTCACACCCGATCCCATCCCGAACTCGGAAGTTAAGCTCTACAGCGCCGATGGTACTTGGGGTTCGCCCCCGGGAGAGTAGGGCGTCGCCAGAACTTTGCTTTTTAAGTTAGATATATAAACGAGCCTAGATTTGGTGAGAATTAGATTAATAGCTAATCTCTAAGTTTGAATTTTATCATTGCATAAGATAATAGCGAGATAAATATTAACGATTCGGGTATGTCGAGAAAGGTAAGCGAGCTCATGCCTATTGAGGGTAATAAAACACTGGTTATAAAGGACAGAATGGCATAAGATACTATCCCAATCGTTATAATAAATAACTTCTTTCTTATTAATCCTTTTTCTTTGATCGCCGTTTTAACTAATAAATAAGTGCCGTAAAGCACGATGGCAATGCTGAACATCAGACTTAAAGGACTCCCCGTGCCCATTTCATAGTCAAAACCGCTGCCGTTAAACAGGATGTTTTTGACCATAAAACCTTCGAATAGTATTCCCGTCATCAGTACTAATGCAATCGAATAAAGGGAAATAGCGGTTTTTTTGGTTATGCCTTTGCATAGAGAAATGATCCAAACAATCGCAGTTATTTTAAGGAGAATGCTAATTGCAAAAGTTGATTTAAACAGTAAGGCGCTTTCCAATAAAACGGAGAGGTAGCTGACAGAAATATAAACAGAGAGAAGAACAGTAAAGGCGAAGAACGAACGATTAATTGGGCTGTTGCTGTTTTTTCTTAGAACAACAAGCCCCAAAATAACATTCCCCAACGAAGTGAGTATAGATGTTATGGCAAGTAGCATATATTAACATTACCAGAAATAAATGAGATTGGCTAGGCTTGGAGTGGGTTTCTTGGTGTTTTAAAGGCCATTGTTTGGCCAGCGATTTTGTTTTTTGAGATAATAGAGTTTCTTAGAACCTAAATCCTAGCAAACGAAGACGGAATCTCTATAATTGGGAAAAGTCCATATTGATAACATGCGAGATAGCATTTGCTAACATAAAACTTATAAACCTCAAACCAAAAAAATAATTACCGAAGCCAGTAATTATTTTTTTTGTCGCATGAGATATTTTTTAGCGATTAATTTTGAAATTTTAGCTTGAGTGTTTATTTAGGATTATGCCTTTTTACCCTGATTGTCTTTGAATTTGATCATGGCGTATGCGGAAAAACTGACGAAAATAAGAGAGGTAATATTATTTAAATACGAAAGACTGTTTATCCCTAAAAAGGGCAAGGCAATATCGGTTGTTAGCGATGTAACAGCAAAAATAATCAGCCCAGTATCGATATATATAAGCTTTTCTTTAACAATTCCCTGAGTTTTAAACGTTGTACGTATAAGAATAAATATTGCATATAATACTAGAGTAATATTAAAAATTGCTTGTGCATAGTATGTTATGCCCACGTAATTCATGATGTCATTTCTTGGGATAACGGCTACATTATCAAAATAAGAAATGTTGAGTATTGTAAATAAGCTAATGAGTGCCGCTATAGCATACAAAGATGCAGTAATTTTTTTGTTGTAACCTTTGCACAACGCAAGCGCCCAAGTAGCACCGCTGGCCGCTAATAAGGCTCCAATAAAAAATGCTGCTCTCAAACCCAGGCCGTTGGTAAAATCACCGCTATAGCCGTAAAAAAAATGATTGAATAAATTATAAAACGCAAGAAATATAGTAAAAATAAAAAATAATAGATTAATTGGGTTAGTTATGTTTTTTCTGAAAACGGTAATCCCTAAAACAAAACTTCCAATCGCTCCGATAAGAGCTGTGTATAAATAAACCATAAATTTATTATAAGTCATCATAATTAACAATGGAAGCATTTGTAATTATTCACCATTTTCCAAAACAAGTGTAAAATAAAACAAATACAAAAAACTTAAAAGAGCAAGTGCTAGCAAAAAAGTGCTATAGTAATTTAAAAGGAGGATAAAATGGCTGATGGTAAAAGCGTATCTTGCAAGACGGTAAATTGTAACGGTGCGGCAGGTGGTCTTTATGGCTTAGGTTTTCTTGGAGCGCTGGTGTATTTCATCCAGCACGCCACTACGTTTGGGGCAGGGGTAATCGGTGTTTTAAAAGCTCTAATCTGGCCGGCAATCTTAGTTTACAAGGCGCTTGATTTTTTGAAATTATGATTAAGAGTAAAAACTGAGTTTGAAGTCAAGTGAAAAAGGCAGTTAATGAAGCGCAATCCGAAATAATTACTTCATGGATAAGAAAGTTATTAGTGATCATGAATTTAAGCCATTAGTTAAAAAGTTTGTTATTAATCATTCAAAGGATGACCAGACTATTAGTTACAAACAAGGCGTAAAATTGGCAAAGGATTTGGGGATTAAACTTATTAGCACTGCTGGCAGAGGACATATAAATAAGGAAAACCAAGCGATTTTGTGTTTGGAATAATCAAAAAAGAACCTGGGATTTGAGTTTCTTTTTTTATCGCAGGATTAAAATATCTAAATATGCTAAAATAAGGATATCAAAATATGTGTTTCCCATACAAAACACTATAATTATCAAGACGAGCTATATTCCCCTTTAAAAAGCTCTATTTTGGAAAAAGATCATCAATTTTTTTTTCCTCATGATGCCCCGACTGTTAATACAAGAGATATAATTAAGGGAACCGATTTAGTAATTGCGGAAGTTTCGTATCCGGCAACAGGCCAGGGTATAGAGTTGGGATGGGCTAATGCCTTTAATATTCCCATAGTTTGTTTTTATAAGAAAGATTCTAAGATCTCAAATTCTCTTAAATTCATAGCTGATAATTTCATAGAATATCTAGATGCGAAAGATTTAATAACTAAGTTAGAATTTGCGATTAAAAGTTATGGCTAAACTAAAAATAATTCTTAAGATCAATCCCTTTCGCGAGTCAGGGATTTCTCCCTATTTTTAAATAAATTATTGTAAAATCTCACTGAGACCATATTTTCTTATGTCTTAATATTTCTTTAAGCTAATACTTGTTATTCTTTTAGAGTTAATATTAAGGAGGATTATGAAGAAAGTGCTAGTTGTTGATGATCAATATTTTATTAGAGATACTTTTAAAAAGCACCTCGAAAACTTTAAAGATATAGAAGTGATTGAAGCGGCAAATGGTGACGAAGCGCTGGGAAAGATGTTAGTCGTAAAGCCCGATCTTATCCTTCTAGATCTTGTTATGCCAAATAAAGATGGTTTAACGGTCTTAAAAGAAATGCGAGATGATGTTGTAGCTCGAGAGATTCCTGTCATTGTTATTAGTTCGCATGCCGCGAAAGAGGTTATGGATACCGCAAAAGGATACGGTGCTAAAGAATTTATCGATAAAACTCAACTAAACAATAGCGATTTTATGGGTGTTGTCTTAAAGTATTTAGGGATGTAATTTCTCTAAAAGACGAACCAATTGCAATTATTACTTTTCCAATATCCGTGATTGACTCGAAAATAAACAAGGCAATTTCATCGTGAAACATATTTTTTAAATACTGATGAGATTGATGTCAGAAAACCTAAGCCTAAAATAAAACGAGTGATGTTTGAATTGTTAATTTGACTTTTTACGCCGCAATGACTATATTGTTAAAGTAACTTGCGAGGAAAAAAAATGAAGATTTTAGTTATTGAAGACGATAGATTGCTTAGCGACGTTATGAATAGGATCCTAAAATTTGCAGGATACGAAGCAATATTCGCAAAAGATGGCGCAGAAGGATTAAAAATAGCAAAAGATAATGATAGTATTGGGTTGGTTTTTCTTGACCTCTTACTTCCCCAGAAGAATGGGTTCGAAGTGCTAAAAGAACTTAAGGGTGATGATCAGACGAAAGATATTCCCGTTGTAATCGTAAGTAATATAGCCGAAGAAGCTAAGATAAAAGAATGTAAGGAAAACGGTGCCCTAGATTATATTATAAAATCTAATATTTCGGTAAATGCCTTAAAAGACACGATTAAACGGTACTTAAAGACAAGTTAAATGGGGGCAGGATGATTAGAGAAGAGTGGTATTAATAAAAAAACTATATTTCTAAATCTCTGGACTTGATTATCTCAACAACGATTCCTTGAATGCTAAGGTTTTCTTTTACGATAATTGGCTTATGCTCCGGATTAGAGGATTTTGGTAGAAGTACGGCATAACCATTGCCAAGCTTATAGAATTTAATTGTTGCTTCATCGCCAATAAGAGCTAGGATCTTATCTCCGGGATTAGCAGAGTTAGTGCTCTCTACTAAAAGCATATCGCCGTCCTCAATGCCTGCTTCGTTCATGGAATCGCCTTCGGCTTTTAAGAAGAAGTAGCGCTTGAAGATATTTTTTAAGAAATTTTTTTGAACCGGTATATATCCCTGAATGTTTGCCTCAGCAAATAAAGGCGTGCCACAAGAAACCGATCCGACGACAGGTATATTAATTGTTTCGATAATACTCGCCATAAGTCTAATCCCCCTACTTTTATGTTCCTCAATATTTATAAAACCTTTTTCTTCTAGGGCTGTTAAATATTGTCTTACCGAATTTACATATTTTAGATCTAAAGCCTTCGCAATTTCTTCGTAAGTTGGAGACATGAAATTTTCGCTTGTATAGTCTTTTATGAAATTTAAAACCCTCTGTTGTTTTGAGGTTAATGTATCTTCCATGTATTTATTGTATATTTTACAAACGATCCGGTCAAGAGACTTTTATGTAAAGATTAACTAAAAAAACAATATGTTCTTAGATGTTTATATATTTGGCGATTATATCTGAAGTTATCTGTGGTTAAAATAATGTAACTTGCTTTTCTATCAAACAAACCTCTATTTTTCTTTAGATTTTATAAACATTAGACATTACGTATTACAAAAAATAATCTTATATTCTAAACGAAGATCAATGAGAAAGGAGGTGAGAATATGGAGATGGAAGACATGAAAGACAAAATGAAAGATGAAATGGAGAATATGGAAAAATCTATGAAAAAAATGGAAGAAATGTCCGGGCAAATTGGGGGTATGGTGCCTCAGAAAATGAAGAATGACATGATGAAAATGAAAGATGCCATGGAAGACATGAGAAATGAGATGGAAGGCATGGAAAGCGAAACGGAGGAAATGTAGGGAGATTGAGGTTTAGATAAAAGAGAATCTGGATGGCCAGGTTCTCTTTTATAGTTAGAGTATTATATTAAATAAATATCCGGTAAAGATGATGGCTAAGGCTACAACGCCAAAAAATATAGCGAGAAGCTCTTTCTTTAAAACGCGTTTTAAGATTATAGCTTCGGGAAGGCTAAGGGCTGTAACGGACATCATAAAAGCAAGAGCCGTACCCATCGGAACCCCTTTTTCTATTAAAGCAGAAACTATCGGAATGGTACCAGCGGCATTCGAATAAAGAGGAATACCAACCAAAACAGCAGTAAGGACAGCCAGAGGATTATTTTTAGCGGTAATTCGAGATATAAACTCAGTCGGAATATAACCGTGGACAATGGCACCAATAAATAAACCGATAGCAATATAAGGTAAAACTTGTTTAGTAATATTGAAAGAATTTTCTTTAGCCAAGATTGTTCTTGTTTTTAAATCAAGATTAGCTCTGATAATGTTAGAGCAGGATGGTTGCCTCTTTTGGTCTTCAAAGTTCTGAAGCCATTTTTCTAGATTTAGACTTCCGATAATAATACCGCTAATTATAGATATAAGAAGACCGGAGGTAATATAGATGGCTGTAACCTTTAGGCCAAAAGTAGCCCACAAAAGGCCGATGGCGATTTCGTTATTCATGGGGGACGAAAGCAGAAAAGAAAAAGTAACTCCGAGAGGTATCTTTGCTTCCACAAAACCAATAAACATCGAAACGGCCGAGCAAGAGCAAAAAGGCGTGACGATGCCAAATAATGAGGCGAGTACATGGCCAATATATTTATTTTTACCGGTTAAGATTTTTTTAATCTTCTCAACCGGAAGATACGAGCGGATAAAAGTAACTATAAAAACTATCAGACTAAGCATAAAAATAATTTTTACAAAGTCGTAAATAAAAAAGCTAAGTGCGTCGCCGAAAGCACCTTCCTTGATATTTATGAGGTCATAAACAAACCACTCGACAATCTTTTGCCACATGAGGAGAATTATATACTAAAAGTGCTAAAGGCGGTAGGTTGTTTGGGCTTAAATAAAAAAAAGATCCGTATGGATCTTTTTTCCTCCTAAATAAACCAGCCTGGTTGATTTGCTTGGGAGGGGAGGCTCGTGAGTTATTTTTGTGAGCCCCTCGGGTATATCTACAACTAACGTTTAGAGTTAATGGGTAAATCCATGGCACATGCACCTTCGATGCAGGTACATCCATTTACTCCAAACTGTTCGTAGCATTTCTTGCGGGTTTTTCTGCCTTTATGGCACTTTCGAGCATAACCGCCGTTACCGAGTATGTTATGTCTTTCGTCGTGTACGGTTTTCTCGAAAGATCCATTAACAACAGAATTGCCACATAAAACGCATATCAATATGGTTCCTTGAATACGCTTTACGTCGTTACAGTGGTCGCATTCTACATCATGATAACCTTTGCACTTTGGGCAAATACAAGTGCCTTTTAAATGGGTTCTGATGTAGCGTCCATCGATCAACTCTTTCATGTTTACCTCCTTGGGTCTTGATCGCGGCATCTGCCGGATCAGTTGACATTACTGGCGGGTGATGCTTTGTCAAATTCTTTAAAATTGGTTTCTAAGTTTTCAAACAAAAATACAGACTCAAATTTTCTTACTTTCCTAGACCTAAAATTAATTTTAAATTCCTAATCAACTAAACCAATTTTCCTACCAGACATGTCTTAAATAAAAACCCAAGGATTCCTTTTAACTTTTTTAATCAATCTCCTATATATTTTATGTAAAAGAGCCCGAAGCTCTGAAAGCAGAAAGATTATATCATGAATGATGGCTTTTGTAAAGCCTTTTCGATCGAAATAACGATCGAAATAACGTTATTAAAGGTCAAACCTTTGACATCAGATTGCGGTTATGCTTAAATATAGCAAGTTTAACAATTAGTCAGTCACATTAAATTACTTTTAATATTTATGATCTTTTGTTAAAATGCTAAGGATGAAAACGGAGAAAACCATGAAATACAAGCGAATTATGCTAAAACTTTCCGGCGAGGCTTTTTTGGGCGATCGCGCGGCGGGTATTGATCCGGAATTTACCTTAAAGATCGCAAAACAGATTAAAGAAGTTTATGATATGGGTACAGAGCTTTGTATCGTGATCGGCGGCGGAAATATCTTTAGAGGTCTTTCGGCTGCTGAGCATGGGTTAGGAAGAACGACCGGTGATTACATTGGAATGCTGGCTACCGTAATGAACTCTCTTGCGCTTCAAGAATCCTTAGAAAAAATCGGACTCGAAGTTCGGGTTCAAACGGCTCTAACTATTATCGAAGTTGCTGAACCGTATATCCGAAGGAAAGCCGTTAACCATATAAAAAGAGGAAGAATCGTAATCTTTGGGGCTGGCAGCGGTAATCCGTATGTTACAACTGATATGGCGGCAGTTCTAAGAGCCCTAGAAATGGATTGTGAAGTTATCTTTAAGGCAACTAAAGTAGATGGTGTTTACGATAAAGATCCGGCAAAGCACGAAGGAGCCGTAAAGTATGATAGGTTAAAACACGATGAAGTTTTAATTAATAATCTAAAAGTGATGGATCCTTCAGCTATTGCTCTAGCTAGAGAGAATGAAACTCCGATAATTGTGTTTGATATCAATAAGCCGGGGAATATTACCAAGGCTATCCTTGGCGAAAATATCGGCACTATTGTTACTCATTTATAAGTATGCAGTTAAAGAGGAGTTCTAAGATGAACTCCTCTTTAACTTTTTAAGGCCTTAAGTACTCTTTTTCGATTGCTTCTACGCCGCAAAAATTGTATTATTTAAGCATGAAAATGCTTCTGAAAAAAGCAATTGAGTTTTTATATTGTTTACAATTCAAGAAAAAACTAAAGTTTGTTTTTCTCTTTGTAATTTTGGTATTTTTTTCTTTTTCTGGTCTCAAGATTGTTTATTCAGTCAAATCTGGTACCAATAACGAGATTAAACAATACAATAATCAGGTTTACGAAAAATTAAAAGAATTACAAGGATCTAAATTGCCAACGGCTCGGGATGAAAAAGAGGCTCAAATTGTTTATTTGTTAGCCCAGAGAAAATCGCTTCTTTTAGAAAAGATAAAAGATAATCCGGCTGTTCTAAAAGACAATGCTTTGCCTAAAGAGATTTATGCCGGTCTTCCGGATAGTGCCAAAAATCTGGTAGAGAAAGAAACAAAAATTAATGGCAAGCTAATGATTCTAGTTGCTGATCGTCCCAGCGGTAGAGAAGAAGATTATTACGAAATTAAAGACGAAGATCAAAATAAGACTTTTAATTTAAACTTTATAGAAAGTCCGCACGACCTGAAATCAAACTCAAAAGTTTCGGTTAATGGGCTTTTGTTAGAAAAAGAGCTTGTCCTGGATTCCTCGAATAATCCAAATATAATAGTTCTTGAGACTCCTCCTGTTGCATCTCTTATTTCCGGTACCAGAAATGTTTTAGTAATTCGCCAAAGCTTTCTGGATAGCAGCAATCCTTTTTCGGCAGCAGCAATGTCGGCAGAAGTTTTTACAGACGCAGATTCCAGTAAAAATTATTATATTGAAAATTCGTATAATCAATTAACTCTTGCCGGCGATGTTGTCGGCCCATACACCATTCCGTATAATAAGTCCGGCCAATGTCTATATAACGACTGGGCAGAAGCATCTTTAGATGCTGCCATTGCGGACGGGGTAAATGTTAACAATTACGACCACGCTGCCTTCGTTTTTGCAGATGTGCCGGCTTGTGCTTGGGCAGGGCTTGGCCATGTTGACGGGCCCTATACCTGGTATAACGGTTACAATGAGAGCACCACATATTCTCATGAGCTTGGCCATAACTTTGGGGCCTATCATGCTGCCATGAAATTATGCGGTACGGTAACTATTGATGACTATGCAAACTGTACTCACTATGAATACGGCGACAACTGGGATGTTATGGGTTATAGCTGGACGACGACAGCGGCTCATTTTAATGCACCGCATAAGATACAGATGGGATGGATTCCGACTGAGAGAGTCCAAAATATCACATCTAGCGGAACATATACAATTTATCCGGTTGAAACGACAACTTCCAACATTCAAGCTCTAAAAATCTGGAAACCTAATACCGATGATTATTATTACCTGGAATATCGGCAGGCTGTTGGGTCGGATTCATGGTTTGCGACGGGTATTACAAGCGGCGTAGTGGCTCATATCTGGAAGGATGGCGTAGACCCGACAACCCATTTGCTAGATCTAACGCCTGCTGATCATACCGGCTCTAATTTTTCCTTGCCGGATGGTAGTAGTTTTACAGATAATGTAAATGGCATCACGATCACCGGAGTAAGCCATAACGCAACTTCAGTAACTGTTAACGTTGATATCCCGGATCTATCTGATATTGATCATATTGATTTAACCCCATCAGCTCCTCAGACCATAAATGCAGGAACACAGTTGCAGTTTTCGGCAAAGGCCATGGATATCGGAAACCATTGGATAACAGGAATAACTACTTACACTTGGACAGGAACAGATAGTAATGGTTTGTTTACGAATTCGAATGCCGGGGATCATAATGTAAGGGCAACGTATGGGGGAGTAAATAGCCCTATTGTTGTGGTAACTGTTGTTATGGGTAATGTTTATAGTATTGTGCTAAGTCCCGATACAAACCAAACAATTACAGCGGGACAGACGATCCAGTTTACGGCTTCCGCCAGGGATTATTATAATAATGTTGTTCCGGACATAATATTTACCTGGGAAGGCACAAATTCTAGCGGCTTATTTAACAATACTAGCGCTGGCGCACATAGTGTTAGAGCTAGATATGCGGCTAAGTCAAGTAATCCAGTCCAGATAACGGTAAATGCCGGACCGGTTGATCATATATATATTGATCCCCTTGGCAATCAAACAATTACGGCAGGCCAGACAATCCAGTTCACGCCGCAAAGCCAAGATCAGTATAATAATGTGATATCTATCCCAATCGGAAACTACACTTGGCAAAATACAAACTCGAGCGGCTTGTTCAATAGCACCGTTGCGGGTACTCGTCTGGTAAAAGCTTCTTATAGCGGAGTGGATAGTGATGCGGTTCAAGTAACTGTAAATTCTGGAGCTCTTCATCATGTGAGCATTTCGCCGTCTGCAACCCAAAATATTACGGCCGGTCAGACGATCCAATTTACCGGTAATGGCCAGGATCAGTATGATAATAATATCCTAGGCCTAACATATGCTTGGACGGGGACAAATGCTTCCGGGTTGTTTAGTAATTTGATATCGGGAACTTATGGGGTAAAGGTTCAAACAAGTGGAATAGAAAGTAGTACAGTTCAGGTAACGGTGATTCCCGGCGTATTGCATCACGTGAGTATTAGTCCGGCAGTTAATCAGACTATTACGGCTGGGAATACTGTTTCCTTTACCTCATCGCCGCAAGATGAATATAATAATAGTTTAAATTTAGCCTGTTCTTGGACAAACACGGGCGCCGTCGATTCAGGCTTATTTAGCGAGACGACGACTGGTAACTATTTGGTAAAGTCGACATGTAGTGCAATGGATTCGGCGGTGATTCAGGTAACTGTAAATCCCGGGGCGCTGCATCATTTTTCGAGCGATATTGTGGCTAATACTACGGCCGGCCAGTCATTTAGTACAACATTTACGGCAAAAGATGAGTTTGAAAATACCAGAACATCTTATTCTGGAAGTCTAAATTTTTCTTCTGATGATACGCAAGCTATTTTGCCAACGGACGATGGTACTGGTTGGGTAGCCGGTCAGAAATTATTTGGTTTTACTCTAAAAACATCCGGCGGCAAAATTCTATCCGTTCACGATCCTATTAACGGAAATATATCCAGCAATTATACAGTAGATGTTGATCCATCGGTTTTTGACCATTTGGAAGTAACAGCACCAAAAGACAAGATTATGCCTTTTAGCTTAAATAAAATACCATTTACGGTACGGGCCGAAGATGGTTTCGGTAATCCGATCTCGGGCAAAAGCATTGCTGTGGGCGGTCACGGTGAAAATGATACGCTTGACGTAACTAACGGAACAACAGATGGAAATGGCGAATTTCTGGTAAACCTTTGGACTTTGGAAACAATCGGAGCGTCTATTAATTTATTATTTACTACTAGTGGAGGGGTGATAAATAGTGTTCCATTTACCGCCTCGGTTGTAAAAACGGGGGACTTTAGCGGTGATTCTTCTGTCGATTTAACCGACTTCTCGATGTTCTTAGGATATTGGCAGCAGAATACAAATGGCTTGGAAGATATTAGCTCGGATGGTAAAGTAGATCTAACGGACTTTTCAATTTTCTTAGGATTTTGGCACACATGAGATTAAAAAATTATTTTACAATTTTATGTCTTTTACTGCTTGCTATACCTATCCCCATTGAGGCGGCGGCAGTTACAGTTTCTCTATCTCCGGGTAGCAACTCTAAGACCATAGGAGACTCGTTTGCGGTAAGTGTTTTAGTTAGCGCATCTACGAATGTTAATGCGGCCGAGTGTTATATTACGTTTAATCCGGCCGTACTAGAGATTGTTTCTGTGTCTCCGGTTACCTCATTCTTTAATTTTCCAATGCCTAGCGATACTTATATCTTAGATAACGGCAGCGGCTTAGTTTATTTCTCAACGGGGAAAACTGTTCCGGGTACGGGTAGCGGCTCGATTGCGGGTTTAAATTTTAGAGCAAAAGCCGCCGGATCATCAACGATTGCTTTGCGTGGCGATACTCGAGTTCAAAACCTAGGTACTACTATAGTAGATATTGCTTTTGGTAACTCTAGCGCGACTGTTTCTGATCCGGTAGTGGCCACCCCATCCAGCACTTCGTCATCAACTTCCAATACACAACCAAAGACCACAACTCCTGCAACGCCAAAAAATCAAAAGCCGTATGCCCCGACTGTTAGCTCTTTAACGCACCCCGAAGAGGCAAAATGGTACAAAGAAACAGTTGCCAAGATCTCCTGGGCCAAGGCCGCTGACGTTACCGATTTCAGCTATGGTTTCGATCAGACCGCCGGGACGGTTCCGGATGATACTTCCGAAGGGGTAGCAACTTCCAAGGAATTTCCGGATCTAAAAGATGGAACTTACTTTTTTCATGTTAAGGCTAAAAACCAACATGGTTGGGGTGCGGTAAAAGCTTTTTCTGTAAATGTTGATACGAAAAATCCTGATAATTTAAACCTTAATTTTGAGACTGGAGGTACACCGCTTGAGCCAATTTACGCCGCAAAGTTTGAGGCGACCGATGCACTTTCGGGGATTGATCATTATGAGCTAAAGATTGATGATGGTGCTTATGCTGCTCAAATAAGCCCATTTGCTTTGACCATAGCAGATAACAATGAGCATAGTATTGCCGTCAAGGCAGTTGATAAGGCTGGAAACTTTGTAGAGCTGGTAAAGAGTTTTAGCAAAAGAGATGTCGTGATACCGGCGCCAAAGATATCAGAAATATCCTCGATATTCAAATTGAAATCAGAGGAAGAATCCCTAAATAAGGAATATTTAATTAAGGGGTCGGGAACCGCTAAAACCAAAGTCAAGATATATGTGGATAATGTAGAAAAGTTAGAAACGGATGTCTTGGATAACGGGGAGTGGATGGCTCTCATAAAAGATCTTGGTGTGGGTAAACATATTATTTTTGCGAGAACGAGGTTCGGAGAAAAATTAAGTGATAAGTCGGATGATATTCAATTTGTATTGGGAGAGGACGGATCATTAGTGCTGGGACAGAAAAAGCATAATAGTTGGTATTATTTAATATTCATACCTTTGCTCGGACTCATTTATCCGGCTTATTTATTTGTAATTAGAAGAAGCCTTCATAAGAAAATATTTCAAAGCTCCTAGTTTCTTTTAGAAAAATTTCGTTAAAACGAGCATTTGTGCAAAGTTACAAAGCTTATGGTTATTTTTTTTGTAATTTTGTACAAAAGAACAATGGTTATGTTTGCCCTATTGATTATGATAGAAATGTAATTAATAGGGAGGAGAAATGGCTGGAACAACAATGGGGGGTAAGAAAGCCGCCCAGACAAATAAAGAGAGGCATGGTTCTAATTTTTATGAAAAGATCGGTAGAGTTGGGGGCCAGAAAAGTACTACTGGAGGGTTCGCCAAGGATCCCGAGTTAGCAAAAATTGCTGGCAGAAAGGGCGGTAAAGCTAGCCATAGGAAAATATCAATTTAGAAAATATTTTTTTAAAAGCTTCTTAAATTTAAGAAGCTTTTTTATTTTGTGAAGTCGAAAACCCGAAGTCGTTAAAAGTCCCAAAAGCTCATCTTAGTTATTTGCATTTTTTGTAGCACTAGTCGATGAACAACCACTGGGAATAACTTATATTTAATATGCGAGATGGAGGAGGAGAGGCTAGAGAAGAGATTTCGATGAGTGCAAGTCCGAAAGATATAGAAGAGGGGGTGAGAAAGATATGGCAAAAGAAAAAGGAAAGATGACCGTAGAGGAGGCTGGTCATTTAGGCGGAATGAAAGGCGGCCAAAAAGGCGGTGAGACGACTTCAAAAAAGTACGGCCACGAGTTCTATAAGGAGATTGGTCATAAGGGGGGACAGAAGGTTAAAAGGCTAGTAGGGGAGGGTAAGAAAGAAGAAATGTAATAAATAATAGATTATAGACACAAAAAGGAGGTGAAGACAAATGACAGAAGATAAGGGCAAGATGACAGTTGGAGAGGCCGGTAAGAAAGGCGGCGAGACTACGTCTCAAAGATATGGCCATGAGTTCTACGAGGATATTGGCCATAAAGGCGGCGAGACTACGTCTAAAAAGCATGGTCGCGAATTTTACGAGGAAATTGGCCACAAAGGCGGCCAAAAGGTAAAGAAACTTATTGAAGAAGGTAAAAAGGAAGAAATGTAAGATAATTATTAGTAAACAAAAAATAAAAGGAGGTGATTACAATGGCTGCAGAAAAAAAGGGTGCCATGACAGTTGCTGAGGCTGGTCGAAAAGGCGGTACGACAACGTCAAAAAAATACGGACCAGAGTTTTATTCTGAAATCGGTCATAAGGGTGGCCAAAAGGTAAAAAGGCTTATAGAGGAAGGAAAGAAAGCCGGAAGAGAATAATTTGACTCATAGAAATCCCCGCCCACAAGCGGGGATTTTGGTATCATACAGCTCGCTTTAGCTGGAAATTAGGCGTCTCATAACGCGGCGGTCTTTTCTTTGATTTACTTTCCATTCGGCTTCACAATTTATGCATTTAAAAAGGGTGTTATTTTGTTGTAAGCCAAAAGTTTCACATTTAGGACATGTGGCGCGTTTTGCGACCCATTTTCTATACGTATGAAGACATTCTTCAATATGTTCCTCGTTTATCAAAATCTTATAATTTTTAGCATCTTTCTTTGCCTGGTCCCAAGCATCTTGCTCCATTTTTAAAAGCTCTAAATCATACCGGTATTTTTTGTGACCGAGTTTAGCATGTGCTATTTCGTGTAGTAGGGCCATAGCCCCTTTAGAGTGCGAGAGTTCTTTGGGGACGTAAGTAATTGTTTCGGTAGTAGAGTTATAGGCAAATCGTTTACCAGGAACGCAAACGTAATCCTTAAATATATCTTCGTACATGTCCCCCCTTAACATTCGTTATTTGATATGATCGGTATGTTTATTTTATTTTTTTTATAAACGAAGTCAATATTGTTTTAGAAATTTTTGTAACTATTAACAAAAATAACAACAAATATTCCAAAATATTTAGATTTGTAACCGAAAGAGAGTACGAGCTCTACTTGTTAATTTGCATCTAAATTAATGTAAGTTAAATATTTTTGCGTTGTGATGAGGTTTTTGTGTCCCGCAACTGTTGCGATTTCTTCAATACTTGCGCCGCTTTTCAGTTTATTGATGCAGAAGGTGTGTCTTAGGTCGAATAGTGTTGCATTATTAATTTCTGCTTTTAAAAAATACCTGTTTATTTGACGTCTTAGATTACGGATGTTTAAAGGGATACCCGATGCTGAGACGAATAGATTTGCTTCCGACGATTTTGGTCTTACGGCGAGATACTTAAGGAGATTTTTTAGTGATAAATCTTCGAGCGGAATAGTCCTGTCCTTTAGAACCAGACTGCCCTTGTTTTCAGTTAGAAGAAAATCAGTCATTTTTAAGTTAATGACTTCGCCAACCTTAATGCCTGAATAGAGCAGCAGATATACAATAGCAAGAGACCTTAAGTCGTTTTTTATTAGGTCTCTAAGTTTACTTATTTCTTCTTCTGTAAGCAGTCTCAATTCCGTACATTCTTTAGGCGTCGAGTTGCTCGAAATATAATGGATAGAGACATTATATTTTTCTGATAAGTAGTCCAAAAAATTATTTACAGCAGACTTTTTACTATTAAGGCTTTTAGTGCTATACCCTTCTTTGCTTAAATGCACCATGAAAAGCTCTGTGGATCTTTCTGAAATCGTAAATAAATCCTTATGCAAACCCCAAAAATAACAAAATTGCCTGACGGTATTTTCATAGCTCCTTGCGGTTGTTTGACTGAGTGTTTGGTTTCGAAGATGGCGTATATAATTTTCTAGTATTTCGGCGACTGTATCCATCGCTTCATTATACATAATTATAAAGCACTGTCAAAAGGTTAGAATGAAACCCTAAAAAATATATCAAATGCATGCCAAACCCGATAAAATCATATTCTCATTGACAAAAAAGGGTTTTTCGGCTATACTTAGATAAAGTACTTTTTAAGTTAAATTTTTTCTAATAAGAATGTTAGCGACTCGCTAATTGGCGTAAAACCCGTTAGCTTGTTGACTAGCATTCCTATTTGAGAGAGTTTAAGGGACTTGTTGCGCTATAGTATCGATCAGATAATAATTTAGTGATAAACTAATTTGGCAGAACACGTTTTGCCAAACAAATTTGTAAAAATAATGAATGTAATTTAAGCGCAGTCATATAAAATTACAATTAACTATAGGGAGAATCTATGACTCCAACATTAAGAAACATACTTATTCCGATTTTAATCATAATCGCTTTTGTTGGGATTGCTTTAGGAGTAGCTAATTATAGAAAGCAGGTAGAGCAAACAAAAAGCACAGAGGATCAAGCACAAGTTGCGCCGGAGTTAACTATTACTTCTCCCGAAGATCAGGAAAAAATTTCCGGAAGTGATGTTACTGTAAAGGGTGAAACTGACCCTCAGAATAAGGTTAGCGTTAATAATAATGAGATCGCGGTTGGACAGGACGGATTTTTTGAGACCGTTGTGCCTCTTATGGATAAAGAAAATAGAATTACTGTAGAATCGACTGATAAGAATGGTAACAAAACCTCAATTGAGAGGGTTGTCATTAAGGAAGTAGCCGTGGCTGCAGATCGGCCTGCAGAGTTAAGTCAGGCTGGGCCAGAAACTTGGATTGCTCTATTTATGACTTTAACTCTTGTTGCTTATTTGCTAAAAAGGTTCTCAGGGCAGAGCGTTGACTCCAGCTTAAAGAAATTCTAAAAATCTAGCTAATAGCGAATAACCGGTCTTAATTGCAATTAAGACCGGTTATTTTTGAGATAAAATCATTGTTTTGTCGGATATAAACATCTATCACAGTAAGACTCAATCTGATAAAATATTTTTTATGGCAAAATACTATATTGGCACATCGGGCTGGGCATATAAGCATTGGAAAGATATTTTTTATCCAAATGAAATGCCTCAAAGCCACTGGCTTGAGTTTTATTCAAAATACTTTAATACGGTTGAAGTAAACTCAAGCTTTTATCGGCAGCCAACGCAAAAGACTATAAATAAGTGGGTGGATTCTGTTCCGACGAATTTTCAGTTTTCTGTCAAACTAAATCGGTATGTTACTCATTTGAAGAAACTTAGTTTGGAAAAAGACGATTTGCTTGGGTTAATAAATCCATTTTATGATTTTGGCATAAAAATGGGACCAGTCTTAATTCAACTCCCGCCTTTTTATAAGGCGAATAGCGAGGTTTTGGTGAGGTTTTTAAAATCTCTGCCATCACATCATAAATATGCTTTTGAGCCAAGACATGAGAGCTGGTTCTCTCCTCAAATAGTAAGAATTTTAAGGGATCATAATATTGCTCTCGTGATTGCAGATTCCTCCAAATTTCCGATCTTAGAGACGCAAACTGCGGATTTTGGCTATATTCGATTTCACGGTCTTAATCTATATGAATCTATGTATAACGAAGATGATTTGGAAAAGTGGGCCGTAAAAATCAAAAAATGGTCAAAGAAATGGCAGGAAGTATACATCTATTTTAATAACGATGCCCAAGGACACGCCGTCAAAAATGCGTTAGATTTAAAGCAGATTTTAGGGGTATCCTATGGCAAGAATAGCAGTAGTAGCTGATCTCCATGTGCACGAACAGTCTAAAGGTTATATAAAGAAGCTTTTTTTGCGTCGCGACATCAATAAAGAGGCGGATATTTTGCTTATTGGGGGAGATCTCACCCAAAACGGCAAAATAAGAGAAGCGGAGATATTACTAGAGGAATTAAAAGTTGTGAAAATTCCCATTTATGCAGTTCTTGGAAATCACGATTATCAGCTAAATAAGAAAGATAAAATTATCGAGGTTTTAAAAGATAAGGTTTTGGTGCTGGATGGAGATGGGATTGATATTGAAATCAAGGGTTTTAAAGTTGGCATCGCCGGTGTCAAAGGGTTTTGTGGCGGATTCGAACCTCATGTTGCCCAGGCGTATGGCGAAAAAGCATTAAAAGATTTTGTTTTCGCCGGCGATAGAGAAGCGGAAAAATTGGACGAGGCTTTAAGTGAGCTCGAATCTGACGTTAAAATTGCTCTTCTTCATTATTCACCCGTTAAAGAAACAATAATAGGCGAGTTTCCGGAAATTTTTGCATTCCTAGGCAGTAAGAAACTTTCTGTGCCTCTTGATTATCACAAAGTTTCCATAGCGTTTCATGGTCATGCGCATCACGGTACAATTATCGGGAAAACAGATGGCGGGATCGAGGTTCATAATGCAACTAGGATTTTGTATCATAATAACTATATCGTATTTGAGTTGAAGGAAGGCAAATGGATCAGAAAGTTTTAGACCTCTTAGACGCAACGATAAAAGCTGTAAAGGAAGCCAACATTAATTACATGATTGGTGGCGGCCTTGCCCTTATTCATTATGGAATGCTTAGGGAGACGCACGACTTGGACATATTTGTAAAACAGGAAGACGCGGAAAAGTTGATAAAAGGCTTTGAAAAACAAGGGATGTTAACTAAGCTCACTGATAAAAGATGGCTTTATCAAGCGACTTTAGGAAAGGGTTTGCTCGAATTTAAGAAAAACAACACGATAGATGTCATCTTCCAAAATGACACCGAGATTAAAATAGGTGATAGGTTTTTACTCCGGGCACAGAAAGTTAAGTTTCATGATAGACAGTTTAACGTAATATCTGTCGAAGATCTGGTTTTATTTAAGGCTCATAGTCAAAAAGAATGGATAAAAAATCATTGGCGAGACGGAGTTTGGCTTATAAATAATCATATTTTAGAATTCAATTGGGATTATTTTTTGAGTTTGCCGGAAGCGTATTCCAGAAAGGTACTTGGTTTTTTGCTGATGGTTGATTCTGTAAGACAGGAAGTTCCTTTTAGAGTAATTAAACAAATATCAGATAAAGTATTATAATATCCTTAAGGAATAAGGAATAAGGAATAAGGAATAAGGAATAAGGATGGCCTTAAACGAATACAATAAGAAAAGAGATTTTAGTAAAACCGGGGAGCCGAAGGGCGCCAAATATCATATATCCAGGATGAGATTTGTGGTTCAGGAGCATGAGGCAACTCATCATCATTTTGATTTTCGGTTGGAACTGCCGGAGGATATATTTGAAAATCCCCATGATCCGCGAGGGTATATTGTTCTTAAAAGCTGGGCTATACCAAAATATGTTCCGGACAAAAAAGGCGAGAAGAAGCTGGCCGTGGCAACCGAAGATCATCCCGTAGAATATTGCGATTTTGAAGGCACGATTCCCGAAGGCGAGTATGGGGCAGGGATTGTTAAAATATGGGATAAAGGAAGCTTTGAAATAATTAGTAATGAGGCAAAGACTCTAAAAGTGCGCCTTAAAGGAAATAAACTAAATGGCGATTGGGTGCTTATAAACACGCGTTTTTCCAAGGAAAATCAGTGGCTTATTTTTCGGGCTTAGTAATTCTGACCCACCCTCACTTCCGTCATCTCAAACTTGTTTCAGGATCCTGTCTGATCACGAAAGGGATCCTGAAACAAGTTTGAGATGACGGGTTTTTGTAGGCTCTTTTGAAAAAGTGAGGGTGATTCAGTTAGGATTCAGTTAATTCTTTACAAAAGCGAAAAAATGTGGTAAATTTGGATGGTCAAATCTTTTTAAGGAGGTTTTTAGTTTATGCCAAAAACAGAAAATGCGTTGACGATGGCAGATCTCATGGCTGAGGCCCAAGTAAAGGCTCTTGCTGCTGGAGATATCGTTGAAGGCGAAATAATTAGTAAAACAAGAAATGAAGTTTGGGTAGACATACCCGGATTTGGTACCGGTGTTATTGCCGGTCGAGAGCTACAAGAAAACTCATCTATTATTTCTGACCTAAAAATCGGTGATAAGGTAATGGCATCCATTATCGAACCCGAGATGGAAGAAGGATGTGCTCTTTTATCTCTTAGAAAAGCTGCAAAAGATAGAGTTTGGGATCGGCTAGAAGAAAAGAAAAGCAAAGAAGAAAAATTAATGGTTAAGGCTTGCGATGCAAATAAGGGCGGACTATTAATTGAAGTTGACGGTGTCCGAGGTTTTCTTCCGGTTTCGCAGTTGGCTCCCGAGCATTATCCGAGAGTGTCCGGCGGAGATAAGGACGAAATCCTAATCAAATTAAACTCGCTCGTAAATAGGCCCTTAGAAGTCATTATTCTTGATGTGGATAAAAAGGAGAATAAATTAATATTTTCCGAGAAGATCGCTCAAAAAGAAGTCACCAAGAGCATCCTCTCTAATTTTGAAATCGGACAAATTGTAAAAGGAAAAGTTACCGGCGTTGTTGATTTCGGTATTTTTATGAATGTTGCCGGAGTAGAAGGTCTGGTACATATCTCAGAGATTTCGTGGGACAGAGTGGAAGATGTTAGAGGGCACGTTAAGGTTGGTGAAGATATAGAAGCAAAGATCATTGGTATCGAAAAAGATAAAATTTCTCTAAGCTTAAAACAGCTTAGCCAAGATCCCTGGAAAGAAGCCATAAAAGATTTTAGCATTAACGATTTAGTTGATGGTAAAGTAACCAGAGTTACTCCTTTTGGAGCCTTTGTTCAGATTCATAATAGTATAGAAGCTTTGGTTCATATTACGGAATTATCTGATGAACCAATTAACGCTCCGGCTGACGTTGTTAAAGTCGGCGAGTCTTATAAGTTTAAAATAATTTCTATCGAGCCTAATGGCCGGAAATTAGCCTTAAGCTTAAAATCCGCTCTTAAAGAAAAGAAAGAAGAAAAACCTAAAAAGGTTAAAAAGGAAGTTTAATGGGACGTCTTAAAGTGTCTTAAGGCTTAAAGACCCGGATATTATATAATAATGCGTCTCTTAAGATTTTAAAGAGGCGCTTTATTATTAAAGGAGGCTATGTTGTCAGAAGAGTTAAAAATAGAAATTGGTGAAGTTGTTACTGTCGGTGAACTGGCGGGAAAGCTTAATGTTCCGGTTAGTAAGGTTATTGGCGAACTAATGAAAAACGGCATAATGGCCACCATAAATGAAAACATTGATTTTGAAACAGCGCAAATTATCGGCGAATATTTAGGATTTAACATTGATAGGGAGAGACAAGAAACTGTTAAAGAGGTTGTAGAGAAAAAGACTAAATCTTCGGGAAAACTTGTCTCTAGACCGCCAATCGTGGCGGTTATGGGTCATGTTGACCACGGCAAAACAACCTTGCTTGACGCTATTAGAGAGAGTCGGGTGGCCCAGAAAGAAGCAGGCGGAATTACGCAGCATATTGGCGCCTATCAGGTAGAAAAAAATGGTAAAACGATTACTTTTTTGGACACGCCAGGACATGCTGCTTTCGAAAGTATGAGGGCTCGCGGTGCCGAAGTTACTGACATTGCTATTATCGTAGTGGCGGCGAATGATGGTATAAAACCGCAAACCAGCGAAGCGATAGACCATGCTAAAAGAGCTAATGTGCCCATGATCGTTGCAATTAACAAAATTGATTTGCCGGAAGCAAATATCGATAGAGTAAAACAGCAATTGACTGAAATTGGTCTAATTCCAGAAGATTGGGGCGGCGACGTTATTACCATTCCAGTCTCAGCAAAAGATGGCAAAGGACTGGACGATCTCTTAGAGATGGTTTTGCTTGTTTCGGGAATCCATAACTTCGAGGCTGAAAAAGGCGGCGAGGCCACCGGTGTAATTATTGAGTCTCATATGGCGGTTGGAAAAGGACCGGTCGCTACCGTACTTGTCAAAAATGGTACTCTTAAAGTTAGTGATACGATTCAGGCCGGGGCAACATATGGAAAAGTAAAAATCATGGAAGACTATAAAGGAAAAAGGATAAAAGAAGCAGGTCCGTCAACGCCGGTTAGAATCTCAGGTTTAAAGGCAATTGCCGCGGCCGGAGATATTGTTCAGGTTTTTGCCGATGAAAGAATGTCGAAGGATCAAGCATTTATTTTTCAAAGGCAACAATCAAGTAAAAAAATATCGGAAGTAAAAAAGCTCGGTCTTGCGGAACTTACAGCTTCGTATGAAGCCGGAATGACAAAGGATTTAAATATCATTTTAAAGGCCGATGTTAAGGGTTCGCTTGATGCCATAAAAGAGTCATTAGGTAAGTTTAAAACCCCTGAAGTGCAGGTAAAGATAATCAGTGAGGGCGTGGGCCTAATAAACGAGTCCGATATTATGATGGCTAAAACCTCAAATGCGCTCGTTATCGGATTTAATGTGCCTTTAAGCGCCACCATAAATCAGCTGTCGATAAGAGAAAAAGTAAAGGTATTGGGTTACCAAGTTATTTACGAACTCCTAGATGACATCAGAAATGCTTTAGAATCACTGTTGCCGCCGCTTATTACAGAAGTTACGGTTGGCAAGCTAGAAATCCTAAAAATCTTTAAAACTGCAAAAGGACACATTATCGCTGGAGGTAAAGTAACTTCCGGAAAACTCGAGAAGGGATTGGAAGTAAAAATTATAAGAAATGCCGAGGAAGAAGGCAAAGGAAAAATTAATTCCGTTAAAAGAGAAAAAGACGAGGTTAAAGAGTGCGGCATTGGAATGGAATGCGGTTTGAGTATCGAGACCAATGTAAAACTTATGGAAAAAGATATTATAGAAGCATTTATATTAGAGGAGACTAAACGGCACTTATGACCGACAGGCACATCAAAGTTCAAGAATTAATAAAAGAAGAGATATCAAAGCTTATCCTGAGGGAAAAGATTGAAGGTACTATTTTGACAGTCACCGGTGTCGATGTCAGTCCGGATTATAAAAACGCAACGGTCTGGATTAGTGTTTTAGGCGGAAATGCCGAAGTATCGATTAAAGAGCTATCTAAGAAGCTTCCCGAATTCCAATCCGTCATAAATAAAAGGCTATCGCTAAAGATTGTGCCAAAGCTTACGTTAAGAGAAGATCATTCAGCCGAGTATGCTGAAAAAATTGAGAAGCTATTTAAGAAAATAAAAAATGAAGACGATTGATAAATTTGTACAAGAAGTTAGAAAGTCTAAAAAGATTGCGGTAATTTCGCATAAGAAACCGGATGGCGATGCCGCGTCTTCTCTGATCGCGTTAGCTCTTATCCTAAACAAAATGGGCAAGCAGGTTATTGCTTTTACAAAGACGGATATTCATGAGAACTTTCCCTTTTTGCCAGGACTGTTATTTACGAGGGAAGATTTAAATCCGGAAGAATTTGATCTTATTATACTTTTAGATTATAACGTTTTAATGAGGGGGGAGTTTGATAAAGAATTATTGGGCTCTAAGACCCCTTTTTTTGTTATCGACCACCATCCGCCCCATCTAGATTCTGAGATCGAATCTGCCTATATAGATACTACTGCAGCATCAACAACCGAGGTTTTGTATGATGTTGCGCGAATGTTGGATATCGGGATTGATAGGCAAATTGCTACGTGCTTACTTACCGGACTCGTTACCGATACCAATTCTTTCCAAAATCAAAACACAACCACCAAGACGCTTCAGATTGCAAGCGATCTTTTGAATTTCGGAGGCAACCTGCAAAAGATCGTAAGAAGCACCTATAAGGTGAAGCCTGTAAAAAATTGGCAGGTGCTTGGTAGGGCTCTAACCGGACTTAGAAGTATCCCAAAATATGGTTTAGCTTATACTGTCTTAACCAATGATGACCTAAAGAAATACGAGGCCTCAAAAAGCGAAACAGAAGAAATCTCTAATTTCTTGATTTTAACTTTAAAAGACGCAAAAATAATCATGGTTTTAATCGAAGAAGAACCGGGTTTTATCAAGGTAAGCATGAGAACAAGAGACCCTAAGATAAATTTAACAGAGATAGCTAAGGTTTTTGGCGGAGGAGGGCATCGGGGAGCCTCGGGTTTTTCGATCAACGGAAGTTTCTCTAGGGCAGCCGAGAGCGTACCGGATATAATAAATTCTTGACTTAAATTTTGGCCTCCCTTATTATTGATTAAGGAGGTTACTAATGGCTGATTCTAAACCATATATATTGATAGTTGAGGATGACCCTTACATTTTAAAAATGTATGAGTTAAAGTTGGGCATGGCTGGTTACGACGTGAAAACAGCCATTAATGGTCGATTAGGCTTGGACAAAGTAAGGGAAAAGAAGCCTGATCTTATTTTGCTCGACATCTTAATGCCGGAAATGGATGGTTTTGAGGTCCTGGAGCACTTAAAAGGTGATCCGGATACCAAAGGCGTTCCTGTGCTGGTATTAAGCAACCTAGGACAGGAAGACCACATAAATAAAGCTATGAGTTTTGGTGTGCAGGGATTCATTGTAAAAAGCCAATATACGCCTTCCCAAGTAGTAGAAACTATTAAGGGCGTAATTAAAAAGAAATAATTTTAGATTAAAAAAGATTCTTCCTATATAATAGAAGGATCTTTATTAATTTTGAGGTTTTTATGATAAAGACATTAATGTTCGACAATTGTGGTGTAATTACAACTGGCGATCCTGAATGCGGATATCGAAACATTGCAGAGTTTTTAGGTATCAGTGAGGATAAATTAATACCTGTCTGGGAGAATTTGGGTACAGATCTTGACGAGGGACTAATAACTACCGAAGACTTTCATATAAAGGCGCTGATGGCTTTGGGCGTTAGTAAAGATGTAGCTGAATTAAGAAAAGTACATTTAAGAAGTTATTATGTAAAAGAAGATGTCAAGGATTTGGTCGAACTTTTAAAACATAGCTATGGTGTTGTATTGCTCACAAACTTTGGCGATGCTTTTGATGAGTGCAACCAGAATTGGAAATTAGATAAAATATTCGGCGACAAAATCTTTGTTTCTGCAAAACTAAAAATGCGAAAGCCCAATGAGGATATTTATAAATATATTTTAGAAAAATTAAGCTTAAATGCTAACGAAACGGTCTTTATTGACGACAATATTGAGAATATTCAAACTTCCCGAAACATAGGCATGAGTGGAATTTTATTTGAGTCTCTGGATCAACTCAAAAAGGATCTTCGCGAGTTACTATAAATAGGCTTAATTAAGTTAGCTGAGATTCGTTAATGCTTCTGTATCCATTAATAAAATCCTTTGAGTTCATTGGATTTTTGCCGGCGGGCTGAATTTCTAGGATTTTTAGAGCAAAACTTTTAGTACCGATATATAAATCGCCATTTTCTATCATTACTTTGCCTGCCTCCAGGGTCTTATCGGACACCTCGGCTTTTAAGACGTTTAGTCTTACTTCTTGCCAGAATGTAAAGGCCAGGGGCCAAGGATAAAAAGCCCTAATCTCTCTTTCTATTTTATCGGCTTTTTTATTCCAGTTTATATGTCCGTCTTCTTTATTTATAATCTTGGTGTAAGTTGCCTGAGATTCTTCTTGGGGGTTTGGGACTAGGTTTTTAAAATCATTGATGGTTTTTAATAGTAAGTTAGAGCCATCCTCAGAAAGATTTTTGGTGAGTGTTTGGGTGGTGTCTGCGGGTGATATTGGAATTCTCGATTGGCTTAATATTGATCCCGCATCCATTTTTGTAGAGATAATCATGATCGTGTTTCCCGTTTCTTTGTCGCCATTTAAGATAGCTGCAAGAACAGGGGATGGGCCGCGGTATTTTGGCAAAAGTGAGGGATGAACATTTAAAGTTGTATATTCTGGTAAATCTAGGATCTCTTGGGGCAGATACTTACCATAAACGGCAACCACAAAAAAGTCAGCTTTTAGCGCCTTGAGATCATCTTCTATTCCGCTGACCCTCAAGGGTGTTAAAACATCAATATTTTTATTTAGCGCGAACTCTTTTACCGGAGATGGTACTAGCTTTTTACTCCGACCATGAGGCTTGTCCGGCTGAGTTACGACGCAGATCACTTGGTGCTCACTTAATAAGTTATTAAGAATATGCTGTGCAAAATCTGATGTTCCAAAAAAGACGATTCTGTATTTCATTTAAACCTTCTTTTCTAGAACTAATTTTCCTCGACTGTTTAAAGTGTATATTTGGGAAGAGTCTTTTAAATAGTCTGTAAACAAAATTCCGTTTAAGTGGTCGATTTCGTGTTGAAGAATTCTTGCAAACATTCCCTCGGCAGCAATTTTAATATCCTTGCCCTCAAGGTTTTTAGCTTTAACTTTTATGCTCTTAGAGCGCATAATCATACCGTATTTTTTGGGAACACTCATACAGCCTTCTAAATCTTCATTTTCGGTTTTTGACTTCTTAATGATGATGGGATTAATAAGGGCGATATATTCCTCGTCTTCTTTTAAAACAATCATTCTTTTGGGGATGCCAATCTGAACGGCAGCTAAAGCAACTCCGGCCTCATATTCCGAAGAATAGGATTCGATGGTGTCAGCCATTTCGTGAGCGAGTTCTAAAATTTCCGAGTTAATATCATTTATTTCTTCAGATTTTGATCTGAGTATTTTGTCGGGTAATGTAATTATTTTTTTTGCAGCCATATTTACCTCATAATAAGATGTTCTGGGGATCAATATCGATTGAACCTTCGACTCGATGGGAATAATCGCCTAAGAAATCATTCAATTCGCTCTCTTTAAGCTTTAGAACTAATAAATAACGGTAGCTATTGTTAATCTTAGGAATAAATGATGGAATGGGCCCTAAAACGTTAAATTTCGTTTCTAAAAGTCTTTTGTCCTTTGTGGCAGCCAAAAGAGCATCTTTTTGAACTATATTATTATACAGGATTTTTACTAAATTTACAAAGGGGGGATAATTGTGATCTTTTCTTATTAGCAACTCCTCGTCATAAAAGTCCCGGGTAAGGTTTTTGGCGGCATATTTTATGGCTTTGTTGTCGGGATTATAAGTTTGAATGACGACCCTACCGGGTTTGTCGATGCCACGGCCGGCCCTGCCGGAAACCTGAGTAATAAGCTGAAATGTTCTCTCTTCGGCCCTAAAATCAGGCACAAATAAAGTACTATCAGCTGAGATAATTCCCACCAGACTGACGTTTTCGATATCCCATCCTTTAGCGATCATTTGAGTGCCGATTAGGATGTCTGTCTCATGATTTTTAAAAGATGAATAAATTTTTTCATGAGAATCTCTTTTTTTAGTGCTGTCTTTATCCATTCTTAGGATGCGGGCTGAGGGGAAAAGCTTATTTAGCTCATTCTCTACTTTCTGAGTTCCGGTGCCAAAAAACTTAATATAGGGACCTTTGCAGTTTGGGCAGGTTGTTGGCGGATTGGCTTCGGCTGAGCAGTGGTGGCAGATAAGTTTATTAGTCAAAAGATGATAGATATACGGGATATCGCAATTAGGACACATAAAAACAAAGCCGCAATCACGGCAAAGCACAAAAGTGGAAGCGCCACGACGGTTTAGAAATAGAACAATTTGTTCTTTTTTGGCTAATGTTTCTCTTATTTTCCGCGTCAGAATTTCGGAAAAAATACTTTTATTGCCTTTTTTAAATTCGTCTCTTAGGTCGACGATGGTAGTTTGAGGGAGTAAGCTCTTGGTTGCTCTTTTGGTAAGGTTCAGCATCTTAAAATTATCATTTTTTGCGTAATAATAAGATTCTAGGGAGGGAGTGGCTGATCCTAAAATAACGGCTGATCCTAAAATTTTTTGTATTTCTAAGGCAATAGTTCTTGTCTGATATCTGGGCGTCTGGTCTTGTTTAAAGGAATTCTCTTGCTCTTCGTCGATAACAATTAAGCCTAAATTTTTCAGCGGTGCAAAAATAGCAGACCTAGATCCGATGACAATCGGTTTTTCGTTGTTATGAATTTTCTGCCAGGTTTTAAACTTTTCCGTTTCTTTTAACTTGGAGTGCCAGACAGCAATCTTTCCCGGAAAACGGCTTTCGAAAACGGAATAAGTTTGAGGGGTAAGAGAAATTTCAGGGACCAGCACAATCACTTGTTTCCCTCTATTTAAAACCTCTTCTATGGCGCGAAGATAAACCTCAGTTTTTCCGGAGCCGGTGATTCCCATCAGAAGGAAAGTCTTAGATAAATCTTCGGTAATGCTCTTCTTAATTTCATTAAAGGCATATTGTTGCTCGGGATTTAGCTTATGAAAGTCTGTCTTCTTAATTTCCTTTTCTTTCGTTTCTTTTGCTTGCCTATTTTTACTAAATGAATTAAAAGGAATTACGGTGCCAAGCGATTGTCTAAGGGAAGAAACGCAATTAGTTTGAAGAAAAAAAATAATTTTAATTAGATGAGCGGGGATTGGGTTTTCTTCGACGATAGTTTGGATATCCTTGGTGCTAAAGGCAGGTTTTTCATTCGTAATTTTAATTACTAACCCCTTTAATTTGCGCTTATTAAAAAAGACCGTAACAATTTGGCCAACTTTAATGTTGCTTCTCAGTTCTGGCGGTACGCCATAAGTAAATAGATCGTTATTATTTTTGGTATAGGTGAAGACCGCAATCTGAGCATAAATCATGAGCACATGATAGCATGATAAGAGCTCGAATGCCATTAGTAAGAGGGACTTATACGAGATACTAGATACTATTTTATCTCTTTACTTTTCCCTAAAATTTGCCTATGATATCTCATGATTAATTAAAGGCAGATATGAAAAGAAGATGGCTAAAAATAGTAGGAATTTTTTTGTTGGCAGCAATATGTTTTGTAGCCGCATCTCCCCAGTCCGTTAGAGACAAAATGAAAATAAGAATGTTAAAGCCGGTCCATTTACGGCTAGGACTTGATCTTCAGGGTGGTTCACACATTGCCTATGAAGCGGATTTAAGCAAGTTTAAGGACGTGTCGGAAAAAGAAAGGGCCATGGAAAGCCTGAGAAATGTGGTTGATAAAAGAGTTAATGCGCTTGGAGTGGCAGAACCAAATATTTATACAACTAAATTTGGTGATAATAGGCGTATAATAATAGAGCTTCCTGGAATTGATGTAAATCAGGCTAAAGATCTAATTGGTAAGACGGCAAAAATGAAATTTAAGACCCAAATGAATGAAGAAGGAACAATGTGGCAGGATACGGATCTAGAAGGCAAAAATTTAAAGAAAGCCACCGTGCAAAATGATCCGCAAACGAATTCGCCGGAAGTGGCCATAGAATTTGATTCCGAAGGAGCCACCAAATTCGGAGACCTCACCAAAAATAATTTAGGTAAAAGAATTGGAATATTTTTAGATGACGAGATCGTATCTGCACCGACAGTGCAGGCAGAAATTAGAGATGGTCATGCTGTCATTTCTGGAAAATTCGATTATAAAGAAGCCAATGATTTAAAAATTCAGCTTAATGCAGGCGCCCTACCCGTTGATATCAAATTAGTCGAAGAAAGAACTGTAGGTGCGACATTGGGTCAGGAATCGGTTAGAAAAAGTTTTTTTGCCGGCACTATTGCCTTGCTTGTCATTTTTATGTTTATGACTATTTATTATAGATTCCCAGGCTTTATTGCTTCTGTAGCTTTGGGTATCTACACCCTAATTGTAATCGCGATCTTTAAGGGCGCTTTTTACATTTTTCCGCCAGTTACGCTCACTTTAGCAGGAATTGCGGCCTTTATCTTGTCTATCGGCATGGCCGTCGATGCTAATATCTTGATTTTCGAAAGAATGAAAGAGGAATTTAGGTTAGGAAAGGGTTATGGAGCAGCCTTAGATGCCGGTTTTAAGAGGGCATGGCCGTCTATAAAGGATTCAAATATCGCAACGTTTATTACTTGTGCGATCCTTATGGCTTTTGGGTCCACAGTTATTAAGGGCTTTGCCTATACGCTTTTAATAGGGGTTGCCGTATCGATGTTTACTGCGATCACAATCACCAGAACATTTTTAAAGGCATTTATTAATACCAGAATTTCCAAAAATCCAAAATTATTTGGCTTTGCAATAGAAAAGGGAGAGAAATAATGAACATTATGGGCAAAAGAAAGTTTTTGTATATTTTATCTCTAGCAATAATTATTCCGGGCATAATAGCCTTATTGTTATGGGGACTTAAACTATCGATTGATTTTACGGGCGGGACCTTACTTGAGATAGCAGGAACACAGGATGTAAATGCGGTGAAGGTGATAGCCGACGAAAACAAGTTCGAAAATACGATTATTACAACTTCAGGCGACCTTGTAGTCTTAAAGGCGAAAGAAATTCCTGATGCAACACATCGAAAGTTTATTGAAGATCTAAAAGTAAAGATACCGGGAGCTACGGAAAACCGTTTTGAGAGCGTTGGTCCGACTATGTCTAAAACTATTACTAAGAATGCTTTTTATTCCGTAGGATTAGCCTCGATATTTATAGTAATTTACCTAGCTTACGCATTTAAAAAGGTATCTAAACCTCTAAGCCCTTGGGAGTTTGGAATTATGGCCGTAGTTGCCTTAATTCACGATGCTTTGGTAGTAGTTGGCGTATTTGCAATCTTTGGTCACTTTTTGCATATCGAAATTGATAGCATGTTCATTACCGCAATTCTTACCATTATTGGTTTTTCGGTACATGATACCATCGTAGTGTATGACAGAATCAGGGAAAAAGCCCTAAAAGAAGGCGTCGATAATTTTGAAAGCTTGGTAAATAGAAGCATTTTGGAGACTTTTTCTAGATCGATTAACACTTCGATGACGGTAATTATGACTTTGCTTGTAATCTATTTATTCGGCGGAGCAACAATCAAGCATTTTATTCTAGCGCTTCTTATTGGTATAACAGCTGGTACATATTCTTCAATCTTTGTTGCCAGCGCTCTTCTTGTAGAATCATTTAATCTAAAACAAAAATTAAGAGGAAGAGCTAAATGGAAGCAAAAAACTGCATAATCGGGCCATTATATAAGAATTTAAATGATAAAGATATAAGCCTTATCCTGTCCAAAGGGATTCAGAAAAACTATAAAAAAGGCGAAACTATTGTGTACCCGGGCGAAACATCGTCCAGGATTTTTATTTTGAAAAAGGGGCAAGTAAAAATTACCCAGTTATCCAGAGAAGGAAAAAAGTTTATTTTGGAAATCGTAAGGCCTGGTGGGATTTTTTCGAGTGAGGGCTTTGGTCTATTTCATAAAGGGGATTTTAAGGACTTTGTCGAAGTGGATAAGAATTCCGAGGTTTGCGAAATTACAAAAGATGATTTTGTTTTGCTTCTAAAGGAAATACCGAGCTTATCTTTAAATCTCATTGATATCTTGGCCGAAAAACTTAATCTAGCGGATAATAAATTAAGAGATATTGCTCTTTTAGACGTAAAGAGCCGTTTAAAACATGAGTTAATTCATATCGCAAGAACCATCGGTTTTGATAAAGGCGAATTTTATGTCATACGAGAAAAATTTACGCACGAACAATTGGGAGAAATGCTTGGTACCTCGAGGGAGACCATTACTAAATCTATGAGTGAATTAAAAAAAGAGGGATTTGTTTCTTATGACGATCTAAATAGAATTATTATTAAACACAAGTAATTCTTAAAAATCTTTGTTTTTTGTGATTTAGATCACTGACAAACCCTAAACTCTATATTATATTTACATTAACCTAATCTTAGCCAGAAGTTTTAAAAGATCCGACAAGTTGTAAAAATAAAAGTTCAATCTTTCGCGCTTAGCCGTGGCTAGCCGAAGTAGAACAATAATTTAATTAAGGGGTCTTGAATAAATCTTCTAGCAAGTTTGGCGAGTAATAAATAAGTATAACCCAAGGGGGATGAAAGTCCCGATTCCAAAAGGATCGGGACTTTATGTTACAATGATTCAATTTATAAATCTTTGTAACTAGTAAGGGGGTTTGAAAATGAGATACTTTAAAACTCAATGATAATTATAAAAAATGAAAATTAGAAATTTTAGGATGTGGGATTTTATTGGGTCAATTAGGATTTAGATTTTAGATATTCATTTTTTGATCTTTAGTCTTCATTCTTTAGCTGCTATACTATGCTTTATGAAAAAGCCGGAAAAGAAAAAATGGGTGGAAAAAGGTGCGCCGGAAGATTATCTGCTAAAAGATTTTTTTCATCGAGTAATTGCCGATATATTTTACAATAGAGGTATTAATAATCTTAAAGAGGCCGAAGATTTTCTAAGCCCTGACTTTAAAAAGCTCCCTAGTCCCTACCTTATTCCCAATATCGAAAAGGCAGCAAAAAGAGTTCTTGGCGCTATCCATAAGAAAGAGCTAATTTGCGTCTATGGCGATTACGACGTGGATGGTATTACATCTACCGCGCTTATTATTAATATTTTAGAACAACTTAAGGCAAATTATACTTACTATATACCATCCAGGCTTAAAGAAGGTTACGGTCTAAATAAGCCAGCAATCTCAAAGCTTGCTATTGCGGGCGTCAAACTTATTATTACAGTAGATTGCGGTATTACGGCATTAAAAGAGGTTGAATTAGCTAGAGAAAAAGGAATTGACGTTATTATAACGGATCATCACGAAGTCCCGGAGATTCTTCCCAAAGCATACGCCATAGTTCATCCGGATTCTCCGGGAAGCAAATACCCGCATAAGAACTTAGCCGGGGTTGGAGTTGCCTTCAAGTTAGCACACGTCATATTAAACGAGGCTAAGTATGAGAAGGCCGAAGAATACTTAAAGTGGTTGTTGGATTTGGTCGCATTAGGAACTATTGCGGATATAGTACCGCTTGTTGGCGAAAACCGAATTCTCGCTCACTATGGTCTTATTGTTCTTGGCAAGACCAAAAGGATTGGATTGGATTCGATGTATGAGTCTGCCGGGATTAAGAAAGAGGATGTGACTAGTTATAATGTTGCTTTTCAGATTGCGCCTCGTCTCAATGCGGCTGGTCGTATTACTCATGCCGAAGAAGGCCTAAAAATCCTTCTCTCTCAGGATAAAAAGGAAGCTAGTAAGTTAGCCGCACACCTATCCAGCCTAAACTCTAAAAGGCAGGAAACGACCAAAAGAATACTAGATGAGGCGTTAGAAATGATTGATCAGCTTCCTGATGATCAGCGTTTTATAATACTATCGTCTAAGGAGTGGTCAAGCGGCGTTATTGGGATTGTCGCTTCTAAAATTATTGAAAGTTATTCGAGGCCGGTAATATTGCTTCAGGAAACAGATGATTTGCTTCATGGTTCCGCAAGGTCAATTGAAGAAATGGATCTATATCAGGCTCTTAAGCAGTGCGAACAGCATTTAACAAATTTTGGGGGACATAAAGGGGCTGCTGGTTTATCGCTTAAGAAAAATAAGCTCAAGGATTTAACTTTAAGCTTAGAAGAAATCGGGATTAAGATTTTAGACCTCGAGTCATTACTGCCTTCAATAGATATAGAAACTTTAGTTTCTTTTTCCGAAATCAATGATTCGCTTTTTGAGACTTTAAGAAAATTAGCGCCGCATGGAGCCGGGAACCCAGTTCCGGTTTTTGCAACCAAAGATATCTTAGTAATTTCGGCAAATGCAGTTGGCGCAGAGAAAAAGCATCTAAAGTTAAGATTGTCCGACCTGGACGGCTATAGTTTTGAGGCGATTGGTTTTGGTATGGGCGATCTTTTATTAACCCCCGGTAGCAAGGTTGATCTAGTGTATAGGTTGCATGAAAACGTTTGGAATGGTAAAAAGAGTTTAGAGTTAATTGTATTAGACCTATGTATACAAGATTAGAAAAGGCAATCAGATCAAAGAAAATCATTTATAGCCCTAAAGTGCTTAAGCAGGCTTTTTTGTTTGCCGAAAAGGCTCATAAAGGCCAAAAAAGAGATTCTGGAGAGCCATATTTGAGCCATCCCTTTGAAGTAGCCATGATATTAATAGAGATGGGGCTTGATGCAAACACGATTATTGCGGGCTTGCTGCATGATACAGTCGAGGACTCGGAGACAACCGAAGATGATATTAAAAATAAATTTGGTGACGATGTAGCGAATCTTGTCTTGGGCGTTACAAAATTAGAAAAAATTAATTTTGTAAGAGATAAAGCTGCAGATAATTTGACGGAGAAAGAGGAAATAGAGATCGAAAATTTCCGCAAATTTTTCCTAGCGATGGCAAAAGATCCCCGTGTGGTTTTAATTAAGCTTGCGGATAGGCTCCATAATTTAAAAACTTTGTCACATAAAAATATCGAGAGTCAAGGAAGAATCGCCAGAGAAACATTAAATATTTTTGCACCTCTTGCGGACAGATTGGGGATGGGTCAGTTAAAGGCGGATTTAGAGGATCTGGCGTTTAGTTTTTATTTGCCCGAAGATTACAAAAATGTAAAAAAACTGGTGAGTGAAAGATTAGAAGATCGTAAAAAGTATGTAGATGAATTTAAAGAGATCTTAAAGAAGAACTTCCACAAATCTGGTGTTTCAGTAATTAGTATCGAGGGTAGGGCTAAACATTTTTATAGTATTTATAAAAAACTACAAAAAACAGAAGGCGATATTGATAAAATATATGACTTGATGGCAATAAGGATTATTGTTAGGGATGTTAGTAGTTGCTACAAGACTTTGGGAGCTATTCACCAAGGTTATAAGCCGCTCATCTATCGAATCAAGGACTACATTGCAGTTCCTAAACCCAATGGTTATCAGTCGCTTCATACTACAGTTTTTGGGCATGAAGGGCGAATCACGGAGGTTCAGATTAGAACAACGCAAATGCATCAAGAAGCGGAAATGGGAATAGCGGCGCATTGGCATTACAACCAGGCAAAGTCCAAGTTATTTGGTAGACGTTTGCAGTCGTCGCTGGCGCCAAAAAAAGAGTTGGATTGGGTTAAGCAGCTTGTAGAGGTTCAGAAAGATACCTCGTCTAGAGAATTTATAGAGTCCCTAAGGCTTGATTTCTTTAAGGATCGGATCTTTGTCTTTACTCCTATGGGCAACTTATTTAATTTACCGGAAGGTGCGACTCCCATTGATTTTGCTTATCAGATACATTCGGAGGTTGGAAACCACTGTATCGGTGCCAGGATAAATGGAAAAATCGTGAACTTGGACGCAAAGCTAGAAAACCGCGACATTGTGGAGATTCTAACGTCAAATAAGGCAAGGCCGCGGCGCGACTGGTTAAACTTTGTAAAGACTAGCACCACCAAGCAACATATTCGAGCGTGGTTTAGGATTCAATCGAGAGAAGAAAACTTAAAATCAGGCGAAGCGATTCTCCTTAAAGAGTTCAAAAATGTTGAGATTACCATTCAGAATATAAAAGAAAAAAAGGTCCTAGAAGGCCTTAGCTTAAAAAATTTAGAAGAACTTTATGTAAAAATCGGAGAAGGTCAGATAACGGTCAAGCAAGTTATGCGAAAGATTTCTTTAACCGAAGAGCGCAAAGTGAAGACTAAAGAAGTTAAAAAGACGGTGGGGATCATAAAAGGGACGGAAGGCATCCGTTATCGTCTTGCAAGCTGTTGCTCGCCAAAGATTGGAGATATAATCGCTGGTTACGTCACCCAGGGCCAGGGCGTAAGTATTCACAAGAGGGGCTGTATCAACATCACAAATAAAGACAAGGATAAGTTTATAAGCGTCAGCTGGAAAAATACAAAAACTCTTTATCAAATTCCGATAATAATTAGAGCTAAAAACCGAGTTGGTCTTTTAAAAGACATTACGGTCTTGCTATCGGATAAAGATATTAATATTGGTCCTGTAAGAAGCAAACAGAATGGCGATATGTCGGAGATAGATATGATTTTGGAAATAGAAAAGCCAAATGTGATCCCCCCTGTTTTAAAAAGTATAATGGCTATTAAAGATGTGCGGGATGTAAAAAGAGGTGGATAAAAGCTTGTTAAAAAAGAAAAACTATGTTATTTTCGTATAGTAAATTTTAAAAATTATGTCAAAAAAGACTATCCAGAAACCAAGAGGAACTCAAGATATTTTACCCCAAGACCAAAAGTATTGGGATTTTATTGTCGGAGCGTTTTCCGGGTCAGCTCTTAATGCTGGATTTAAAAGAATTATTACTCCGACTTTTGAAGATACGGCCCTTTTCGAAAGAGGCGTTGGTAGCGGCACTGATATTGTGGAAAAAGAAATGTATACTTTTAAGGATCGATCCGAGAATTCAATCACTTTGCGGCCGGAAGGTACGGCGCCTGTAGTGAGAGCATATTTGGAAGACGGATTTGTGGCTGAGCCTCATCCTGTAAAATTTTACTACATTAACTCGACATTTAGATACGAAAGGCCGCAAGCGGGTAGATTCAGAGAACATCATCAGTTTGGAGCCGAAATTATTGGCGACGGTAATCCATTGCTTGATGTCGAGATTATCTCCATGGCTTGGAGAACGTATAAAGCGCTTGGTTTAAGTAACATCTCTCTTCAGTTAAACAGTATTGGCTGTGTTGCATGCAGACCTCAATATCTGAGAAGTCTTAAAAATTATTACAAAGAACATGCAAAATTGATTTGCGAGGATTGTGCGAAGCGGCTTGAGAAAAACCCTTTAAGACTTTTAGATTGCAAGGAAAATGCCTGCATGGCGCTTGCCGAGGAGGCTCCTCAGCTTATAAACGCCTTATGTCCTGATTGCCACGATCATTTTCGAACAATTTTGGAGCTTCTAGACGACCTACAAATACCTTACAATCTTAATACAAAGATCGTAAGAGGCTTAGATTATTATACGAGGACCGTATTCGAGGTTTGGTTTCAAGTAGAAGGTTTCGGCTCGCAAAATGCAATTGGTGGTGGTGGACGTTATGATCTCTTAGTTGAGATGCTTGGGGGCAAACCCACGCCGGGTGTTGGCTTTGGAGTTGGGATCGAGAGATTAATGCTCGCCTTAAAACAGGAGGGAGTAAATGTGCCGGAATTAAACCTTCCTAAAATTTATGTAGCTCAATTGGGAGATGCGGCCAGAAAGCAAGCCTTTATTCTAGCTCAGGATCTATTAAACGAGGGCATGCCGGTTGTTGGAAAATTTGACAAGATGTCGGTTGGGGAGCAGCTAAGAGAGGCAAGTGAGCTCAAAGTTCCATATGCTATCATAATTGGGCAGAAGGAAGTTATTAATAGTACGGTGATTATTAAGGATATGTATACCGGTTTTCAAGAGATTATACCTACCGACAAAGCGGTTTCGGAGATTATAAAGAGACTAATGTGAAAAAGGTAAAATTTATCAGTTTGGGTTGCCGATTGAATAAGGCAGAGACTGATTCAATAATAAACCAAATCAGAGGCCGCTTCGAAATTACGAATTCCGAGGCGGATATTTATATAGTTAATACATGTGCCGTTACTATCAGTGCCTCTCAGAAGTCAAGAAGGCTGATAAGGGCAATTAAGGACAAAAACCCGAAAAGCAAGGTGGTTGTAATCGGGTGTGCAGCCTCAGAAATAGAGGAATTAAATATATCCGCAGATCACATCTTCTCCAAAGAGAAACAAAACGAAGTGAGTAATAAACTTATTCAAATGTATGGCAAAAAACAGACGTTGTTGAGCGGTAATAACGATGAGGTAAGTTTGTATGCTAGGCCATTAATAAAGATTCAGGACGGTTGCGATAACTTTTGCAGTTATTGTATTGTTCCTATGTTAAGAGGCAGAGGGCATAGCGAAAAATTGGCTGCTATTATCGATAAAGTAAAGGAGCTTGAACAACTTGATTATTCAGAAATAGTTCTTACGGGAGTGAATATTGGCCACTATAAAGATGGGCATAATGATTTGATGATGCTTCTTAGTTCCTTACTTCGGGAGACAAGTAAATTAAGAATCCGTTTGAGTTCTATAAATCCGAATGACATTTCTGAGGATCTAATAAATGTCTTAGCCAGTGAACGAATATGCGAGCATATTCATCTGTCGCTGCAGAGTGGAAGTGATACGGTTTTAAAACGAATGAATCGTCGATATGATAGTGCGTTGTATAAGGATATTGTAATTAAGTTAAGAGCCGTTAAGCCCAATATTGCAATCACAACTGATATTATTGTTGGATTTCCAGGAGAAACAGAAGGTGAATTCAAAGAAACCTTAGAATTTGTTAAGGAGATAAAATTTGCAAAGATCCACATATTTAGGTATTCAAAAAGACCGGGAACGGCGGCCTGCAATATGCCTGATCAGCAAAATGATGAGATAAAAAGATTAAGAGCTCACGAATTAGGTCTCGCAGCAAATAAATTGCGGAACGATTATTTAATGAAATCCATTGGAAGTGAACTAGAAGTGGTTTTTGAAGGCAGGGCCAAGGGAATGTATAAGGGAACTTCGTCGAACTATATTGATGTGCTTGTTAACACAAATCAGCCGCTTCGCGGACGACTTTGTAGGGTTTATGTCCTTCGAGCGGCTGATTCTTTTGTTGTGGCGCGCTTAGTAGCCTAGCTTATGAGCAATGCCTTGAACGTGATTTACATACTCCATGCTATGGTTATAGCGGAATAATGCATTGGTTACATTTCCATTGGCGGCACCGTTTGCCTTAAGATAGTTTGCGGCAGCGAAAACGGCATCATTTACGTTGTGGATGTTGGTAGTACCATCACCATCACCATCCTGGCCATAGGCTCTAAAGGTTCCAGGCATAAACTGCATGGGGCCCATAGCGCCGGCATAGGAGGCAACAGTAGTGTTGCCCGATTGATGAGTTTCTACAACGTGTACGGCAGCAATAACTTGCCACGGAACACCATATTTTTCAGAAGCCTTTTTGTAAAGGTTGGCAAACTGAGACTTATAACCAGCCTTAGCTAAGTTATCCTCAACAGATTGGTTCTTCTGGATGGTGTCGTTTGAAACGACGACTTGTTTTTTAAAGTTTTCTAATGATTGGTTTTGAAGTAACTGAATTTGGTAATCGTATCTCTCGTCAACTTCGGTTCTTTCAGCTACGTTTTTTACTGCAACTGGTAGTTTTAAGGTTTGTTTTTGAGCATTAGCGGCATTTACAGAGCCGCTGTTCATGACCAGGCCTAAAATAATAATGGCCATTGTCATTTTACGCATGTGAAGTTAACCTTCCTTTCCACCCTCCTGAGATAGAAATTAACCTACCTCATGAGACGGGTAGCATTGTATCATAAAAGGATAAATTTGTCAAGTAGTTTATCCAAAAGAGCTAGTAAATTTAGGTATTTTATCTTAGGAGATTGTAGTATAATTTCGTTATGGAGAAATGCATATTTGATCAAATAGTCGAAGGAAAGATTCCTTCTAAGAAGGTTTGGGAAAGTGATTCTGTACTTGCCTTCTGGGACATAAGCCCAGTTGCTCCGATACACGTTTTAATTATTCCCAAGAAGCATCTTCAGGATCTAAATAGTGTAACTCAAAATGACAAAGAAATATTAGGGGATTTGATGTTGGCAGTTCCGGAGGTTGCCAAGAAATTAGGAGTTAAGGACAGTGGCTACCGAATTATTATTAACAATGGTGAGCATGCAGGACAATTGGTTCCGCATATCCATATTCACCTACTTGCTGGAAAAAATCTCGGTCCAAAGATTATATAAATTATTAAATATATATTGCTTAAAAGTGCATTTTGAAGTATAATTAATTCGAAACACTCGTAAAGGAGGTGATTTTTTTTGGCTGAAGTAACCAGAAAAGAACAAGAAACGTTCGAAAATCTACTTCGCAGATTCAACAGAAAAGTACAGCAAAACGGGATACTTCCGATTGCTAGAAAAAAACAGTATTTTACAAAACCGCTTTCTAAGAAGGAACAGCGGGAGATTGCTATTAGAAAAAGAGCGAAAAAAGAAGCAAAACTAAAGCAGATAATTAGAGGATTTTGATGTTAGTTGATAAAATCAATATCGAGCTAAAAGAGGCTTTAAAAAATAGAAGAGAAAAGGAATTAAGTGTCTTGAGGCTTATTAAATCGGCCTTAAAGAATGAAGAAATTTCAAAAAAGCATCCTTTATCTGAGGAGGAAGCGATCTATATATTGGATCGTCAAGCTAAGCAAAGAGAAGATGCGATTTTAGCGTACGAAAAAGCTGGAAGAACGGATCTAGCCGAGAAAGAACAGCAGGAGCTTTTAATTATCAGTAAATATCGACCCAAAAAGATGGGTGAAGACGAGGTAATAGCAGAAGTAAAGAAGGTCTTAGAGGGACTTGGGGCAAGTGATTTTGGACAGGCTATGAAACAAGTAATGTCCGAACTCAAAGGGAAGGCCGATGGAAGGCTTGTCTCTGAAATTGTAAAAGCTGAATTTAATAAAAAATGATCAATTTTATAATTTATAATTTGCCTGAGGGCTTAAGCGAAGCCTTCATCCAAAACGTTGCTAATCAGATTTCTAAAACACTAAATAAAAGCGACATTATTGAAGTAAATTTTATCTCTAAAGAAGAAATTAAGCACTTAAATAAGGATTATCGAGGTAAAAACATGGAGACCGATGTTCTGTCCTTTAGTTTTACGGAGTCCAGAGGGGAACGCATAGAAGAAAAAAACGAAGTTGCTGGTCAAATTTTTATATGTTACGATATAGCACGGGAACAAGCAATAGAGCACGAATGGAGCCTCGAAAATGAATTAGCCCTTCTCATGATTCACGGGGCTTTACATATTTATGGTTATGATCATGAAAACGAGCAAGAATATATGCAGATGGTTAAAAAAGAAAATGAGATACTTAAAAATTTAAAGCTGAGGGAATATGAATCCTAATCCTAATCTAATTATTTTTGGCCCTCCGGGCGCTGGCAAAGACACACAAGTAGAAGTACTACTTAAGAAACTAGATATTGTACCGATTGAAACAGGGGCAATTATTAGGGATATGGTCAAATCTGACTCCAAAATTGCAGAAGAAATTAAAAATACGATCGCACGGGGCGATTTGGTAAATGATTCATTAATGGAAGCCATCATTAAGGATAAACTTGATGAAGTTCCAACGGAGAGAGGTACAATATTTGACGGGTTTCCTCGAACCATAAAGCAAGCCGAGACTCTTCATGTGTTATTGTCATTTGTCGGGAGAAAGATAGATAAGGTTTTGTTCTTAGATGTGCCTGAAGAAGTACTGATCGAGCGTTTGACACAACGAAAAATCTGCGGATCATGCGGGAAAACAGCGTTTCCTCACGAAGAGAGATGTTCGCAGTGCGGAGGAGAGCTTGTTAAGCGAATTGATGATAATATAGAGTCAATTAAAGCTAGGATAGTTAACTATCGTGCCAAAACTGCCCCAATTATAGCTTTTTATGAAAAAAGAGGTTTAATTTTTAAAATAAATGGCAATCAAAAGCCTCAAGATGTAACAAGCGAATTGTTAACAGGACTCGGGATTGATTAGCATTAAGACATCAAATGAAATAAAGACAATGAGAAGGGGTGGTCGAATTCTAGCGGTCACCCTTAAAGAGCTGTCAAATATTGCGAAACCTGGGATGAAGCTTTCCAAGATCGACAAAATAGCGCATGACCTCATCACAAAATCCGGGGGACAGCCATCTTTCTTAAATTATAATGGATATCCGGGCTCTATGTGTGCTTCTATAAATGATGAAGTAGTGCATGGTTTACCAAGAGAAACTAAACTTCGAGATGGCGATATTTTTTCGATTGATTGCGGTGTCTATTTTGAAGGGTACCACACAGACAGCGCAATAACTATTCCGATCGGAAAGATTGGTAAGGATGCGATTAATTTAATTTCTATCACAAGAAATGCTCTCTATAAAGGCATAGATATAATAAGACCAGGCATTTATTTAGGCGATGTTTCCGCAGCGATTCAAAGAGAAGTCGAAAGCGCCGGAATGGGTGTGGTCAAGGATTTGGTGGGACATGGGATCGGTAAAGAACTGCATGAGGAACCTCAAATTCCAAATTTTGGTAAAAGGGGCACAGGAATTATCTTAAGAGAGGGGATGACACTTGCGATTGAGCCAATGGTAACCCTTGGCAGGCCCGAAATAAAGGTGGGGAAAGATAATTGGACTATATTTACAGTAGATGGTAGTCTATCTGCACATTTTGAACACACGATTTGTGTTACCAAAGAAGGCTCTGAAATACTTACGAAGTAATCCTAAAAACATTGGCATTAATCTTAAATAAAGCTATAATTTGATAAGTAAGGAGTTAGCGTGACACCTAAAGAACAATCTTTTGCCGGAATTGATATAGGAAGCACGAAAGTTAATATTGTTGTTGGAGTAATAGAATATCCAAATACACCAAGCATTGTTGGTGTCGGGACATATCCAACAAGCGGTATTAGAAAAGGCGTTGTTATTGATGTCGAAGAAACCGTTAGCAGCATCTCGAGCGCCTTAGAACTTGCTGAAAGAAGTGCAGGGGTACCTATTACCCAAGCTAGTATAAATATTGATGGTTCTCACGTTGCCTCATTAAACAGCCGTGGTGTTATAGCAGTAGGCAGGGCAGATTCAGAAATTACTTTTGAAGATACTGTTAGGGCCGAGGAAGCAGCTCAAGCTATATCTTTACCTTCAAATAAAGAGATTATTCATGTTATTCCAAGAGAGTATTCCGTAGATAGCCAAACAGGAATTAAAGATCCAATTGGAATGAGTGGCGTAAGGTTAGAAGTCGAAGCTCATATCATCACTGGTTCCCAGCCGGCCATTAGAAACCTGCTTAAATGTATTAATCAGGCTGGTATTAGCGCTGAAAATCAGATTGTTACGCCGCTGGCTGCGGCAAAGGCAATGCTTTCTAAGAGACAAAAAGAGCTAGGTTCTGTCTTAGTTGATATAGGAGGAGGCACGACCGGCATTGCGATTTTTGAGGAAGGAAATATTCTATATTCGGCTATTTTACCTATTGGCTCCGGACATATAACAAACGATATTGCTATTGGTCTTAGAACTTCAGTTGATATTGCTGAAAAAGTGAAGCTAAAATATGGTTATGCTTCGCCTCAAGAGATTCCGGAGAAGGAAAAAATCGATTTGTCTGAGTTCGGTGGCGAAGGTATGACTTTCAGGCGTCAAGTAGCAAAGATTGTTGAAGCAAGACTGAAAGAAATTCTTGATTTGGTTAGAGATGAGTTAAGAAGAATAAATAAGGATGGTATGCTTCCCGGTGGCGTAGTTATTACCGGCGGCGGTGCGAACATGCCGGGACTTGCAATCTTAGCAAAACACATGCTTAAACTTCCGTGTGAGATAGGGGAACCAAAGGGCATTCATGGACTTATCGATAAGGTTTCTGGTCCGGAGCATGCTACCGCTTTGGGTCTAATGCTGTATTCCATGGACAAGCAGCAAACCTACGGCGCTAATGATAAATTAGCCAAAGCTTTTGACGGAATAAAGAAATTAGTCAAAATTTTCTTACCATAATTGTTCAAGATATCCACAGAAAATCAAATGATTTTCTTTTTTTATACTTAATCCGAATAAATAATTTATGCTAATTTTTAGGCTTTACAACTGAACAAATTTTATATACTATTAGCGCAAGGATTTAATTTGAAGGAGGAGACAGGTGGAGATTAAACCGCAAGTCGAAACTTTTGCACGGATCAAGGTTGTCGGCTTAGGTGGAGGTGGCACTAATGCCATTAATAGGATGATCGCAGCAAACTTGAGAGGTGTCGAGTTTATTGCGATTAACACTGATGCTCAATCGTTGCATCACTGCGATGCATCGAAGAAAGTCCACATTGGGAAAACAACCACTCGTGGACTCGGAGCAGGATCTGACCCTGACACGGGCCGAAAAGCAGCCGAAGAGTCTTCAGAAGAAATTTATGAAGCCTTAAAGGGCGCAGACATGATCTTTCTAACTTGCGGTATGGGCGGCGGTACAGGCACCGGTTCTATACCAGTGGTGGCAAGTTTGGCAAGAGAAGTTGGCGCCTTGACAGTGGGAATCGTGACAAAACCATTTATCTTCGAAGGAGAAAGAAGAAAGAGAGTATCCGAAGAAGGCATGGATCTCTTAAAGGACAAGGTTGACACTTTAATTACTATTCCAAATGATCGACTGCTTACCATGATTGACAGGAAAACAACAATGCTAGATGCATTTAATGTGGTAGATGATGTTTTACGTCAAGGCGTCCAAGGCATTTCTGATCTTATTACAGTTCATGGCGTAATTAATGTAGACTTTGCGGATGTTAAGGCAATCATGTCTAATGCTGGTTCGGCTCTAATGGGTATCGGTAGAGGAACTGGTGAAAACAGGGCTACAGAGGCTGCAAAAATGGCTATCAATAGTCCTCTGCTCGAGGTATCTATTGATGGCGCAAGAGGGGTATTATTCAATATATCCGGCGGTCCGGATCTGGGCATGTTCGAAATAGATGAAGCAGCTAAGGTTATTACTCAAGCCGTTGATTCAGACGCAAACATCATATTCGGTTCCGTCATCGATCCTAATATATCCGGAGAAATTAAGATTACCGTTGTTGCAACCGGGTTTTCTCCTGATAGGCCGCAAGCACCACTAACCGAAACGCGCAGAATTGAGCCGGAGCCAGTGAGGACGTATCCGATCTTTACTTCTAAGCCAGAGGAAGATACCGAAAAAGACGATGAACTTGATATCCCAGCCTTTATAAGGCATAGAGTAGAGTAGTTTTAAAGATTTTTTATTGCAAGGATACCCGTTAAGAGTAACGGGTGTTTTTGTTTATATAGACGCCTTGTTGATATCTTTTGTAGGTGGATAAAGTGTTGTGGATTTTTACATTTTATCTTCTTAAAGCTAAAAAATCATGTGGAAAAGAAAAGCATTGACACGCTATATATAGGGTTATAAGCTAACTTATAACACTATATATAGTATTAGGAGTTATCTATGCAATGTCTTGATTGCAAACAAAATGATACAAAGGTTATGGAATCCCGCGAGCTTTACGACGGTGAGGTAATAAGGAGAAGAAGAGAGTGCTTGCATTGTAATTCTAGATTTACTACCTATGAGAGAGTAGAAACCCCAGTTCTTATAATTGTAAAAAAAGATGGCAAGCATGAACAATTTATAAGGCAAAAAGTGGCCAATGGTATCTATAGGGCTTGCGAAAAACGAGAAATACCGCAGTTACAGATTGAGCAAATTATTACTAAAATAGAAAAAAAATTAAGAGCTACTGGTGAATCAGAAATTTCCAGCAAAGAAATTGGAGAAATTGTGTTAGAAGAATTAGCAAATTTAGATGATGTAAGCTATATAAGATTTGCTTCTGTATACAAATCATTTACGGATATAGATAGCTTTCAAGATGTCTTAAATGAATTAAAGAAAGAAAAATCAAAAATATAAAGGGGGTAAAATGCTTACAAGAGTTGCAAAGGAAAAACTGACAAAAGAGGCTGAAGAGTTATTGGAGAGCGCCTACTACCATACAGATTTTAGAGGAAGCGGTTTGGATAATTTTGATGGATTATGTAGGCGGGCGGCTAAAGAAGCTAGTAAAGCGGAATTTCGGGTGAGTTCCCGAATGCTTATTGAGGAAGAATTTTATAGTGCGATAGTCAATCTTAAATTTCTGCCAAGTTCCCGGATTTTAAAAAATATTGGATTGAACAATGATCTTCTCTCGGATCGGATTGATTATCTAAAGAGCGATTTTGAAACGAACCACACCAATCCGGCTGAGCTTTTTAAGTCAAAGAATCTACTTTTTAAGCGAATTGACGATCCGGACATTGAAAATTTTTTAGATAAAGAACAGGATCTGGAGGTAATAACTGTTGTTAGCTTAACCGAAAATTTTATGAGCTCAGTAATTAAGGATGGTTATTATGATTTACTCATGCACGGAAACGGACAACCGGTAAGGAAGTTAAGGGCGAGAGAAGTGTGGAGCAAGCTTATAGGGTTAATTATGCAGCGGGATGCAATAAATATAGCTTTTGGCGATGAGGTGATGAGATCTAACAATATTTCCCCGTCAGAAAGCTTAAAAGAGTTAATGCAAATTTTTTATGAAGAAAGTTTAAGTGTCGGGTATATCAACCTAGCAAAATTCGTTCGAGATGAAGAAATTCTTTGGGATGACTTGCAAGATACCTTAAAGACCGGTGTTAGGTTTTTAAATAATGTTGTGGAACTTTTAAATGAGCCGTCTTGTAAGACAGTAAAAAGAAATCTTGGATTGGGAGTTACTGGCTTTGCAGATTTGCTCATTAAGCTTCGGATTCCGTATTCATCAAGTACAGCGGTTGATTTCGCTGAAAAACTCGCAAGGTTTTTATATGTTGAATCGAATAAAGCCATAGAGGAGGTTATGGCTGAAAAGCAGCACTCTAATGATGGCGACAATAGTCTCTTTATAAATAATAATAGTTATCTTGCGATTCTTCCTTCAAAGGAAATAGCAGTCATTACAAATACCGAGAAAGGCATTGATGCAATAAATAGCTTGGTAAACGAAAATGGCCAGATCAACTCTCTTTTTTATGAAATTGCAACGAGGGAAGGTTTTTACAATGAAGATTTGGAAAGCGCTCTTAAAGAAGATAATAAGGTTACATATAATAAACTATTTCCTCTAAAATGGCAGGATATCTTTGCTTTATCCAGCGAAATAGCTCCCGAAAAGCAAATTAAGATTCAAGCCGCTTTTCAGAAATATGTTGATAACATCGTCTTTAAAAACGTTAATATTTCCAAAGAAACAACTCAAAATGAATATGAAGACATGGTATTAATGGCTTACAGGATGGGGCTTAAAATGTTGAGCATAACTAAAGAAGCAGAAGACGAAAAATACAACCCAATAACCGACAAAGAAGAGAATTTTCGTGAGACGGAAAGGATGCTTAAAAAATCTGATGAATTAGTTGTGTATGAGAGTAAGACTGTTAAGGTTAAGGTCCCCTGTGGAGAGCTCCTGGTTACCATAAACACAAATGAGGTTAAAGAAAACCAGGGCATATTTGTTAATTTTGAAGGAAATAATAAGTGCGCTATACCGCAATTGCAGCTAGTAGCGAAGCTAAGTTTATCTCAAATCAATAATTCAGATAATAATGCTGAGGTTTTAGGAGAGTTAAGTAGGGTTACTTGTAAAGGACACAGTGATGATAATGAAGGTGTATTAATTGCCAAATCGTGTAGCGAAGCCATCGCGAAAGCTCTAAAGGTAGTAAAATCAGAATAAATCCAAGTGAAATAAAAAGGAGGAAAAATTGAAAGAAAATGCCGACATGGAGCAAGCTCAGCTTAATCTAGGAAAGAAAGTTCTAGAAAAAAAGCCTTTTACCCACATCATAAAGCGTAATGGAGATTTGGTTAGGTTTGAGAACGTAAAGATTACCAATGCAATTCTAAAGGCGGGAGCGGCCACAGGAGAGCTTAATGAAAAGCTTGCTAAGAAATTATCCGATAAAGCGGTAAATCTCTTAATAAGAAAGTTTGAGAATAACCCACCTACGGTTGAGCAAATTCAGGATGTAGTGGAACACATTTTAATTGATTCGATATTTGAGGAGACAGCAAAGGCCTATATCCACTATCGAAGAAAAAGGGCAGAGGCCAGAGAGGTTACAAAACTGCTTGACCCTCAAGCAATAATGGAAGGCTATCTTAATGAAACCGATTGGCGAGTTAAAGAAAATAGTAATATGAGCTACTCGTTACAGGGTCTAAATAACTATATCAGTACAGCTGTGACCACTAAATATTGGCTCGAGAAAATGTATCCTGAAAACATCAAGAAGGCTCATATCGACGGCGATTATCATATTCACGACCTATACATATTAGCGGCTTATTGTTCCGGTTGGGACTTAAAGGATCTGCTGCTAAGCGGTTTTGGGGGAGTGAGAGGCAAAATAGAGAGCGGGCCTGCTAAGCATCTTCGCGTTGCCTTAGGGCAGATTGTCAATTTCTTTTACACTCTTCAGGGGGAAGTTGCCGGCGCTGTTGCTTTTTCCAATTTTGATACTTACTTAGCACCTTTTGTCCGCTATGACAAGCTTGCTTATAAGGACGTTAAGCAATGCCTTCAGGAATTTGTTTTTAATATTAATGTTCCGACGAGAGTTGGTTTTCAAACTCCTTTTACTAATATCACTATGGACGTAAAGCCATCGAAGCTGATCGGTGAAGAGAATGTTATAATTGGCGGCAAGCCCCAAAAGGAAAAGTATAAAGAATTTCAGAAGGAAATGGATCTTATAAACAAAGCTTTTGCCGAAGTAATGATGGAAGGGGATGCAAAGGGTAGAGTCTTCACGTTTCCAATTCCGACTTACAATATCACAAAGGATTTTAACTGGGACAATCCGGTCTTAGATCCCGTCTGGGAGATGTCTGCTAAATACGGCATCCCTTATTTTTCGAACTTTATCAATTCTGATATGGATCCGGATGATGCTCGTTCTATGTGCTGTCGCCTTCGAATTGATAATACCGAGCTTCGAAAAAGAGGCGGCGGCTTATTCGGCGCTAATCCTCTGACGGGCAGTGTCGGAGTAGTCACAATTAATCTGGCCAGGGTCGGTTACTTATCTGAGAACAAGAAGGAATTTTTAGAAAGAGTCGGGACTCTGGCCGATCTAGCACATGAAAGTCTGATAATTAAAAGAAAAGCGGTCGAAAAGTTTACGTTAGAAGGTTTATATCCTTATGCGAAAGTTTATCTTGATAGTGTGTATAAAAGATATGGCAAGTATTGGCAAAATCATTTTTCGACCATTGGAGTACTTGGTATGAACGAAGCCATGTTAAACTTTAGAGGAAAAGGCTTAGGCGATGAGGAATCTCGAAGCTTTGCATTAGAAGTAATGGATTTCTTAAATGACAAGATGCTTAGATATCAGAAAGAGACGGGAAATCTATATAATTTAGAGGCTACTCCCGGAGAAGGAACCACTTATCGGTTTGCAAGACTTGATAAGAAAAAATATGCTGATATTATGGTGGCTAACGAAGACGCATTTAGGGAAGGTGCTGAGCCATATTACACTAATTCTTCTTGGCATCCTGTTAATTTTACAAACGATATCTTTGAGCTATTGGATAAGCAGGATGACTTTCAGACTAAATATACCGGCGGCACGGTGCTTCATAACTACATCGGCGAAAGAATTAATAATGTTAATTCTTTTAAAAAGCTAGTAAAAACTATTGCTGAAAATTATAAATTGCCTTACTTTACTATTACTCCTACATTTAGCGTTTGCCCAAAACATGGATATTTAGCCGGGGAACATCACTTCTGCCCGATCTGCGATGAAGAAATTGGTTATAGAGAGCAGTTAACTCTAGAAATTCCAACGGAAAGTAAGACCCAATCAAAACTTAATGTTAAACAAAAAATAAAAGCCTAACGAAGGGAGGGAAAGATGAAACCCATAGAAGAAATAGAAAATTTAGAAGACAAGAGACAACCTTGCGAAGTATTCTCGCGAGTGGTTGGGTATATTCGGCCGGTTCATCAGTGGAATAAAGGAAAACAATCGGAATTTAAGGACAGAAAGTTACTCAATATGGAATTAGATATAGAAGAAGTTTAAGGGTTATCAGCATAAAGGCTATGGACGAAGGCAACTCATGATTATCAGCGGTTTAGAAAAAACGACGCTTATTGACTATCCGGGCAAAATTGCCGCAACTATTTTTACATACGGGTGTAATTTTAGGTGCGGTTTTTGTCATAATCCAGACCTAGTGATCGGAAAAAAAGAAGATAGACCAATTATTACCGAGGAAGAAATATTAACTTTCCTTAAAAAACGAAAGGGTATCTTGGAGGGTGTTTGCATTACGGGCGGAGAACCGACTATCCATAAAGATTTGCCGACATTTATTAACAAAATAAAGAAAATAGGGTTGAATGTAAAACTTGACTCTAACGGCACAAATCCCGAAATGCTAAAAGAATTAATCGAAAATAACCTGATTGATTATATTGCCATGGACATTAAAAATTCTCTTAGCGAGTATAATCTCACGACAAACACAAGCGTTGATACCGGAAAAATTAAAGAGAGTATCAAGATTATCCTCAGTAGCGGTCTTCACTACGAATTTAGAACAACGCTACTTCCAAGGCTGCATAATAAGACCGCTTTGGATGAAATAGGGCGTTTATTAAAGGGCGCTAAGAAATATACATTACAGGGCTTTCGTCCGGGCATAACTATTTCTAAAAGTTTTGAGACGGAGAAAATCTTTAGCAAGGAAGATCTTATTGAATTAAAGATGGTTCTTAAGAAATATGTTAAGGATATCGAAGTAATTGATAATTTGTGATATACTTAGACCAACACTCATGAAGGTATTAATATTTTCAAAAGACAATAGTTCGTATTTCGAGGAAAGAGCGTTAGATGATTTCGAATCTAACCTGAAATCCGATCATTTTGAAGTAGAGAAATTGGATACGGAAAATGTCGACGGAAATTTAAGAGCGCTTCTGTATGATATTATGACTACGCCTTCGGTTGTTGTAACGACAAGTGATGGACAATATATTCGCGCTTGGAGTGGCGAATTGCCGCCTCTTGCTGAAATTAAGTATTATTTAACGGTGTAATATATGAAATTTTTATTAAGCGACATCATTGATCTAATAGCAAATGCTCTAACTCTCCTCTTATTTGCAAGAGCTATTATTTCCTGGATCCCAAATGCCCACAATAAATTTAGCGACTTTATTGTAAAAGCCACCGACCCCTTCTTAAATCCCATCAGAAGCGTGGTTCCTGTTGTTGGCGGTGTCGATTTTTCACCGCTTGTCCTGTTTTTTGTCATACAGGTCTTAAGGAATCTACTGTTTAGATTTGCCGGAGTTTAATGAAAATCACGGTTAAGGTGACTCCTAATGCCAGAGATAATCTTGTTATACCAATCGAAGATGATTTTAGGGTGAGAGTAACAGCGCCGGCCGGCAAGGGGCAAGCAAATGCAAAAGTTATAGAACTGATTTCGGAGTATTTTAAGGTACCAAAATCGAAAGTAGAAATAATTAGCGGCTGGAATTTTAGAGAGAAAATTGTTAAGATTGAGACAGATGAAGACAAATAGACCTCTTGGATTAAGAAGCGTATTAACGGCAGTAATAGGCAACGGTTTAGTGGCCATTTTTAAGTTTGCTGGGTTTTATGTGTCCGGATCGGCCGTGATGCTGTCCGAGGGAATTCATTCAATAGCAGATACAGCAAACCAAGCACTCCTTCTTATTGGGATTATAAGATCAGAGCGACCAGCGGATGATAAATTTAACTACGGCTATTTTCAAGAACGTTTTTTCTGGGCTCTTATTAGTGCCTGCGGCATATTTTTTCTTGGTGCCGGCTTTACAATCTATCACGGTATTAGTTCGATTAGTCATCACGAGGTGGCTCATATTGGAAACACTCTTTACTATGTGCTTTTCCTGTCATTTATTTTCGAAGGATATGCTCTAAGAACTGCGATAAAGGAAGCTAAACATAATGCAAAAGGCGCTAAAATCTTTAATTATATGAGGAGGTCTGGCGATCCCACTATTATGGCTGTTATATTTGAGGATTCAGCTGCTTTAGTTGGTATATCAATTGCATTTATATCTATTATTTTAACCAAGCTTACAGGAATTAATTACTGGGATGGTATCGGATCGATTATGATAGGAATCCTTTTGGGAGTAATTGCTATTGCCCTAATTAAAAATAATCGTGAGTTTCTTCTTAATAGATCGGTTCCCAAGCATGTTCATAAAAAAATCTTACATTTTTTAGAGAGGCAAAAATTAGTTGATGAAATACATGACTTTAAAACCGTAATGATATCTTCGGACGGATGTCGGGTAAAAGCGGAGATCGAGATAAATGGCCATGTCCTTGCTGATAAGATTTTCGAAAGCCGAGATTTTAAGAAGGAATATGAACATATTAAAAGTTACGAGAGCTTTGTCAAATTTTGTGCTGATTTTAGTGACGAAGTTACAAGGACACTGGGCAAGGAAATTGATACGCTGGAAAAGGCTATAGCAGAGGAAATTCCGACTGTTAAACATATCGATATCGAAACCAACTAGAAACCTTAGAGCCTGTTTAAAATCTCAACGCAAGAGATAAATATAAAATATTGCTTGCCGTTTAAAAACTCATAATTTCGGCTGCAAAACGTTCAAAGCTCGTCATAATACATCAAGTATTCTTTCTCGCTTTTCACGCTTTTCGCTCGAAATTATGAGTTTTTAAATCGACATGAGATTTTAAACAGGTTCTTAAAAAAGCAACCGAAAAAATAAACAAAGTGGTTGATTTTTAAGTTAAGTGTAGGTATACTACTTACGGTTAAAGGCAGATATACCACCTTGCCAAGATGGTATTTTTAAATTCTAAAAGATGAAAAAAGAAAAGAGCAATAATTTAATAGTTGCTTTCCAGCTATTTGAAATCGGATATAGAATTAGCATTCCTTTAGTTGTTCTAATACTGGTTGGTAATGTTATGGATAAAAGATTTGGCACAAAGCCACTTTTTATCCTCTTGGGAATTTTTGTTTCCTTATTTACTTCTAGTTATGCCATTTATAAATCAATTAAAAAGATTACGAAATAGGAGAGGTAGATGCATATTTCTATCGCAGCAGAAGAAATATTTAAGATCGGCCCCGTTCAAGTTACCAATAGTATGCTTGCGGCGGCTATTACGTTTGTCATGCTCGGCTCCGTTTCTTATTTGGCTACAAGAAATTTAAAAAGCGTTCCAACCGGCCTTCAGAATGTTTGCGAAGCCATGGTTGAGGCTTTATACAATCTTACTCATAGTATTTCAAGAGATAAAAAGCTTACAGATAAAATTTTTCCACTGATAGCAACCTTTTTTATCTTTATTCTTTTTAATAATTGGTTGGGGCTTCTGCCGGGTTTTGGTACTATTGGATTCCACGAAATAAATGGCGAAGGACATGAGGTTTTTCTTCCCATGCTAAGGGCCGGCACTGCTGATCTAAATACCACTGTCGCTTTAGGACTTATTTCGGTAATAGCGATTCAGGTGATTGGAATTGGCGCATTGGGAGTTGCAAAATATTCCAAAAAGTTTATCAATTTTTCTTCCCCGGTCAATTTTTTTGTAGGTTTGCTAGAACTCATTTCCGAGGTTATTAAAATTATTTCGTTTGCGTTCAGGCTTTTTGGCAACGTTTTTGCCGGAGAAGTTTTGCTTACTGTGATGTCCGTTTTAGTTCCATATTTAATTCCGATGCCTTTTTATATAATGGAAGTTTTTGTTGGCTTTATTCAGGCATTGGTATTTACCATGTTGTCGTTGGTATTTATTAAGATGGCAACAATGAGTCATGATAGTCATTAAATCAAATATTAGTAATTCACCCGAAGGGTGAAAAGCGCCCTCCCATGCGGGTCGTATGACTGGGCGAAAAGGAGAAATTCATGTCGGAAGAAGCAGTTAAATTATTAGCAGCAGGAATTGCCATCGGACTTGGCGCATTAGGCCCTGGCATTGGTCTTGGTTTACTAGCTAAAGGTGGTTTAGAGGCGATCGGAAGAAATCCAGAAGCATCAGATAAGATTCAGCCAAACCTCATCCTGATGGCCGCTTTTACGGAAGCTATCGCTATCTATGCCCTAGTAGTAGCTCTTATTCTTAAGTTTGTTTAAAGAGGATATTTATGGAGATATTACATAGTATCGGGATCGAGCCAAAACTTCTAGTGGCTCAAGCAATAAACTTTGGGCTGCTACTTTTTGTGCTCTATAAATTTTTGTACAATCCGATATTAAAATTGCTTAATGAACGTACAAAAAAGATCGAAAAGAGCTTAAAAGATGCTGAGGAAGTTGAGAAAAAGCTAGAAGAGACTGAAATAGAAAAAGGTAAAGTCATTACAAGTGCCAAGACAGAAGCTTCGGCGATGGTTAAAGAAGCCAAAATAGCCGGAGAAGAAGTGAAGGTTGGCATTATTAAAGAAGCCGAAGCAAAATCTAAGGAACTTCTTAAAAATGCAAAAGAGGATATCGAAAAAGAAAAAGAACTGGTCTTAAAAGAAGTAAAGAACGAAGTTGCGGAGCTTGTTTCTAGGGCCATGAGAACCATCGTAGATAAAGATGGTGAAAAATACGATGAAAAACTTATAAAAGAAGCAATTTCTGAAGTCGCAAAGGCGAGGGGATAAATTATGCTGGGCGTATCCGACATTGCAAAGATTCTTTCCTCGGTTACTGTAAGTAAAGATAAGGACGGTTTAGAAAGAATTGCAAAAAAAATTGTCGCCATTTATCCGGAAAAGGTACCGGCTATTATTAAGGCGCTTCAGAGGATTAAAGAATTTGATGATTCGGAAGTCACGATAACAACCGCAAAAGAACTAAATGATAATGAAAAACACAGATTAAAAAAAGAGGTTTCTTCTCAGTTTGATTACCCTTTAAATTTTAATTTTAGGGTCTCAAGAAGGATTGGGGCTGGCGTAATTATTAAAAAAGGCGAGCTAGTTATTGATAACAGCGCCGAAAATCGAATAAAAGAAGTAACAAATATTATAAGGACAGCAAATATTAGTTAGGGAGCCAAAATGTTAAACAGTAAGGAATATTTAATACAAAAGCTGACAGAGGAACTTGAGGGCTTTAAACCATCGCCAAGCGTATATAAGACCGGTAAAGTTGTATCCGTAGGTGATGGAATAGTTAAGGCAGTCGGCCTTAGCGATGTAATGTCATTTGAAATGGTTGAATTTCATGATGGTATATACGGAATCGCACTGAACCTAGAAGAAGATGCTGTGGGCATTGTGGTTATGGGCGATGTAGATGCGATTAATGAAGGAGACGAAGTTAAATGTACCGGTAGAGTATTAGAAGTTCCTGTGTCAGATAGTTTGCTTGGCCGCGTGGTTGATCCTCTTGGAAACCCTATTGATGGCAAAGGAGAGCTTAAGGCTAATAAATTTTATCCCGTCGAGAAAGTGGCGCCTGGCGTTATTAGCCGAAAATCGGTCACCCAGCCACTTCAGACCGGAATAAAGGCTATTGATTCTGTTATTCCAATCGGTCGAGGTCAAAGAGAGCTTATTATTGGCGATAGACAGACAGGCAAAACCGCAATCGCAATTGATACGATTATCAATCAAAAAAATGAGGATGTAATCTCGGTATATGTTGCCATAGGCCAAAAAAGGTCTAAGGTTGCCAGAATTGTTGCTGAACTCGAAAAGCATGGCGCCATGAAAAATACGATTGTGGTAATGGCGGGTGCTTCTGATCCGGCTCCATATCTATTTTTAGCGCCCTATACCGGTGTTTCTATCGCCGAGTATTTTATGGATAAAGGTCAGGACGTATTAATTGTGTATGATGATCTTTCTAAGCACGCTTGGTCTTATAGACAAGTCTCTTTGCTCTTAAGAAGACCTCCCGGACGAGAAGCCTATCCCGGTGATGTTTTCTATCTTCATTCCAGACTCCTGGAAAGAGCTTGTCGAAGAGATCAGAAATATGGCGGCGGCTCTATTACGGCGCTTCCTATCATCGAAACTCAAGCTGGCGACATTTCGGCTTACATTCCAACAAACGTGATCTCTATTACAGACGGGCAAATTTTCTTGGAAACGGACCTTTTTTATCAAGGTATCAGGCCGGCTTTAAACGTTGGTTTATCAGTTTCCAGGGTTGGTTCAGCCGCTCAAATTAAGTCAATGAAAAAAGTAGCTGGAAAATTACGTCTTGAACTCGCTCAGTTTAGGGAGCTTCAGTCGTTTGCACAATTTGCATCAGACTTAGATGAAGATACAAGAAAACAGATCGAAAGAGGTAAAAGACTAGTTGAGGTCTTAAAGCAAGACCAGTATAAGCCTTTAGCAGTAGAAAAACAGGTTGCTATTATTTACGCGGCAACAAATGGCTACTTAGATGACATCGAAGTCGAAAAAGTCAAAGAATTTGAAACTGCTTTGGATGATTATATGGACACCAGAGGCAAAAACTTTGCTAGTAATTTAAAGAAAGAAGCTAATCTTACGGAAGTAATCGAAAAAGAGCTTAAAGAAGTAATCGCGAAGGTTAAAGGAGAGTTTTAGTGGCATCCGCAAAGGAAGTTAGAAGAAGAATAAAATCAGCGACAAATACCAAGCAGATTATAAAAGCGATGGAGCTTACCTCTGTTATCAAGATGCAAAAAGCGGTCGCCAAAAACCTTGCTTCAAGATCTTATGCCAGATCAGCAAATGAAATTTTGCACTCTCTCCTGGGAGACATTAATCCGGCAGAACACCCTTTTCTAGAGACTAGGGGCCACGATAAAAAATTAATTCTTCTTATTACGTCCGACAGAGGGCTTTGCGGCGGCTTAAATGCCAAGGCTATTAAGAAGGCCTTGGATGCTGCAAAGCACGCAAAAGAAGCGGAATTCGTGACAATCGGCAGAAAGGGTAGGGACTTCCTAAAAGCATACGGATATAAGATTGTGGCAGAATTTACGAAATTAGAAGACCGGCCATCCTTTAAAGATATCTTACCGATTATCGAAGTTGCAACCGGGGACTTTTTGTCAGGTAAATATGATGAGGTGGTTTTAGTTTATACTGACTTTAAGTCGACCTTAACTCAAGAACCAATCTCTAAAAAGCTTCTGCCTTTTCAAAATTCGGTTGAGAAAACCAACCATCAGCAGGACAAAATAACTTTTGAGCCTCAAAAAGCCGAAATTTTAAACAGTTTAATACCAAGAATCTTAGAGATAAAGGTTTGGCAGGCTCTTCTAGAGTCTATTGCTTCCGAACATTCCGCTAGGATGGTAGCCATGAAAAATGCAAACGAGAGTGCCGAAGAGTTAATATCAGACTTAACGCTCACCTATAATCAGACAAGACAAGCGGGAATTACTCAAGAGATAGCCGAGATTTCCGCCGGCAAAATGACGCTGGAAGGATAAAACAAATGTCGAATGCCAAAGCTCAAATTTCAAATCAAATCCTAATATCAAATGCTTTAATTTTGACATTAGGTCATTTGTCATTCATTTGAAATTTGGATTTGACATTTAGATTTGGAAACCCCGAAAAATGGGTAAATATATTAAGGTATAAAAGAGGTATATATGAAAAATGAAGGTAAAATTGTGCAGGTTCTCGGTCCCGTCGTAGACGTTCGTTTTGACGAGAAAGTACCGGAGATTTACAATGCTTTAGAAATTGACAACGGTCCAACAATAGAGGTTCAACAGCACTTAGGCGAAGGAGTGGTAAGAACCGTATCTATGAGTTCAACGGATGGTTTAAGGAGAGGTCAGAAAGTGGCAGATACGGGGGCTCCGATTTCTGTTCCAGTTGGCGCAGATGTTTTGGGCCATATGTTCGACGTTTTGGGGAAGCCAATTGATGGAACTAACTTTAAAGCTGGAGATAAGAGATATCCTATCCATAAACCGGCTCCAGCATTTGATGAGCAATCCAAAAAGACCGAGATCTTTGAAACCGGAATTAAAGTAATAGACCTTATCTGTCCGTTTATTAAAGGTGGTAAAGTCGGCTTATTTGGTGGTGCCGGAGTTGGTAAGACCGTAATTATAACCGAACTGATTCGAAACCTGGCTGCTGAACATGGCGGATATTCTGTATTTGCCGGGGTTGGTGAGCGAACCAGAGAAGGTAACGATCTTTATCACGAAATGAAAGAATCCGGAGTACTAGACAAAACGGCTATGGTGTTTGGGCAAATGAACGAGCCACCGGGAGCCAGACTCCGAGTAGCTCTATCCGCCCTTTCTATGAGCGAGTATTTCAGAGATGAAGAGAACAAAGACGTCTTGCTATTTGTTGATAACATTTTTAGGTTCACTCAAGCCGGCTCCGAAGTGTCAGCTCTTCTTGGCCGTGTGCCATCGGCGGTAGGTTATCAACCAACCTTAGCTTCCGAAATGGGTCAGCTTCAGGAAAGAATTACCTCAACAAATAAAGGTTCGATTACTTCCGTGCAAGCTGTATATGTGCCCGCCGACGACTTAACCGATCCGGCTCCGGCTACTACTTTCTCTCACTTGGACTCAACCGTCGTTCTTTCGAGATCTCTTTCAGAATTAGGAATCTATCCGGCTGTTGATCCACTTGATTCTTCTTCTCAGGCCCTAGACCCGTTACTCGTTGGTGAAGAGCATTACGGAGTGGCTAGAGGCGTTCAGAATGTTTTGCAGCGCTATAAAGACCTTCAGGACATTATTGCAATTCTAGGTATGGACGAACTTTCAGAAGACGATAAAAAGATTGTGGCTAGAGCAAGGAAGGTCCAGAAATTCCTATCGCAACCTTTCCATGTTGCCGAGGTCTTTACCGGTTCTCCCGGCCAATATGTCCCGCTGTCGGAAACTATCCGCGGCTTTAAAGAGATACTAGAAGGTAAGCATGATGATAAAAAAGAGCAATCTTTTTATATGAAAGGCTCGATCGACGAAGTAAAATAAGATAGGAATAAGGAAAATAGGAAGCAATAAATGCAAAAATTACATCTTAAGATAACAACTCCAGAAAGAGTTCTTGTGGATGAAGAAGCAAGAGAAGTCATTGTGCCGACAAAATCCGGCCAGATTTCGATTTTGCCAAGCCATACCGCTCTAGTTGCCGAAATTACGCCCGGCGAGATGTTGATCCGCAACGAAAAGGAAGAAAAGGTTGCTTTGGTTTACGGCGGCTTTGTCGAAGTGCAGGAAGGCAGTAAGGTAATTATCTTAGCAGACAGCGCCGAGCATCTGCATGAGTTAAGCGAGAAAGAGGCGGAAGAAGCCAGGAATCGAGCCGAAACGTTGATGCAAGAAGTAAGGGACGACAAGGAAAGATTCGCCGATGCTGAAGCCGAACTTGCCAGAAGTCTCATTCAGTTAAAATTGCTTAAAAAACATCATTCGCATAGACACACGAAACTTAACTAAACTAAGCCGCTCGAAAGAGCGGTTTTGGTTTTACTATTGATTTTATATGGTTGCTTGTTAGATAATTAATCTAGGAGATGTTATGGCTTTTAGAGAAATCTGTGAGGAACTTGCAGAGCTTTATGACAAAAAAAACCAGGATTATGCCGAAAAAGGCGATACTTATAAAAATTTTAGGGAAAATGCCGAGCTTTGGGATACCGAGATTTGGCAAGAGCCTCTAAGAAGACTTACGGAAAAAGTGGTAAGGCTTACGAATCTTATCAAGTCCGAAAAAGAGCCGAATTTCGAAAGTATTGATGATTCTATAAAAGACATTGCGGTTCTTGCGATCATTGCCATGGACATGAGACGGGGTAATAAGTAGAATAAGGCTATGAGCAAACGTCGATCAAAAAAGAAAAAAATAGTCCTTTTCTCCCTTACAGTAGTAGCTATTGGATACATCTACTTTGCTTCTACCTCTAGCACTTCTAAATCTGATATCGATCCAATGGGAGCAAAGCTTAGTATCAAAAACTTGAAATCTGAGGAAATTGGACCAGAAGACATTAAGCCGGAGCTAGAGCTAGGCGCGCAAAGCGAAATCCTACCATTTAAAATGACTTTTAAGGAACCAAAGGGTTACGAAGTCAAAACAATCAGTATGAAAATTCTTGCCGGCAACAAGATACAATTAACTCCGGTTGCCAAGAGATGTCTGTTTTGCAAGGCAAAGAAATATACGGTTGAAGGTGAAATTTCCAATTTAGTAGCCGGCGAGTGGGATATTGTGACTAATTATGGGGGCGGGCTATAAAGATTAAAAAATTTTAAAAAGGGTTAATTATGAAAAGGTGGCTATCTTACTTAACAATTGGCATAACTATCTTAATTAACTCCTTTATTTATCTAATTTAGACTGATTGGTTTTGGTTAGTGTAATGACAATTGTTTTATTGGTTTTATTGTTAAAAAACAAAAACAGTTAATTTTGGTTAGAATTTATAGTATAATGGTGGTGTAAAACAATTAGTTAAAAGCGTTTGAGTCCGGCCATCACCGGACGAGCTGCCGGAAGAAAAGTTTATATCTCGTCATTTAAGAATTAATTTCAGAATCTCCCCAATGCAAGATGGGATTCTGAAACAAGTTCAGAATGACGGCATAAGCTTAGTAGAACCGGACGGGAAAGCCCGTAACTGCTTATGAATTAAGAGCAGTGACTTAAAATAGTCATTGCGAGCCCTTAGGGCGCGGCAATCTCGTCTTTAAAATCAATGAGATTGCGTAGCCTGTCCTGAATTTATTTCAGGATCCCACTCCTCGCAATGACAAAGTCCTGAATTAAGGTGGTACCGCCTATAACTGATTATCAGTGATCTATAGGGTCCTTAAACATAGTTTGAGGATTTTTTCTTTTTAGGAGGCTTTAATGATTGGATCAAAGATTAAAGATCAAGAATCAAAAATAAAATATAGTAACAAGAGATATAAAAGGTACCTATGCCTTCAATTTGCATTTTGATTTTTGAGTTTTGGCCTTTGAGCTATTTCACTTTAAGTCGATTTAATAATACTAATAACTAACTACGTCAAAAGTATATGAGAAAGGAGATGGTTGTGTTAAATCCCGTTAATCCCAGACCAAATTTTCCAGGTGAGGAAGAAGATATCCTAAAATTCTGGAATACAAAAAATATTTTTAAAAAGTCGATCGAAAGTCGTCCCAAAAACAAGACCTTTTCTTTTTATGATGGCCCCCCATACGCTACGGGCCTACCTCATTATGGCCATCTAGTTGCAGGTACCATAAAAGATGTTATTCCCAGATACAAAACTATGAAAGGTTATAGAGTTGAAAGAGTTTGGGGTTGGGATACCCATGGGTTGCCAATTGAAAATATCGTCGAACAAGAATTAAATATCAAATCCAAACTTCAGATAAGAGAATATGGCATTGACAAATTTAATGAAAAAGCGAGAGCCAAGGTCTTAGAATATGCCCATGCTTGGGAGCATATTGTAGAGCGAACCGGTCGCTGGGTAGATATGGAAAATGCCTATATTACAATGGATTCAAAATATATGGAATCTGTCTGGTGGGTTTTTAAGTCTATTTGGGACAAAGGCCTTGTCTATATGGGCCATAAAGTAATGCCATATTGTCCCCGATGTGCTACCGGTCTTTCGAGCTTTGAGGTGGGCCTTGGTGGTTACAAAGACAAGATTGATAAGACTGTTACTGTTAAATTTCAGTCGGAAGACGACCCAAATACCTACTTTTTGGCTTGGACAACCACGCCCTGGACATTGCCTGGAAACTTGGCATTGGCAGTCAATCCAAATATCAAATACGTAAAAGTTAAAAGGTATGATAAATTTTATATCTTAGCAAAGGACAGGTTAGAGCACTACAAAAACGTAATTGGCGATGAAATTGTAGAAGAATTTAACGCCAAAAAACTCATCGGTAAGAAATATAAACGTATTTTTGATTACTATAAAGGTGTTGATAAGGCGTTTGAAATAATTGCCGGTGATTATGTAACTACAGAGGACGGTACGGGCATTGTGCACATTGCGCCAGCTTTTGGCGAAGAAGATTACCGCGTAGCCAAGGAAAGCGGCATCGCCTTTTACATGCCGGTTAATGACATGGGGGAATTTGAAATAGACGTGCCAGATTATGCTGGACTTAGCGTTGTTTCCTCTGATACGAACGCGAGAATTATTACCGAATTAGGAGACAAGGCATTAGTCGTTAGAGACCATACCCACCCATATCCGTATTGCTGGAGATGTGACTCACCTTTAATCTACAAAGCTATTGATAGCTGGTTTGTAGCTACCGAAAAGCTAAAGAAACAAATGATAAAGAACAACGAAAGTGTTCATTGGGTGCCGGACCATATTGGAAAAGGCCGTTTTGCCAAGCTTTTAGAAGGTGCTCCCGACTGGAATATCTCCCGAAACCGTTTTTGGGGTGTACCGATTCCCGTATGGGCTTGCGAGAAATGTAATGAAAATAAAGTTATGGGCAGCATAAAAGAGCTGGAAGAAGCTACCGGTAAAAAGATTGATGATATTCATTTGCACAAGATTCATGATTTAAAAGTTAAATGTAAATGCGGCGGAGATGCCAGACTTACCGGAGAAGTTTTGGACGTCTGGTTTGATTCAGGCTGTATGCCATATGCATCAATCCATTATCCGTTTGAAAATAAGGATAAGTTTGAACGGGATTTTCCTGCTGACTTTATTGCCGAAGGCGTCGATCAAACCAGAGGCTGGTTTAATTCCTTGATGGTTTTAGGAACTGCTCTTTTTGGCAAATCGCCTTATAAAAACGTGGTGGTAAACGGTATTGTTCTCGCGGAAGACGGCCAAAAAATGGCCAAAAGGCTTAAGAATTACCCTGATCCTAGTTATGTCATGGAAAAATACGGCGCTGATGCTATGCGGTTTTACCTCATGTCTAGTCCAGCCGTTAAGGCAGGAGACCTAAACTTTTCCGAAAAAGGGGTAGAAGAAATTGTTAAAAGACTAATTCTTACTTACTGGAACTCCTATTCCTTCTTTGTAACGTACGCATCTATTGTGGGCTTTAAGCCGGAAGAGATAGAAACTGAGGATATTTTAGACCTTTGGGTGATTTCCAGGCTTAATAACACTGTAAACATGGTTACCGAAGAACTGGATAATTACGAACTTCCTCCTGCCGCCAGAGCCATAGAGGAATTTGTAGGCGATCTTTCCAATTGGTACATCCGCAGAAATAGAAAACGCTTTGCCGCCGGCGACAAAGCGGCCCTAAACACGCTTTATGGGGTCTTGGTTAAGTTGTCTCAAATGCTAGCACCGTACATGCCGTTTGTGACCGAAGAAGTTTATCAGAATTTGGTGGTAAATTTTGTTTCTGATGCTAAGGAGTCAATCCATTTAACCGATTTTCCCGTATATAACGAGTTAAAGGTTGATGATGAACTGGAAGATAATATGGAGATGGTAAGAAAGCTTGTTGAGATGGGAATGAGTATTAGAAACGAAAAAGGTATCAAGGTAAGGCAGCCGTTGTCGGTTATCAATGCTACCATAAACAATAATTTGTTGGATAAAAGGCTTCAAAATATTCTGCTCGAAGAGTTAAATGTTAAAGGTTTTGCAGATCGGATAAAAAGCAAGAATAGCGAGGAATCCTCAGCTAGGGTCAATTCAAAAGAACTAAAGCTTATCGTTGATCTTGAAATAACCTCGGAATTAAAAGCCGAAGGTTTGGCTAGAGAAATCCTAAGAAAAGTTCAAGTGTTAAGAAAGGAAAAGGGGCTGTCTATTGATGACAAAATCGAGCTTTACTATGAAACAGAGGATAATGCCTTGAGAAATGCGATAAATCACCCTGTTTTTAAAGAAGGCGCCAAGGTAAAAACCACAAAAGAAGGCAAAATAGAAGATGCTCACAGCAAAGAATTAGCCATAGAGGGTAGTATGATTTGGGTAGGGATTAAGAAAGCGTAGTTTTCAATTTAAACAAAGGGTTATTCAATTATTAAAATCACTTGGATCTCAAACAATTTAGATGTAAAATACTACTGCTATGTCTAAAAAAATACTATTTAAAAACTTCGACTGGGTACTTTTTGCGGTAGTAGGGCTCCTAATTAGTTTTGGTCTTCTAACTATTTACAGCACGGCTTTTGCGGAGACGGACGCCAAAGGAAATAAAGCTATATCTCAAGCAGTTTTCGCTGCTCTTGGTTTTATATTAGTCTTTGTTTTTGCAAAAATTGACTATCGGGTTTTCAGAAAGTTTACCGGACTCTTTTATGTCATTATGATTGCTTTATTGCTGGTGGTTGAATTTGCCGGTTCTAATGTTCTGGGTGCTACAAGATGGATTAATCTTGGTTTTTTTCAGCTGCAGCCATCAGAAGTCGCTAAAATTATATCTATTATCATCCTAGCAAAGTATTTTTCAGATCATAATGAAGAAATGTGGCGGGTTAAACATATAATCATTTCGGGGATATACATTATAATTCCCGTTTTAATGGTGGCGAAACAGCCCGACCTTGGAACCGCTATTGTTATCTTTTCTATTTGGCTGGGTATGCTTTTTGTTTCGAATGTCAAGAGGTCTACTCTAATTAAAATGGCTGGGATCGGTCTAGCTATTCTTCCCCTTATGTGGTTTACGCTTCATGATTATCAAAAAAATCGAATATTAACGCTTTTTAGTCCGGATGCTGATGTATTGGGAAAAGGATGGAATGTAGAACAGGCAAATATAGCTATTGGATCGGGACAGTTTTTTGGCCGCGGTTTTGGTTATGGTTCGCAAAGCCATTTAAATTTCTTACCAATGCAGCATACTGACTTTGCATTTGCAGTTTTAGCCGAAGAAATGGGATTTTTAGGCTCCGTAATTCTTATTGGACTCTATTTCTTATTGCTTTATCGTGTTCTAGCAATCGCAAAGTCATCCAGAGACAGTTTCGGTATGTTTATTGCAACAGGAACTGCCGTCATGTTTTTTGTCCATATCTTTGTAAATATAGGTATGAATATAAGGCTTATGCCGGCTACGGGTATCCCGCTGCCTTTTATTAGCGCTGGCGGGACAGCAATCCTTATTAACCTCGCAGCGATTGGAATCTTGGAAAGCATTTATTCCAGACATAAGAAGATTGATTTTTAAACGGACCGCTTGTTGTTATTTATCCTTGACGAAAGGCGAATAATTTGTTATTCTATTTACGGTACTTTTAAGGAGAACTCATGTCAGAAGAGACTAAAACAGCTGAAAAGAAAGAAGTAAAAAAGGCGGGAAAATCCAGCCGTTTTGCTGTTATTGAAACAGGTGGAAAACAATATATTGTACGTGAAGGCCAGAGGATCGAGGTGGAACTTTTGGCAGACGCAAAAGAAGGCAAGGATCTGACTCTTGACGCACTGCTTGTTGGCGACGACAAAACCGTTAAGGTTGGCAAGCCGATGGTAGAAAAAGCGACCGTTAAAGTTAAAGTGTTAGGGGATATTAAAGGAGAAAAGCTTATTGTATTTAAATACAAAGCAAAGAAAAACCAAAGAAAAAAAACCGGTCACAGACAAAAATACACTGAGCTTGAAATCACAAAGATCGAAATCTAATTTAAAACAGAATTTTTATGAAAAGCTGCTTCAAAAGGGCAGTTTTTTTGATACAATAGTTTTTGCATGAATAAAGATTTATCAAAAATTAAGCATATGGCCGGTCTTATCATGGCTGTCCTATTTATTATTATTTCTCTTTATTCGTCCCAATATGATAGATCAGGAGTATCTGATGATGTTGCAGTCAAAAAAGTCGTTGACGGCGATACCGTGATACTTACAAATGACGAAAAGGTTAGATACATCGGCATCGACACGCCCGAGACCAAACATCCCAAGAAAGAAATTCAATGTTTCGGAAAAGAAGCTGCGGCTAGAAATAAGGAGCTAGTTGAAGGTAAAAAGGTAAAGCTCGAAAGGGATATTTCGGAGCGAGACAAGTATGGCCGCCTGCTTAGATATGTTTATTTAGAAGATAGTACATTCGTAAATCTACTTCTTGTAAAAGAAGGGTATGCTAGAGCTTCGACTTATCCGCCGGACATAAAACATCAAAATGACTTTTTAGAGGCGGAAAGAGAGGCAAGGGGAAATAATCGAGGATTGTGGAATGCAGAAGCTTGTAATTAATAACTTGAAAAAAATACTCTATCATGGTAAATTTTAAATGTATGAAAAAACGATTACAGATCAATGGGAAAGCATGGTGGGTCTGGCAAAAGTAAGCCGGGAGATTTTGTGATCTAAATTTAATAAATAAGTAACAAGCTCCCGATGGGAGATTTTTTTGCTTAAAATCTCCTCTTACGATGGGAGATGTTATGTTTAGATTGCAGTAGATGAAGATAATACATTGAAATCGAGTGAAGTACATTACAAATCTAATAAGCCCGAAATTTGGGATGAAATAAAGAGCGCGTAAGTTTAGAAACTGGCTGTCCACGACTTAGGGAGGGTGAGATGAGTAAGAAGATGGAACCAAAAAAGCTTGGGGGAAGAAAAACAAATGTTAGAAATATAAAACGAAGGAGTGAAGATCCAAGGAAATTAAGTGCTGAGATAGCTGATCACATGAATGAAAGAGCAAGAATCGGTAAAAAAATCGAAGCAAGTGAATACCCCAAAAGAAAGGCACGTCGAGTCAAAACACGAATTACAGAGTTAAATTTTCTAATTGAGGAGAAAATGAATCTTTTTTCAAAAGCGATTGCTTCTGCAAACTGACACGTATTAATAAGCGGAACATTGTTATTTTAGAAAAGCATTGGCGACATCCATGGAAGGAGTAATCATAACAATGCAAGCACCGAAAAAGGGGATAAAGCCTACGGGTCATGTAAAGAAGGCAAAGCGAAGATGTTTTACGAATCTGCATGCAACCACCCTGGCTAGGCAAATATCTGTTACAGTTATGAAGGGACAATTTCTATTACCTTGTATAGATTTATCTTATCTATCTAATTATAGGGTTTGGCGCATTATAGATAGGATTAAAACGATCAATTGTGAAATAGAGGTTGTAGAAATACGGTTAAAAATGGCATTTGAACCAGTAGATGTTTTAGGCGAAATGGCAAAAATAAAGAATGCGCTTATCTTAAAACGCTGCTATCTTGCAAGATTTTATGAAGAAATCAGAGACATTCAAACTAGCCTGGAGTATCCTGATTACTATCAGATGATGCCAAGAACAACCTTAGATCCGACGACGATAAGATAACAAATTACCCCAAGGAAAACGCGCATAGTCGCAAAATTTTCCTTGGGGCTGTTTTTTGGAAAAAAGGCTTGACTTGCAACACAAAGCCGGATAAAATATGTATCGATGAAGCAATTAACCAACCTCATTCAAATCAGCGTAATGATGCTCGTGGTGAAGGAAAGCCACGGAAGGTTAGTGTTGTCTGAATCGTAAAGTTTAGAAAGAGCATAGCTCAAGAAGAACCAACCTTCCAAGCGGAAGGTTTTTTGATTGCATGCGGAAGTATGGGCAAATGGCAAGCCGTCGGCCAAACATGCCGAAATCCGAGGGTTCGAATCCCTCTACTTCTACCCAAGAAGCTAAGCAAAAGTTTGGCTACATAGTACCTTTACTTATTCAACCGAAGACCAAATGATCATTTATTGTCTGACACCGTGGGAAAAGTTATTGTAGGCAGAAATTAGGACAAACAGGAGGGAACAATGGTTAAAGAAAGAGGAAGATTTGACGTAAACCCAGCGCTAGAAGGGAATGAAAGCCAATTTAGCAAGTTAAGCCATGAAGTCTTGCGAGTCGAGAACAAAATAAAGCGTCTCGAAACACATGCGTCAATGTTGCTAAAGCACCAGAAAGCAGCGGCCGATCCAAAGATACATGATGAGTTGATTGAAAAAACAAAAGAAGATATCCGGCGGCTTATGCCGCAATTAAATCTTCTACAATCAGAAATCGATCGTTGCTTAAGTCTCAACCCATGCTAATATAAGCTAACGGTTAACAAAAGTCAGGACCTATTTAGATTAGAGATAGTCTCTAAATAGGTCCTGAGAACAACTCAAGAGACGCAGGTGGTGATTATGACTGTATTGATTGGAGGAGATAGACATGGGGATGCCAAGGACTAGCATATGTGGAGTAAATATGCCCTTAGTTGAGGCAACAAAAGAGCAAATCGACTTGGTTAAGAAGTGTTACGAAACTAAGGGTGAGCGCGGTGCGGAGTGTGCTATTAATGGCGAGAAGATTTGCAAGTACGGCTTGCCCGTAATTTGCCGCCTTAGAAACGGGCACGACTATAATCCGAAGAAACCGGAAGAGTGTGCAAAACTTTCCATTGTTGGTTAACCGAGAAAAGGAGTTTTGTTGGACAATAGAGAGGAGCGTGAATTATGAGGGGTTTTAAGAAAAAAGTTTATATATAAATATAAACCCCTCTAACCGCGCTCTTTTTATTTTGTCTTTATAGAGTTTTTTTCTTCAAAAGCAATGAATTTGTTACCACGGAAACGCTAGAAAAGCCCATGGCGAGCCCAGCTAGTTCCGGAGTAAGCAGAAGTCCAGTAGCGGGGTAGAGGACTCCAGCGGCCACGGGAATTCCAATAACATTATAGAAAAAAGCCCAGAAGAGATTTTGCTTTATTTTCGTCATAGTAAGTTTCGACAACCTAATGGCCCTGACCGCATCCATCAAGTTATTTTTAACAAGCACGATGTCTCCGGCTTCAATTGCAATATCCGTACCGGCGCCAAGAGCAATACCAACGTCAGCTTGAGTTAAAGCTACGGAATCATTAATACCGTCTCCAACCATCGCCACAATCTTGCCATTTTTTTGCAGTTCCTTTATTTCTTTAGCTTTTTCGTACGGCAAGACTTCAGCAATAACTTTTTTTATACCAACTTTATTCGCTACTGCTTGAGCGGTTATCTTATTGTCTCCGGTTATGATTATGGTTTCGATATTCATCTTATGTAACTTTTGAATCGCATCTTTTACGTTTTCCTTTAAGGTATCGGCGACGGCAATTGCCCCGATTATTTCATTGTTTAAGCCAATAATCATCACTGTTTTACCATCAATTTCCAGCGAAGAAATTTTTTGTTCAATTTCTTCGGTAATTCTAATATTTTCGGTTTTAAAGAGACTTCTATTTCCTAGCATTGCACTCTTACTATTAAGTTTCCCCTCGATACCTTTACCGGGAATAGCTTTAAAGTCCTCGACATCTTTTAATTTGATTTTTTTAAACTCAACATAGGTATCAATAGCTTCGGCCAATGGATGTTCGCTAAATTTTTCGAGAGTTCCTGCCACTTCCAAAACATCAGTTTCTTGATTTTTATCAAAGGAGATTATATCAGTGACTTCCGGCTTGCCTTTGGTTAGAGTCCCTGTTTTATCAAAAACTACTGTCGTTAATCTTTGGGCAATTTCTAGTGAAGCTGCGGATTTAATTAGGATGCCGTTTTCGGCGCCTTTTCCGGTGCCCACTATGATGGCTGCTGGGGTGGCAAGACCAAGGGCGCAAGGACAGGCAATAACCACCACTGCAATTGCTGTAAGAAGTGAGAACGTAAAAGTTTGGTCTACCACGAAATACCAAACGATAAATGTAAAGAGCGACAATATAAGCACCGTTGGTACAAAATAAGCCGAAACCGTGTCTGCAATTCGCTGTATTGGTGCTTTAGAGCCTTGCGCTTCTTCGACGAGTTTTACGATTTGCGCCAAAACGGTACCTTCACCAACCAAAGAAGTTTTTACCTTAATTGCTCCAAACTTATTAATCGTAGCACCAATTACTTTATCGCCGGGTTTTTTCTCTACCGGAATCGGCTCGCCAGAGATCATAGACTCATCAACCGACGTTAGGCCTTCTATTATAACTCCATCAACTGGTATCTTCTCTCCAGGCCTAATTAGGACAATATCTCCAACTTTTACGTCGTCAATTGGAATATCGTATTCTTTACCGTCTTTTATAACTCTGGCGGTTTTTGATTTTAGTTCAAGGAGCTTTTTTATTGCTTCGCCGGCTTTACCTTTTGCATTAGTCTCTAATAGTTTGCCAAGCAAAATAAAGGTGATAAGCAGCGCTGCGATCTCGTAAAACACGATCCCCGAGACAAAGAAAGTCGAAATTACAGAATAGAAATAGGCGGCAGAAGTGCCAACTACCACCAAGGTGTCCATATTAGACGTTTTGTTCTTTAAAGCGACTAAGGCTCCTTTATAAAAAGACGCGCCGGAGATAAACTGAACCGGAGTTGTGAGGGCAAATAGCAGTAGCTTTCGGTTTGGAAAATCCATTAGAAAATCGATGTTTAAGCCGAATACCTTAAATACATGAGGCATCGAAATCACAAAAACCGGAATAGATAGTAATGCTGCCAGAATAAAACGCCTAAGCAACATATAATAGTCTTTGCTTTTGTCTTTTTCTTTTTCGGTCGAGATAATTTGGGATTCTTCGGCATCATAACCGACTTTTTTAACAATATTTATTAATTTATTAGTGTCTGTTTTAGCAGGATCGTACAATACGCTGGCCTTTTCTGAAGCAAGGTTGACGCTAGCCTCAGTTACGCCCTCGCTCTTTAGAAGCGCTTTTTCGACATTAATAGCGCAACTGGCGCAATGCATTCCCTTTATAATGAGTTGTTCCTTCTTAGTCAATCTATGCTCCAGTGCATACCTCTAATTTTGTTGATAATGTTATTCATCTATCCTCCTTAAGTTTACAAAACCCATTATAATTACAGTTATCTTTGATTGCTAGGGTGTTTCAAAAAAACCAATTTCTTTCCTTAAAACCAATTTTATGCTTCCATCTTTATTTAAGAGTTGCTATAATCGTGAGCGTTATGAAAAGAAACTGGCTAAGCATATTTTTTATCTGTATACTCATTATTTTATTTGCAAAGGTTTACAATGCTAAGTCCTTTAAGGATTTAGGCGCCGTCCTCAGTGCCGTAGCAGGCTCAACTTTTGCCTTAATAATAACAAAAGCCCTAGTAAGATTAAAAGATGCAGATGATAAATAATTTTATTTTCAAATTAGCTGTTTAAAAATTGTACATTTAAAATCTAATAGTTGCTAGCATTAATGAAATTCAACAATTTGAGTGGGGTGGAGTGAGAATGCGCGTCAATTTAAGGCATGACGTATGGGAAACAAGATCGCTGGAGAAAAAAAAGGAACCTTATCGTAAAGGTTACAAGCAGGCAGTTCGAAGCTATTCGCCATATTTTTACGAAAGCTATTGCGGATGGTGGTATGGCTAATTATTCCTTAAATGAATTAAAGGTAGTGCTTGGGCTAGAAAACAGTGCTTTTCGTTCTCTTATAAAAGCATTGCACATGAATAAAAGGCTCATTAACGTTGCTGGAGATGAATATAGCATTAATCATAAGAAGCTTATAAGCATAAAGGAAATAGTTGTTGTAAACGGCTCTGGTAGCCATCATCCTACGGGTAAGAAATGGATTGGCGAAACTGGACAATTTAAAAACTAGCCTCCTTTTCTGCGCAATGAACGTTTCTACAAAAAGAGCTTGGTATGACAAGAAACCGGCTCTTTTTTATTTTTAAATTTAATTAACGCTTCTTATGATTGATATTTAGCGCTCTTTATGTTATGCTATAATGTTTTTATAAACTAAAGAAAAAATAGCTTTAAATGTCCTTTAACATTCTCGGTAAACGGCTAATGGCCGATTAACAAATACATAATCTTGTATCCTAGGTTGCGTCTTAGTTATTGGAGGCAAAAATGTTAGCAATGAAAGCAGTATGTGTCCCGGATTCCTTGGTCTCAATCAACGATCCGCGTATTGGTGAGGAAAAACCTGCCAAGACGAGCGAAGTGTCGAGATTAAGATGGGAATTAGGAGGTATCGGATTTAAGGAGAGACACGACTTTGTCTTTTGGGATGAAGAAAAAGAAAGGCTAAAAGTTGAAAATGGACAGCAAGGCGCAATAAAACTTACGAAGAATCAATTCATCGATGTACTTGAGGGCCGTCACGAAATTCCGGAATGGGCGAGAACAAGGATAGTCGAATGGGTAACTGCCTGGACTGGACCGAGCGATCAGTTTGATTGCGATGATTTTTTCAATATCGACAAGAGAATTGAGGCGCAAGTAAATAAGATTACGGCCCTCGGATTTACTAATCCAGACGAAGTCCCATACTCTTCTCTTCTAAGAAAAGAGCTTTCTAGGCTGAGAAAAATCAGAGAAGCAAAAAGGATGGCTGATCTTAAGGATCGTTATATGATTAAAGATCCCGATCGGCTTAAAGTCTTTCAGAAAACTATGAAGAAGCATCATATTAACTATTGGTCGCCGATTTAATCTCAGAAGTATTTGTTTCAAAGCGCCCCTAAGGGAGTTGTTTGCCCCGGGCGCTTTAATTTTGTACAATAAATACAATATATGACAAAAGATTATTACAACGTTATAAAACAGTTTAGTGATAAGCTTCCCAAGTTTCCGGATGGCCGGATTAATTATAGCGGCACAAATAGGGCGCCGGTAATTAATGCCCTCGTAAAATATAGAGACGAAATTTTAATTTTAAAAAGAAGTGATAAGGTTGCTAATTATAAAGGGAAATGGAATTCTATAGGCGGTTTTTTGGATGAAGCAAAGCCCTTAAAACAAAAGGTTTTAGAAGAGGTAAATGAAGAACTTGGCATCACCGAAGATGAAATTGAAGAAGCGAGATTATTTGAAAGCTATGTATTTTATGATGAGTCAATTGATAAAACCTGGATCAGTTTTCCGGCATTAATCGAACTTAAGGTTAAGCCTGAAATAAAGCTAGACCAGGAACACACAGATTATAAGTGGATTAAACCGGAAGATCTAAAAAAATACGAATTTATTCCAGGGCTAGATGAGGCAATAAAGAAGATTCTGAAATAGTATGTATAGTGAGAGGCTATAACTAAATTAGATTAAATGCTTTATAATTTAGTCGTTTTGCGATAGAATACATTTGTATGATAACAATTGCTCTTACAAACCAAAAAGGCGGAGTTGGTAAAACAACCACTGCCATCAATCTGGCAGCTTATTTAGGTAAATACGGAAAACGTGTGCTTTTAGTTGATTTAGATCCTCAAGCCAATTCCTCGAGCGGCCTTGGCTTAGACATAAGATCTCTGAAGGCAGGTCTTTATGATGTAATTGTCGGCGAGGTACCTATTGCGGACGCAATTTTAAAAGTTGATACTAAAAACTTAAATATCATCCCTTCTGATCCCACTTTGGCTGCCGCCGAAGTGGAGTTAGTTGGAACGATGGGCAGGGAATCTAGACTTAAAAAGGCTTTGGAAGGTGTACAGGAAAGGTACGATTTTTGTCTCATCGATTGTCCACCATCCTTAAGTCTGCTTACATTAAATGGCTTAGTGGCTGCCGATAGGGTAATTATTCCGGTCCAAAGCGAATATTACGCCCTTGAAGGTCTTGGACATTTGCTTCATACTATAGATCGGGTTAGAATGAATTTAAACCCGTATTTAAAAATACTTGGAATAGTTCTTACAATGTATGACCATAGAACGGTGCTATCGCAGCAAGTCCAGGTAGAAGTTAAAAAACATTTTGCAGATAAATTATTTAATTCTTTAATACCAAGGAACATCCGCCTGGCAGAGGCGCCGAGTCATGGTAAAAGCATTTTGCAATATGACAGATTCTGCAAAGGAGCCTCGTCATACAAAAGCTTAGCAAAGGAGGTAATAGAGAGATGTCAAAAGGATTAGGAAGAGGTTTGGAATCTCTGATTCCCACAACCGGACAAATTGAAAAAACCATCGGTTTAAAGCCGTCGGACATAAATGAAGTGCCAATAGAAAAGGTAGTAGCTAACCCAAACCAACCCCGATATACCTTTGATGAAGATGCTCTATCAGAATTAGCCGAATCGATTAAAACGCATGGGATAATTCAGCCTCTTATTGCTACCAAAAATGGTGACAAATACGAGCTTATAGCCGGTGAAAGACGTCTAAGAGCCGCAAAAATTGCAAACTTTAAGACCGTACCAATTATCGTAAGGACCTATGACGAGCAACAAAAGCTCGAGATTGCGATTATCGAAAACATTCAGAGGCATAATCTAAATCCCTTAGAAGAGGCAATGGCCTTCCAGAGACTTCAGGACGATTTTAATCTAACTCAAGAAGAAGTATCCAAGAAAATGGGCAAAAGTCGAAGTGCCGTCGCCAACACTTTAAGGCTATTAAACTTGCCTGTTGAAATCAAAAGAGGGCTTGTTGATGGTAAGATTACCGAGGGGCATGCAAGAGCTATTCTTTCGGTAGATGATCCTCAAAAGAGAATGGATTTGTATAATCAAATCTTGGCCGATAAGCTAAACGTTCGAACTGTCGAAGCCAAGGCCAAAACGCTTTCCGCCAAGACAAAAGAAGATAATTCGAGCATTTATCTCGATCTAGAGTCAAAGCTGCGAAACAGTCTGGGCGCAAAGGTCAAAATCCAGCCACAAGGCAAAGGCGGCAAGATTGTGATAGATTTCTATAGCGACGAGGAACTAGAAAGCTTGATGGAGAAGATGAGCTAAATAAATTACTAATTAATCTAATTTCTAATTGCTCTACCAAATCTCAATTTAGGCTTTATTATAAACAGGGCTTTTTATTAGCTCAAAACCAGGCAAGAGTCGAACCCAAACTTTACCTATAATGTGGTCTCTTGTTAAGGCTCCCCATTCTCTGGAATCTGAGCTGGCATTTGGTTCGCGGTTGTCGCCGATAACAAAATATTCATCACCGGCTAATTTTTTTTCGATAGAGCCGAGCGTTGGTGTATTGGGCTCGATATATTTTTCATTAAGTGTTATAAAATCATCATTTCCATTTGTTCTCACTGAAACCTCGCCATTTCTAATATTTACGGTTTCTCCTGGCAAACCGATTATCCTTTTAATATAATTCTTGCAAGGATCCGTTTTGCCGATTTTTGAAGTATAACCTTGCTTTACAAAACTATCACACTCCGATGTCGGATGCTTTAAAACAACTACCTGACCCCTCTTGGGCGCTAAGATGTGATAAGTAAGTTCATCAATAATTAGATAATCATTATTTTGATATGTTGGCTCCATAGAAGAGCCCACAACATAAAAAGGTTGAACTACAAAATTTCTTATTACAAAAACGAATAGCACTATGAGAAGTACTGTTTTTATTATTTCTCCGACGAAAAGTAAATTATCATTTTTGGGCATAAAAGTATTATAGTATAAAAAAGTATTGGAATACAATAAAAAATTTTCTATAATACTAGGGTTAAAGGTGAAGCTATGATTAAAAAGGGAACAAGGGTGTCGCTGGAAAACAGCCGGCAAACAGGAAAATCCAGACTAGACAACTTAGAAAAAAAGAAAAAAAACTCTCGAAAGAAAAAGATCCTTATTGCAGTAATAATGATTTTTTTAGTAGCCACCGGCTTTTTGGGATGGCGCGTTTGGGGGGCATTTAATAAAATATTTAGCGACGGAATGAATCCGCTTTCGATTTTGGCAAACTTAAAACCAACCTCTTTGGCGGGGGAGTCCGAAGGTAGAACCAATATTCTACTCCTCGGGACCGGAGACAAGGATTGGCCGGGAGGAGACTTAACGGACACAATAATGGTTGCCAGCATAAATCCAAAAACAAGTGATGTGGCTTTAATTTCTATTCCGAGGGATTTCTATGTAAAGATAGAGGATCATGGTTGGGATAAAATTAATTCGGCTTATGTTTACGGCGAGCAAAATCAGTATCAGGGTGGCGGAGCAGCCTTAACGTCGAAAACGGTTTCTGATGTATTGGATATCCCCATACACTATTACGCAAAAATTGACTTTACGGCTTTTAAAAAAGCAATCGACTCTGTTGGCGGAATTGACATCACCCCGTCAGAAAATCTCTACGATCCATATTATCCAGGCGGCACAGTTTCTTTTAAGGGAGGCAGGAACTACCACATGAATGGAGAACTGGCTTTAAAATATGCAAGATCCAGACAAACAACTTCTGATTTTGATAGAGCAAGAAGACAGCAAGAGGTTTTGGTTGCCCTTAAAGAAAAATCAATGTCTCTAGGGACGCTATCTAACCCAAAGACAGTCTTAGAATTAATTGATATTCTTGGTGATCATATTAGAACCAGTTTAAAGCCGAATGAAATGAAAAGGTTAGCGGATATCGTCAATAGTATCAACAAAGACAAGGTAATTAGCGCAGTGATTGATGGAGAGAAAACTAAACTAGCAACCACTGGCAACGTTAATGGTGCTTCTGTTGTTTTACCTGTACTTGGAAAAGGAAAATACGCCGATATCCAGGATTATGTCCAGAATATCTTTACTGCCGACAACAAAGTCGGCAGCCTTACAGACGAGAAAGCCAAAATAATGGTTCAAAATGGAGCTGGTATTCCGGGACTAGCAGCTACCGCTACTGAGAATCTGACCAAAAAAGAATATTTAATAGTCGGCACCGAAAATGCTGACAAATCAACTTACACAAAAACTAAAATTATTGATTATGCCAACGGACAAAAAAAGTTGACAATCAAATCTCTCGAAGATTATTTTAGTATAACGAGTGTGAAACAAACTACATCCACTGCTAATTATGATATTTTGATTATTATTGGTCAGGACTATGAACCAGAAAATTAAGCTTTTTACATCATTTGCGTCAAGCGTGCTTCTTTTGTTAGCAAGCTTCTATCCTTCATCTAGCAGCACAAGACTGTTTTGGTATTATCTTCTAGTCGCCTTACTAGTTAATGTTGTGGCCGTGCTATTTATAGCGGGTCCTAAACTTCAAGATCTAAAACAAAAATGGGATTTTTTTATTTTACCAATTCTTCTGAGTATAGGGATATTTTTTTTTGTGACATACTATCCGAGTAAGATATTACAAATTTTAATTTCTTTATTTTTCGGAAGCGCGCTGTTCTTTGTGTATAATTCTCTCTCTGCTTGCCGCGATAAAAAGCTAGCGCTTCCGATATTCTATCGAAATTTGCTTACAATTTTGTCGCTTGGAACGATCTTTCTAATGTCGGGTATCATATACAATTTTTATTTATATTGGGAACTTCCGGTGTATTATTTGATATTGCCGCATTTTATAGTAGTTTTTGGGATCAACCACTTTCTTACAAAACATATGTTAGTGGCCCCAAGTGTTTATTCTCATCTTTATAATCTCATTATGAGCTTAATCATTTTAGAGGTGTCCTGGGTGCTTAGTTTTTGGTCAGTAAATTATCCTGCACCGCCGGAAAAAATATCATTTTCGTATCTTGGTATTCCAGTTGCATCCATTATAATTCTTATAGTTTATTACTGCATATGGGGTATGGTGTATTATTTGATCGAGGGTAGGCTTACAAAAAAAGTTATATATGAATATCTGTCCGTAGGAGCAATAACCTTAATTCTTATATTGCTAACCACGAAATGGTTACCGATCGTTTAAAAGGAGGGATAAATGAAAGCGGATAATCAGGATGTCAAATTTATTGTTGCATTATGTATCGTTATAAGCCTTGTCGGGGGAATACTTGGCGGTATAGTTTTTTCTAGCTCTAATAATACTGGAAATAATTTCTTTAATGCGGGGACATCGAAAACTGAAAATGTTCAGGTCAGCGTGACTTCGGGTATAACGGAAGTGGTAAATAAAGTCTCTCCCGCTGTAGTCAGTATTACAAGCGAACACCTGACAAGAGGTTTTTGGGGACCTTACACCTCTAAAAGTTCCGGAACCGGATTTGTAGTTACTGCTGAAGGGCTTGTTATCACCAATAAGCATGTAGTTGAAGATGCAAATGCTTCGTACAGCGTGTTTACAAATGACGGAACCGAATATCCGGCCAAAGTTAAGGCTCAAGATCCCTTAAGTGATATTGCTTTTCTTCAAATGGAAAAAGCCAATGATTTAAAAACAATTGACCTAGGAGACTCTGATGAACTGCAAGTTGGCGAGCCCGTAATCGCCATTGGAAATGCTCTTGGGCAATATCAGAATTCTGTTACTACAGGAATTGTTTCTGGAGTGGGGCGCGCTCTTCCGGTCGGGGACAGCGAAAGCGGCCAAGTAAACTCTTTAGACAATGTTATTCAAACTGATGCTGCAATTAATCCGGGTAATTCCGGCGGCCCTTTGGTAAACATTCGAGGCCAAGTAATCGGTATTAACACAGCTATTGATCAGAGCGGTCAAAATATTGGCTTTGCGATTCCCATAAATTCGGTAAAAACAGCTTTAAAAAGCGTCCAATCCACCGGGAAGGTAATAAGACCTATCATTGGTATAAGCTATATTTCAATCACCAAGGATCTAGCTAAAAAAAATAACTTAAGCGTTAATGAGGGCGCCTTGGTTTACGTAAGCGGTAACTCTCCCGCGCTAAAGCCCGGTTCTCCTGCCGAGAAGGCCGGCATTAAAGAAAATGATATCATTACCAAAATCAACGATACTAAAATCGACGCAAAACATAGCTTAAGCTCTACTGTTAGAGAACACTCGGTAGGCGAGACGATAAAGATTACCTTAATTAGAGATAGCAAAGAGATGAAGGTTGATGTCAAGCTCGAGGAACTCAAGCAGTAGATTGAAGAAGCTCGAATAAAGAATTTGGAATTAAGTATTAAGAATAGATTCCCATAGGACTAAAAACATATACCTTTAAGACTTTGTTCGTTTATCGTTTATCCTCTATCCCTTATACCTTATTCTTAATTCCGTTTACTTAAGATCATTCATGGCTGCTTCTTGGTCTGCTTCGATAAGCTTTTCGGTAAGATTAAAGATATTGCCGTCCAAGACATCGCTCATATTGTGTACGGAGAAATTAATACGATGATCCGTTATTCGATCTTGAGGATAGTTATAAGTTCTTATCTTCTCGGATCTGTCGCCACTGCCGATTTGACCCTTCCTGGCATCACCTCTTTTTTGTCTTTCTTCTTCTTCTCTTTTAGCAAGTAGCCTGGACCTTAAAACAGACATAGCCTTATCCCGATTTTTTATCTGAGATCTCTCGTCTTGACATGTAACTACTATTCCCGTTGGCAAATGCGTAATTCTTACAGCTGAGTCGGTAGTATTAACACTCTGGCCTCCACATCCGCCAGATCTGAAAACATCAACCCTTAAGTCGTTAGGGCTAATTCCGATATCTACTTCGCTTGCTTCAGCAAGAACTGCTACCGTTACCGTAGACGTGTGAATTCGTCCGCCGCTCTCAGTCTTAGGTACCCTTTGAACGCGATGAACACCGCTTTCGTATTTTAAGTATTTGAATACATCTAGGCCTTCTATCTTGAATATAATTTCCTTAATACCGCCAATATCTGTCTCGTTTAGAGAAAGCACTTCCACCTTCCAGTTTTTCCGCTCCGCATATCTTGAATACATTCTGAACAATTCGGCCCCAAATAGTGCTGATTCTTCTCCTCCAGCCCCTGCTCTTATTTCGATAATGGCAGGCTTTTCATCATTAGGGTCTTTAGGTAATAATTCGAGTTCTATTATCTTTTCCAATTTAAAAATGTTTTCGTTCAAATTTTCGATCTCTGTAGAGATTAGCTCTTTAAGATCTTCGTCTCTTTCTGTTTCAAGCATTTTGTTATTGTCGCCTAACTGTCTCTTAAACTCTTCTCTCGCTTTAAACTTTTCTACCAAATCCTTAAGGTCCGATTGTTTTTTTGCTATTTTTTGATACTTTAAAATGTCCCCGACAATCTCCGGTTCGCCAAGTTTTAAAGTTAACTCGTCATATTCTTTTATAATCGCTTTAATTTTTTCTTCCATATTTATTCCCTCGCATAAAACAAATAAGCCCCATTAAAAATGGCGCCTATAATTTATCTTCAAATTCTTTACTGATTTTCTAGTTTCTCAGCTTTTTTCTGAGCTCTTAAGGCTTCTTTTTCTTTCTTTGCGGTGATCTGATCCCGAGCCTTAGAAGCGGCATCCAGTCTCGCCTTAAATTTATCAACTCTTCCGGCTGTGTCAATTAATTTCTGCTTACCAGTAAAGAATGGGTGACAAGACGAACAAAGCTCAACCTTGATAGATTTAACGGTTGACTTTGATTCCCACTTGTTACCACAAGCGCACTCAATAATTGTTTTTTCGTAATTTGGGTGAATGTTTTTCTTCATAACAGTACAATACTACCACAAAAAACCTCTAAGATCAAGAAAAATACGTAACTTTTTATTAAGCGCAAAAAACAAAAGAAATCTTGAAACTGAAGCATTTTTGTGTTAGTATTGTACTGTTATAAAATAATTCACACACATTTAGACTACTGTATCCTCCCCGATAATCATCGGGGTTGAAAAATGTGGAGGAGAAAGGAAAACATGATAGAAACATCAATGAAAGAAATGTTGGAAGCAGGTGTTCATTTTGGCCATCAAGCGTTTAGATGGAATCCAAAAATGGCGCCTTTTATTTTCACGGTTAAAAATGGGGTTCATATTTTTGATCTCGTTCAAACTCAAGAAAAGCTGCAGAAAGCAATTGCCGTAGCTGAAGAAATCGCCTCTAAAGGAGGGGTGATCCTCTTTGTAGGAACAAAAAAACAAGCAAAAGAGATCATCAAAACTGAAGCCGAGAGAGCTAAAATGCCATTTATTAATGATAGATGGCTAGGGGGTCTGCTTACTAACTTTTCCACAATTGCCAGAAGAATTTCTTATTTTAAGGACCTGGAGAAACAATTAGAAGAAGGCGCCGACGCCAAATTATCTAAAAAAGATAATATACTAAGAGAAAAAGAATTCTGCAAGCTAAAAGGATATCTTGGCGGCATTAAAGATTTAAAAAAGCTACCGGATGCCTTATTTGTTATTGATACCCATAAAGAAGGTCTTGCTATAAGCGAAGCTAACAAACTGAATATTCCGGTAATCGGCATTGTCGATTCTAATGCTAATCCAGACCCGATAGATTATGTTATCCCGGGTAATGACGATGCTGTTAGATCAATAAAATATATTACTTCCGCCGTAGCTAGTGCTATACTAGAGGGTAGCGGAACTTTAAAGGAAAAAGAGCAAATTTAAAAAACTAAAATTACAACAAAAGGAGTAATGATGGCGATATCTGCGAAAGAAGTGCAGGCATTAAGAGACGCAACTGGCGCTCCAATGATGGAGGTCAAAAAAGCTCTAGAAGAAACAAGCGGTGATTTTAAAAAAGCTCAAGATTACTTAAGAAAAAAAGGTCAAACCAAAGCAGAAAAGAAAGCAGGCAGAGCGACTAAAGAAGGTATAATTGATGCTTATGTCCACGGTAATAAAATCGGCGTCCTTTTAGAAGTAAACGCTGAAACAGATTTTGTTGCCAGAAATGAAATCTTTAAGAATTTTGTTCACGACGTAGCGATGCATATTGCAGCAGCCAGCCCGCTTTACGTATCGCGCGATGAGGTTCCTAAAGACTTGATTGAGAAAGAAAAGGAAATCTATAAGGAACAGCTTAAAGCTCAGAATAAACCGGAAAATATTATAGAAAAGATTTTAGAGGGAAAAATTGATAAGTACTTTTCCGAAATTGTGCTCTTGGAACAGTCTTATATAAAAGATGATTCGATTAAAGTAAACGATTTATTAACCAATATTATCGCAAAACTTGGCGAGAATATCCAAATCCGCAGATTTTGTCGTTATCAAATAGGGGAGTAAAAGGAGATTTATGACTGGAGACCTTCTAAATAAGTACGAGAGTGATCTTAAAAAGGCAATTGAATACTTAGAAAGAGAGTTATCAGGCCTCAGAACCGGTAAAGCAAGCACAGCTTTGGTTGAGGATATTCATGTCGAAGCATATGGCAACCCAATGCAAATAAAAGGGGTTGCAAGTATTAGCGTGCCTGATCCAAAATCGATTATTATTACACCATGGGATAAATCATTGGTTGCAACTATTGAAAAGGCTATTAGAACATCCGAGCTTAACCTAAGCCCTGTCAATATGGGCGATAATATAAGAATTAACATCCCGCCCCTTACAGAAGAACGAAGGCGAGATCTAGTAAAAATTGTTAAGGATAAAGGCGAAGACGCGAAAGTGGCACTAAGAAATCTTAGACACGAGGTGATTGACAAGGTAAAAAAGTCAAAAACAACTAGCGAGATCACCGAAGATGAGGCCTTTAAGCTGGATGAACAAGCTAACAAAATCATTTCTAAATATAATGAAAAGGTAGACTCAATTGTTGCTGCAAAACAGCAAGAAATGATGGAAATCTAGGAGGAGACGTGACCGAATCACCAAGGCATGTTGCTATCATAATGGATGGCAATCGTCGCTGGGCTAAAAAAAACAATCTTAGCATTAAAAGAGGCCACGAAGAGGGTTTAAAGACTTTTAAAGAAGTAGTTAAACAGGCGATTAAAGAAAAAATCGATATTTTAACGTTTTACGCATTTTCGACCGAAAACTGGGGACGACCTCAAAAACAAGTTATCGATTTGATAGCTCTAATGTCAAATTTTATTAAAAATGAAGCCGATGAACTTCATCAAAACAATATCAAGCTAAAGATTCTTGGCGATGTCTCTCCATTCCCGAAAAGACTCCAGCAAAGCATTCAAAACGCAGTCGAAAAAACAAAGAATAACACGACAATTATATTAAATGTTGCCTTAAATTACGGCGGACGAAATGAGATAATAAGGGCCGTCAATAAGCTTATAAATGAAAAAAAGCCAGTAACCGAAGATTCCATATCTCAAGTTTTAGACACTAACAATTTGCCCGATCCCGATCTTATAATAAGAACGGGTGGGGCTCAAAGATTAAGTAATTTTCTGATTTGGCAAAGCTCATATTCAGAATTTTATTTTACCGGTATTTTGTGGCCCGATTATAGCGCAGATGAGTTTTTAAAAACTTTAGATGAATTCGCAGACAGAGAGAGGAGATTTGGCAAATGAATTCTACTGCTATGCTTTTAAGTTCACTTAAGAGCATTAATGAAAAGATTAGAAAATATAAAAATCTTTTAAAAACATGGGCAGACCACATGCTCCAGAGGAGTTATTAATGATCGCATTCCTTACATTTATTTTTGTTTTCGGGATTTTGGTATTCGTCCATGAATTCGGGCATTTTATTGTGGCTAAAAAAATCGGCGCAAAAGTGGAAGAATTTGCCTTTGGTTTCGGACCAAAGATATTTTCCACAAAACGCGGTGAAACTAGTTATTCCATAAACATATTCCCGCTTGGCGGCTATGTAAAAATATATGGCGAGGAAGATGATAGCGCCAATGACCCCGCAAGCTTTTCTTCTAAGTCGCCTCTTAAAAAAGCACTTGTTTTAACGGCCGGCGTGTTGATGAACTTTGTCCTGGCAATTTTGATTCTGATATTCGCTTTTGTAATTGGCTTTAAACCAATTATTCCGGACCTAGAAAAGTTACCGGGCGTCGTGGACAACCAGAAAGTCATTATCGAAAAACTTGATCCGGAAGCTCCCGCTGCAAAATCGGGAGTAGAAACTGACACGGAGATTGTGTCTGTTGACGACACTAAAATAAATAACATCGTTACGCTTCAAAATAAAATCTACGAAAAGAAAGGTCAGCCGGTAGCTGTGGTGTTTAGAAAGAATGGTGTCGAATTCGAAAAAACATTAACCCCTGTTAAAAAAGATGCAATGTTTGTAATAGGAGTTACGCCAAGAGAAGAAGGCAGCATTAGGGCGCCATGGTATTTTGCTCCCATAGATGCCGTTATCCTAACCTATAACTTATCCATACTTACTCTAGAGGGCTTTTTCGGCCTTCTTCTTGGAATAATAAAGTCTCTTACTATCTCGGAAAACGTGACTGGTCCAATTGGCATTGCCATTATTGGGGGCGCTGTTGCCAAAACCGGATTTGGGTACCTAATGCAGTTTATCGCAATGCTTAGCGTTACCCTTGGCGTCATCAATATTCTGCCTTTTCCAGCGCTAGATGGTGGGCACCTGTTTATTCTGGGTTACGAAACTCTTACTAAGAAAAAGATAAATCCGAAAGCTAAACAGATTGCAATTCTGGTCGGTTTTTCTCTCCTTATTCTTTTAATGCTGGTTATTACTTGGAAAGATTTACTTAGATTTGGAATTATAGGCAATTAATACTTATGAAAGACTCTTATGCTACAATCATTAAGCTTCTCAAAGACCAGAAGAGCAATAACAGAAGAAGCCGAAAGCGTTAATCATAAACTTTTAGTAAAAGGCGGTTTTGTAAGCCAGCTTATGGCTGGTACTTATACATACTTGCCTCTTGGCCTAAGAGTTATAAAAAAGATCGAAAATATCATAAGAGAAGAAATGGTTTCTCTAGGTGCCGAGGAGCTCATAATGCCCGCCCTCCATCCTAAAGATAATTGGGTACGCACCGGGCGCTGGGAAACAATGGATGATTTATTTAAATTTACTAGCTACTACTCAAAGAACGAATATGCGCTTGGACCAACTCATGAAGAAATAGTCGTCCCTCTTGCCGAGCAGTTCATTTTTTCGTACAAAGATTTACCAAAAAAAGTGTTTCAGATACAGGAGAAGTTTAGAGATGAAAAAAGAGCTAAATCCGGTATCTTAAGATCAAGAGAATTTTTAATGAAAGATTTGTATTCATTTCATATTGACGAAAAAGATTTGGATGATTTTTATGAAAAAGTTGTCTGCAGCTACAATAGAATTTTTGATAAGGTAGGTATTGGTGATAAAACTTATTTGACATTTGCATCCGGTGGAACATTTTCAAAGTATTCTCATGAATTTCAGACCGAAACTCCGGCCGGAGAAGATATAATTTATCTATGCGAGAAGTGTGGGCTAGCGATAAATAAGGAAATTCTGGATGAGCAAAATATTTGTCCGGAATGCAGCAATAAGTCCTTAAAAGAGATTAAAGCTGTCGAAGTTGGGAACATTTTTAAGCAAAAAACCAAGTTTGCCGAGGCTTTTGACTTTAATGTTAAAGACAAGGATGGCAAGGATAGGTTTGTCGTTACGGGAGCTTATGGCATCGGACTTGGACGGCTGATGGGCACTATAGTAGAAGTTAATTACGACGGAAAAGGTATCATTTGGCCGAAAGAAGTTGCGCCATTTCAGATCCATATCGTTCCTATCGGTAAAAAAGCATTAAGCGAAGGAAATAGACTTTACAAGCAACTTAAGAATTATGAAGTCCTGCTAGATGATAGAGATGAGTCTGCCGGAGTAAAGTTAAATGATGCCGACCTAATTGGGATACCCATAAGAATCGTCATAAGCGATAAATTGATTCAAGATGACAACCTGGAAATTAAGATGCGCCATGAAGATTCATCCCAAATAATAAGGAAAGAAAATCTTTTAGAATTAATCGCCGAAAACGTATAGAGCCATAAGGCCATTGTCCTTGCTCGGTCGCTCTAAACGTGATAAAGTATTAGATGCTTATGTTGAACAAATTATTTGGCTATTTTTCACACGACATCGGTATCGATTTAGGAACCGCAAATACCCTGGTCTATGTTAAAGGGAAGGGTATTGTTGTTAATGAACCATCCGTTGTTGCTCTAAACGTTAGAACCAAGCAGATATTAGCTATTGGCGAGGCCGCTAAAAAAATGGTTGGGCGAACACCGGCTAATATTGTAGCTTCCAGACCCCTGGTAGACGGGGTCGTTTCTGATTTCGAAATTACGGAGATCATGCTTAAGTATTTTATCGAGAAAGTTCACAAAGAAAGCTTTGCTTTGATTCCGCGGCCCAGAGTAGTGGTTGGAATCCCTTCCGGTGTTACCGAAGTGGAAAAAAGAGCAGTTGAGGATGCAGCTAAAAATGCCGGCGCTAGAGAAGCCTTTCTAGTAGAAGAGCCTATGGCTGCCGCCATCGGCGCAAGGCTGCCTATTCAAGAAGCTTCCGGCACAATGATTGTCGATATCGGAGGCGGCACTACAGAAGTGGCCGTAATATCCTTGGGCGGAATCGTAGCTTCCAGATCGTTAAGAGTTGCCGGTGATGAGCTAAATGATGACATAATTCAATATGCTAGAGACGAATTTAATCTTCTTCTGGGTGAAAGAACGGCTGAAGACATCAAAATTAATATTGGTTCCGCTTACCCCTCAGAAAAGAAGTCTCAGACGGTTATGAGAGGCAGAGATCTAGTTACCGGCTTACCTAAAGCCATTCAGGTTGATAGTGATCAAATTAGACAGGCTCTGGCCAAATCGATAAGCGTTTTAGTTGATTCAATCAAAGTAACTATCGAAGAAACTCCGCCAGAGCTAGTGGCGGATATCATGGAAAACGGTATTGTTTTAGCAGGCGGCGGTGCGCTGCTTAAAGGGCTTGATGTTCTTATATCTCAATCCACTAAAATGCCAGTTCACATGGCTGACGATCCGTTAACCTGTGTCGTTCGAGGCACCGGATTAATTTTAGAAGACATTGATGCTCTAAAAACCGTTCTCGTAAAAACTCATTATAAAACACCCAGGTAATCATTTTTAGTTATGAATAAGAAAAAGTTTATTACACTTATAGTAAGCATTGCACTCATCATCATCTTTTTACATTATAAAGGGGTATCTAATAAAGTAGAAGGAAAGCTTCAGCAGACAACGTCGCCTATAGGAGTCGTTCTATCTGAATTCAGTGCAAAAATAAAATTTTATTACAGTTTAGTAACGCATATCGGACAACTCCAATCCGAGAACAACGAACTTAAAAAAACGAACAACGAACTGCAATCTAAGATAGCCGAGCTAGATGAGGATAAAAGAGAAAACGATAATCTAAAGAAACTTCTAAGATTCAGCGAAGACAGCAAAGTTAATTGGATTCCGGCTGATATTTCCGCATTTGATTCCAGTAACATTAGGCAAGCGGTTACGATAAACAAGGGGAGTAAAGATGGTATCAAAGAAGGCAGCAGCGTTATTTCGGAAGGTTTTTTAATTGGCAAAGTGATTGAGCTTCGCGAAAACTCAGCCATGGTTCTTTTGGTAATTGATCCAACGTCAAGCATTCCGGTAACCGTTCAGGGAACATTAGCCTCCGGCCTTGTTAAGGGTCAAATCGGTTTTGGTTTAACATTAGAAAATGTACCGCAAGGTGAGAAAATATCTAAGGGAGACATTATTCTCACATCCGGTCTTGGTGGAGAATTTCCTAGAGGCCTAATTATTGGAAAGATCGAAGAGGTTTTAAATAAAGACAATGGCATATTTCAACAGGCGGAAGTCCGCCCAGCCGCAGATTTTAAAATTCTAAAACAGGTTTTAATCGTTAACTAATGTGGTATCTAATCTCCACTATTATTTTAATACTTGTGGCGACTATTCAGAATTCGCTATTTGAATCCTTTAAACATATCGGCTTAATTCCGAATTTTGCTTTAGTCATATTTATTTATCTCTTAGTGTATGAGGATTTTAAAAAGGCGTTTCCGTTAAGTTTGGTACTAGGCATCGCAATGGATATTATGTCGACGGGAATCTTTGGCTTTTATATCGTCTTTTTTATTTTGCTTTCACTCACCATAGACTTTATTAAGCATAATATTGGCAGATCTAAGAGCCTTTCCTTGGTTATTATAATTACAGCTATCTCAAGCTTTACCCTAATTTTTTTCGAGCTACTAAGCGTTATTTTAACCCTAAAAGGAATTGGCCTCACTTCAATTGTTACGATAATGAAACAGTTATCCGTGGGCGCTCTGGCTAGTATTGTTGCGTCCATTATCGTAAAGCCACTTTTTCAAGCTATATATTCATTCTCTGAAAGAAATAAGGGCATGGTTCATTATGAGTAAGAAAAGGAATGTTTTTAATGCAATTGTGGGAATGAGTGCCAATCCCGGTAAATGGAAGCTTAAAGAATCTTTCTTAAAAAAGCACGAAAAATGGATTGATGGCATTCTTCCGGGCGACGCTGACGCCGGAATCTATGAAGAACAACGTTCGGAGAATCCTTTAAAATTACTACGAATTATATTTGTCTTCTGTCTGGCCATCTTAATTGGCAAACTTTATTTCCTCCAGATCGTAAACGGCGAAAACAGCTTAAAAAAAGCGGAGGGAAACCGCGTTAGAGAAAAGGTTATAAGAGCCGAAAGGGGCGCTATTTATGACCGAAACAAAACCTTACTCGTAAAAAATGTTGGTAATTATGAAGTCTCAGTAATCCCTTCCGACTTACCCAAAAAAGAGGACGATAGAAATAAGATTTACGAGAACTTGGCAAAAATAATCTCTATGCCGAAAGAGGAAGTTAAGAAAGCCTCGGAAGAAAAGGGTCTTACGCAAAGCGAGCCAATTCTTATCAAAAAAACAATTGATAGAGATACCTCGTTACTTCTAGAAAGTAAAATTTTGGATTTACCTGGCGTCAATGTCTCCGTTAATCCAATAAGAGACTACTTGGACAAAACTTTACTTGCTCACGTTTTAGGATATGTCGGAAGAATTTCCGAAGATGAGCTTAGCCAAAATAAGGACAGAGGGTATCATCTAACTGATTATTTTGGCAAGAGCGGCATCGAAAAGCAGTACGAGAATGATCTTAGAGGTAAAGACGGAGCCAAAAGAAGCGAAGTTGATGCTTCCGGCAAGATTGTAAAACTAATTGGCGAGATTGAACCAAGTCCGGGAAAAGATTTGGTCTTAAGTATTGACTATGGCTTGCAGCAAAAAATGGCCGAGAGCCTTCAGGCGTCGTTAGATAAAGCAAAGGTCAAAAAAGGTGCTGCAATTGCCTTAAACCCCAATAATGGCGAAGTTTTAGCCATGGTCAATTTACCCACTTACGATGGCAATCTTTTCTCTAAAGGGATTTCAGAAGCCGATTTTAAAAAATTAAACGAAGATGAAAACCAACCCTTGCTTGCTAGGGCCATTCTCGGACAATACCCTTCGGGATCGATTATTAAGCCGCTTTTTGCGGCAGCAGCGCTAGAAGAAAAGATAATTAATAGAAACACAAGCATCTTATCTAATGGAGGAATTAAAATCGGCGACTTTAGTTTTCCAGACTGGAAGCCGGGTGGACACGGAATGACCAACGTTACAAAGGCGATTGCCGAATCTGTAAACACCTTTTTTTATGCTATCTCCGGGGGCTGGGAAAATATTAAGGGTCTGGGAGCTGACAAAATGAAACTTTATCTGGAAAAATTCGGCCTTGGCAAGGATAGCGGAATTGATTTGCCCGGCGAAAGCATCGGCCGCATCCCGGATCCAAAATGGAAAGAAGAAGCCAAGAAAGAGCCCTGGTATTTAGGAGATACGTACCATTTTGGTATTGGTCAAGGAGACTTAGAAATAACCCCGATTCAGATGGCAAAAGCAATTTCCGCAATTGCAAATGGCGGCACGCTTTATAAACCAAGACTAGTAAAAGAAATTGTTGATTCTAACGATAAAAATAGCGTTAAAATAATTGAGCCACAAAAGGAAACCGAAAACGTTATTAGTAAAGAAAACATAGATATTGTTAAAGAAGGCATGAGACAAACAGTCACAGCAGGCAGCGCCAGAAGCTTAAATGATTTGCCGGTTCCGATAGCAGGAAAGACAGGCACGGCGCAGTATGGCGCAAATAACGAACATCGGCATGCTTGGTTTACCAGCTTTGCGCCCTATCCAAATCCAGAAATTGTTCTCCTTATACTTGTAGAAGGAGGGGGCGAGGGTTCGGAATTTGCCGCTCCGGTTGCTAAAGATGTTTATAAATATTATTTTAAGAAGTAATTTAGCTTTTTGGTTATTATGACAAAGCAGACGAAAGTTTTTATACTTGACAGCGAAAACATAACCATGTTATATTTCTTCCATCATCATTTAAGATAATGATCGTGGGCTCCAGCGGCTCATTTTCTTATTATCAAAACCTGTAAGACAACAAACGGGATTAGGTAATAAGAAAATTTTATCTAACAGGGTAAACGAGGTGAAAAATGCAAAAGAAAATCATTCTTACAAAAGATGGTTTGGCCAAACTAAAGGCCGATCTTAAAAAAATGAAAGAAGAAACCAGACACGAAGTAGCAGCTAGAATTAAAGATGCGATTGAGTTTGGTGATCTATCCGAAAACTCGGAATATGAAGAAGCGAAAAACCAACAAGCTTTTGTTGAGGGTAAAATTGCAGAACTAGAGTATTTAATCAAGAACGCTACCATCAAAGAAGGAGTTGTAAGCTCCGATGCCGTTGACATAGGTAATGTTGTCCATGTCGAAGTTGAGGGTGGCCAAGAGAAGTTTAAAATTGTTGGAGCACACGAAGCTGATCCCCTTAACGGAATGATTTCTTACGAATCTCCGATAGGGCAAGCGCTTATTGGTAAAAAGAAAGGCGAAGAGATAGAGGTGACAGTGCCTGCCGGGATGATTCGCTATAAAATAACTAACATCGAATAAAATCAGAAACCCGGCGAAACTGTCGGGTTTTTAAATGGAGTAATTTATGTTTTGGGCAGACCAAATAGCTAACGATTTGAAAGATAAAGGCCCTCAACTTGTTGATGATGCTTGGACTACTTCAGGCTTTGCTCATATCGGTTCATTAAGAGGCATTATTATTCACGATACTATTTTTAGAGCTCTTAAGAATAGGAAAATAAATACTGCTTATTCCTTTATACTGGATGATTTTGATCCTATGGACGGCCTACCTATCTATCTGGATGCCGAAAAATACCTACCATTCATGGGCATGCCAATGAGATCAATTCCGTCAGAAGTAGAAGGAAAGACGCTCGCCGACTTTTTTGCTGATGATTTCATTAAAACCATGGAAATTGTTGGCACTAATCCAGAAATTTTATCAGCTTACGAGCTTTATAAAAGCGGTCAAATGGATGAGGCCATCCGTGTTGCGCTTGATAATGCTCCGAAAATTCGTGAAATCTATAAGAAAGTTAGCCGGATTGATAAAGGTGATGAATGGTATCCCTTTAATCCAGTTTGCGAAGAATGCGGCAAGATCGGCACCACTCGAACTATAAATTGGAATGGAAAAGAAGTTGGATATATTTGTGAGCCCGAAATGGTTAAATGGGCTAAGGGATGTGGCCACAAAGGAAAGATTTCTCCATTTGGCGGAACCGGTAAAATGCCTTACCGAATCGAATGGCCGGCAAAATGGAAGGTGCTAGGCATTACAGTCGAGGGTGAAGGGAAAGATCATTCCGCAGCTACAGGAACAAGGGATATGGGCAACCATGTCGCAAGGGAGGTCTTTAGCATAGAGCCGCCTTATGATATTCCATATGAATTTTTTCTTTTCGAAGGTAAGAAGATGAGTGGTTCAAAAGGACTTGGCGCCAACGCTAAAGATGTCGCAGAACTTTTGCCTCCCGAAATAACCAGATTTATGATGATTAGAAATTACAAGAGAGCAATTGAATTTAATCCTAAAGGCGCCACTATTCCGACACTATTCGATGAATATGATAAAGCCATTTTAGCTTATAAGGGAGAAACGGACTTTCCGGATCTTGCAAAAGTAGCTGAATATTCGCAAAAGGAAGGTAAGCCATTCACCGGTTACAGACCAAGATTTATAAAAATTGCTTACTCGATTCAACTTCCCCGAGTTGACATCTTTAAAGATGCGGAAACCGAAAAGGGAAGTCCTCTTACCAATGAAGAGAAACACGAAATTACCATAAGGATCGCTTATGCCGAAAAATGGCTTACCAACTTTGCCCCGGAGCAATTTAAGTTTCAGGTAAAAGAAGCTGCGCCTGAAGTTAGCCTCTCCGAAGATCAGAAACGATTTTTAGAAAATTTTGAAAAGGAACTCCAGACAACCGACTGGAACGGACAGGAAATTCATGAACGCTTACATGCAATTAAGAATAGTTTCAATATCTCACCGAAAGATGCCTTTAGCGCTATTTATATGATTTTTCTAGGAAAAGATTCCGGTCCCCAAGCCGGCTGGTTTATAAGTTCTCTTGATAAAGACTTTGTTCTTAAGAGGTTAAGGGAAGCTTTAAAATAGACAGTTTGTTAATAATCTTTCCTTTGATCTAATTTTTTTGGTATAATCGGTTTATAAACGGAAACAACGCTTATGCTAGATATTAAATTCATTCGAGAAAACCCTGACATTGTAAAAAAAGCCGCTAAGATAAAGGGGATCGATGTTGATATTGATCGATTACTTGCCCTAGATAAAAATCGAGTCGGACTTATAAAAGAAGTGGATAATCTTCGCCAGATGAGAAAGTCCGACAAAAAACCGACTGAGGAGCAGATTAAAGAAATTAAAGAAGTAAAAGAACAGCTCGCCAAAAAAGAAAATAAGTTAAGAACAATCGAGGCGGAGTTCGACAGGCTCATGCTTTTTGTTCCAAACATACCTTCACCGGATGCACCATTAGGCGGCGAAGAAGCCAATAAAGAAATATATAGATGGGGCGAGCCAACCGAGTTTAATTTCCCCATAAAAGATCATATTGAGCTTGCAAAGGATCTTGACTTAATCGACTTTGAATCAGGCGTTAAGGTTTCTGGATTTAGGGGATATTATCTTAAAAACGAAGCCGTGCTTTTGCAAATGGCCCTCATGTGGCATGCTTTAAAAAAGCTTCAGGAAAAAGGCTTTACCCTGATGATCCCTCCAACTTTAGTGAGAAGCTTCGCCTTAACTGGGAGCGGCCAATTTCCTTTTGCTGAAGCCGAAACATATCAGGTAACAAATGCAAATAGAAACGCTAAAGATGTTGATCTTAAAGAACCTTTGTATTTAGTTGGAACGGCCGAACCATCTCTTCTTGCTTATAAGGCCAATAAAATCTTAAACGATGACGATCTTCCGGTAACATTATGCGGTTTCTCCCAATGTTACCGGTCCGAAATCGGCAGCTATGGCAAGGATACAAGAGGCGCTTATAGGCTCCATGAGTTTATGAAAGTGGAACAAGTCGTTTTTTGTAAAGCAGACCTAAAAGAATCTCAAGACTGGCTCCAAAAGATTAAAGATACCTCTCTCGAAATGCTTGAAGAATTGAATTTACCGCACCGAGTTCTTCAGATTGCAACCGGAGATATGGGAGCCGGAAAATATGATATGTATGACATCGAAACCTGGATGCCATCCAGAAATTCGTACGGCGAAACACATTCTGCTTCCAACTTCACCGACTGGCAAACTAGAAGATTAAATATAAAATATAAAACTCGAGACGGTCAAATAATTTATCCGCATGCTCTAAACAACACCATGATCGCATCTCCAAGAATATTGATTGCTCTTTTTGAAAATTATCAACAAGAAGACGGATCAATTAAGATACCGGAAATTCTGCAGAAATTTATTGGGATAAAAGAGATAAAAAGAACAGTGAACAGTGAACAGTGAACATAAAAAATTTCAACTATTTACTGATCGCTATTCACTAACTAAAGGAGGTTATATGAACATTCAAATTACAGGCAAAGATTTTGAGCTTACCGAATCGTTAGAACAGTTTGTAAACGAAAAAGTAAATAGACTTTCGAAATACGACAGCAGGATAAATAAAGTAAGCGTTATTTTGTCAGTGGACGATGGACATCATAAAAGGGGTGACATTTATCTGGCAGAGATTATAATAGATAGAGCAGGAAAAGATCTTGTCATAAAGGAAACTAAGGATAATATGCATGCCGCTATCGACAGTGCAACCGAAAAAGCCAAACATAATTTAGAAAAAGAAAAGCAAAACCCAAAAAGCATCGCAAAATATAAAGACCTTATTCGAGGTATTTTAAAAAATAACCGCAAGTAAAGGAGATTAAAATGGATTTAAATGATAACCTTGCCGGAACTGAGACAAATCCAACAGACGGCGCTACAGAAACAGCTGCCCAAGAGCCTATAAGCGTTGTAGAGGCACCAGTTACCGAAGCACCGGCTTCCACCGTAAATGAAGTTGTTAATGCAGACGAATTAACATCACTCACCCCAGAAGGTGAAGAAAGTACCTCCCCCAGTATCGCTACCAATGCTACCGAAACAGGCATTTCGGAAGTTGAGAGCGCTGCTAGCGAATTAGCAGCCCTATCCAATGAAAGTCCTGCTGAGACTGCCGAAGAACCAACCACGCCTTCAGAAGACCCTGCAACAGATAGCGTAACCGAAAGTTTTGTAACTCCTCCAGCAAACGCTGAAAATGCAGTTATGACAGACCTAAATGCTTACGAAAACAGTGCCGAGGTGCAGCCTAAAATAGAAAGCCCTATGCAAGATGCCATGAATCCTTCCGCAAATATGGCAGGAGCAGATGCATCCGCCATAAATACACCAAATGAGCCGATAAAGAAGAAGGGATTTATTTCAAGACTATTTGGAAAATAAAATTGTCCGACTCATAAGTCATAAAAAGCTCCAACTTGGAGCTTTTTTCTTTAAAAAATGATTATTTTCTATAGAATTTTCGTGCCTTCAATGATAAAATAGGCTAGATATAAAAATATGGTTTGAAAGGAAATAGAAATGGCGCTACTTACAAGAATATTGGGTGATCCAAATGAAAAGGAAGTCCAAAAATTAACAGTAATTACTCATAAGATTAATGCGCTAGAACCGGAATACTTGAAACTTGATGATAAAGCGTTAAAAGCAAAAACTGAAGAGTTTAAGCAGAGAATTAGTACCGGCGAAAGCTTAGACGATATCATGCCCGAAGCTTTTGCAACCGTAAGAGAGGCCTCGAGACGAGTTTTGGGTTTAAGACATTATGATGTCCAGCTAATTGGAGGCATGGTTTTGCATGAGGGTAAAATTGCGGAAATGAAAACGGGTGAAGGCAAGACCCTCGTTGCCACCCTTGCTGCTTATCTAAATGCCTTGACCGGAGACGGTATTCATGTTGTAACGGTTAACGACTATCTTGCTAAGCGCGACACCGGCTGGAACGGAAAACTATATAGTTTTCTTGGTTTGAGTGTGGGATGTATTATCCATGAGGAATCATTACTATTTGATGAAAAGTATGAAGACCCTAATGTCTTGGACGAAAGAACAAAAAATCTACGTCCCGTATCCAGAAAAAATGCTTATGCCGCAGATATCACCTACGGAACAAATAACGAATTTGGTTTTGATTACTTAAGAGACAATATGGTACAAAATGCCGAGCAAATGGTTCAGAGAAAACATAACTTTGTTATTGTGGATGAAGTTGACTCTATCTTAATTGACGAAGCAAGAACGCCTCTTATAATTTCCGCCCCCGCCGAAGAAGCAACGGACAAATATTATGAATATGCCAAAATGGTTGAAAAACTTACCGAAGGTCCCGATTACGCCCTCGACGAAAAATTAAAAGCCGTTTCCTTATCGGAAGAAGGTATCGAAAAGCTCGAAAAAATGCTAGGCGTGGATAATATTTATGAATCTCATGGTATAGAAATGGTTCATCATGTTGAGCAGTCTCTTAAGGCCAAAGCTATTTTTAAGAAGGATCGCGATTATGTTGTTAAAGACGGCGAAATCGTTATTGTTGATGAATTCACCGGAAGACTGATGCTTGGGCGCCGATATTCAGGAGGGCTTCATCAAGCGATTGAAGCCAAGGAGGGCGTAGCGATCAAGCAGGAAAGCCTTACCTTGGCAACAATTTCCTTTCAAAACTATTTTAGGCTCTATAATAAGCTCTCGGGAATGACGGGTACTGCCGCCACCGAAGCCGAAGAATTCGCCAAGATTTATGAGCTCGAGGTAACGATAATACCAACAAACAGAGAAATGGTCAGAAAGGATCTTCAGGACAAGGTTTTTAAGAACAAAGCAGCCAAATTCGATGCTGTTGTTCGCGACATCAAAGAAAGATATGAAAAAGGCCAGCCGGTACTTGTCGGTACTATCTCTATCGAATATAACGAGCTTCTTTCGCACTTATTAAAAAAAGCTGGCATCAAACACGAAGTCTTAAACGCCAAAAACCATGAGAAAGAAGCTTTAATCATTTCCGAAGCCGGCAAGAAAGGCGCTGTTACCGTGGCTACTAACATGGCCGGTCGAGGAACAGACATCGTCTTAGAGGAAGGGGTAAATGAGCTTGGAGGACTCGCTGTAATCGGCACCGAAAGGCATGAATCCAGAAGAATTGATAATCAGCTTCGAGGACGTGCCGGACGTCAGGGAGATGCCGGATCTTCTCAATTTTATGTTTCATTAGAAGACGATTTGATGAGGATTTTTGGGTCCGACAGGGTAATTAGAATAATGGATGGTCTCGGAGTCCCGGAAGACCAACCCATTGAAAATAAGATGATATCCAAGGCCTTAGAATCTGCTCAAAAGAAGGTTGAAGGACACAACTTCGACATCAGAAAACATCTTGTGGAATACGATGACGTTATGAATAAACACCGAGAGTTTATTTATTCTAAAAGAAGCGAGGTTTTAGTATCAGAGAGCCTGAGAAATGAAATTGTCGGTATGATTCAATCCGAAATCGAAAAAATCGTTGATGTTCGGTCTAACATTGGGGAAGGAGATGTTTCTGAACAGATTTTTGAAGCGGTAAACAATATTTCGCCAATTTCCCCATCAATAAAGGAAAAATTATCCAAAGCAATGCCTCATGAAGCTAAAGAGATCTTAAAAGAGTATGCCCTAGAAGCTTATGCTACCAAAGAAAATGAAACCACTCCGGATTTGATGCATGTCCTTGAAAAAGCCGTGTATTTAAGAGTAATTGATAGTTTATGGATAGAACACTTAGAGGCCATGGATCGGCTTCGAGATGGAATCGGTCTTCGGGGTTACGGACAAAAAGACCCCCTAGTGGAATATAAAAACGAAGCCTACAATATGTTTCAGACCCTAACTGCAGGAATCGAATCTGAAATTGTTTATACAATTTACAAGGTAACAATCGCAAGAAATGAGCCTCGGGAACAAGAAACAGAGCTTACTAAAGCTGCCAAAAAATCTTCAGAAGGAAGACCCGCGGACGAGGTAAGAAAACCCGCCAAGAAAAAATCTGGCACCGGCGAAAAAGTTGGCCGAAATGATGCTTGCCCTTGCGGCAGCGGCAAAAAGTATAAGAAATGTTGTGGAAAATAGCTGCAAAAACCTAACAAAACATAATTTGCAGGGTAAGCTCAGAAGTCCAATAAAAACTTTATAAAAATGAAGCAGCTGACGGCGAAATGTGGGAGGGTTTTTTATTTTCTGCACGCCTAAACCATCGCTTACATATAACACGAAGGGGTTTATAATGTTTAGAGTTTGTGAGCCTTAAGGGTTTTCGTGACATTGCGGTGCCCTCTCAAACATATTGAATTAGTAAAGTACTAATTCAATATTATAAACATAACCGGCATTAAGGTCATAAGATTGTTTAATTATTTAATGCGTCGAGGCATTACTTGTTGTGCCCTTATAAAAAAAGCTCTATTATATATAAAGAAGGGACTTTTTTGACTAAATTTTTTATCCTACTCATAACAGTATTTTGCACAGCGTCGGCAACATTTGCCGGCGACTCCTTGGAATTGCCCCTTAAAGAAGCGTTTCTAAATCCCGAAATTATAAAGACAGTGGGCAATACCTATATCCCTACTCCAAACAAGGGCCAAGTGCAGGTAAAAAATGCAAAACATTTTATTCAAAAAGACGCTAGCCCTGAATGGGAAAACTACACTGTTTCCATAAATGCCAAGCCTATAGACTGGGATAAGTCGGCTGAATTTGGCATAGGATTCTTATATAACAACGATGATAATTATTACGAATTGTCATTACGACCCAATGAAAGCAAGATCCACTTAATAAAAAAAATAGAAGGAAGATACGAACTTTTAAAAAGCAAGGGTTATGTTTTTCAAAAAGAAAGGATATACGGAATTAAAGTTTCGGCCTTAAATAGTGGAGAAATTCAAACTTGGATCGATGGTTCGCGTATAATTTGGGACGATCAGAGCGACGCTTGGAAAGGTGAATTAAAAAGCGTAAAGGGCACGGTATCATTTTTCTCCTTTTTAGGAGAAACTAATTTTGATGATCTTAAAATATACCCTAATGATCCTCCTTTTATTTCCGATATAAATATTCATTACCTCACCGAGGATTCTGCTGAAATTAGTTGGAAAGTAAGCTACGACACGATAGCAGAGTTAGTTTATGATTCAAAAAGCCATCCGGAAGACATAAATGGAAGCGGTTATCCAATAAAGATCGGCCACTCTCTGTCTGGCAAGGAGCATACCATGAAGCTAACGAATCTTAAAAAGGATACTTCATATTTTTATAAAATTAGAGCAATAGGGGATTCAACCACCATATCTAAAGAGCTAACATTTGAATTACCAAAAGTAGCCGGAGCAAAGACTGAAAAAGCGGGTGTAAAGATCTATAGCTTTAAACTCATAGTATCTATAGTCTCGCCAATATTTACGATTATTAGTTTATTCTTTTTTTTAAGATCACAAAAAAAGGAATTGCAGCCAGAAACTCTTAGGAATGTAGATGAAAAGATTGAAAGTAAAAAAGATCCGTTTACCCTAGATGAACTTTACAGAGACATAATTGGCTATGACACAAAAGATCATCAATCGCTTATGAGTCAAAAAACAAAAATAATCCACAAAACATCGCCAAAAAAAAGCATCGACTCCATTAATAGAAAATGAAATCTAAAAAAGGAGCCTCATTTTGAAAGCTCCTTTTTTTACCTGCCTATTTATAAATTTTCGTCATCGTCTTCGTCGATAGATTCCTTCTTCGCGCGTTTTTCATATCTTTTTTCTCCACCCATCATTCCAACTGTCTTTTCGGGTCTTTCGAAGTCACTCTCATAGCCATAATAAGCATTAGCAATTAGTGAATAACCAAGAGCGGTGACTGCACCAAATACCAAGAGGCCAATTAGACTAGCCAGATTAAATCCGGCAAATAATGTTCCTCCCACAAATAATGGCGCAACTAAGGCAAGGGCTGCCCATAGGATTAGACCAAGTATCAACCCGCTAACAGTAGAGGAGACGTAATTGCTTGTCGGCCTAACTACTAAACCATAGATTAGCCCAACTATCGCCCCAGCGGCTATTGCTCCGAGAAGTGAAACATCCATTGTGGTTCCGAAAACATTTCCGGGAACACCGCCAAGAGACAAAATAACTCCAGCAATAAGAGTAGCAATAATACCTGCCACAATACCAATCCAGGCTCGGTTTCCAACACTCATATCTCTTTCCATTTTTCTCACCTCCTTTCAAGTGTCTTTATTTTCAGCATAGCCCCTTTGAGAAAAATTTCATTAGTCTAATGAACATATTTATTATTTTTTATTGCTAGAAATTTTAACTTATGTATGCCTTCGTGTTACAATTTAGATATGAAAAGAACCATATATTTAGCAAGGCATGGTGAGACTGAATACAACAGGTTAAAAAAAATCACCGGACAGTTAGATGTTCCCTTAAATGATGATGGAATTGAGCAAGCCATGATGCTGTCTATCGAACTCAAAGATATCTATTTTGACGCTATTTTTTGTTCACCTCTAAAAAGATGCCGCCAGACCGTAAATGAGGTAAAAAAATTTCATCGAAATACGCCCCTTATCTTTGACGAGAGACTAAAAGAATGCGACGCCGGCATCTTAGAAGGCGAATCGACGTCCTTTATGGAAGAATATTCCGAAAATTTTACACCGAGAGGCGGTGAATCATATTTTCACTTAAAAAAAAGACTTCGAGATTTTATCGAAGATCAAGTAGACTCCAAAAATTATGAAAACGTGCTTGTAATTTCTCATGGCGGACCCCTTAAAGTAATTAGAAGTTTATTTGAGGACGTTAAAATACTATCCCAAGAGGAAATGAGTATAAAAAACTGCAACTATTGGATCATTAAAACCGATGCTGTCTGCACTATAAAGTCTAAGTAACTAACTGCTTAATTTTCTTCGCTCTTTGATGATTTTATCGTAAATTTTTTGAATTCCCGATGAATATTGCATAGCACTCTTCGGCCTTGAAGTAATATATTCGGGCAAATTTCTTTTTTTAGCAACTTCTCTTATGATAAACTTTTTTATGTCATCCCGAATTTTGTATTCTACAGGAATACGAAGAGCATAATTAATAAATTTTTTGCTGGTATAGGGCGCTTCTAATAAAATACCCGATAAAGAAAGCATATGGCTGTCTCTTTTTAAATCGGAAGCCATCACGCTTTTTATGTCTTTTTGCATTTGCGCCTCTAGCTGGTCTTCGGCTAAAGATTCATACTTTTTATAACCGCCAAACAATTCGTCAGAACCTTGGCCGCAAAGCAAAACCTCAATATTATCTTCCTTGGCCTTCTTGCCAATGAGGTATACGCCTACAGATAGAGGAATTTGCATATTGTTTGGCTCAATACGGATACTCTGAAGCTCCTTTTTAATAAAGGGAATAATTTCTTCAATCTCTTCTCTGGAAATTTCTTTAAAAACTAAGGGCAGCCCGATATCAGCGGCTAATTTAAACGCAAATTCTTTATCTTTCGAAAACTCCGTTCCAAAATTATACAAAACAGGCTCGAGACCAAAGTCTCTGGCATAAGCTGCAATAGTTGAACTATCAACGCCTGCCGAAAACAATATTCCAACCCGTTGATTTTGATACTTGGCTTTAAGCTTTAAGAAATCTGCGGACAGAATGGCGTCAAGATTATCTCTGTACTCATTAGTCATAATTTCCTTTCAAATCAGCACAATTTACGATATAATTTAAACTTATGAATTTTCCTACAAACTTTCCACAACCGAATGAAATTTTTTTTAAAGCCTCCTTGGAGGTCTTGGAAAATATCAAAGCAAATAATATCATGAAAGTGGATATATTAGAAGGTACAATAAAAAGGGTCTCTAAAAGCTATAAGATAAACACTATTCCTCAATGGGTCATTAATTGGACTTATAATCATCAGGATAAGATAGAAATTTCTAAGGAGGGAAAAGAATGTCTAATGATAAAAAAAGTAAGATCCGCTTCTGGAATTGTATCGGTTTCTGTATTTACAAAACCGTATCCTTGCCCGGGAACATGCATTTTTTGCCCGACAGAGAAAAATATTCCTAAGAGCTATCTTTCCAACGAACCAGCCGTGATGAGAGCAGTAAGAAATAAGTACGATCCGGTAAGCCAAATTAAGTCTCGGCTCGACCAACTTCAGTATTCCGGACATAATTTAGATAAGATTGAGCTCATAATCCAAGGCGGTACATTCTCTAATTTGCCAAGAAAATACAGGGAGAGCTTTGTAACTGCTTGTTTTGCCGCTGTAAATGGCTGGCCGGAAATTCCGAAGAAAAACTCTTTTGCACTTTTAGAAGAACAAGAAAATAATGAGAAAGCAGAGAACAGAATTATAGGTCTTACCATAGAAACCAGACCAGACTGGATTAATGAGGAAGAAACCAAATTTTTAAGAGCCCTAGGCGTTACCAGAATTGAGCTCGGCGTTCAGTCGATAAATGACAATGTTTTAGAACTAAACAAGAGAGGGCACACAGCCCACGAAGTTGTTAAAGCCACTAAGCTATTAAAAGATGCGGGTTTTAAGGTTTGCTACCATATGATGCCGGGGCTGCCCGGATCTACCCTTCAAGATGATATGAATGGTATTAAGGAATTATTCCTAAACCCCGCTTTCAAACCGGACTTGTTAAAAATTTACCCGTGCGTGGTTACCAAACTTTCCGAACTAGAGAATTGGTATCAGAAGGGCAAATTTCAGCCAATAGGCGATAGGGACCTAGAAGAACTCCTAATAGAGATAAAAAAGCATGTCCCCCCTTACGTTAGAATTCAGAGGCTTGGACGAGACATCCCCGCCACCGATATCATAGCCGGAAGCAAAATATCAAATATCAGACAAAAAATACTTAGCAATAAAAAGGTGCTCTGTTACTGCGTCCGATGCCGAGAAGTAAAAAATAAGGCGATTGTAAACCCCAAGTTAAGGATTACTAAATACGAAGCCTCTAAGGGCATGGAATATTTTTTGGAATACATAAATAAGGATGATGATACTCTTTATTCTTTGCTAAGGCTCAGAATTCCGTCTGAGGATACAGTTTATGATGTCATTAAGGATTCTGCGATTATAAGAGAAGTTCATACGTACGGAAAACAGATTCAAATCGGAAAAGACGGCGACATCCAACATCAAGGTTTTGGCAAGCTTTTAATCCAAAAAGCCGAAGAAATCGCAAAAGAAAACGGCCTAAAAAAAATAACCGTTATTTCCGGTATCGGCGCCAGAGATTATTATTCAAATCTTGGTTACCATTTAGATAACACTTATATGATTAAGGAAATCTAATAATAGGCCAACTATTCCTTGCGGTATAACTAATAACTGTACTATAATTAGACAAAGCGGAGGGATGGCTTCAGAATCTACTATCGCTTCCATAAAAACAAGGAAGAACGGATGTCTCAAAAGATTTCAAAGATTACTTTATACAAAAGCTTGGCAATTGTTAGCATTTTTGTTTCTATTATAATTATTCTGAATTTGTTTCCCATTAAAAAAACTGAGGCTGCTTCTGTTGTAAAAAGCTACGCTTTTGATACCACCGATGAAAGCTGGGTTGGGAACGGAGGAGCATTTACTATTGATACTTACCAATCCGGAGCCGGTAATCCAGCCGGAGCACTGGAAACAAGAATCTCTGGTAAAAACAAGATAAACGCAACGGCGGGATGGCTTCTATCTGGCGTTACATGGGAAAGTCTTGGAATTCCGGCCGGAGCTACCGTAAATTCTGTGGACGGCCAATTTGATTGGCGCTGTTCAGAATATACCACTGGTAGCTCAGCGTCAGCATCAGGAGACTTAACTATTACAGACGTTGCTGATGGCAATATTACAACCGTAGAAAATGGGGTTACTTTTGGAGTAACTACGTCCTGGGCAACAAGAAATGGCTCTACTGCCATAAACTTACCCGCTGCCCTAAAACCGTCCAATACAACTATTAAAATAAAGCTTCTCGGCAATCTTCAAACAGGAAATAGTGTAAGTGCGGCTGTGGCCAGACAGATTGATAACATCTCATTATTAATCGATTATACTACCTCTTCCGATTCACCGCCGACTCTTACCGTTAATGAACCCGATGGAACAGGCGATACGGTTACGGTTGGGCAAAGCTATAATCTAGCTTATGATCTAAGCGATCCGGACAGCGCAGCCACAGTCGATTTTTATTGGGATGATGGACAGGATTATACTGGCACCGCTATTTCTAGTTGCCAAGATCAACCAGAAGGTGCGGGCGCCATTTGTGCCTGGAATACAACCGGAATTATTCCGGGAGCATACTGGATATATGGTGTTGCTACTGATGGGGTAAACCCTGATACTAGGGATTATTCGCCAGGTCAAGTTACCATCACCGCCAGCGGCCCTCTCCAGATAAAGACCGTGGAAAGCTTTATAGGACAAGATGCAACCATGAGAACTTCGGGCACTACTGTGGCTATGCCGTTTAGTGTCGATATTCCGGAGAGCAATCCGACTGTCAAATCTGCTTTTTTTGAGATAACCGGAGTTACAAAAACACCGGCAGTCCAACTCCTAATAGACGTAAACATTGATGGCGGCAATGCAAAAACTTTAAACCTACAGTCAAATAATGACACTCATTTTAAAGTGCTTTACGATGCAACAGCATTTCTGCCCATTGGAGGCTCCCATACTCTAAACGTAAAAGGGACCGGAGCGGATATCTCACTTTGGAGTGCCAAACTTATTTTAACTTATACTTACTCATCCTAACTTGTTAATAAATATGCTAAAAAAAATTATAACTTACGGAATATCGATCCTATTTGTTGTTAATGCGAATGCGAATCAAGCGAATGCCGCTACCGCATATCCCACAAAAACAATCAAATTTTTTGTCGGCCAGAGTTTAAATACGTTAAATGAAGGTCAAACGGGGAGTTTTATTTTTACTGTAAGCATTCCTGACACTAAGCCAATTCTTAGAAGCGCTTTTATCGAGTTTTCCGGTGTCTCGAAATCTGCCGCAAATCCTCAGATAGAGCTTAGTATTGGGGGATCTACAGTAAACCACGAATTAACAACCATATCAGACAAGCCTTATTTTATAATAAATCTTGATACCATGGAAAACTTCTCTAACATAAAAGATGCGGGCGATTATTCATACACTTTAGACTACAAAATTCTAAATGGCTCGCTTTCGTTAGCCAATGCTTTTATAACAATTACTTATCAGTATTCCACTCAAAATGGCTATCCGACTCAAGGATCTCTCACTTCTTCCACCTACGATATGGGAGGAGCGTCGGCCTTAAATACAATATCTTGGGATGCAAATACGCTTCCTAACAACGCAAAAATAAAAGTCCAAATCGCAACTTCTAATATCGAAAGTGGACCATGGGTGTTTTTGGGCCCCGATGGCACAAAATTCAGTTTTTATGAATCGTCCGGTGAAACTATCCATCCGAGACACAATAATAGTCGCTATTACAAATATAAAGTCGTATTTTCGACCAGAGACCCAAGTGTTACGCCGAACATAAATAAAATTAAGATTAACTACTCGCCCTAGATGAATACTTTTAAGAACATAAACAACCAAGGAGCAACCTTAATCGAGCTGGCTATTTATATGGGCCTGGTCGGATTTATTATGGTAGCCTTAGTTGGCATAACGGTACCGCTACTAAAATCATCAGAAAAAAATAAAACGGAAACCGAATTGCATCAAAACGCCAGATTTGTCTTAGAAAAGTTAAGCCAAAATATAAATCAAGCAGATCCAGCCACCGTTTCTGTATCTTTGCCTGGCGACGAGCTTTTTCTAACCGTAAAAGACCCTGAAACAGACGCCCCAACTCCCGTTAAATTTAGCGTCGATCCCTCCACCAATATTATTTCATTTGAGAAACCTCAAGGCAATCCAAGTCCGGAAAAACTAACCTCTGCACCGATAAAGCTACTTAAAAGAGGCGGGTCAACGCCTTTTTTTCAAACAACAGACAACACAGCTAATGGCTCTACCCTTAAAACAGTAATGATTAACTTTGAAATACGCTATTACAAAGGGAGTAACTTAATTACTAGTGAGGAATATCAAACAACTTATGCCTTAAAGAGGATTTAGATGAATAATCGTGGCGCTGCTCTTTTAATATCCACCATCACTATAACCGGCATTCTTATTATTGTCGTTGTTACCATAACCAGCCGGGCATTTAGCGAGATTAACTTAAGCGCAGATGATAAAAGATCTAGAGATGCCCAGACTTCAGCAGAGGCCGGCATTAAGGACGCCTTAATTCAGCTAGTTAAAAATCAATGCAATCCAACCTATAGCTTATCAGAAAACGGCTATTCTGTTACAATAAATATATCAGGATGCGGTACATCTTCTTTTGGCATTGAATCGATAGCTTATTCAGGCGATGCCAATTTTCCTGCTAAAAGGATGGTGGCAAATGCCACGAAGGACTTAAACGGCAAAATAACTGTAACGTCAATAAAAGAAATGGCCACCAATCCATAATCGCGTCATAAAATTATTCTAAACAAGGAGGGTTTAAGAATTGAAGTATTCCATTGGAATACAAATTAACGAGACAGGCATTACTATTCAAGGCGCCAAGCGGGACCGGGAGCGTAAAGTCGCGTTTTATAATTCCTTTGAACTCGAGACAAATATTAGCCTTGCCTCAAAAGGTGATGTAAAAAGCCTGGAGCAAATGCTCACCGAACTCTTTAAGAGGAATAAGAGCTTTTTTAAAGAATCTATTATTACTGTTACTTTTCCCGATCGAATAGCCTTTTTTACTAATCTAACTCTCCCGGCAAATATAGCCGAAAGTGATCTAGAATCCGCTATTATGTTAAACGCCGAACTGGGGGACGCCAACGACGAAAACAATATTATTGAATGGAAAAGAATAGAAAATCTTAAGAGCACCAGAGATAAAAATGATTATCTGGTTGGGATTACTTCAAAATTATTAATCGACCAAATGGCCAATGCCTTTATTAAAGCAAAAATAATTCCCGAATCATTCGAGACCTATGCTTTTTCCCATTTTAGAACGGCCGACCACGATAGAGAAAGTTCATTTATCGGTGCTATTTTAAAAAAAGGAGAAATTACGGTTTATGTCGTGGAGAAGGGTGATGTTCGATTTATTAAAAGCACTAAGGCAGCCTCGAACGAGCAAATTAAAGAAACATTTTTAGAAATATTAAGAGTTTTTAATTACTACGCATCCGACAGAAGAGAGGTTCCTATTAGTTCTTTTTACCTTGACATAGGAAGCGCGGAAGAAAACAAAAAAGTATTAATCGCTTTAAAAAAGAAGCTTAATATTGATATAAAAGAGATTAAGCCAAAGACTATATTTAACGACACTCATGTAAAGAACTTAAGTCTTGCTGGAGCAGCCGTTAAATCATACTATGAGGAGCCATCATATCAGCTAAATCTTTTGACTCCCGCTATTAAACACAAATGCTTTCAACATAGGATATTTCTTTTTTACAACGGGATCAGCAATATGTTGGTATTTACAAGCCTTATCGTTGTTTTCGTGTTTATCGCATTTTTAGCGCTACTATCGGTCATTAGAGTACAAACCAGCGATACCGCGTCATTAAATTCCCCTGGCGAAAAAAGCGATCTCAAAAAGATAGAGCAAGATGCCAGCGACTTTAATAATATGGTGAACAAAGCCCAAACCGCTGAAGGGATGAGTAAAATAGTAAAGGATTCGTTACTGGAAATTATTCAAAAAATTCCGAGCGAAGTAACAATTACAAAAATCGACTTCAAACCGATGGACAGCGTTATCAGTATCGAAGGCAATAGCAATAAAAGAGAATCCATAACGAAATTAAAAGAAGATGTAGAAAATTCGAACAACTTTAAGGAAGCAAACTTAACAATACCCGATAATGGCCAAAATAAGCTGAATTTTTCGATTACGGCAAAGGTGGAAACTAAATGAACAAGAAACATCTAATCTATGTCTCATCAAAAACTTTTGCTGCAATTATGGTTTTAATAATTTGTATTGCCTATTTTAGTAAGGTTACATCTCTAGTTGCCGGAGATATTAAAAAACAAAAAAGCTTAAAAAGCCAGCTTAATAATGAGCTTATTTTTAAGAAATCACTGGAGTCTGAATATGAATTAGCAAAACCTCATCTGGAAGAATTAAAGTCCAAGTTTGCCACCAAAAGCAATCCCGAAGAAGTTACAGCTTACCTCGAATCTCTAATTAACGACTCAGTTGCAGTTAAATCGGTTAAGGTTTCAAACAATAACGCAGCGCAAGATAAGATTCCAGTCGAGATCCAGATAATGGGTAGCCTTAAAGAAATAGAGGAATGCGTCAAAAAGATTGATCAAAATAAGTATTACAGCCTAATTACCAATACAGATATTTCCAAGCCAGCCGTAGCTGGCGACAACAGCTCTTATATCGCAAATATTAAATTAGAATTTTACACGAGGGATTAGTGGATATAATCAGCAACAAAAAAGCAAAGATTAGCGTTATATCAGGCGTGGCTATTATAATTTGTATTGTTCTAACGTTTGTAATTTTATTTATCATAAGACAAGTAAGGGAAATTACAAACGAAGACTTGAATAAGTCCGGAGCACCAACCCATTTTAATATTAAAGGCTATGAATCACTTAAAAAGTAATCGAGGGTTAAAATGACAAATAGAGACGAAAAACACATCGAAATCAATTCTAAAATGAGTATTAATGAATCCTTGGAAAATCTCTCAGAATTCGTTGTTATTTTAGATTTTAAGGGGAGTATCAGGTATGCAAACAATAGACTTCTTAAAAAGATAGGTTTAAAAAAGGATGATGTTTTGGAGCATTCGTTTTTTAACACATTAATATCCAAAAACATTGAACCTCAAATGCGAGAGCACTTTAATGATTTAATCTTAAAGAAAACAGCGACCAATAAATGCCGTAATGAACTTACAAAAAGCGATGGAAACAAAATATTTGCTTCCTGGTTCTTAAGCATCTTGAAAATAGATGAAAAAGAATATGTGATGTGTACGGGAGTAGGAATTACTGATGAATTTAAAGCCGAGGAGAACAACATCTTATTTACCAATGTCATTGAACGCTCCTTAGAAGCCATAATAATTGTGAGCCTTGATAGCAAAATCTTGGAATGGAATGACGGTGCCGAGAAACTATTAGGCTTTAATAGAAACGAGATGATTGGAAAAAGCTTCTTTGAGATTATTCCCAAAGGCAAAATAGACGAGACAAAACAATGTATCGAAATTTTACACCAAAATAAGTATCATAATTTCCAAAGCGTGAGACTTACAAAGGATAACCAGATAATAAATGTTGCCATTTCTGCAAATCTAATAACTGATACTAACGGAAAACCAATTGCAATTTCCTCGTTCTTAAGAGACATGGGTGACTTTCTTAAGCAGGAAGACGAATTAAAATACCACGTTGCGGTCCTTGAAGACAAGAATAGAGCCCTTACTATCCTGGAAAAATTCGTCGTTTCCCGAGAATTAAAAATGCTTGAATTAAAAAATGAGATACTAAACCTAAAAAGAGCTTTGGCCAAAGAGACCGATCCAAATACTGAATAAAAAATATTAAATGTGATGTTTCGGAGAAATTAATTGTTTTATTTTTACACTTATTCATTTCTGGCAATTGTAATAATGACCTATGGGGCGATAAATTACCCCAAGATTCTTAAGCTTGCAAATAAAAGTTCTCATAAGAGCGAATGGAAAATTGCCTTTGGCCTAATTATTTTTACTCTTGTTAGCTACGTAACCTTTATCATTTTATATGTTTTTGGATCACAACTTGCAACTGACATCATCACAATTTCTATTTTTTATTTTGTTTCGGTTTATGTTCTTCAGACTATCGATCTTTTGTATAAAACATTGAAAGAATCATTTCAAAAAAACAATGACATCAATAAATATGCAGACCACTTGGAAGTAATGGTTCAGAAACGAACCCAGGAATATCAGAATAAAAATGAGGAAATAGAAAAAACCGTTAATGAACTTACTGATTTTAAAAAAGCCATGCTTAGTATCCTAGAGGACATGAGCAACTCAGAAGATCAGTTAAAAGTAGCTCTAATGGAGTCAGATGCTCTAAACATGGTTTCCCAAACAATCACTTGGTCTGCCGATTGGGATAAGATGGTAAGCTATGTAACAAAGGTAATTGCTCTTAATATGGAGGCGCCAAAATCTGCAATATTTATTTATAATTCGGATTCAAATAGCCTCGTAGCTCAAAAAGGAAGCTATGGATTTACGCCAAAGGAAATCGAACTATTAGATGTAGATACCGATGAATCATTAAACGGAATAGCGTACAAAACTAAAACGGTTATCCAAACAAGCGATATTCAAAGCGAAAAGAATGCTTGTCCTCAAAAAGTGCATTTTGACCACAGCAAGATGATCACTGCGCCAGTATATGACGGCAAAAATATTATTGGCACTATTTGCTGCATTGATCCCAACCGAGACATAAAAAGCAGTAAGGTCAAGGACTTTTATGAAAAGTTAAGCAATGTGGCGAGTGTCATTATTAGCAATTCCAAGCTTATTAACCAAATTGAAGTCAAAGAAAGCGAAGAACAGGCCATACTAAAGAGCATAGGGGAGGGATTACTGGTTGTGGATAACTTGGGCAACATCGAAGACATAAATAAGATAGCTGAAAATAATTTTGGCATAAAAAAGGAAGACGTTTTGGGAAAAAATGTAGCCGGTCTGCTTGGATTTCATGAGCTAGAAACCCTTTTGTCAGATTTCGGTGCCACATATGATCGCAAACACGTTGAAAAAATGGGACATAGAATGGAATGTATCTTAAAAGATGAAAAATATATTTGTGCGGCAGGTAAAAACAGCTTCCATAAGAATTGCCGTGGTTGTAACATCTTCCATGTCGCCGCTCAAAAGAAAATGAATCTTGCATTTACTAAAACTACAAACTTTACATTTTCTGCTATTATCTCTCCAATTTTAAGCGATTCAAGCGAGGTTATCGGACAAGTACTTACGATGCATGACGTTACTAAAGAGGTCTTAATGAATAGAGCTAAGGATGAATTTTTATCCGTAACATCGCACGAACTCAGAACTCCAATGACAGCAGTCATGGGTAACATTAAAATGGTCCTGGATGGAGACGCAGGAAAAGTTGACGATATGATGAGGGAGTATCTAAACGATGCCTATATCGGAAGCCAGCGCCTCTTGGCTTTGGTGGAAGACATGTTGAATGTCTCTAGAATCGAGCAGGGACGAATGCAATATAATATTAGTCCATTTGACATCGACACGGCCATCAAATACGTTTTTAATACCCTTAAAGGAATTGCTTCACAAAAGAACCTGTATCTTAAACCGTTAAACCACGACTGCGTCAAAGTAGTGGGGGATGAGAACAAAATTATTGAGGTCATTACCAATCTCGTTGGAAATGCTCTCAAGTTTACAGAGGGAGGCGGCATATCAATTGGTTATGCGATAGTTGGTAATAAACTCCAAGTCAGCATTGCAGACACCGGAATTGGCATTTCAAAAGAAGATGAGACGAAGCTTTTTCAGAAGTTTTCCCAAGTTAATCTCACTCTTACGAATCAAAAGGGCGGCACCGGCCTCGGTTTGTATATCTGCCGTCAATATGTGGAAGCAATGGGCGGAAAAATCTGGATCGATAAATCTGAGCCGGGCCGGGGAACAATTTTTGCATTTACCTTGCCATTAGCGTAAATTTTGTTAAAATAGTTACAGATAATCAAAGGATAACACAACAATCATGAGAGTATTATTAGTTGACGACGATCAGTTAATGACGCGAATGTATGAGAGAAAATTTCAATTTGAAGGCCACGATATTGTCGTTGTTGATAATGGGAGAAGCGGTCTGGAATTGCTGGAAGATGATAAAAGCTTTGATGTTATTTTATTAGACGTTATGATGCCGGAAATGAACGGCTTCGAGTTTTTGGAAGCAAAGCAAAAGATGGAAAACGCAAAGGATATTCCGGTCATAATGCTTACAAATCTTGTCGGCAGCGAAGATGATGAGAAAAAAGGCATTAACCTCGGAGCTAAAGAATATCTGGTAAAATCTAGGCTTCAACCCAACGATATCGTCGAAGCCGCTAAGAAATATGTCTAAAACATATTGACAACTAAGCGGTTGTTTTGAGATTATTAATTATATTAAAAAAAATTAATGAAGTAACCTTTTACAAGTTACAAGGAGGGTAAATGAAACGAAATAATACTAAAGGTTTTACGCTGATCGAGCTTTTGATCGTTATCGGTATTCTCGGAATCTTGGCGGCAGTAGTAGCACTTGCCATCAATCCGGCAGAAATGTTAAGAAGAAGCCGAGACTCACAGAGAATTTCCGATCTTGGCACTATGCAAACTGCTATTAACTTGGCTTTGGCCGATACCAGTATTTCTCTTGGTGGCACACCGAATACAACTTATGCTTCCATCGCAACCGCAAGCGGTGTCGCCGATCTAACGCCTTTTACTATTGCAGGACTTCCGGATCCTGATATATTCACCGATATTGCTGCAGCCAACTTACAACTTAACAATGGCAATGGTTGGATTCCGGTGAATTTTGGTGCCGTTTCTTCCGGCGCTCCGATTTCTGCCCTCCCTGTTGATCCTCGAAATGAAGTTGATCCTGCAAACCCAGCCAATGACTATGTTTACCGGTTTGCCCACAATGGTACATCTTACAAATTAGACTGTATGCTTGAGTCTAGCCAGAATGACGATCGAGAAGACAACGATGGCGGCAACAATGGAGATAGATACGAGATCGGCACAAACATAACCTTTGCAAGTAATTAGACTTAATAAAGATGTAAAAAGGCCTCCTTTACAAAAGGAGGCCTTTTTACATAAGGCGTTTGATATTGTTTAACATTTGTTTTAAAATTGATTTATGCAAGTAGAGAATATTGTTAATTATCTTAAATTAGCGGCACCTTTTTTTATTTGGTGGGAACATATTGTGGTAGTTATTCTTGCTCTACTCCTAGCCTACTTATTTTTATTAAAAAGGCGGCAGTTCACCTTTAGGCAACTAAAATTATTAACGGCAGCCGTCTTATGCGTATCTATCATTGAAATTGCATATTGGTACTCTTTTCAGATCTATCTTTATAAGCTGCCTAATAATTTTTTTGGAGCATCAGCACTAAAAAACCCATCTTATCTTAAATTAGTTCTTTATAATCTCATCCTCAACAATTTTCTCCTTTCTTTATTAATGGCAGCAATATTGTCTTTTGTCCTAATTGTGGTTTTAAAATTCCGCCCCAAGGCAGTAAAAAAAGAGGAAATAGCACTTTTTTTCGTTTTAGCCTTTCTTGTAGGCTGGGAGCGGTCCGGAATCCTTCTTGCCTCTGCCTTTATAATAATGATTTTAGTTCACATATCAATTCATCTTAAAAGGGCCTGCATCGAGAGACTATCCATTTATCCGTATCTTCTTTTATCAGGATTTGTTTTAAGTCTTCTAAATATAATTCAGACGGCGATAAAGATATGAATAACTCGGAGGGCAAGTGATTCATATAACGGAATCAGAACTTAAAAGATCGCTAATTGAATCGGGCTTTATTTCCGAAGAAGATTTTACTTCTGCCGCCAAGGAATCCAGTCATTTCGGACGAGACATCAAAGAAGTATTAATTGAAAAAGGTATGATCTCGGAAGAATATCTCATTAAGATTCTATGCGATTATTTTAAAGTACCTTTTTTTGATATTTCCAGCGAAAAAGTTCCTAAAGAGCTTTTAGAATTAATTCCGGAAAGCCTCGCCAAAACAAGTCGGGTTATTCCCGTTAAGGTTGATGACCATAGTGTTACTCTAGCGATGGAAGATCCCGGAGATTTAAAAATAATCCAACTTTTAGAGCATAAACTACAAAAGAAGATTCAACCTGTTTTTGTCACCAAAAAAGGATTGAAAGAAGCCTTATCGGCATACAAAGTGGATGTTTCCAAAGAATTTGACAAGGTAATAAATGAGAATATCGAAAAAGCCATTGGGGAAGGAGCTAAGGATGCCGAAAAAATGGCAGAAGATATTCCAATAATAGAAATTTTAGACAACATTATTGAGTATGCAGTCTCCAAAAGCGCTTCGGATATCCATATCGAACCCTTAGAAAAAGAGGTTTTAGTTAGATTTAGAGTAGATGGAATCTTGGAAGACCTTCTTACTGCTCCGGACCTTGTAATGCCAGCAATCCTAGCTCGCGTTAAACTTATTTCCGACTTAAGAATTGACGAGCATAGATTACCTCAGGATGGCAGATTTAAATTTAAAAACGATGACCTGGCAGTCGCCATAAGAGTTTCTATTGTGCCCACGATTTATGGTGAAAAAATTGTCATGAGATTGCTTTCTGAGTCATCAAGACCTAAAAATTTTGAAAGTCTCGGTTTCGAATCAGATCAGTTAAAAACGTTAGAAGAAGAAATCAAAAAATCTCATGGTATGATTTTATCCACCGGTCCTACCGGCTCCGGAAAAACAACCACTCTTTATACCGTCATGCATCTTTTAAACCGGCCCGAAGTAAATATTTCAACCATCGAAGATCCGGTTGAGTATGATGTCGGGAGAATCAATCAAATTCAAGTAAACACCAAAACGGGTCTTACTTTTGCGGATGGTTTAAGAAGTTTACTTAGGCAAGACCCAGATATCATTATGGTCGGAGAAATAAGAGATAAAGAAACGGCTGAACTTGCCGTTCACGCAGCGTTAACCGGCCACCTAGTACTTTCCACCCTGCACACCAACAATGCGGCAGGCACAATCGCCCGAATTACGGACATTGGAATTCAACCTTTTTTGCTATCATCAACCATAAATCTTATTATTGCCCAGAGGCTTGTCCGCAGAGTTTGTCCTCATTGTGTCGCTTCCAATCCTATTTCTAAGGAAGATGCCAAAGATATATTCTTGCATTTGGGGATAACTTACGAAGAAATCGAAAAACTTAAGCTACCGAATATGGTCTATAAAGGAAAGGGCTGCAAAGAGTGCCATGATTCAGGATATAAAGGCCAAGTCGGCTTATTCGAGATGCTAAAGGTTGATGAAAAAATAAGAAAGCTCATCGTTAACGGCGTATCGGAAGCAGAAATCGAGATCGCAGCCAAAAAAAATGGAATGAAGACTATGCTAGAAGATGGTCTTAAAAAAGCTGCTGCCGGCATCACAACTTACGAAGAAATAATGAGAGTGACTAGGGAGTAAATATGCTATACAAGTGGAAAGCAGTCGACAAAGAGGGAAAACCCGCAGAGGGAAGAATTGAAGCCAAATCTCAAAATGAGGTCTTAGCTTTTCTTAAGAAACAAGGTTTATTTGTGATTGCCGTAAGAGAAGACAAACATCCCTCAAAAATATATAGCAAGGCAAGCGGGGCAATTGGCAGAGTTTCCGACGTTGACAGAATAATATTTACAGAGCATCTAGCTACCATGGTAAGATCCGGGGTCCCACTAGTAGATGCCTTCGAAATCATCAGTAACGATTTTAATAACCCAACTTTAAAGAAATTAGCAAATGATATAAAAACTAATCTTGAGAGCGGAAAGAGTATCTCCTCATCTCTTACGGATTATAAAAAGATATTTTCGTCTTTTTATATTAATATCGTAAGAGCAGGAGAAGAAAGTGGAAAACTCGATGATTCCTTAAGAAAACTTGGAATCCAATTAAGAAAGGATCATGCTCTAAAAAGCAAAGTACATAATGCCCTTATATATCCGGCCGTGTTAATCGGCGCTACTTTATCCGTTATGTCCCTTCTTGTTATCTTTGTTCTGCCCAGGCTGGCCGGTCTTTTTGCTCAATCTGGAGTTAAGCTGCCAATATTTACCAGAATAGTTCTAGCCGTCGGTATGTTTATCAGCGAGAGGTTAATCTTAATATCAATTCTTGTTGTCTTAATGATGGTATCATTTATTTTTATCACTAAGACCAGGCGCTTTAAAGCAATAATTTCCAAACTAAGCTTGAAACTCCCCAAAATAGGAAGTCTAGCAAAAAACGTCCAGCTTGCCAGATTTGCCCGTACTTTTTCGAGCACACTTTCAGCAGGGATACCCATCGTTCATTCGTTATCTCTTACTGCCGAGACCTTAAATGATACTTACCGAAAAATCATCGATGGTTCATCTCACGAAATAGAAAAGGGGGTATCGCTTGCCAAAATCCTAAAAAGACATTCCGAATTTTTTCCAAACATCATCACCGGAATCATTGATGTCGGCGAAAAAACAGGTACTTTAGATGAATTACTTCTTGATATTGCTAACTTTTATGACGAGGAAGTCGACAATGTTCTAAAAAATCTGACGGCCATTATAGAGCCGGTCATGCTTATAATTATTGGATTCGGCATCGGCGGATTGGCAATCTCCATTATTACCCCAATATATCAATTTATCCAACAAGCAACCATATAAAATCCATATGAAAAAAAATGCACCACTAAAAAGAGGCTTTACTTTAATAGAAGTTATTATTGTTGTTTCAGTTATAGGACTATTATCAATTTCGGCCGCGAGCGGTTATCTAAATTATCAAAAAAGCACGGAAATTAAAGAGAATTCAGGACAAGTTGCCGCTTTTATGAGAGAAGCTCAATCTAACGCCACGAGCCAAAAACTAAACAAAAAATGGGGCGTAAATTTAAACAATGACGGCCTCCAGATGACTTTATTTGACGATTCCATGGCAGGCGAGAACAAAAGATATTACAACTTACCCAAACAATTAAAATTCGACTCGGTCTCAATAAATGGTGGCGGCAATGATATTATTTTTGATAAAATGACTGGCGAAACAAGTAATTACGGTACTGCCGCAAACAATATTGCCTTTAAAATTATAAACATCTTAAGTAATGAGAGCGTAAGCATTTCCATTGCGGGTAGTGGAAAAATTGAGGTTCTGGAATGAGTAAATTAGATAATAATGGCTCGTTATTAATAGAGGTCTTAATTGCGATCTCGATTTTCTCGATTATGGCGATTACTTTATCCTCAGCCGTTTTAGCGTCAATTCATTCTGTTAAATTCGGCGGCCGACAGACCCAAGCTGCGGCCTTGGCCACTGAAGGCATCGAAGCCGTAAAGGCTATTGTCGCAGTTAACTGGAATGATATATATAACAAATCTAAAGGCGTTTCTTATAAAGCTGAGGTCGTTTCAGGCTCCTGGACCCTTTCAAATACGCCGCAAACGGAATCAATTACTCTTAATAGTTCCATGGTTTGCAACAGAGAAATCTTTATCAATGATATCGAGCGTGAAGGAGAACGTGGGACAGGTATCATAAAAACCACAGGAACCAGGTACGACGATCCCTCAACTCAAAAAATTACAGTTAGAGTAAGCTGTACCGGCCTAAATCCCATTTCTAAAAGCGAGTATTTTAGCCGCTACAAAAACGAAGTTACAAATCAGTCCAACTGGAGCTCCCCACCGAGCCCAACTACCTGGCTTGCCAATACGACAAATAACACCAAATACGATAGCGCAGCGAATATCAATGCCGGAGCCGCAGAGATAAAACTTCAAAGTTTTTGAATTTTCGTGCAATATGCCAGAATCTAAACATTTATCTTGTCTTATATTGTAATTTTGTTATAATACACTCCGCAAAGGAGGGTATATCTAAATGCAAATTAGTTGAATCAAATTCACGCCGGGAGAGGCGCTAATCCAGGTAAATACTTCGAATGAAAGAAGATTTACCTACCAGGTCCCGGATTTTGGGATTAAACTTCTTAAAATTCTACCGGATATTAAGCATCACAAGTGTGATAATCCCAAAAATTTAACGTTCGTTGAGGAACTAGAAGACACATCAATTGCCCATGTTTTTGAGCATATTGTACTGGAAATAATCAGTCAAAAATCAAAAACAGAAAAGAAACTAAAGGGTCTTACAAGCTGGAACTGGCACAAGGAACCGCGCGGAATCTACAATATCGAGATCAATGTAAGCCAAAAGGAATTAGTTCTAGGCAGCATTGACGAAGCGTTACAAATCTTAGACTTTTGCTTAAATCCTTCTCCAGTAAATTAAATTCATTTAAGGCCACTAAAGCAAACAACCTTTCTTAAATACAAAGGTTGTTTGTATTTTTTACTGATTACAATTAGATTATTTTTAGTTATTCTAAAGCTGTATTAAATAGGTGGGTAAATTAGAAATCTTTAACAATATTTATAGTGATCGGATTGGTCTTCTCCTTAACACGTCCTATGGAATTTTTTTAGTAACATCCGAAATTTGTCTAATAATGGCTTGGATATGCAAAATAAACCTTGTAGAATAGTCCTAAATCTGATAGTCTTAAGTATATTTAGCGATTAACTAAATAACTATTGACATTTTTTTAAGTTAATGCTATAGTTATTAGTCAATTTAATATCGGAGGGACCCAAAAGGGCCCTTTTTATTTGTTAAACGAGGTAAAAAAATTATGCAAAGAAGAAAAAAAACATTAATCGACAAACTATTTTATAGCTTTGTCGCCCTAACATTGCTTTCTGTTTCCATGCTGCCAACTTTCGCAGTAGAAAAAGCTGACTGCGACAACAACGCCGTTATGTATTGCGGAGCCATGAAGGATGGACGGTATTCTATAGAATACTTTAAGGAAAGAATCGCTAATGGTGATGGCAAGCACTCTGCCGCCCAGCTTCAGCAGATTTACTATAAAGAATGGGGATTGGATCCAGCTCAAATTCCTAGTTGGACAAATGGTGAAGTAACCAGAGCCGGTGAAATTAAGGTTAACGGTAAAGTTGTCGGCATGGATGCTTTATCTGCCGGCAGACTAGATTTGGGAAATACCGTAAGAGATACCGGATATCTGCTTTGGAGAAAGCCCGCAGATTCATTTGCATCCGGCGTTACAAGCTTACAAGCATATGTAAGACTTGATAAAAACGGCAATGCTTCTTACGCCGTAATTAAATCTTGCGGCAATCCGGTTAATGTTTATAGATGGCCAGCAGTTACTCCAGCACCAGCTCCTCAACCAGCACCAGCTCCTCAACCGGCACCAGTTCCTCAAAAGGGTTCTATCGAAGTAATTAAGTTCGAGGATACAAATCAAAACGCAAAATTTGACAAGACTGGCACGGACGCAGAACATACCCTGCCCAATCCATTCAAATTTATTGTAAAAGGTAATGGCGTATCACAAACCGTCTATAATGCAACAGGAACTATGCTTTTTAGCAATCTTCCTGCCGGGACTTATACCCTAGAAGAAGGCCTTGAAGCCAATTGGTATGCTACTTCTCAAAACTATCAACAAGTAATTGTAAAATGCGGCGAAACTACTAAAATCGAATTCGGTAATCATAAGAAAACTCAGCCAGTACCGCCTGCACCACAACCTCAACCACAACCTGTTCCATGTTGCGAGAAAGAGGATATAGTGATTAACAATAATGTGACTAATACAAACACAAATAATGTACAACAGCAGCAGCAAACTGGCGGCGGTGAGCAAAAACAACAGCAAGCCCAAGCTCAGCAACAGCAGACTCAGGCGGCAACAACCCAAACTACTGACCTGCCACATGCCGGCGCTGAATCAACTGTACTCTTTAGCTTATCAGGACTTGGTCTAACAGGTTATCTAAGAAGAAAGAGTAAATTATCCCTTCTTGACACCCTAAAACAGTTCTAACAAGATAAAATCAAATAAATATTGAAAAAAAGAGTCCTTTTTAAAGGGCTCTTTTTTTGTTATACTATACGTGATGGAAGAAAGTATTGAGATTTTAAAAAGCCTTAGAAAAAGAATTGATGAAGCCTTTAGGGTTCTTAAAATTTATAAAAAAGAGGAGGAACTCAAAAGACTAGAGCACGAAACCTTAAGTCCGGGTTTTTGGGAAAAAGACGACGCCTCCCAAATTATGAAGAAGATTGGCTCACTAAAGAACTTTATACAGAACTGGAAACAAATAAGAATTGATGTCGATGAATACTTGGGCCTTTCCGAGATGGTTAAAGTCTCAGACCGGGAACTTGTTGCTGACATTCACGATAATACTCTTAAACTTCAGAGCGAATTTGACAAAATGGAGTTTCAGATGCTTTTATCGGACGAATATGACGAGAACGACGCTATTCTCTCCATCTTTGCCGGCGCTGGTGGCACCGAAGCTCAGGACTGGGCCGAGATGCTCCTTAGAATGTATAAAAGGTTTGCTGACTCTCACGAATTTGCAACTAAAATTACCTCTATTTCTTCGGGAGAAGAGGCCGGAATTAAAAGCGTAACCTTAGAAGTTAGCGGCCCGTTTGCTTATGGATACCTAAAAGGAGAAGCAGGGGTGCACAGATTGGTCAGAATTTCGCCTTTCGATGCTGATAAGGCTCGCCACACTTCTTTTGCGCTTGTAGATGTACTGCCGGAATTTGTGGAACCGGAATTTAAGATTAATGAAACCGATTTACGAATCGATACGTTTAGAGCAGGCGGACATGGCGGCCAAGGCGTTAATACTACTGATTCTGCGGTAAGGATAACTCATTTGCCAACCGGCCTGTCGGTTTCTGTCCAAAATGAGAGATCCCAGCTTCAAAACAAACAGACTGCCTTAAAGATTCTGCAGTCAAAACTAGCAATTTTAGAAAAAAAGAAGCATAAGGAAAAAATGACCGAAATAAGAGGCGAGGCGATTTCAGCCGAATGGGGAAATCAGATTAGGTCTTACGTGATGCAACCGTACACCAAAGTCAAAGATCATCGTACCGAATACGAAACATCAAACGTAAACTTAGTCTTAGATGGAGGGATAGATGAGTTTATAGAGGCTTATCTAAAAAAAGAAACACTAAAGAAACATTAGTAATATTATTTCGGATTTAGGATTTCATCCACTGGAAATTATTTTAAAAAGCGTAAGGAAAAAAATAAAATACTTGCTATATGCAAAATTAACTATTATAATGGCGAGCGTTACAAAATTTGGAGGGATCGCAAATGATATATTTTGAAAAAGTTACAAAAGAATATCCCAATGGCACAACAGCTCTAAAGGATATTAATCTTCATATAAAACCCAAAGAGTTTGTAACGGTTGTCGGCACTTCCGGCGCCGGAAAATCAACTCTTATTAGATGCATTTTTATGGAAGATAGGCCAACTTACGGAAAAATCTTTGTTGGCGGCGTGGACCTGACATCGATTCGAAAATCTGACATCCCATACCTCAGACGTAAAATAGGCGTTGTTTTTCAGGATTATAAGCTTTTGCCTCAAAAAACCGTTTTTGAGAATGTTTCTTTTGCCTTAGAAGCCTCCGGGATGCCGGCTAAAGAAATTAAAAACCGCGTTCCAAAAATCCTGCAGCTCGTTGGTCTTGCCGAAAAACATAATAATTTCCCAAATGAGCTCTCCGGTGGAGAGCAACAGCGTGTGGCAATAGCAAGAGCTGTCGTAAGACAACCAAAGATTCTAATCGCCGATGAGCCGACCGGAAACCTAGACCCTAAAAACGCCTGGGAGATTATTGATCTACTTTTAAAAATTAATCAATACGGCACAACCGTAGTTATGACGACCCACAACAAAGACATCGTTAATGCCATTAAAAAAAGGGTTATCACAATTAATCAGGGTCGGGTTTCAAAAGACCAAGAAGTAGGTCGCTACACAATATAGGAGGAGAAATGGCAGCAGTTAGCTTTATAAGGATAGTTAAATCAGGCTTTACGAGTTTTATCAGAAATGGCTGGCTTACCGTAGCCGCTATCGGCATGATGGTTATTACCTTAATGATAATCTCTTTTTTTGCAATTATTTCCTTGCTCATTTCAGAAGGCTCCGATGTTGTTAAAAATAAGGCCGATATGTCGATTTATTTTAAACCGGGTATCACAACTGAACTTATCACCGAGTTTATAAACGAGCTTAAAGAGGACAATAACGTTACAAAGATTAAGTTCACGTCTTCTGAAGACGCTATAAAAGATTATCGAGAAATGTACAAATATCGGCCGAAGCTTTTGGAAGCTTTAGAAAATTCCGGTGCCAATGCATTGCCATCCAGTATTCAGGTAGACTTTGAGGATCCATCAAAACAAGACCAGATTTCTGGAAAAATCGAAGAATATAAGGTTAAAGGCGTCGTTGATCATCCTTCTTACGAAGGTCAGAAAAAAGTGGTTGTGGATAAAATTGTCAAAATAGCCGTTTTTACCAAAAAAGCTGGTTGGATCCTTGCTACAGTGTTTGCTTTTATCTCGCTTATCATAATCTTTAACACCGTAAGGCTTGCTATATTTGCCAGGAAAGAAGAGATCGAGATCATGCAGTTAGTGGGCGCTGCAAACTGGTACATAAAAGGGCCCTTTGTTTTCGAAGGTGCAATTTATGGCATTATTGGAACAATCGTTTCGATTGCTATTATGTATCCTTTATTTTCGGTATTCGCCCCGTCCTTAAGTCAATTTTTCGGCATTACTAACATCTTTAACTTTTTAAGACTTAATTTGTGGTCGGTAATTCTTGCCGAATTCGCCCTAGGAACCGCTATCGGCGTCTTAAGTTCTCTATTTGCAATAAGAAAACACCTAAAGTTAGGGTAGGCCCAGAAGAGGTCTTGCAATCGTCAAGACTCTTTGTTAAAGTGCTTAAGGTCATAATTTTTATGATAATTTAAAGGGGGACAATGAACGAATTATTTAAAACAGCCAAAAAGGTTGTTTTAGTGATGGTAATGGTGATTATGCCGACAAATGGGGTCTTGGCAGCAACCATCGATGACAAAAAAAATGAGCTAAGCCAGATCGAAACACAAATTAAAGAAATTCAAGGGGGGTTACAAGAAAAACAAAACCAAGTCCGAACTTTAAGCGACCAGCTTGTTTTTATGGACGCACAGATTACAACCGTCCAGGAGCAAATAAACATCCTGGAAGGACAAATCAAAAAGACTAACGAAGAAATTGTCCAAACAAACGCACAAATAGTAGAAGTGCAGCAAAAATTATCAAAGCAGCAAGAATTATTAAAAGAATATATTGTTGAAATATATTCCAGCCGAAATACCTCAACCTTTGAAATGATTGCCAGCTCGAATAATTTTTCCGAGTATATGAACCAAGCTGAGTATGTGGAAAAAATACAGGAAAAGATAAACGAGAATGTAAAGATAGTAAAGGATCTCCAACGCCAGCTCGAAACAAAAAAGAAAGAATTGGACGCGCAAAAATCACAAACCGAAAGTTTACAGAAAGATCAAAATCAGAAGAAACAGGCTTTAGAAGTTCAGAAAGGGGAGAAGCAAAAGATTCTCGACCAGACAAAGGGCGAGGAAGCTAATTACCAAAATATGCTAGCCGATGCCAGAGAGAAAGAAGTCCAGGCCCAGCACGAAATTCAAAAGATGATTCAGGAACTAAACCGAAGTCGGAGACCGGCAGTTTCTACTCAATCTGGCGGATATCAGGCTTCAGGGGCAGTAATTGGAAATGAGGGCAGTACCGGCTACTCTACCGGAAGCCACCTGCACTTTACGGTTTACAGAAACGGGGTAGAAGTAGATCCGCTACCGCTACTTCAGTCGGGAACACTAGCCTGGCCCGAAAATGGAGCAATAATTACGCAGTATTACGGCATACCAAATTGGAATGCTGCTTATTCCTTCCATAACGGAATCGATATGTCCGGCGGTTACGGCAACCCAATCCACATGGCGGCTCCCGGAGTCGTTGTTACCGATGCCTGGATGCCAAATGGCTATGGCCATTATAAAATTGTAGACCACGGCAATGGCCTCATGACATTGTACGGACATATGCAGTAGCCACTAATCAAGACCTTAACTATTTTGCAGACTTGTGCATTACAAGTCTGCTTTAATTTAGTCTCCTGACAAATTCAAAATGCAAAGGTTCAGTTAAAAATTAAGAGGTTAATAAATTCTAAATTTTGTACTGTAATTTTTACTTTTGCATTTTAAACTTTGAATTTTTAGTCATCTATCTATAATAGACCTATACTTTCACTAAGTAATTATTGTAACTTTATCACCTTGACTCTACCCGACCTGTGCTATAATAAGTGCAGGGAGGAAAAATGGTTGGTTTTTGGATAAAAAAGTCCTCATACAGAAAGCAAATTATGAATTTACCTTTAAAGGTAGTTATTTATGCTTTGAGCATATTTGTGTTACTTCCAAATAGTGTTTTGGCTATTTCCTTGGATGAGTCAAAAAACACTTTAAGTCAAGTAGAAGAAGAAGTAAAAAATATTGAAGAAAATTTAAAATCTAAAAGAAACGAAGTAAGCACTCTTCAGGGCCAGCTTTCCTATATGGATGATCAAGTTGCAGCTGTAGAGTATCAAATAAATATCTATGGAAATCAAATTAAATCGACGAATGCAGATATCGAGGCTACTAATAATAAAATTCTAGAAACTCAAAAAACTATAGAGAATCAGCAAGATATTTTACGAGAATACATAATAGAACTCTATACTTATGGTAATACCACAACATTAGAGATGATCGCCGGATCCCAGTCTTTTAGCGAATACCTAAATAAAGCCGAATACGTTGAAACCATTCAGGGAAAAGTTAACGAAAACTTAGAGTCTATCCAAAAACTAAAGAAAGAATTAGAAGAAAAGAAATTAGCGCTGGATCAAAAAAAATTAGGTTTGGCTAAACTTCAAGAAGAACAGCAAATAAAGATTCAGGTTCTGGACTCTCAAAGACAAATTCAAAAGAGCTTAGTTGACAGAACGAAAGGTCAGGAATCGGAATATAAAAAACAGCTTTCCGAAGCTCAAACAAAACAAGCTGAAGCTTTTGCCCAATATCAAGCAGCCGTAAAAGAGAGTATTGCCAACAGCAAGTCGTCTTATAAGGGCGGCAGCGGTAACGGATATTTAGCTATGCCATCTAACGGCGTTATAACTCAAGATTATGGCTGTACTTCCTTTGCCCAATGCGGTAATAGCTCGGGTCCATATGGCGGCAAAATTCATAACGGAATTGATATCGCCTACGGTTATAACGGACCGATATATGCCGCACAAGAGGGTGTGGTCTTAGATAGGGGCAATGAATCAAATTCTTATGGCTGGGGAAATTGGGTTGCCATTGAGCATCCGAATGGTTTAGTCACTCTTTATGGTCATCTAAGCAGTTTTGCGGTCAACAAGGGCAATACCGTTACAAAGGGCCAAATTATCGGTTATGAGGGCTTTACTGGATCCTCCTGGCCAAAGGGACCAGGCGGTTCGCATCTTCACTTTAGCGTATATACTGATTTTGTTCTTTATGATGGCGCATATCACGGCCCTGGATACGAAGGCACGGCTAACCCATACGATTTCTTGTAAAAATGTAGTCGTTTACTTTTAGACCTAAAAACTATATACTTTATTTAAAAGGTAATCTCTTTTATTTATGGATTTATCAAAAAATAAAAAATTTGTTTATGCCCTAAAGAAGCTGACACTTGCGCTTATTATTGTTGCTGCTTACTCTTTTGGTTGGGCTGCCGGCCACGAGAACTTAAAGATTGATCAAGGCTTTGTGCCCAGAATTTTAAATAAAATTGGAAACGAAAGAGACGTCGATTTTAGCACTTTCTGGCAAATCTGGGACGAAGTTGATGAAAAATATGATGGGCAAGTCGACCATAAAAAGATGCTTAACGGCGCTATTTCCGGTATGGTTAGCGCTGTTGGAGATCCCTACACTTATTACATGACACCCGAAGAAGCCAAAGAATTTGAAGATGAATTTTCCGGCAATATTTCCGGTATTGGCGCCGAAGTTGGTATAAAGAAGAATCAGATCACCGTAATTGCTCCTTTACCTGACTCGCCGGCCGAAAAAGCCGGCTTAAAGCCGGGTGACGCCATTATAACGATCGATGATAATACCACAACCAATATGACAATCGACGAGGCAGTATCTAGGATAAGGGGCCAGGAGGGAACAGATGTTAAGCTTGAAATCTTAAGAAATAACGAAAGCTCGGAAGTCACCATAAAAAGACAAACGATAAATGTAAAGAGTGTTTACTCCGAAATAAAAGATAACATCGGTATTCTTCAACTTAGAAGATTTTCTGACGATACCGCAGGACTTACCGATACGGCCTTGGAAGATTTTAAGTCGAAGAATGTAAAAGCGATTGTCCTAGACTTAAGAAATAACCCGGGTGGCTACCTCGAAAGCTCGGTAAAAATAGCAGCGGAGTTTATAAAGAAAGGGGAAGACGTCGTAATCGAAAAACATGGCGATAAAGTTACAGCGACCCATAAAGCCGAGCTAATTGGGACATTTACCGACGCCAAGATCCCTATTGCAGTACTTGTCAATGAAGGATCAGCCTCGGCTTCGGAAATTGTCGCCGGCGCCCTTCAGGATCATGGCCGAGCAATTCTAATTGGAGAACAGACTTTTGGCAAGGGCTCGGTTCAGGAACTTAAAGGCTATCCCGATAATTCAAGCTTAAGAGTAACCATAGCACATTGGTATACGCCAAAAGGCAACTCAATAACGGAGAAAGGGTTAACTCCCGACATAAACGTTGAAACAGACGAAACTCAGCTTCCCGCCGATGAAGATCCGCAGCTTAAAAAAGCTCTTGAGTATTTGAATTCAAAATTGTAGACTATTTAAGAACCTATTTAAAATCTCACCGCAAGAGATAATAAAAGAAAAATATTGCTTGTCGTTTGAAAACTTATAATTTCGGCTGCTAAACGTTCAAAGCACGTCATAATACGTTAAGTATTCTTCCTCGCTGTTCACGCTTTTCGCTCGAAATTATAAGTTTTCAATTCAACATGAGATTTTAAATAGCTTCTAAGATAAAGAGGTGGAAATGAAAAAAGAGACAAAATTTATTTTTGTTACTGGTGGTGTATTGTCCGGACTAGGCAAGGGAATTGCCGCCGCTTCTATTGGGGCGATCCTTAGAGCTAGGGGATTTAAAGTCAATTTACAGAAATTAGATCCATATTTAAATTTTGATGCCGGCACCTTAAACCCCGGGGAACACGGGGAAGTTTTTGTCACCGATGACGGCGCCGAAACAGATTTGGATCTAGGCCACTACGAAAGATTTACTGACACCGCTCTCTCTAGAAAGTCAAGCGTTATGAGCGGCCAGATTTATAATAATGTTCTTAATGCCGAGAGAGAGGGTAAATACCTCGGTAAAACAGTCCAGGTAATTCCTCATGTCATTCAAGAAGCTCAGAGAATGATTTTAGAAGCTTCTGAAGGCTTCGATGTTCAAATATGCGAACTTGGCGGCACCATCGGCGACTATGAAGGCGTCCATTTTATAGAAGCCATTAGACAGCTTAAAAGAATTGTGGGCAAGGAAAATGTTTTTTATGCCCATCTTGTCTACCTGCCTTTTCTTGAAACTTCGGGGGAACTAAAGACTAAGCCCGCTCAAAATAGCGTGAGAGACTTAAAATCTACCGGAATTTCACCCGACATGTTGATGATTAGAGCCGATCATCCGATAGAAAAATCTTTATGCGATAAATTATCCGTCTTTACCGATGTTCCCGTAGAAGCCATTATCCCGATGCCAACCATCGATACAGTTTATCGAATTCCTATTAATATTGAGGAAGCTGGAGTCGGTAGGTATATTTGCAACAAGCTTGGACTTCCTAATAAAAAGGCAAATCTAAAAGATTGGGAAAAACTGGTTGGCGAAATAAACTCGGTAAAAGAAGAAATTACGATTGGCATGGTCGCCAAATATATGGCAAACTGGGATACCTATGCCTCTGTTACTGAATCCATAAAATCCGCTTGCTGGAGAAATGGTTTTAGACCCTATATTAAGTGGATTGATGCCGAGCTTGTCGAAAAGCAAGGCGAATCTTTGCTTAAAGATCTAGATGGAATAGTAATACCTGGTGGTTTCGGCAATAGGGGCACTGAGGGCAAGATTGCTGCCGCTAAATATGCAAGAGAAAATAAAATACCTTATTTGGGGCTTTGTTTGGGAGTTCAGATCATGACTATTGAATTTGCAAGAAATGTACTGGGACTTAAAGGCGCAAATTCGACCGAGTTTGACGAAAATACCCCTGATCCCGTAATTCACATTATGGAAGATCAGAAGTTCATCACCAAAAAAGGCGGAACTATGAGGCTTGGTAGCTGGCCCTGTGTTATAAATAGAAAATCAAAAGCTTTCGGCATGTATGGAAAAGACAAAATCGACGAGAGACACAGGCACAGGTTTGAATTTAATAACGATTATCGGGAGGAACTAGAAAAACATGGCCTCCTAATTGCAGGGACATCACCCGATAAAGAACTAGTGGAGATTGCCGAAGTAGAGGATCATCCTTTTATGGTTGGTGTCCAGTTTCATCCGGAATTTAAATCAAGACCGCTTAGGCCCCATCCATTGTTTGATGGTTATATAAAAAGCATTGCAAAAGTTAAAGCGAGGGTAAAGGAGAAAGTATGAAGGTAATAGTTTTAAAATCAGTTGACAGCTTAAAGCCCGGCGACATTAAAGAAGTGGCCGATGGCTATGCCAGGAATTTTCTTATACAAAAAGGATTTGCCAAAGTAGCAACCGAAGAAAACATAAAAAAGCTTCAGGGCCAAATAGAAGAGGCCAAAAAAGAGGAAGAGAAAAAGGCAGATGCCCTTACAAAAAAAGCCGCTAAGATTAAGGGGATCGAAGTCGAGATACCTGTTAAAGCAGGCGACGAAGATAAAATCTTTGGATCGGTTACCTCTAAGGATATTGCCGAAGCTTTAGCAAAAAAAGATTTTGATGTCGATAAGCACAATATTATTATGGAGCCTATTAAGAAACTTGGCGTCTACGACGTAGAAATTAAGTTTGGAAATGGTGTTACGGCCACCGTAAAAGTTAACGTAACTAAGGAACAATAGGCGTGAATAAAGACATTAGACCTAGTTGGGATAACTTTTTTATGTCCCTTGCTTATCTGGTTTCTGCCAGAAGTTCCTGTCTCGATAGGCAAGTTGGCGCCGCAGTCGTTAAAGACAAACGAATTCTTTCTACAGGTTACAATGGTGCTCCCAGTGGAGTCGAGGAGTGCACCAGAAAGGGTTTTTGTATCAGGGAGCAAATGCGGGAGCAAAGAGATGAAAAAGGAGCAAAAGATTACCGCTATTGCTACACAACCCACGCCGAAGCTAACGCTCTTATAAATGCTGCGTATTCTGGTACTTCTTCCACTAAGGGAGCAACGCTCTATGTTACTCTTTTCCCGTGTTCCGATTGTCTAAAGCTTGTCATAAATGCCGGAATAACCCATATTGTTTACGCCGAAGGCTTTAACGATAGATTTAAGAGTAATAATATCGTCGAACAGATGATTAATGAATCCGGAATCACAAGCGAAAAAATTGATAAAACTGAAGCGAGGAATGTTTTTAAGCTTACCGAAGACATAATGAGCCGTAGAGATATAACAGGCAAAAAACCGCTTAAGGTCGAAACTGTAACAGTTAATATTCCTAAGAATAATTAGAACAAGAAAAGGAGCAATGAATGGTTTTAGGCGTAGATAAACTACTGGAATTAGTAAAGACAAAAAAACTAGTTGAAAATCTTTGCGACAGAGAACTGAATAATCCCGAAGGGACTGGTTTCGATTTGAGAGTCGGCGAGTTTTTTAAGATTTCGGGAGAAGGCTATTTAGGAGAAACGGAAAGAAAAACTTGCGACATCGAAAGCATCGCCAAATTCAAAGAGGGCAAAATCCAATCTGTTACTGTAAATCCTGGAGATTTTTATTTGATTAAAACAATCGAAACCGTAAATATTCCCGAAAATCTTGTAGCTGTCTTTAAGCCTAGAACTACCATGCAAAGAATGGGAATATTTTTTAGATCTTCTCAAGGCGCTCCCGGCTACTCTGGCGAACTGACATTTGCGATCGCCAATGCTGGTCCTTGTAAAGTAAAGATTGAGCTAGGCGCCCGTGTTGCTCACGTAATGTTTCATGAGGTAAATGGAGCTACTAATCTGTACCGCGGTCAATGGCAAGGCGGCCGAGTAACCACCGAAGGAAAGGAGGTTCAAGTATGAAAAAGCATCCGGAATATCAGTATCTAGATCTCCTACAAGATATTTTAGACAATGGCATTCCTCAGGAAGATAAAGGAACCGGAGATATCACTCATAGCGTTTTTGGAAGACAAATTAGATTTGATTTAAGCGAAGGCTTTCCTCTTCTTACAACTAAAAAAGTTTACTTTAAAGGGCTTTTATACGAGCTTTATTGGTTTTTAACTGGACAGTCGAACATAAAATACTTAGTGGATAATAACGTTCATATTTGGGATGATTATCCGTACCGAATTTACCGAGAAATGATGGAAAAAGGGGAAGTTCCGGAACTTACAAAAGAAGAGTTTGTGGATAAAATCGCAACAGACGACAAATTCGCCAAAAAGTACGGGGAGCTAAAAAATATTTATGGCGAAATGTGGCGCAGATGGCCAGCTAAGGACGGAAGAGGAGTAGATCAAGTTCAATGGGTAGTTGATACCTTAAGAAGAGATCCGGATGCTCATAACGCTTTAGTAAACTCCTGGAACCCGGAATATCTGTACGAGATGGCTAAGAAAGAAGAAGCCTGCCGTTTTCCAATTTGCCACAATATGTACCAGTGTAATGTTAAAGATGGTAAATTATCCCTTCAACTTTATCAAAGATCAGCGGATATTTTTCTTGGCGTTCCTTTTAACATCGCTAGTTACGCGCTTCTTGCCCACATATTAGCCAAGGTTACCGGAAACGAGCCAGGCGAGTTTGTTCATACTTTTGGCGACGTTCATGTTTATGACACACACATTGACCAGATAAAAGAACAGTTAACTAGGAAACCGCGACCACTCCCAAAGATATCAATCGCTGATTCTTTTAAGGAAATCGACGAATTCAAGCCTAAATATGTAACTCTGGAAGGCTACGATCCTCATCCGCCAATAAAAGCCGAATTAGCAGTGTGCGGCGGTCTCGTCACTGATTCGTGGAAGAAGTTTGTCCAAAAAGATAAGAAGAGCTAATGAGCAAACCAAGAATTAGTATTATCTGCGCCATTGCCGAAAATAGAGCCATTGGTAAAGACAATAAACTTCTTTGGCATATTCCAAATGACTTAAAAAGGTTTAGAGAGCTGACTTTAGGATGCCCTGTAATAATGGGCAAAAATACGTTCGAGTCAATCGGCAACGCCCTACCGGGAAGATTAAATATAATTCTTACCTCGAACAGGGATAATAAATACGAAGGATGTGTAACCTGCAATACCCTTAAGAAAGCGCTTACAGAGGCAAAGGGATTTAATCGAGAAGAGATTTTTGTAATTGGTGGCGGACAGATTTACGCTCAAACTATCGGGATAGCAGACAGGCTTTATCTAACTATAGTAGAAGGCGAATACGAAGCAGATACTTTCTTCCCGGATTATTCCAAATTTACAAAGAAGGTTTCAGATCAAAAAGAAGAAAATGAGGGTTATAAATATCGGTATTTAACTTTAGAAAGATAGTTATTATTTTAAATAAAAAGGGCTAAGTTATTGTGAATTAAATTTTGTCAAAATAACTTAAAGCCCTAGCGGTTCTTTGATCTGGCGTTACTGCCAGCGAGGTCATCACCGCTCGAAACCCCGTCCTACATAAGTAGGGTAAAAAAATCCCGAAAGCTGCTTACGCGGTTACTTCATCGTGCTCCGTCAGCAGATTATCAAACCAATGCCTCAAAAGCAACGCAGAGTCTTCTTCGCCGTATTTTACGTAAGCGACGCAGTTATCCTTTAGATACTCGATCTCCTCCGCCGTTCCTTTATGATTGTAACAGTGGCAGTTCTTCCAATCAGCTTGCCAATCTTGGCCGTTACATTTAGCCCCACGGGCTTCACCAAAATCGAAGGCTCAGCCATTACTACCCAGATGCGTCATCATATAGACATTAGACTGATCGATGAGCGCAAACCCGTAAAATGGACACTTTAGGTCCTCCATTGCTGGAGGAATACCTAGCTCCCTAGCTATCCTCTTTTCTCTTTCTTTTCTCGCCTCCCTTCTGTTGAAACAATTAGCGAGCTTCCTTACACTTTTCGGAATTCCCATATGCAGACCCCTTTCAAAAGTAGAAGATTAAAGCCTTGAACTATTAAATCGTGCGATCCATTTTTGCAAGAAATGTAATTATACCAAAAATACCCAAAAAATCAATGCAAGGCACAAGCGTAATCGACAGATAACACAAAAAACCCCGTAGTAAGGGGCTTTTATAATGCAGAATGGTGGTTTTACTTTACTGGATTTATGTTTACAAAAGTGGTTTTGTCGGATTTTCCGGTAAATTTCCTTACATTCTTTTGCTCAAAATACACATTTCCATCAATAGTAGCAAACAGGGTATTGTCAACACCCGCACCAACGCCGCTACCCGGCCTATATTTGGTGCCTCTTTGTCTAATTAAAATGTTGCCGGCTTTGGCAAATTGTCCGCCGAATAATTTTACACCCAATCTTTTTGATTGCGAATCCCTACCTAACTTAGTAGAGCCGCCCGCTTTTGTGTGTGCCATGAATAAACTCCTTAAAAATGAAAATTTGACTTTATGATATTACATCAAAAGTTGTTTCTTGTCAATAAAATGCTAATCTTTCCTTCCTAATCTGCTTGCAAAACCTTGCTGTCTATTAGGTCGATTCGGAAATTTTTACCATGATCTTTAAAACCGTATCTTTCGTACATGGCATGAACGTCCGGCTTAGAATATCTGCTGGTTGCGACAATTTTATAACACCCATGCTTTTTAGCCTCATCAAAAATGCCATAAACTAGTTTCTTGCCCAATCCCTGGCTTCGGTATTCCGGGTGAACGTAAACATTCTCTAGATATCCATAAGACTCTTTATGACGATCGTTAGCTATAAGAAACAAATATGCCCAACCAGCTTCTTTCTCGCCATCCATCACAGACAGTTTAACCGCCTTACTTTCAACTACATTGCTCTTTATCTCCATTCTTGCTCCTTTTGTAAATTAATTCATGATGCGACTATTATATCAGTTCCTTAAAGACAAAATAATAGCTTTGTTTCATAAACAAATTGTTTATTTTTACATAACCCTTACCTCGAATATTCGAATAAATAAATAATATTCTCTTCAATTTGCCATTTTTTTGGTCATTTTTCCAAATTAAAACGTCTATGCTTGACAGAAATTTGTGAAACTTGTACGGTTATTGAAACCGTCATTACACGCAACTTGAACAATATATACCGCCCAAATGAAAGAAGGGATCACAAATGAAACAGTATATAGACATGCTGAATTCAGTATTATTGGACGATGAGGAAGTGAGGGAAAAGGTTAGCCATATAGCGCGAACGAGAGAAGGGGTGCACCTGATAGAACACCGTGATTCGAAAATTGCCTCAACTGTAGGATTTTTTGGTCAATTCTTATTCAAAGTCAACTGGGGATATGTAAATCGCAGCCAAAGTGTCGAATTAATAATACCCGAGATAAGGTTGCATCGATACGAAAGCACGTGGTATAAGATCCAGCACTATATTGAACCGGATATAAAACGATTTGTCCTCGGGGACCACTTGCTAGGTGTTCTTGCAATAATGAATCGCCTCATCGAACCTGCAAGTATCGTTATAAACTGCGAGGATGCAAAGGAAAAGGTTATAATGGCGATTTATTCTAATGCGATCGATACAGAACCATCCAACATATCATTTGACAAATCAGCCCCGGCCGTTTCAAAATCATCAACCAATCTGCTATCTTCTTCTAAAGCAGCGTAATCATTGGGCTGACAGGCAAAACATACGGGCGAGCGCCGAATCATAAGATTCTGGCGCTCGATCTTTTTTTATACTTTATGATTATCACTCAACCACTATGGCGGTACCCGAAGCACTTACCATCAGCATACTCTGGCCGATTGTTTCGTAGTCTAAATCGATTCCCACAATAGCGTTAGCACCCAAGCCTTCTGCCTCTGCCGCCATCTCACTCAAGGCAATTTCTTTAGCTTTTTTTAGCTCATTTTCGTAAGCAGCAGACCGACCGCCAACGACGTCTCGGATTGAGGCAAACATATCTCTAAAGATATTGGCGCCTAGAATCGCCTCACCACTTACAATCCCTAAGTGTTTTGTAATCTTTTTCCCTTCGATTGACGGGGTAGTTGATGTTATCATTTTTATCTCCTTTTTTAAACGATTTGCTCTTATATTTTTCCATTTTTTGCCTTTACCTTTTACATAATCTAGCAAAAAATAGCTTATTTTACTATCGATTTTATTAGATCTCGTTTATTTCGCGATCGCGCGAAAAAAGGGAGATAATTTCCTCTTTCTTTTACAATCTCTTTTTAATTAAACTGAGAGGTATTCTTTAAGTTTATTTAGCGCTATGCGGCGCATGCTAATAGAGTTTTTTTCTTCTTCACTCATTTCGGAAAAGGTTTTGTTATAACCATCCGGTATAAAAATCGGGTCCCAGCCAAAGCTGCTATCTCCCCGAGGTTCTACAATTCTTCCCTTAACGGCTCCTTCAAAGAAGCTTACCGCACCGCTTTTTTCCACATAACCAATAATCGTCTTGGCTTCAGCGTTGTTGTTTCCTAGACTCAAAGCAATCTTTGCCAGACCATCATTCCCCGTAGTCTTTAAAAACCACTTAATTAAAGGCCCCGGAAGGCCATTTAGGGCATCTAAGTACAAAGAGGTATCTTCTACAATAAAATCGCCCTCACGATGCTTTAAAGCCTCTTTTAGCTTACTATTAATTATAACTTTAGCATCAATTTCCTGAATCTCGGATAAATCGACATCTAATTGCTCTACGCCGCCCAGGATAGATTTTACTTCTCTAAATTTGTTTTCATTTCCGGTTATAAAATAAAGCATTTACCCCCCAGGCTTAGTTTTCTTAACTCTTTTTAAGTATTCCTCGCGGCCCATTATTTGCTTGGTATCAGCGATTTTATCCACAAATAAAATTCCGTCTAAATGATCAATTTCATGCTGGATTACTTTAGAGAGCAAACCCTCGGCCTTAAGCTCAAACGGTTTACCATTTTTGTCCAAAGCTTTGACTTTAATTTTCTCGGGTCTTTTTACGGGAGCAAATAGATTAGCCTCCGCCACGCTACCGCAACCTTCGTAATCAACTATCTCCTTCTTAGAACTCCAAATTATCTTAGGATTTATAAAGATTCTCAACTCATCTGTTTCCTCAACCTCTCTTATTTCAGTTTTTCTAATTTCCGTTACAATAATCCTTAAACTGAAACCAATTTGGGGTGCAGCAAGCCCAACCAGATTTTGGGCTTTCAGAGTATTAACCATATTATCCACAAGTTTTGTCATTTTGACATCTATTTTGGAAGCTTCTTTAGATTTAATGCGAAGTAAAGGGTGGCCGGCTTGAAGGATGTTTTTCACAATCATGGCTATAATTTTAGCCTCAAAAGAACAATTTAGCAAGAATTAATGCTGCTACCTAATAACATCCGGTATCTCTTTTAACCCCTGCCACCAGTCATTAGAATTAGCATTTGCGAGGTCATCGACTAACTTTAAAGCTGACTCGGTTATAAGCCTTTTTCTCACGTTTTTGATCCAATCCTCAGCATTTTTATAGCCTTTTTCCATATATTCTTTAGCTGCAAAAGCGGTTTCTAAGAGATCTGCGTCTTTAGCAATCTTTCCAGCTGCGGTGTCTTTATTTTCTACGTGTTCCCACATTTCCCTTATCTCTTTGCCAATTTCCCCAAGCCCTATGGTTTGTTCTTTTACGACTTCTAGTTTATTGACACGAATGTAGCGATTTGCTACTTTGTGGTAATCGCCAACCCGGCATTCTTCCATATCATGAAAAACCACCATCGTAGAGACCTCATGGGGGTCTTTATAATTTTCCATCTTAGCTAAAATAAAACCAATCTGGGCCGCTCTTGTTGTATGGTCTGCCACGCTGTGAGGATTTTCGTTTCCAATCAGATTCCAGCCCACATGCTTTAACATTCTTAGTTGGCTCATCTCAAATACGAAATTAGAAATGTTTTTATCATTCATGAAATGATTATATCATTCTTTAAGAGACTTGTTGAAAAAAACCAATATTTTTGCTAAAATTATGCTTCATGAATAAATTGCCTTACGAAGAACAAGTAAAAAAGAAGTTGCCGGCTGAGGAATATAAAAAGATCCCCAGAAACCCTTTGTATGTAATTTTAGATAATATAAGAAGCGTTCATAATGTAGGAGCCATGTTCCGAACTTCCGATGCAGTTCTTGTAAAGAAAGTATACTTAACCGGTTTTACAGCTACTCCTCCAAGAGATGATTTGGCAAAAACAGCTCTCGTTACTTTAAATGCCGTTCCCTGGGAATATCATAAGGACCCAATAGAAGTTGTAAAGAAGCTTAAAAAAGAGGGTGTTCAGATCGTTTCCTTAGAAATAACCGACGATAGCATTGACTATGTCGAGGCAGAATATAAATTTCCCCTGTGTCTTATTGTTGGAAATGAACTAACCGGGATAAGAGACGAACTTTTAGAGCTTTCTGATATTGCAGTCGAAATACCAATGTTCGGTAAAGCAAACTCGCTTAATGTTGCTACCTCCTTCGGGATTTCTCTTTATGAAATATTTAATAGCTACCACAAACAAAGCTAATGCTAGAATAATGACCAATAATTAACTGGCCATACCCTAAAATTTCGGTATTTTATTGAAACATGTATTGTAAAATCTCTTAATTAAGATCAAAATGTTTGCTAACATAATTAAGAGTAAATATCATTCAGACCCTATAATTTTTGAAATGAAGATAACAAAGCAAGAAAAATTAATTTTTAAAGAAATATTATGGAACAAGCCGGTTTACTCTTACAAAAAAACAGCCGGAAGTATTTTAGTACTGTCCGGATCAAAAGGAAGAGAAATCGTGCCAATCCAAATAATGGAAACGCTTTTTAGGGTGGGCTTAGGTCTACCAATCTTAGGTTTTCCAGAAGGTCTCTTAAGGACCTATAAAGAAATTCTACCTACCGAAATGTCGCTACCCTTAGAGGAAACTCTATCCGGAAGCATGTCTCTTAAATCTTTATCAACAATTCTAAAGTTTGCCAAGGAGAGCGACCTAACGCTAATCGGACCGGGCATGAGCCAAAACGCCGAAACAGTACAACTAATTTGGGAAGTTATTTTTAAATCATCTAAAAACATCATGATTACTTCAAATGCCATCAACGCCCTACTTGTGGGATTTGAGCTACTTAAAAAGAATGGCTCAAGTCTTACGAAGTTTACGGACCAACGGAATTCTAAAAAGAAAAATACAGTTTTAGTACTTACGCCTCAGGAACTAATAAAAATTTTGAGAGTCCTTGAATACGAGGATATTAATTTAACAATGTTATCAAATAACAAGGCAAAATACTTAAACGAAGTTGCCTTAAAACTTGGATGGCTCATCGTTCTTATAGATAGCGATATCTATGTTGCCAGCAAAGATAAATTAATATTAACGGAAGTACGGAACACTTCCGGTCATCAAAATGTTCTAATTGGCATTGTCAGTGCCTTTTTATCCCAAAACGAAAAAAAGCCGTTAGAAGCTATTACCACTGCAATTTATATTTTTAAAATAAGCATAAACCAAGTAAAAATATCTACAAATCCGCAGCAAATTTCCAACACCGGTATCATAAAGAACATACCCGCCGCCCTAAAAGAAGCAGAAAAAGAGATTTAAAAAGCATATCCAGGCATTTCTTCTACAAATCCTGAACCACCCTCACTTTTTAAAAAACAAGAAAAATAACTCTAGTTGTCATTCCCGAGCAGGCGGGAATCCAGGAAGTTCATTATGTCCCCAAGCCTTCTGGATCCTAAGTTTTCACGGGGATGACAAAAAAGTGGGGGTGGTTCTACAAACCATTGATAATATTTTAAAATGTGTTATAATATTGTTCTGGATCTGTAAATTAAAATATAGCTATTTAATGCCAATTAATTAGACTATTAATATGCCAAAAGACAGACAGCATTTTAACCGGCCGGCCACTTAAAGCTCCAAAGGTGCGAAAAATGGTGCCGGGAGAGGGACTCGAACCCTCATGCCTTTTGGGCACACGATTTTGAGTCGTGCGTGTATACCATTTCACCACCCCGGCTAAATATGTTTAAATTCGATAATTTATTATAATAATTTAAGGCGAAAAAGTCAATGATAAGAAAAAAACCAAGCGAAGACAAAAATGACGACCATATTTCCTTCGACCATTATGTTCCAGAACATATAAAGAAAAAAAAGGACGTTTCTTCTAATAACGAAAAAGAGAGATCCAAGGAGCCCATCAAAGAGAATATTTCCGAAGATGATTTCACTTTAAACCATCAAAGAGAGAAAAAGAAAGCAAATAAATCCCATTTATTGTACGAAAAGTACGCTGATTTATTTAAAGACAGTGCTCTAGGATCTAGGAAAAATAAAGAGTCAGTGAAGGAAAAGTTTACTATTAACTATCATAAGGTAGCAAAACATTTATTGGTTGTTCTCTTGGTATTGCTAGGATTCTATTTTATTCTAAACATGCCGCTATATTATCACCGTTATTCTCAAATGAAGCAACTAACCGAAAACACAAGAAATCAACCGGAAGTCACGCCCATACCGACGCCTGCTCCAATTAAGCAAAAATCTGCTCCAACTGCAGAAAGCCGCCTAATTGTTCCTAAAATCACCGTCGATGTACCGATTGTATTTGTAAGTTCCCGCGCCGAAAAAGATATCCAAGAGGGACTCCGTAGCGGGGTAGTGCATTATGCCGGAACTGCTATGCCGGGGGAAATTGGAAATACCTTTATTACCGGCCATAGCTCTAACTATTGGTGGGAAAAGGGCAGCTATAATTATGTATTCAGTTTGCTAGACAAATTAGCAGTTGGGGACACAGCTACTGTTTATTATAACGGTTTAGTTTATGAGTATATCGTTGGCGACAAGGTCGTGGTAAATCCAACTGATGTTTCTGTTCTCCAGCCAACATCAACTCCAACTTTAAGCCTTATGACATGTACTCCTCCCGGAACAGATTGGCGACGATTAGTTATAAGGCTGAAGCAATCCTATCCGGAACAAGTTATCATTTCTAAGACAACACCGGCACCCAAAAAAGAAGATATTAAAGAAACCGAAGCATTACCTAAAGAACAAGACTCGCTTTTAAACTACGCTCTCGAATCATTAGTTGCTTTGTTTAAATAGTTACTCTGTCGTAATTTTTAAAAGAGTATTCTTGGCGTCTAAGAAATAAAACGTTTTAAAATCGTTTAGAAAATAAAGGGGGGAGTTAGCTTTTTCGGCCAGAACAACCTGATTAGCTCCATCAAACTCTAGAAGAATATCCCTATCATTTTCCTTTACAACTATGTGATTACTGTCAGGGTACCATTTTGCATCTATAATTTTACCGCTGATAAGCGAATATTCTTTTTGTTTATCGACATCGTAAACCCAAACCGTTTTTTCGTTTCCAAAAAGAATTCTCTTACCGTCGCCAGACCACTCGGCAAATGTAGCAGATATTGATAGCTCCTGGGTTATTAATTTGCCATTAATTTCTGAAATTATATTTAAAATCCCGTCCTTTAGAGATAATGATGCAATATGATCATTGGCCGACTGATACTCTATTTTATACTTATCGCTTTGCGGCAAACTGCTTAATATCTTTTCATTATTCTGGCCGCTTGTCTCCATCCGAGAAAGTGTTATATCTTTTGTATCTTTATTTGGCGAGATATATATAATTTTATTTTTATCAGTTACCTCAAAAGAAAGAATATTCTCTGCAAGCACGGCCGATATGCTTTTATCTTGTAAATTTATTCGATGAAGATTGCCGCCCTGGATACAAAAAAGCTCGTTGTCCGAAGTATGATGCCAGCTAACCTCATCAAAATTAAGCTTAAAAATTTCTGTCAAATCTAATTCTTCAGAAAAATCTTTACCAAAAAGAACTACAAATGATTTTTTCTCGACTGCCGCCCCCTCTAAAAGAAGTTTATTATTACCCGAAGACCAAGTAATGTTTGTTATCGCATTTACTACCCCCGGCCTGCTTTTTGGATAAACCTCTACTTGCTTATTTTCCGAAGTTTCATATAGATAATATTTATTCTTTGCACCTTCATTTTCCTCAAGTATCAACTTCCCGAGATCATGGCTCTGAAATATCCTTAAGATTCTTTGATTCGAGGTAATGTTTTCGTATATAGGATGCTCCGAAATAAGCCAGATATAGTTAGCCCAAGTAACTAAACCTCCGTAGACTGTCATAGTCTTATTCCAAGAAAGGTAACCTTTCTTTTCTACTCGGATCCTGTTTTCGCCCGGCTCAAATATATTTAACTTAGTTGGAAACATATTGGAACCAATCTTGTATTTAGAAAGTTTTTCGTTAATATAAAGCTTGGCTCCAGACGGCCTCGATGTAAATATAATCATGCCATTTGGATACCAACTTTTAGTCTTAAAATCAAAATGATTGCCTTTTGCTACATTGGTTAACGCATAAAGAGATATCGCAAAAATGATGCCGACTAGCAGGTAAAAAAAGGCGCTTAAAATTGTGGGTGATCCGGAATGTTTTTTCATAAATACTAAATTTGACTATAATTATACCTTGAGTGCAATAAATAAACAAGTGTACAACCAATCCTTTTTATGTTATAATATAGCCTATGCAAAAATTAATTATAGAAGGACCGAATAAGTTAAAAGGGGAAGTCGAAGTAAGCGGCTCTAAGAACGCTGCCCTAGAGCTTATTCCTGCTTCGCTTTTAGCCAATAGCCCAAGTACTATAAGAAACGTGCCAAATATTTTAGATATCAGAAATCTTCTTGCCATCATCGAAGATCTTGGTGGCAAGGTCTCCTTTAAGGAAAATGTCGTCAACATCGATCCGACTTTAATTAATAGTTATAAACCTTCCAGAAAGCTGATGGGAAGACTTAGGGCTTCAATAATGCTTACTATTCCGCTTCTCATGAAATTTGGAAAAGTGGAAATACCTTTTCCCGGAGGCTGTAATCTTGGTAAGCGTTCTCTGGATGAACATTTTAATGCCTTCAGGTCTCTTGGAATCAAAGTAAAAGAGGTGAACTCCCACTACAAAATTTCGACCGAAGGGATCATGGGAACAACTTTAAACTTAAACTTTAGCGTCACCGGTACGGCAAATGCTTTGATTGCAGCTGTTCTTGCCGAAGGCACAACGATCATTAAATTAGCCTCTGCCGAACCGGAAACTTTAAATCTTATCGAATTTCTAAACAAAATGGGCGCAAAGATCAAATGGCTCGAAGGTCACATCTTAGAAATTAAAGGCGTAAAAAAGCTTCATGGCACCGAAATTAAAACTATTCCCGACCGGATAGAGGCTGGTACTTTTGCTTTAGCAGCAATTGCAACTCACGGCGACGTCATTGTTAAAAACTTTGTCCCTCATCATAACGATGCTTTTTTGTTTAAGCTTAGGGAAATAAATGCCAAGTTTGAGCTGGGTAAAAATTTTATTCACATCAAAAAAGGGACAGCTTTAAAGCCAACCAAGATTCGAACAAACTGTTATCCGGGTTTTCCAACTGATTTACAAGCTCCATTTGCCGTAGTCTTAACTCAGGCCGAAGGGATTAGCGAAATATTCGAAACAATCTACGATGGAAGATTAAATTATCTTTATGAACTTGAAAAAATGGGCGCTAAGATAGCAATCGAAAATTCTAACTTAGCAACTATCTATGGTCCAACACCGCTTTTTGGCACAGATATCGACACCTTAGACTTAAGAGCTGGCGCAACTCTAATCATCGCCTCTATTTTAGGACAAGGGGAATCTCAGATAAATGGCGCCGAGATAATTGACCGAGGTTATGAAAATATAGAAGAAAAATTCCGAAAACTCGGTGCCAGAATAACCAGAGTCGAAAGCGAAGGGGCTAAGAACCTCTTTTAAAAAACTTTTATTCGATCATCAAAAGTGCTAATATTAACACTAGTTTAAACTGGAACTTATTTATGTTAGTAAAAAGAATTGGAATTGACCTCGGGACAGCAAACGTTTTGGTATTTGTTCCCAAAAAAGGCATCATAATAAACGAGCCATCGGTAGTAGCTATTTCTAATGATCAGAAAATCCTAGCTGTTGGCGAAGAGGCAAAACTGATGGTCGGAAAAACACCCCATAGCATTACAGCCTATAGGCCCTTAAGAGACGGTGTCATTGCCGACTATGTTGTAACCGAGGCAATGATCCGCTACTTTATCAATAAAGTTAGCGGGGGAGTAAGACTTTTTCGACCTGAAATTATGGTTTCAGTACCGGCTGGCGTTACGTCAACTGAAAAAAGAGCCGTAATTGATGCTACAAAACAAGCAGGAGCAAAAGAAGCCTATATTATCCCGGAACCGGTAGCAGCAGCCATTGGCGCCGGAATCCCTATCGATTCGCCGGCCGGAAATATGATAATCGATATTGGGGGCGGCACTACTGAGGTTGCAATCATATCCTTGGGTGGCATCGTTGCTTCTAATTCTGTAAGGGTCGGTGGCAATAAAATCGACCAGTCAATTGCCGACTATATTAGAAAAAAATACGGTCTCGCCATCGGCGATAGAACGGCAGAGGAAATCAAAATAGAAATTGGCAGTGCTATTCATGAAAAAAAGAACCAGGAAATGGAAATAAGAGGTCGGGATATGATTGCCGGACTCCCTAAAACGGTTTCCGTAAGTTCCCACGAAATTACCGAAGCTATGAGAGATGAATTAGACAAAATTATCTTGGCTGTAAGAGTTGTCTTGGAGCAAACTCCGCCAGAGCTCGCTTCCGATGTTATTGATAGAGGAATGGTCATGACCGGCGGCGGCTCATTACTTCGAAATATCGGCAAACTTTTAACGCAAGCTACCGGAATTCCATGTATAGTTGCCGACGACGCGAAACTCTGTGTCGCCAAGGGCACCGGCATTGCGTTGGAGCATCTAGAGGATTACAAACGAAGCTTTTTATCAAAATAATAAAACCGGCTTGCCGTATGGCCCAATAGCCGAATAGAAAAAGGGCCATTAAGCCATTCGGCAATCAGACCACTCACATGATTCCAACAAAAAAACAAGCACTAAAGATTTTAGATCAATACGACTTGCCCGAACCCGTCATCAAGCATTCTCTTTTGGTTTGTGAGGTTTCGGATTTTATCGGCCAGAAAATGATAACTAATGGACAAAATGTTGAACTTGAAAAGTTAAAGGCGGCTGCCATTTTGCTCGACCTAGACAAAGCAATAGTTGGTTCAGATTATAAAAAACACGGACATGTTGCCGCTCAAATACTCTCGAAAAAGGGTATGAGCGAGATTGCTCCATTAGTTAAAAAACATTGGGTGGGAAATATAGGAACATCAGACTTAAACCCTCAAACGATCGAAGAAAAGATACTTTTCTATGCTGACAAAATTACCTCAACCAAAATTGTTTCTCTGGAAGAAAGGGGTTTCTCTTGGCTCAAAAAACTCCCTGGTAAAAAGGATAGAATTTTAAGAAACCTAAGCCTTGTCGGAAAACTAGAGGAAGAAATTTTAAGCCTTGCAAAGATCACCTTTAAAGACATTGAGCAGCATTTTAACAGCTGAGTCTACAGCTCCGCATTTCCGATAAGCCAGCCGGAGATAAATATAAATATTACAAAATCCATCACTAAGGCTGGCGGATAAAAAGCAACCAGATCTAAAAGATTAAAAATCCAATACAATAAAACCGCTGATACTAGAAATAAAGCCGCGTTTATTAATACCAATCCGAGAATCCGAACTATCATATTGCTATCTTATTACTATGAGGTTGCCTAAACTACGTTCATTTTGTATACTACTTACATGAACAATAGTTTATTTAAACAGGTCTACGTAAAAGATTTAAAAGAAGGCGATAGGGTGGCTGGACAGCCGTTTGTGATTAAATCCCTTAAGAGAGCTACCTCAAAAAGCAATAAGCAATATATAGATTTAGAGCTTGGCGACAAAACGGGCAGCATAAAGGGTAAGATTTGGTCGGATAACATTCCAAACTGTGCTGAGGCAAAGCTTGGCGATGTTGTTTACGTTTCCGGCAATATAGATAGCTATAGCACCAATCTGCAATTTATTATTACCACCATGCTACCTTGCGATTCTTACGATATAGGTGATTACCTCGAAGTTGCAAAAGAAGATAGGGAAAAAATGTTTAAAGAAATTAAAAGCTTTATTTCCCAAATCACCGATCAAGACTTCTTAGGTCTTTTAGAAAACTTATTCGAAGATAAAGAATTTGTAGAACTCTTTAAGAAAGCTCCGGCAGCCTGGACGATCCATCACTCCTATGTCGGGGGACTACTGGAACACGTCTTGGATTGCCTACAAATTTCCGATTCTCTTTTAAGACGCTACCCTAAAATAAGAAAAGACATACTATTCACCGGTGCAATTCTTCACGACATCGGTAAAGTTTTTGAACTTAATGTCGATACTACAATTACTCATTCAAACAGGGGAAAGCTTCTCGGTCATATTTATATAGGATGCGAATACCTTACTCAAAAAGCACCCCAGGGTTTTCCAAAGGATAAATTAGACGAACTACTACATATGATTCTAAGCCACCATGGTGAAATAGAGTTCGGGTCGCCAATAAGGCCCAAAACCATTGAGGCCGTTGCTTTATGGATGGCTGATTATTCATCTTTTAAGGTAAATATGGCATATAACTTTATATATGATAGTATAGATAATGACGATCAATCGTTTACAGGGTATCACCGCTATCTATCAACAGATATGTTTCTTGAGCCTTACCAGGATGCAAAGAATGAATAAAAATCCAATTAATATCCAAATCCAGCCCGACAAAATTAATGCTGTTTATACAGACGCTTTTAGCATTACCAGGTCTCTTGCAAATTTTACTTTGGATTTAGGACAGCAAGTTCCTCAGTTAAACATGGTAAACATATTTTCGAGGGTCGCGTTTTCTCCACAGCACGCAAAGCAATTGTCCGGCCTTATAAACGATGCTATAAAAGAATACGAAAAAGAATTTGGCGAAATTAAGATAACTCCAGAAATGAGAGAAGACTTCTTAAAACAAGGGATGGGTTTTAAGCCTTAATTTTAGCTTGGAGGGTAGCTTGGAGGGTAAAATTACTTGTGATAATTGCGGTTCAGCATCTTTTATATTAATAAAAGGTGAGAATTATTGTACCGTTTGCGGTAAAAAAATAGAAGAAACGGCTGGAGATAATAAAGATGTCAGCTTTGACTCCCTAAATGCTGCCGAACTAATTAATAAAGAGAAAGAGCAAGGAAACAGCTTTGATTTTGCATCCGATAACAATATTTCTGAAATCCCTCAAACCTTAACCGCCGACGCATCTACGGTTAGCCTTGAATCACTACTTGAAATCATCTCTCCATCTCCCCAAATTAACCAAAGCACAAAGAGCACCGAAGGCCTGGAACAAAAACATGAAGATCGATTAACTCTTCAAGAAATTAAAAAAGAAATAGAAAACATCGAAAACAGAATTGCATCATCAGAGGAACTTTCGAAAGAAATTGACGCAGAGACTAAACCATTCGATGAAATCTCCTTATTTTCCAGAAAAATTTTTAAAGATATTAATCGCGAACTAAAAGATGAAAACAAAAAAGGAAGTCCCAAAAAAGAATTACCGGACAACCTTAAGAAAAACGCTGCAGAGATAATTAATAAACCGGTTCTTTTAAGAGGGGAAAAGGAATTAGAAAATTTGGCTCATAATTTTATAGATAAAAGCGTGGTAAATGACAAGCCAATTCCTATGCCTAGCCCACTTTCTGAGAACGAAAAAGAGATAGGAAGTAAAAATATCGATGGTGACACAGTTAAAAATCAGGACATTAATCATCATCACCATGTTTCCCAGTGGTTTAAGGCCGCTGAAACAAATCTAAGCATAAAGCCCGCTAATAAAATCCCTCAAAAAAGCAAAAAGGAGAAAAAGAAGGGTGTTAGTAGACCCTTCATCATCTCTATTGCGATTATTTTTATTGCTCTTGCTGCCGGAGCAGCCTACTACTATCTACAAAATAAAGCTTCTCAAAATGAGCAAATTAATTACAATTTTACCGAAGATTTAAATAGTAACGCCAAATTTGTTGTCAATATCCCTCAATTTATTCCCGAAGGCTTTAAGCCTAGAAGCAGTAATATTACCGAGGGAAAAGTCGAGCTTCATTATTATTACGTACCAGAATTTAAAAACGAAACATATGATGTGATATATACTCAAGAAGTTGCCTCTTTAACTGCGGAAAAGTTTTCGAGCGAGATCAAAGAAAATGAAGATTGGAAATCCTTAACCGAAAACGATACCGAATACTTTATAATGGGAAATAAGATAAGATGGATGTCTGACAAATTTAAGTACACCATCGATGGTCCAAATCTTTCCGAAGAGATGCTTTTCCAGATAGCTCTTTCGACAGCAGAGAGCGAATCTAAACCAAGCGAGATAACTCCCATCCCGGAAGAAAAATCAGCTCAATAATCATTTACGTACTAAAATTTCCTTTTTTTATGACTTTATGTTATTGTCATAAAAATAAACGAGGTGATTTATGGTAGATGAAAAATGGTTTGATCTTCTAGACCTGATTGATGAAAAATTTGGTATCGACAAAAAAGAAAATGAGAATTTTACTTTTAAAGACGACGTTGGTAACGAGTTTAAGGGCACCATAAACAGAGTTTATTTTGATTCGCCATTTGGAAACATTAAGCTAGAAAGAACCAATAGACCCCTCATCCTTGATAAAAAAATTCATTATAATAGAACGTCCGGCACCGGAGCAAAGGTGGAATATCAGACATCAGAGACCGAAACAACAAACAAGGTAACCGCTTATAAAGAAAATTCTGATACCGGAGAATGGGAAGAAGTAACTTTGCCCGCCGGCAATATTTCTTTTTAAATGAAAATCGTTTATACAATTGTTGCTTTATTTACTGTAATTCTAGTCACTCTAGGAATTTTTGTTTTTTTTAAGGTCTCAAAAAACATTAAAAACGAGGTTTTGATAAACGAACGAAGGGTTAATCTACCATTTGTCACAAAGCCAGGGGCCGATATCAACAAAGATATGGGATTTACGATGACTTTTACGGATGAAGAATTAGAAAAACAAATTGCACAAAATAGCAAAGGCGTTCTTCAAAACCCTAAAGTGTCGATTAGCTCTAGCGATATTACCCTCCGGGCCGAAGGAAAAAAAATAATCCCCTATAGCTTTGAGACCATAATTGTACCGGAAGTAAGGAACGAAAAAATCGATTTAAAGATTTCGGAAATTAAGATTTTCGGCCTCCCCGGAAACGTTATCAAAAAGGAGATAGAAAACATTTTAAATAAAGAAGTCTCCACAAAAATTAATGAGAATGCTAAGATAAAGAATATAGAATTAAAACCTAGTAAGTTACTCGTAAAGGGAGAAATGTTATGAAAAACCCAGCACAGAGAGTCGGAGTATTTATAGATGTCCAAAATCTTTATTATTCTGCAAAAGCGCTTTACGGCGCAAAAGTTAACTTCGGCGAAATTTTAAAAACTGCCGTTGCCGACAGACAACTCGTTAGGGCCATCGCCTATACTATTAAAGCGCAGATGCCGGAAGAGCAAAACTTTTTTGATGCTTTAACCAATATGGGAATCGAAGTTAAATCTAAAGAGCTTCAGGTATTTGTGTCCGGAGTTAAAAAAGGGGATTGGGATGTTGGCATCGCTGTTGATATCCTTAAGATGGCACCAAAGCTAGATGCTATTATCTTATGCTCCGGCGATGGCGATTTCGAAATGCTCTTAGCTCACGCTAAGGCAGAGGGTGTCAGAGCCGAAGTTATTTCTTTTGGGCGCAGCACATCAGGAAGATTATTAGAAGAAGTTGATGATTTTGTCGATCTCGATCAGGACCCGGAAAGATTTTTAATCAAAGGCAGAACCGCACCAAAAACAAGTCAGAAGAAAAAGAGGCTATTTGGATAATGTCTTACTTAAAACCCATTGACGAGGTATTAAAGGAATACAAAACAACCGAAGCCGGGCTCTCTAGCAATGAGGCCAGAAACCGCTTAATTAAATTTGGTCCGAATAAAATCGAAAACAAAAAGAAACATTCAGCACTAAAAAACTTTTTCTTGCAGTTTGTGGATTTCTTGGCCGTCATGCTTCTTATTGCAAGTACTTTGAGCTTTATATTAGGATCCTTAATAGATGGGTTTGTAATTTTGGGTATCGTTATTCTAAACGCCACTATCTCATTTTTCCAAGAGTACAAAGCCGAAAAGGCAATTGAGGCATTGCAGAGGATGGTACCTCAAAAAACCACCATTATTCGAAATAATTCCGAAGATATCATTGATGTTTCAGAGCTTGTTCCCGGAGACATCGTCGTTTTAGAGGAAGGGGGCAAAATTCCGGCCGACATAAGGTTAATTGCCGCCAACAACCTTTACACAAACGATTTTGCCTTGACCGGCGAATCAGAGCCACAGGAAAAATTTGCCGGAGTAGAAAAGAGACCAAATCTCTCGATTACCGATATTAATAATATGGTATTTATGGGGATGAGTGTTTCTACCGGCAATGCTATTGGAGTAGTAGTTGGCGCCGGAATGAATACCGAGTTTGGAAAAATCGCCAGCTTTACCACCGAAACCAAAAAAGAGTTAAGTCCTCTACAGCTAGAAATAATCAATATCGGCAAAATCGTGAGCCGACTTGTCTTTATTTTAGCTGTCGTTTTAGGAATCATTGGATTCTTTCTCGGATACGGACTACTAGAAAACATAAAGTTTACTATCGGGGTCGCAGCAGCCTTAGTTCCGGAAGGCCTACCAGCCACTATTTCCGTCGCCCTCGCCATTGCCGTTCAGAAAATGGCAAAAAGAAAAGCCATTATAAAGAAATTATCCGCGGTCGAAACCATGGGATGCATCAATGTAATTGCCACTGACAAAACTGGCACCTTAACAAAAAATGAGATGACCGTCAAAGATATTTACGCTCTCGGAATGGATATTCACGTAAAGGGCGTAGGCTACCAGACGAACGGCAAATTTTTAGCGGGTGATAAAGAACTATCGGCTAAGGAGTTAGAAAAGTTAGACCTATTTTTTAAAGCTTGCGTTCTTTGCAATAATGCCCACCTAAAACATCACAAAGATAAAAAAGAGATAATTGGGGACCAAACCGAAGGCTCTCTTCTAGTACTTGCCGAGAAGGCCGGCATCAAAAAAGAGCCCTACGCCGTTAAATACAAAGAAATTTCAGAAATTGCCTTTACCTCCGAAAGAAAGAAGATGTCCACCGTCAATCTTATAGATGGTAAAGCTCACGTTTTCTCAAAAGGCGCTCCCATCGAGGTTCTTTCTATTTGTAAGAAGGTTTTAATTGATGGCAAGGAACAAAACTTAACAGAAAACCTAAGAGAAGAAATTATAAACAAAAATAATGAATATGCCTCGAACGCCATGAGGGTCTTGGGCCTTGCCTATAAACCCATAGACATAAAGGATGAATATACCGAAAAAGAAGTGGAAAGCGATTTAATCTTCTTAGGACTTGCTGCCATCATCGATCCTCCGAGGGAAGAGGTAAAATTGGCTATAAATTTAGCTAAATCGGCCGGTATTAAGGTTTTTATGGTAACAGGTGATTATTCCCTTACAGGCCAAGCTATTGCCTTAAGAATCGGCCTTGGTGATAATTTAAAAGTCATAACCGGAACAGAACTTAATCATTTATCTGATAAAGAGCTATCCGAGATCTTAAAAATAAACGAATCGGCCATTTTTTCCCGCGTTGCTCCCGAACATAAAATGCGAATTACCAAAATCTTGCAAAAAAATGGCCAAATTGTGGCTGTTACCGGAGACGGCGTTAATGATGCGCCTGCTCTTAAAAAAGCCAATGTTGGCGTGGCAATGGGAATTACCGGCACAGATGTTTCTAAAGAAGCGGCCGAAGTGATACTAACTGATGATAGCTTTGCTTCTATTATCTCGGCCATAAAAGAGGGCCGCATCATCTACGACAATATGAAAAAATTCATCAGGTACGTCTTCTCCTCGAACTTCGCTGAGTTAATTACCATTATTCTAGGCATCCCACTTGGCATTTCACCTTTATCGGCCATCCAAATTTTTGCAATCGATTTGGGCTCCGATATTGCACCTTCTTTAGCTTTAGCCGTTGACCCGGAAGACCCCGAGATTATGTCTAGACAACCACGCAATCAGAAGCAAAAGATTTTTAACAAAGTAATGATTAGAGATCTAGTAATCGTAGGTTTTTTTGCTGCCTTCTTTGCTGTCCTCTCATTTATCTTTGTTATGGTAAACGGCGGTTGGCAATGGGGCGAAAGAATGACATCCAATGACTTTCTATATCGCCAGGGAAACGCCGCCACCGTCGCTGGCATTGCCTTAAGCCAAATAATCGTAACTTTCTATTGTCGAGCACCACATCTCTCTATAGTCAAAAGCTTTGGCCAGAATAAACGACTTGTGTACGCCAACTTATTTTCCGCTTTTTTACTCTTAAACGTAATTTACAATCCTTTGTTTAACAAAATGTATTCTACGGGACCACTAGAGCTAATTCATTGGCTGGTAATTCTATCTGGCATCTCGATTTTTGCACTCATGCTTGAGGGTTACAAAATCATCACTAGACCCAAAACTCCTACCCCCATAAACGATAAGGAGCCAGAGCTTCAACCAACTGCTAATTGACAAAACCCTTTCATAGAAGTAAAATTAAGCGTGTTTAAGAGGTTTTTATGAATAACATAAGATTAAGATTCCCCCCATCTCCTACGGGAAAGTTCCATATCGGAAGCGCGAGAACCGCCCTTTTTAGTTATTTGTATGCCAGAAAAATGGGCGGCACGTTTGTTTTAAGATTAGAGGACACCGACCAATCAAGGTCCACCAAGGAATTTGAAGAGAACATAATGGAAGGAATGGAGTGGTTGGGACTCAATTGGGACGAAGGGCCAATTCCCGGCACCAATAAGTACAAAGGTGATTTTGCTCCATATAGGCAAATAGAGAGATTTCGAGAAGGATTATACCAGCCTTATATCGATAAGCTATTTAAAGAAGACAGGGCTTATTATTGCTACTGCACCCCGGAAGAGCTGGAAGAAGAAAAGAAAGCTCAAGCCGAGAAAAAAGAAGCCCCTAAATACACCGGAAAATGCCGCGAATGCTCTAAGGAAAAAATCGAACAGTACGAAAAAGAGGGGAGAAGCAAGGTTGTACGGCTTAGATTGAATCCTGAAATTATTAAATACAAAGATATAATAAAAGGAGACATCGAATTTGACATGGCTTTATATGGCGATCCCGTCATCGTAAGGTCCGACGGTATGCCACTCTATAATTTTGTGGTCGTCGTTGACGACCTCACCATGAAAATCACCCATGTTATAAGGGGGGAAGACCACATTTCTAATACGCCGATTCAAATTGCAATTTACAAAGCTTTGGGAGCCGGGGTACCCGAATTTGGTCATTTGCCTCTAACCTTAACACCCGACAAAAAGAAGATGAGTAAGCGTTTTGGTGATATTTCTATCGATAAGTACAAAAAAGAGGGCTACCTAAAAGAAGCCTTAATCAACTTTGCCGCCCTTCTCGGCTGGTCCTCCGGTACTGAACAAGAAATTTATTCAAAAGAAGAACTTGAAAAAGTCTTTAGCCTAGCTAGAGTCCAAAAGTCAAATGCGATATTTGATGTCGAAAGATTAAACTGGCTAAACGGTGTATGGATCAGAAAACTCTCCTTAGACAGAATTACCGCCGAATGCATACCATATCTAAAAGAAGCCAAGCTGATTAATGACGATTTTGATAGAATTTACGTCGAAAAAGTAATCTCTCTAGTTAAAGAACGCTTAAAAATATTATCAGAAGTAATTGATTTAACCGCATACTTTTTTAAAGATTTGGTTTTAAATCCAGAAAAATTAGTTTTTAGAAAGAGTACCATCGAAACCACTAAACAAGGGCTGGAAGATGTCATCATTCTCTTTGAAGATACTCCAATGTCTAAATGGCCGCTAAACGTGGATGAAATGAACAACCTCATGAATGAGGCCAAAAATATGCATAATTTATCAAATGGCGATGTTTTTTGGCCGGTAAGATATGCCTTATCTTTTTCCGAAGCCTCCCCAAGCCCCGCCGAGCTCTTAACGGTCCTGCCAAAAGAAGTGTCCTTAAAAAGACTTAAAGCCGCTTTAAAATCATTAAGTTGATGTAATGCACGAGGGTCATTCCCTTCAGAGGGTGCGACCCTTTCAAGGTTAATTAAAAGATAATCTTCATAACTCTTTTCGTTGCTTTCTTTTCTTGAAAAAATACTAATTTATGCTAAACTAAATTAGTATTTTAAAGTTGTTTACTGTTTCCTGCTACCTGATTATGGGGAGTCGCCAAGCGGTAAGGCACTGGGTTCTGGTCCCAGCATTCGGGGGTTCGAATCCCTCCTCCCCAGCCAAAGGGGACGCACCCCGGCTGAAAGTCGATAATTATGCAATAGAAAGGCGAAATCTCGGAGTTCGAATAACGTTCATCTTGCCATACCAGTCCGGATGGAAATATCGAACTCAAGAGAATTCGTGTTTGATCCAGGTTGGAATTAGCAAAGGTCTGTGACAAGTTTTCGAACTTACTTCTTATAAAGTTAGTTATATCTTCAAGATTATATTTACCAATAAGCTCATCATTTTTAGTTACTTGAATATCTTTTATTTTCTCTTCTAACACCTTATTCTGCTCTTTAAACATCTCGTCGGAATAAACACCCGATAGATTCTTTTGTATAAGCGCTTGGCGTGTCCCATACAGCTTCTTTAACTCAATATCGGCATCCTCTCGTCTCTTTTGCAGCGTTGAGATCCTCTGATAATACGTTTTCTTCAGAAAGGTATTAAATAGCTCTAAAGTCTCAACAGTGGGAGTTATTTGGGCTAAATAATCCATCGTTGCTAGATTTAGTTCGTCTACAGAAAAAGACTTGCTACAGCGATTAGGGCAAAAATAATATGCATAGCGCTTTGTCTTGCCTTGAGTCCAGGCGCCCGTAAGGGGACTATCACAATGCTTGCATCTTACAATGCGTCTAAGAGGGAAGTCTGGATTGTCCTGATTCCTTCTCATAATCGGCGTAGAAATATTAGTATTCCGACCATCCAGGATAGCCTGGACTTTGTAAAATAATTCCTCGGTGATCATGGCCGGATGTTGACCCTCAACTTCTTGGCCGTACTTTTTAGAAATAACTTTACCAGTATAGAACTTGTTATGGAAAAGCCTGTTGATTGTTTGCGGCCTTATGGGTCCGCCTTTTTGTCTCTGAGTAACTCCTTGCTTGGTTAGGATATCCGCTATTTCCCTTAATGTTTTTGTGCCGGTAGCCACTAAATCCCAGGCTTCTTTTATCTTGTCAGAAGTTGCCGGATCTTTTATTGCATAGCCGTTTTGATTAATATACCCAAGCGGTACATATGCTGCGAGTCCGGCCTGAAACCTTGCTCTAAGACCATTCCGGCTTCGTTCACCTCTAACATCATTATCCATTTGAGCAAACCCGGCCAGCATTGTTTCCACAAATTTCTCTGTGGGGCTATTACCTGTTGGTTCAGTTGCTGAAACTAATTTAATATCACATTCAGTCAGTTTTCTTCTTATTACTAAATAATCTGCCGTTTCCCTGGAAATGCGATCAAGACGATACACAATGACGGCTGCAATTTCTCTTTTTTGCTTCCTACAAAACTCTAGCATTTCAATGAGAGTCGGGCGGCCATTGATGGTTTTTGCTGACCGTCCTTCTTCTTTAAAAACCTGCAAAACATCAAAGCCTCTGTTTCTGGCATCTTTCCTGCATATGTCTTCTTGTGTACCTAACGAATAATTCTCAACCTGGTCCTCACTTGATACCCGAACATAAATTACTGCCTTCTCAGGTCTTAATGCGGTTTTTCCAAAGTTTATTTGGCTCATTTAACCCTCCCTTATTAGCTCCTTCAATGTTTTATTATTAAAAACCTGTCTTTCATATTCATTAAGCCAACATTCCAAGAGGTATTGAAATTCAGTAAGAAAGGAATCAAGATCTTCATCTGATAGCATACTAACGGCTTCTCCCATGATTGTCCGAGCCTTTTGAATCCGATTATGGTACAGGGTCTAGACATTTAGGACACTAAAATCTAAGTTTGCTTTCTCATAGCCCTCTAAACTTTTAAGGTATTCAAGTGGTGTTTTGTTAGACAAAGATTCATGGGGTCTGTAAATATTGTACTTAACACAGTTTTCTGTGTTCAACTTCTGTAGCTTCAATATATCACTAAAGCTATCTAGTTTTGAATACACTTCCCTTTGATCGGTTCGGTGGCTTCTCTCAACTCGTCCATTGATGTTGGGACTAGCTGGAGGGATGAGGATGTGATCAATGCCTAGCTTCTGTAATAGCTCATCTAGCGGATGAGTTCTTTTAATCTTTAGGAAGTGATTGTAGGTAAACTCCGTACCATTGTCTGTTTGGATAATCTCTGGTACAAAAGCCGGTAAAAAGAACCGCCTAGCCTTAAGAACAAAATCAACTGTGTTTAAGGGAGTGATATTGTCATAGATATATTTAAATTTAATTCTGGTAGCACAATCGATGATGGAATATTGATAGGCTTCTCTTTTTAGGTGCTTTACATCCAATTGAAGCCTTTCCCCCGGATAGTAGGGATAATCCCAATAATTTCTACTTATGCGTTTCTTCTTGGGTTTTTTCTTAATTAACCCTAGCCTATGTAGGTTGTTGTTAATCCCTCGATCAGAAACCTTGATGCCATAATCTCTCTCCAGCACAAATTGGATCTTGGCTTTGCCCCAGTTATTCTCCTGTCTTAGTTTAATAATTAGTTCAATGATATCCTCATCATAGGACCTCGGGTTTGTTAAGGGTTTTTTGCTTTTGTCGTAGAGGCTCTTTTGACTTTTACCTGATTCAACCCATCTTTTGTGCCAGTAGTAATATGTACTTCTTTCAATACCATAATATTTACAAGCTGCTTTAGCCGATCCTAATTCCTTGGCTTTTTCAAACCAAGCGAGCCGGAGCCTAGCTCCGTAAATGGTTAATTGTTTCTGGGTCATCTTGTATCTCACTTTTAGTCCTCTCTATTGTTTAATATTCTACTAAAAGTGTCCAACATGTCTGTACCCTGTATAATGAATCCGATTATCTACTTGACGTTCAGAAAAGGTTTGCACTAAAGAGTTAAATGACTGTCTAGGGCTAAAGGGGAGTTCAAAAGATCTTTTCCCAGTTGCAAATTCAGTGTTCTTTGGCACACTTGCACCATTTGTAAACACGCCTGGCCTGTCTAAAACATTTGTTGTACTTGTTTCCATTGCAAACTCCTTACTATGGTTATATTCATAGTCTACTATGGGTATATCCACAGTGTCAAGGGGATAATTTGAGATCGTTTTAGTCTCGTTTACCTGTTTCTTTAGCCCTGTTTTTAGCCTTTCCTTTCCCATGTCTTTTTCCTTTCTTTTAAAAAATGCGTGCTTTTGATACCAGACACAAATAGGTGAGGAAGCAAGCGTAGTCAAAACTGGAGCTCCCCACCGGAAGAACGAGTTTGACGACGCTTTCCTCGCCGTATAATCCAAACCCAAAAGCACTTCTTTTAGAAATTCCAAGTCTTAAAGAGTGTTATTAAAACGTTATGACTATGACCAAACTTAATTGAATCTTAAGCGATTTAAGAGTATAATGAAGCCAAAATTAAGCAATCGTTTTGGTTTAGGAGAATATAATGGAAAAAGACGAAATCCTTGTTGCCGAGTTTACTGCTCCAGAATTAATGCTTGCTTGTCAGAAAGCTAAGGCAATTGTTACTGATATGGGCGGCGTACTTTCCCATGCTGCTATAGTTAGTAGAGAGTTAAAGATCCCTTGTGTTGTAGGTACTCATACAGCCACTAAAGCTTTAAAAAATGGCAATAAAATCTTAATTGACTTAAATTCTGGAACAGTTCAAAAGATTTAAATTAAGTAAAATATTAAGAATCTAATCTCGAAGTTACTTCATGAATAAAAACGAGGAATGAAATGAATACAAATCCATATGCAAAAAGAATATTAATTTTCGGAGACTCAAATGTCTGGGGCGATATTCCGCTTCAAGTCGGAACTAGGCTACCTGCCAATGTTCGCTGGACAGGGGTTTTACAGAATATGCTTGGAAATGATTATGAAGTCATTGAAGAAGGTTTAATAGGCCGAACAACAAATGTTGATGATCCATTTCCAGGTTTTGAAGACAAAAACGGAAAAGATTATCTTTTTCCTTGTTTAAGGTCTCAAATTCCGCTTGATTATGTTATTTTACTTTTAGGAAGTAATGATTTTAAGAAAGTTTTTAACCGAACAGCAAAAGATGTTGCTAAAGGTATTGATGAGCTCTTAACGCTTACAGAAAAATACGCTGAAAGAGACGGGGTTAAAGCAAAAATTCTTTTAATATCTCCTACCTATATCAAACCGAAAATCGAAGAAGTAAAACCTCATTTTTCAGGCTCTCCTGAAAAATCACTTGAGTTGGGAAAAGAATTAGAACAAGTAGCCAAAAAACATCAATGCGGATTTATTAACTTGGCAGAATTTATTGAACCAAGTGATCTTGATAGTATTCATTTGGAACCTGAATCACATAAAATAGTGGCCCAAAAGGTTTTTGAATTTTTAAAGAAGTCGAGGAATAAGCATGAAGCTAAAAGATAAATATGCAATTGTAACAGGAGCCTCGACAGGAATTGGCAGGGCTATTGCTGTCCAATTTGCCAAAGAAGGGGCTTTTGTGGCTTTGGTAGCAAGAAGAGAAGATAGGCTGAGTGAAACCAAAAGAATGATTGAAGAAAATGGCGGCAAGGCTAAAGTTTTCATTACTGATTTAAGCAACATTGAATCTGTAAATAAAATGATAGGTGAAATTAAAAGCGATACTATAAGAATAGATATTTTAGCAAACATTGCCGGTATTTGGCATGGCGAGGATGAGGTTTATGCAGATACCGATTTTGAAAAATTTAGCCAAAACGTAATTTTAGACACTTATGATGTTGGCATTACTGCTCCAACACTTTTAGCACACGCATTTATTCCTTTAATGCCTAAAAGGGGTAAAATATTAAATTTATCTGGCACTTTTGAATCCGGAGCTAAGGGATGGCTGCCTTATTATGTTTCTAAAAAAGCTATCGAAGATTTAACTGTTGGTTTATCTCAAGAATTAACTGACAAAGACATCCAAGTAAATTGTATTTCTCCTTCTGATACGGCAACCGAGGAATATAAAAAATACTTTCCCCAATACATTAAAGATGCCATTGAACCAGAAGAAATAGCTAAAGAAGCCGTCAGATTTTGTTCTTCTGAGAGCGATGATATTACTGGCACCATTAAAGTAATTAAAAAGATGGGGGTTTAAAATGAATAAACTAATCTCAACCAATCCTGCCGATAACTACACCAAAGTTGGTGAAGTAGAAATTTCAACCGATGAAGAAATTAAGGAAAAAGTTGCTAAAGCCAATGCAGTTAAGACTATTTGGAAAGAACTTGGCGTTGATGGAAGGGTTAAACTACTAGAGCCAATTCGTGATGAATTTAAGACTCGAACTAATGAAATTGCTGAGCTAATTAGTTTAGAAACAGGCAAAGCAATCACAGAAAGTATATCCGAAGTAACTCGTTACGCTGAGGAGTTAACTTGGTTTTTAGAAAATGGTCCCAAAGCTTTAGCAGATGAAATAACACTAGAGGATAGTGAATCCTTGCATAGAATTAAGTACGAACCTTACGGCGTAGCAGCAGCCATTGCTCCTTGGAATTTTCCATTTGGAATGATGGTTTGGGGAGTTTTTCCAAATTTAGTTGCCGGTAATACTGTAGTTTTTAAAACCTCAGAGGAATCACCACTAACGGGTAAGTTAATTGAAGAGATAATGTTAAGCCACAATCTACCGGAAGGTGTTTTTGCCGAAGTTTACGGTGCTGGTGATGTTGGCAAGAAACTCACAGAAAGTGATATTAACTTAATTTGGTTTACGGGTAGCACCAGAACCGGAAAAGCGTTATACAAAACAGCAGCCGAGAAGTTTATCAAAGCTGTTCTTGAAATGGGAGGCTCCAACCCTTGCGCTGTTTTTGAGGATGTTGATGTTTCCAAAACTGCTCCTGTCATATTCAATGGACGATACCGAAATAATGGTCAGGTATGCAGTGCTCTTAAAAGACTAATTGTACATGAAAACATTGCTGATGAACTTATATCTGAGCTTAAGAAAATCATTGAAAGCCAAAAGGTAGGAAATCCTCTTGATCCGCAGACTAATTTAGGGAGTTTAGTCGCCAAAAGACAAAAAAACCTACTTGAAGAACAACTTAAAGATGCCTTAGACAAAGGCGCTAAAATAGCTGCCCAAACTAAACTCCCCGAAGGTTTAAAAGGTGCTTTCTTTGCTCCTACCTTACTGACTGATATTACTAAAGATATGAGAGTTTGGCATGAAGAAGTCTTTGGCCCCATTTTTCCATTAGTAACATTTAAGACAGAAGAAGAAGCCATAGAATTAGCTAATGATACTATCTATGGTCTCGGGGCAAGGGTAATGTCGGCTGATAAACATCGAGCTGACAGGGTGGCATCCAAAATAGATGCCGGTTCGGTAGCAATAAATACCGAATCAAGGTTTTGTCCTTGTGATCCTTTTGGTGGCTTTAAAAATTCTGGTCTAGGGCGTGAGCGTGGGTATGCCGGTCTTCAGGAGCTATGCCAGATTAAGGTTATTCAAGCATCAAATGATACTATATATACTGAGGCATAAATATGGTAAACGCATCAAAAACTATCGGAATAATTGACTTTAATCCAGATCAAAACCCTGATCGAAGGCAATATGTAAAACGGATTAGTGCTTTACTTTCTGGCAATGTAAGTGGTGAAGGCATATTCTTTAGGGAAGTAGACGATTTAAATAAATATGATGCTCTTATTCTATCGGGCTCTAAGCTTATCTCTAAACATTATCAAGAAATGGTTAGATCAGGGCAAGGATTGGAAGGTGATTATATTTGGATTGATAGGGCAGTTCAAGAAATAGCCAATTTTAAGGGGCCAATTTTTGGTATTTGCTTTGGTTCTCAAATCTTAGCACATATATTTGGTGGTGAAATCGGAAGGTTGGATAAAACCGAGGCTGGATATTTGCTTCACGAACTAACAGATGTAGGATTAAATGATCCTATTTTTGGAAAGTTAGGTAAAACTTTCTGGGCTTCCCATTACCATATTAACTATGTCAAAACTTTACCTGATAATCCAAATTTAGCGTCAGATGTTCTTGCAACCAGAAATGGATATATCCATGCCTTTCGAATAAAAACTGCTTCTGGCGTAACTCACTATGGAACCCAACCCCATCCAGAAATGTCTAACCCAAAAGATGCTGTTTTCCTTGTCGAGGTAAATAAGGAACGGCTAATTGAAGATATTGGCGTTGAGGAATGTAATAAAGCTTTAGAAATTCCAAGTAATGCTAGTTTTGAATTTCAGAATGTAATTAAAGAGTTTGTAAAAAGAATATAAAGGAATAATATGGACGAAACACAAAGAATAATCGATTTTATACACTATGCAGAGAAGCTGAAAACAGAACTAAGAAAAGCTTTTAAAAGTGATGAGAGCCGAGAAAGTGTAGCTGAACACACTTGGCGAGTTTCTTTAATGCTACTTTTGATAGTGCCTAAACTAAAAATAGAGGTTGATTTTCTAAAGATTCTTAAGATGGCGATTATTCATGACTTAGCTGAAATTGAAGCAAAGGATGTGCCAGTATTAGAATCTATAAACAACCATGAAAGGCTAAGCATAAAAGAAGAACAAGAGTTGGCAGCAATGAATAATATTAGAGCAATGCCGGGAGCTGATGGACAAGAAATTTATGATCTATGGTCAGAGTATGAGGAACAAAAAACCAATGAAGCCAGGGCTTTAAAAGCTATTGATAGACTTGAAGGGCAGTTTCAATTCTTGAGCGAAAATGTAACTACTTTTACCGAACAAGACCAAGAAGCAATTAAGAAATTATTAGAAGAAACTACCAAACTATCTAAAATTGATCCATTTATCACTAGGCTAGACGAATTAACAATGGAAGATAGGCAAAATAGGATTAAATTCTAAGAGTGGTAACGATGAAAGATGAAATTTCAACAAAAAAAGCTCTTGGCATTTTGGCAAAAACTTTGCCACAAATTATTTATACTACTATTCTTGGCCTTACCCAAGTCAACCCTGTATGGTCAATTCTTTTTTACACCGGATTAGGAATGGTTAATGCCTGGGGATCCTTCGGCCAGGTTAGAATCAATGAGTTAGTTACATTTATAGATAAACATAGAGATCAGTTCCTTCCAGATATTATTAAGAGTGAGAAATTTAAATCTATCTTTCTAAATATCTTAGATGCTTATTTTAAAGAAACATTAGAAGAAAAAAGAAAGTTGCTAAGAAATTATTTATTAAATGTCGGAAAAGGTATAGAGAAAGACTTTGATTATCATACAAAATTAATGACCGTTTTGAATCAGATCACGTTTGATGAGCTTAAGGTTATCTCAATTTGGAACGGTAAATTGCAGGATAAGTTTGTTGAGAAAAATTCAGAAATTGGCTACACAAGGGATAATATTGAAGAAAAAATGACAAATCTTAATGCGGGACAAATCGCATGGGCGTTAGGAAGAGAGGAAAAAGGTCAAAAAATTATGAGAAATATCAATTTTCTTGTGAAATCACTGGGTAATTACGGACTTTTAGATGTGAGAGAGTCTACACCAGTTATATTTGACAGTGAAAATAATAACTCTACTGTTGTTGTAGATGGAATAAGTGATTTCGGTAAAGCATTCCTAGGCTTTTTAAAGGAGGACTAAATGGCAGAGATCGGAACAATTCAAAGATTTAGAGCTTCTCATGGGAAAGATAACCATGAGCATGATTTTAAAGTTGTAGTGGTTCTAGGTGGGCCAATCGATAACGATACAGGGTATGTTTCTGGTGTTGATCATCATGACCTTATTGATAAATTAAAACAAATTCTGGGAAAGCTTGAGGATCAGAATTTAAATCAAATCCTCAAGGATGATGGTTCAAAATCCTCTGGTATGGAATCTATTGCTACTTATGTTCTTAAAAGATTGTTACCCGATTTACCCTCTTTAAAACTGGTAAAAGTTTGGGAAACAGATGATAGATATGCAATTATCTATCCAGGGGATATTGGAAATGTCTAATCAAACTAAAAAGCAAACATCAATCATAATTGGATTAAAGGATAACAAAGTTCTCTTGGGTATGAAAAAGAGAGGTTTTGGCGAAGGTTATTGGAATGGTTTTGGCGGTAAAAGAAACAAAAGTGAAACCATGACCGAAGCTGCTCTTAGGGAAATTGAAGAAGAAGCAGGAATTATTCCCACCGACTTAAAAGAAGTTGGAATAATTGAATTTGATACTTTTACGACTCATATTTATACCTTTTCCAACTATGAGGGAAAATTAACCGAATCCGAAGAAATGAAACCAAAGTGGTTTAATAATAATAGTCTCCCTTATGACAAAATGTGGGAAGGCGATAATATTTGGTTTCCCTTAGTTTTAGATGGCAAATGTTTTGATGCCGAATTTATATTTGAAGGTAAAAATTTAACCGAATGTCATATAAAGGTTAGGAAATAGAGATTGAACACAAATATTGTTCTAAATGACTTTAAATAAATCCTAAAGTTAGCATCAATTTTGACAGCCATAGATTATGGTCCGATAAAAAAGTTACCCTTTTTTAAAAAGATAAGTTAAAATTAAGTGGTTTGGAGAACTAAATGAAGTACAAATACACGGCTCAAGAAGCCAAACATATCAATAAATATGGTGCCGATTTAACTGTTTTCGGCCAAGTTGCGCCAACTGCAAGTATTGTTCGTATTTCGGTTGAAGAAGGGCATTTTGAAGAGTTTAAGCATGATGAAAGCACTTTTATTTACTATGTTATCAAGGGTAATGGCATCTTTGTTCTTAATGATGAACAAGTGGAGGTTAAGGCTACGGACTTGATAGCAATCCCACCAAAAACCCGAATTCATTATTTTGGAAAAATGGAAATGCTGCTTGTGGTAACTCCTGCCTTTGACCCAAACAAAGAAGGCCACGTTCGGATGATCGGCAAAGAAGAAAATCCATTAAAAAGAAGATAGTGCCCATTTTAACCCGAGCATCTTGTTCTAAGAAGTATAATTCGCTATTTTTGTTTTTATCGCTTAAAATAAAATTGATTAAGATTAGGATATATGAAATTTGTCGATACTAACCTCAAAGTACCTTTGGTACTGAAAACAGAAAGCTTTACTCTTAGGCCGTTGTCTCCGAAATATACAGAAATGGATTATAAGGCTATTATGTCTAACTTGGAACATCTGCAGGGCACCTTTGGTCCTTCCATAAAATGGCCGACAGCCGATCTTACGTTAGAAGAAAACCAGTATGACTTGGAATTTCATCATGACCTTTTTATGAAGAGAGAAGAGTTTAGTTATATTGTTCTTGATCCGAAAGAGAAGTATTCAAAAGGTTGTGTGTACTTAGTTCCTTTGCTGCATCCGGATTATGACGTTTTAGTTTATTCTTGGGTTACCGCCAAAGAGGCAAAAAAGAATTTTCATCCTGTTCTAATTAAAACTATTAAAGAGTGGTTACAAACATCCTGGCCGTTTAAAAAACCAGTTTTCCCCGGAATAACCATCTCTTGGGATGAATGGGATAAATGTCTGGGAGCAAATGCAAATAATCCTACTCTCAAAACCCAAAATTAGCAAAACCTAATTTTAATAAGAAATTACTCTAACTAGAAAACCAAGTGGTTTCGGACATTCTTTTCATAAGTCTACTAATGCTATTATCCTGTTATTTAGTAGTGAAATGTGGTATATTATCAGCAATATGACAAACGATAATAATGAGACAATCCGAAAAGAATTGGGTGAGAAAATAAAAAAGGCTAGAGAAAAAGCCGGACTAACCCAATCAGAAGTAGCTGCTGCCGCAGATATTAATGTTAGTTATTATGCTCAAATCGAAAGGGGGGAAGTAAACCCCTCATTTGAAAAACTTCACAGTATTACAAAAGTCCTTAAATTAAAGTCGTTTGATATTCTTAAAAAGAGTTGATATGATTTGCAATAATGTTAACAATATTAGTTTTATTGGTATGGCTGGAGTCGGTAAAAGTTATTTCAGTAATAAGCTAATTAACTTCGGATATGAACACATTAAAGTAGATGAACTTATTACCAATTTAGCCAACCTGAAGGGTGTCAACAAAGAAACGATTTCTGACAGTGAGTTTATAAAACTCGAGGAGCAAGCCATTCTTAACTTAAAAGAAGTATCCGAATCGGCAATTGATACCGGAGGCAGTGTTATATACTCTAATGAGGCTATGGAGTTACTTAAAGAAATTTCAGTTGTAGTATATCTTAAAGATTCCTTGGAAAACATTAAAAAGAGATTTGATGTCAGAGGCGAACCTCATTTGATCGGAATTGAAGGCAAGACCTTCGAAGAATTATTTCAAGAAAGATCTGAACAATACCAAAAATATGCAGACGTTATAATAGATGTTACAAAGATAAGCGATATTGAAGAAATTCTTTCAATAATCGGATCAAAGTCCCAAAAATAGAAATTCCACAGCTGCAACCACTAACTATGTAACTTCCTTAAAAGCTCTCATTATCCTATCAACCCACTCTAAAAAGAGTTCGAAAGAAAGTGCATCCAGGCAGCAAAGGGGACGCACCCCGGCTGAAATATAAAAAGACCTTGAAATGGGTCTTTTTTGAGCTCTATTAAATTTTATAAAATAGCAAAATTTGTTCTCAAAATATTTTGAGGAAAAGGGGATTCGAACTCTTAACCCCAACCAGCTATTGGAATTCAAAATACTAGCATTAAAGAGATTATTGGGCTTTAGCTAACTCCAGCGCAGCATCAATAACTTTCTCAAAATATTCTTTGGCTTGTACATATTCCTTATATTTCTCTGGATCATTGATTTCCATTCTAAAAACCTCCAGTGGTTTAAGCTCAAGCTTTTCAACCTCTTCTTCTTGCAGTTTAAAGTTGGATATAGAACCGTCATGCTTTAAGAGGTAAACATTTATAAACTCTCTATTTTGATATGTTGCCTTTTTGTTATTAACAAAGGCGTCAACAATTCTTACATAAACAAATTTCAGATCTTCAACATTAGCCTTTAAACCTATTTCCTCCTTAAGTTCTCTTATGCCGCCTTCTTCAGGAGTTTCGCCTGCATCAATGTGGCCACCCCCGGACACATATAGCAACCCGGGATGGACATCTTTTATCTTTGATCGTTTTTGTAAGAGTATCTCCCCTTTAGAATTATAGAGCCAAATGTGCGTACAGCGATGCCACTTTCCTTGTTGGTGCACTTCCTTTTTTGGAAGAATCTCACCGGTTGGATTGCCATTTTCGTCTAGAACTTCTAATAAATCTTCTGCCATTTATTTCCTCCTCAGGGTGCATTATAGCAGAGAAGATATTACTAAAAAATATACTTATTTAGAGCAGATGGCGATAATGCTATCAAATCAAGATAACCAATTATTGTTAGCTTACAGAGTTTCAGTTAAAAAGGTCTGTTGATATTTACCATTCAGTTTATCATATATTTTTTGAGCCGTTTGCTTGTCCGTTGGTTAAGCGAAAATGATGTTAAGGTTGGAAAAGTTATCCTTGTGGCCCCTTCTCTTGACCCCGAAAGAACTGTTAATGGTTTTTATGATTTTAAAATAGACCTTGATTTAGCATCAAAGACTAAAGGATTAGTAATATTTGGTTCTGATAACGATGGTCAAAGTATCAAAAATAGTATTAAGAAGTTGCTATCCGTTATCAAGGACGTTAAATATAGGGAGTTTAGCGGATATGGACATTTTACCTTTGGTGATATGGGTAAAAGAGAATTTCCTGAACTTTTTGAAGAGGCTATGAAATGAAAGTTGTAAAAAAATTACTACTAGGATATAATTTCATTCCATAGTAAGTAGCTTTAAAATTTTTCTGTACAGCCATGACTGCAAAAGCATAATTACAACATGCTATCTTTGTTAGAGAGGGGGTAAATGATGATTGGCTACATACTCGTTGCTATAGTTGCATTTGTGTTGCTGGCTGCAGCAGTTTATCGCCTCTGGCTTCAGCTAACCGAACGAACGTGGGAGGTAACCCTTTTAGATTGGGAATCCGGCTATTCATATGGGCTTAATCCTGCCCATCTCACAATCTCACGTCGAAAACGACTAACGGAAGCTAAAGCGATAAAGCTTAAAGAAAAGCTTCAAAAGAAGTATCCGACGCCTAGGTATGAAATTCGACTACGCAGTAGTTCCTGATTTCTTAACAAAAAATAAGCCGCGTATTTCGAACTAATAAACATTGGGCAAATTGCCCTCAACAACACCACGTTGAGGGCAATTTTCATTTATATTCAGCAAAAAATACTCGACAAACCGGTTGAGCTATTTTTTTAAAGCTTAAAAAAACGACTATAATTTTATACTTAATACCGCTCCAAGATGTATGACAAAAATCAGATTCGTTATGCCTGTCATCAAAGTGTAAGGAACATGGTATTTTCAGGTTCTCTTCCCTTTAGATCAGAAACTCTAGAAGATATTAAGGCTAAAGGCTACTTATGCCGCTCGTGCAACAGTTACGAGACTAATGCTCGTTGCGTCTGCGGCAACAAAGCCGTAAGAGAAGTGCACCTAGGTGAAGTAATTGTCGAAAAGGTCATAGCAGACGAAGGCGCTATCGAATTTACGGATAACAAAGAACTTAGAAAAGAAGGCGGTATCGGAGCTTTTTTGAGATTTAAAGGTTAATTATTTCAAATTTTTCTTCTTTGTAAGACCAAAGGAACAATTAGCTTTTTTTGAGGTTAAAATCAACAATAAGCAAATCAACGATTAACTATTTTTTTAGCTCAAGCTTTATGTTAATATATAAAGCAAATGACAAGAAGAAAAACGCGGACAATTCAAATAGGCGGCATTAAAATAGGTGGCGATAATCCGATTGCTATTCAATCTATGACCAACACGGATACCCGCGATGCCGCCTCAACCGTCAGTCAGATAAAAAAGCTGGAAGAGGCCGGGTGCGAGATAATCAGAGCAGCTGTCCCGGATATGAAGGCTGCCGAGGCTTTAAGGGAAATAAAAAAACAAATTTCCATTCCTTTAGTGGCCGACATTCATTTTGACTACAAACTTGCTCTAAAATCAATCGAGTCCGGCGTCGACAAGATTCGAATAAATCCGGGCAATATTGGCAATGAAGAAAAAGTAAAAGAAGTAGTCCGGGCTTGTAAAGACAAAAATATTCCGATTCGAATCGGAGTCAATATTGGCTCATTGGAAAAAGATATCGAACAAAAACACGGACGAACTGCCAAGGCCATGGTTGAAAGCGCCTTATTCCATATTCGCATTCTTGAAAAACTAGACTTTCATGACATTGCTGTTTCTCTTAAGGCTTCTGATGTTTTGCGAACCGTTAAAGCTTATAGATTACTCTCCGAAAAAGTAGACTATCCTTTGCACTTAGGCATTACCGAAGCCGGCACCCCTAAAACGGGTACCATAAAAAGCTCTGTAGGGCTTGGGATTATGCTAGCCGAAGGCATTGGAGACACCATAAGAGTTTCTCTAACCAGTGATCCGACAGAAGAAATTCGAGTTGCTTGGGAGATCCTTAAATCCTTGAATTTAAGAGAAAGGGGAGCAAACCTTATTTCTTGCCCGACCTGCGGCCGCACAGAAATCGACCTTATTAGTCTTGCAAATAAGGTAGAAGAAATAGTTCAGAAGATAGATAAACCGATTACTATCGCCGTTATGGGCTGCGTTGTAAACGGACCCGGAGAGGCAAAGGAAGCCGATGTCGGCGTTGCCGGCGGAAAAGGTGCCGGGGTAATATTTAAGAAGGGGAAAGTACTAAAAACCGTATCCGAAGCAGAACTTTTGCCGGAATTATTAAAAGAAATAGAAAAATTGTGACAGAGGATTTTATGGAAATCAAAATAGCTAAAGAGCTTGGATTTTGTTTCGGCGTCAAAAGAGCGGCTGATATGACTTTAGCCGAAGTTAATGGCGAGGTAATAAACACGCTTGGGCCTTTAATTCACAATCCCGAATTTACAAAATTTTTGGAAACAAGAAATGCCTATGTAGCAGACACGGTGGGCGATATTAAGGGTAAGAAAGTTGTCATTAGAGCACACGGCATCCCAAAAGAAACGGAACAGGAAATCCAAGAAAACAACATAGAAATAATTGACGCTACTTGCCCTTACGTAAAGAGAGTTCAGCAACTCGCCGAAAAATATTACAATAAAGGCTACTCGGTTTTTATATTGGGAGAAAAAGACCATCCGGAAGTTATTGGCATCGAAAGCTACGCTCCAAATTCCATTGTACTAAAATACGAACATGATATTCCAGACCTGCCGCCAGAATCAAAAGTAGCCCTCATATCTCAAACAACCCAAAAATTTAAGACCTTTGATAGCTTAGCATGTGCTCTTAAAAAACGCTTTAAAAACGTGGCAATTACAAATACTATTTGTGATGCCACCGAAAAAAGACAAAAGGCCGCCATGAAACTCGCTAAGGAGGTAGAAATAATGATTGTTATCGGCGGCAAGAACTCGTCAAATACCACAAAATTAAAAGAAATTTGCGGGCAAATTGTAAAAACCCATCATATTGAAACCGAAAAAGAGCTAAAGAAAGAGTGGCTTAAGGACATAAAAACAGTTGGGATAACAGCCGGAGCCTCTACCCCAGACTTTTCCATCGAAAAAGTTGTAGAAAAGATAAAAAGCATTAATACTCCCGCTCTCACCGCTTAACAGATTAACTGTAACTCCAACTGTAAAGTTAATATGAGATGGGAATGAATAGGAAAGAGGCATTAATATGAACAACATCAAAATTTTTTCCGGTAGTTCCGGAACGACTTTAGCTGAAAATGTTTGCAAGGAGCTTGGCATTAAGCTCGGGAAGGCTCAAATAGAGACCTTTAATGATGGGGAAATTAACATCCAAATCCTAGAAGACATAAAAGATAAAGACATATATATCATAAATCCAACCAATCCGCCTACTGAGAATCTCTTTGAAATGGCTTTAATGTCTGATGCCGCCAAAAGAGCAGGAGCAAAGAGCATTACTCTTATTCCCACTTATCTTGGCTATAGTCGCCAAGACCGAAAAGATAAGCCAGGCAAACCCCTTAGCCTCAAAGTAATTACCGATATTTTATCCCTAAATGCCACTAGTATCCTATTAGTCGATATCCACGCCGAACAAACCACCGGTTTCTTTGCAAACAACATTGTAACCGATAATATTGCCGCTTTAACTATCTTTGCGCCTTATATCAAAGAAAATATAAAAAACCATTTTGTGGTTGCCACTCCCGACGCCGGCGGGGTAAAAAGAGCTAAGCAGTTTGCCAAAGTGCTGGAAATTGATGATTATGTCATCTTTACTAAATATCGACCCGAAGCCGGAATTATCGAGAAGGAATCGACCAAGATAATCGGCGATGTTGAAGGCAAAGATGTTATCTTTATAGACGATATGATCGACACAGGAGGCACTATCATAAATGCCGCCAAACACGCCAAAAAATCCGGCGCTGGAGATATTTATGTACTTGCAACTCACGGTTTATTTTCCAAAAATGCCTTAGAAAAATTCGACAAGAGTGCCATAAAAGAAGTTATTGTTACTGACTCCATTTATCATGCACCGGAAGAATTAAAGACCAAAAGAGTAAAAATCACTACAATTTCTATTGCCAAGCTCTTAGCCGAGACCCTTAATAAGAATTAATCAGAATAAGAACTAACTCTCCAGGTCAGAAGAAACGGCAGATTGTTTTTTCTTTTTTGGCTTAGGAGTTCTAGTAAGTAAGTGATTTGAGGTAAATATAAAGGCAATAGAGGAAAGCCAGGCAACCGACACCACAATTGCAAGATTTAGCTCCCTCTTCTCAACTTCTTTTAAAGACCTGCCAACTAGAACATAGCCGGTACTTTGGCCGCTATAATGTTTAATAACTGTTGCCGCTCTTACTCCTTTTTTAGGCTTCCAAGTAAATCGAGTTTCTCCTTTTTTCTTTGCGTTGTCCAACACACCTCGAGGAAGGGTCGGGTCATTGCCATCAAGAGCAGCATTAGAATAAATACTGTTGCCGCTTGCGTCATACACTATTGTAAACACGGACATGCTTTTTGAAAAATCGACTTTATTTTCCGGCGATGGCGGCGGGGCCTGAATACTACTTATCAAGGTATCCGCAATTTCTTCAGCATTCTGAATCTGAGGATCATTAGCTGCCTCGCGATAGCTCTGTTGAACCGCTACAAAAATAAGTCCCGACATTAAAGTTGCAATTCCAATAAGGGGAATCAGATTCGAAAAACGCCTTAAGAAGCTAATTTGAGGTACTTTCGACAGATTTGGTAGTTTAGTTGGTTTTGGAATTTTTGGAAGTTTCATATTCTCCTTTGTTTAGTAATTTAAGTATAACTGTTTTCTAAAAGTTAAGCTACTATTACGTCAATCTGCTTGCTCTTTTAGCGTCAGTTTAATTATTTTGTATGAACCTCTTTTTATGGTTCTTAACCTTTTTCGTAATCATCTCTACTTTTGAAAAACCAAAAGTAGCAAAAGTCTTCCGGCTGATCCTCGACAAAGTGTCGACATTGCGACTCATTCCTTCATAAAAACCTAACCGCTCCCTCGCTAAAGCTCAGATCGCGCCCTTAGGCGGGAGCAAGGTTTTTATCATAGTTATTTCGTTTATGTCTCTCTTTGCTTGCGGAGACCGGAGCAATTTTTGATTTTATTTATGGCAAATGAGGGATTTTTAGAGTATAATCCACTAAATCAGAAATACTAAGAAAATTAACATTACATCCCTAGGGAGGGGCAAATATGAGGATTGGAACGATATGCATGAAAGGCATAAAAACCGTTATGGAAGATGCCTTCTTTCTAGAATCGAACTTTATGGGACACAACTTGATTTTGGGCGGCGTCTTTGACGGACACTGCGGATCATTTGCTGCAAATTATGCTTCCCAAAAATTTACGACATATTTTAAATCATATCTTAATCAAGGTATCGAGAAGGCCTTTGAGAACAGTTATCAGCAAATAACTGATGAACTTGCTAGAAAGGATGCATTAGACTCCGGAACTACTGCTACCACCTTCCTTATTATGGACAACACAATTTATGGTGCCAATGTCGGCGATTCTGGAGCTATAGTTATAACTAGCGAGGGCTTGTTAAAACTTACTAAAGATCATCGAATGACTAATCCCGATGAATTCGCAAGGGTGGCAGCTAAGAGCAGTATAATATTTCAGAAGATAAAAAGTCGCTCTATCTACGTTGCTGGCTACACAACGAAATATGGTTTAGAGCCCACAAGGTCACTAGGAGATAAAGATTACAGATCGGCCGGAATCATTCCAACACCCCACACTTTTACCCACCGCATTTCGGACCAAGATATTTATCTTATTGTTGCCACCGATGGTTTATGGGATTTTCTAAACGATACCCAAGTCGAAATTCTCGCAAGAGAAATTCCAGATCCAGCTGTTTTGGTAAAAGAAATATCAAAACATGTCTTCGGCAACTTTTGGGGAAATGACAACTTAACGATAATAGCAATCGGATTTAAAGAGTAGCTCTCATTTGGCTGCTCTTTTTTTATTTCAGTCTAAAAAGACTCCATAGGGGAGTCTTTTTACTTATCAAACAAGGCTAATGTTTCGGGTTTTTGCCTGGACATCCAATCCATCAGTCTTTTTCTATGTTTATCTATGGACCACTCGGAATTTTTAAATTCATTCGGATGCTCATTTCGATATTGCTCGCAAATAATCTCGTTTACTTTGTGATCAGGGGTATTGTAAAGCTGGTTATATTCTTCGATAAATTTACACATAAGGTCGCTATTTGTATTTTCCATATGTCTATTATATCACGGTTTTTACTAAAAATGAATAAAAAGCCAATCTTCGTTGACGATTACATAGAGGGTGGGGGATTCATCTGCCTCATCGTTAAGAACCTCTAAGCCTATTAATCTCAAAGCGATTACTAAATTACTCAGAGGTAATGCCGTCAAACTCTTCTTTATTAGTCTCTGCATCTTCTTTTGTAGTCCCAACAATGCCGTCTTTATGATGAGCTGGAGAATAAATAGTGTATAGTTTTAAACCTTCGCTGTCAGAAATATTAATTACATTATGCTGGGCGCCTGCCGGCACCAAAACAGCATCGCCATCGCCAACTTCATATTCATTGCCATCTATTATTACTTTGCCTTTGCCAGCTTCGAATCTAAAAAACTGATCATTTTCTTCATGCACTTCCATACCAATTTCTTGTTTCGGCTTGAGACTCATTATTACCAATTGACTATGAGACCCCGTATACAAAACCTTTCTAAAGTTTTCATTTCCTAATGCTAATACTTCGATATTGTCTTTAAATCCTTTCATGTTTCCTCCTTTTTATAATATATAGGAATTATACTTGCATCCCCTCAAGGAAAAAATGGTGAAATTTATAATAGGAAAATTTTTGGCAGATTGAGTATGGGCAGTTTTGATATACCCTCTTTGTTCCTACAATATTATTTCCGTTTTGCTATTAACTATAAAATGCATTAGGATGGGGAGGTATGAAAACTCCTGAATACATCCAAACCACGAATATCGAGCTAAATGATCAGTTTCAAAGAGCCTACAATCTTATGGAAAACAGCTTAAGGAATATTTTTATTACAGGAAAGGCCGGCACCGGAAAGTCAACCCTGCTTAACTATTTTAGAGAGAACACAAAGAAAAAGGTGGTTGTTTTAGCGCCTACGGGGGTGGCGGCCATAAATGTAAAAGGACAGACAATCCACTCCTTTTTTAAATTTAAACCGGATATTACATTAGCCAAGGTCAAAAAGCTAAAGGAAAAGAAGAATGAGAAGGCCAATCTCTACCAAAAAATAGACACCATAATCATTGACGAAATTTCCATGGTTAGAGCTGATCTTTTGGACTGTGTCGACAAGTTTTTGCGCCTGAACGGTAAAGAAACGGGCAAACCATTCGGCGGCATTCAGATGATATTTGTCGGCGACCTTTATCAGCTTCCGCCGGTAGTCACAGCTCATGAAAAATCGATTTTTGAAGGTAGTTACAAAAGTGAATACTTTTTTGATGCCAAGGTTTTTGAAGGTTCTTTGTTTGAAGAACAATTTGATTTGGATTTTATTGAGCTAGAAAAAATATATCGTCAAAAAGATAACGAATTTATTAATTTACTCAGCACTATCAGAAATAATACAGCCACAAACACAGAACTAGAAGCCTTAAATAAGAGGCATAACCCGCACTTTAAACCTTCTTTTGAGGACTATTATATTTATCTTACGACAACCAATAAAATGGCTGCCGCAGTTAATGAAGAGCGATTAAACTTACTTGATGGAAAAAACCATCAATTTGAGGGCCAAGTAACCGGCAAATTTGACAATAAGTATTTACCAACGGACATAGGCCTTAAAATAAAAATGGGTTCCCAAGTGATGCTTCTAAATAATGATCCGGCCGGAAGGTGGGTAAACGGTAGTATCGGCAAAGTTGTCGATATTTTAGAAAATTTTGATAGCGAAGATGTGCTAAAGGTGGAGCTATCGTCCGGCAGGGTAGTGAACGTAACTCCTTTTACCTGGGAAGTCTTTAATTTTGAATTTGATGACATGAACAATAGTTTAGTATCTAAAACCGTAGGGTCATTTACCCAGTATCCCTTAAAACTTGCTTGGGCTATAACCATCCACAAAAGCCAGGGCAAAACATTTGAAAAAATTATTGTTGATATCGGCTGGGGTACTTTTGCTCATGGCCAGATGTATGTCGCCTTAAGCAGATGCACCAGCCTAGACGGCATTGTACTTAAAAAATCAATCCAACAGAAACACATAATAATGGACCAAAGAGTAGTGGATTTCGTAACCAACTACCGACAAGCGACTTAGTGCGCCAGAAGATGTGCTACATGTGCTATAAATATAATAATAAACTAGATTCTGAAATAAATTTATAATTATGAATCCGCCATGTAAGACTCGCCCTATCTAATTTAGCAAAAAAGGCGTATAATATATCTAACATATCAAATAGTTATACTATTTAGGCATCTAAAACCTCTAGTTATTTTTATGGAACTCAATCTTCTTAAGTGATTAGCAAATTTTATTTTCTATCTAGTTTACTTGCTAAGGTCTTTTTTAAATATTTAGGAAACTAATAAAAATTAAAGCAAAGAACCTTGGCCCAAGAGATCAACCAACAGATCGGAAAGAGAAATTTATGAACATTTTATTTATTAGTCCAAATTCGCCCTTTGAAAGTATCGGCGGCGTCGAGCGTTATCTTGTCAATCTAATGGATTATTTTGAAAATAAAAAGGAGTTTGAGATTATAGTTGTCTTGCCAACTTCCGGCAAAAGTTACTCTGAGAAAAAGAGTCATCTAACCATTTATTTTGATGAAAATCTAAATTTGGCAAGTGGCTTGGGCGGCAAAAAAGCGATTCCCAACAAGGCTCTCTTATTTTCAAAAGAAATCGAAAATATTATCAAAAAACATGACATCGAAATAATCTGCGCCGAAAATTTTCATCTTGGCTTGCCTCCTGCTTATAGCTTGCTTCTTAATATGGTGGCGGGATTAAATAATATCCCGTTGGTTTTAAGAGTTCACTCGTTTGCAACTACTCCCTTGCAAGTAGAACTTATCAGTCAGCTAATGTGGAAACGCATCAGTTGTGTCAGTAAAAGCGTAACGGGCGACTGCTTTCATAAAGGCGCGGATATAGATAGCTTGCTCACAGATTACCTGGGCGTAAACACTACCACTTTTAAAGACAATCCAAATATCTAGTCAGATAAGAAAAAAATTAAGCCTATCGTCCGAACATCAAATTGTTCTTACGGCTACCAGAATAATAACGGGTACAAAAAATATCCTTCAGGAAAAAGGGCTGATCAATTTGATTCAAGCATTTTCAAAAATATCTCCTCGTTATCCAAATTTAAGGCTGCTTATTGCAGTTGGGAAGCCGCCGGTAAGGCTTATTAATGAATTTAATCGAGCGCATGAGATGCTTATGGGTTATATTAAGCTTCATAATATTGAATCCAAAACAATTGTAAAAACATTTACGTTAGATGAAATGCCCCTGGTTTATAGAGAATCCGATGTCTTTGTTTTGCCTTCCGAAAACGAAACATTTGGCCAGGTATTTATTGAGGCTATGGCCAGCGGTTTGCCGGTTATAGGCACCAAAGTTGGAGGTATACCCGAGATTATCAGTGATTCATACAATGGCTATCTAATTCCACCGGATGATTCTAGCATGCTCGCACAAAGAATAGAGAAACTTATAACTGATAATGAAACTAGAGATAAGTTTATTAAGGCCGGTATAAAAACGGTTAAAAATAAATTTGCCCTCGAAGAACAATTCCTTAATTTTACTAAAATGCTAGAAGCAACCATCTCTGCTGGTTAATATTTTTTCAACTCGCAAGCAATAGCCCCAATTCTTTTTAAGGATGTGCAACATCGGGGTTATTATTTTAAATCAAACAGTTGTTTCTTATGCTTAGAGATAGTTCTTCCACTTAAGGCAGCGATCATGAGTAGAAGACCAAGAATAAGAGTATAGACATAGGTTTTCTGAACTGTTGGTAATATAAGTGGCAATACGTTAGATAAAGCATAAGAAACAGAAGCTCCCAATCCTTCGCCGCTTGGAGTCTTAAGCGGGTGAGATTTTGCAGCCATATTGATAAAAGAAACGAAAACAGCCGGCAAAAAGCTAGCCAGAAAAAGAATGAATCCGGGCGCAAAAAGTCTACCGAACCTTTTGCTAAAATAGGCAACAAGGGAGATAGAAACTAGAGAAATAACAAGAAAAACGAACGAAAATAGACTAAGAGTTTTATGATTCTTTGCACTGATAATTGTAAGTATTCCCGCTTCTTTTTTCATTTTTTTGACGAGCTCCGGATCATGAGATAATATATTTACCCCTTCAAGTCCATTATCATAAGCTGGCTCGACTATTTGTCTAAAAATATACATTCTTAGCTCGCGAGGAGTCCTGGTGTTTAAGTCTGTTTCACTGACATATATTTCTAAATTTGGGATGGGCTTAAACTTGCCATCCGGAGAGCTTTTAATCTTTTTCCTAACTTCGTCAAAATCCTTAGCATCATCCAATCCCTGACGACTAAAAGAAGTAGCTACAATTGTTGTCATAAGCTCGACACCAGGATTTTTGGCGGTAATGAATGATAAATTAAAGAGAAGCAAAGTGACGCTTAACAAAAAAACCGATTTTATGCCAAAGATCCATTTTGCATCCACGTGCCAATATGACCTTGTTTTTTCTTTTTTCTCCATATTAATATTCTAGCGTAAAATATTCGGTTTGACGATAAAGAAGGGGATATTAAGTAACTATTATTAGCCGAATAACCAAAGAAACAGTTAAAAGATAGCATAAAATAAAATTAGGAGGTTTTATGTGTCCGTTTTGTCCGCATAATTTTGGTTTAGGATTTGGTCAAACAGCGTTTTGGGTTGGTACCGTGCTTAGTATTCTTTTTTGGTCGGCTTTTATCTACTTTATTTATTGGCTCATAAAAAGAGCTGGGTGGCTGGAGCGACCCGAAGCAAGAGGTCGGGAAAATGCCCTGAGAATTTTAGACGAGCGTTTTGCTAAAGGCGAGATCGATAAAAAAGAATACGAGGAAAGAAAAAGAGATCTACAAAAATAATGGAGCACGGTTATCACGGAACCACAACTAACATTAAAGCCTTGCGTATCAGTGCTATCCTCATCTTTGTATATTTTATTTTTGAAATTATCGTTGCTTTTATAACCCATAGTTTAGCCTTATTGGCTGACGCCGCTCACGAATTATCAACTGTTGTGGCTATTGGAATCTCGCTAATTGCTATAGAGTTAGGCGCTAGAAAACCAACACCGGAAAGAACTTTTGGATTTTTAAGGCTAGAAGTCGTAGCCGCTTTTGTTAATGGCCTGCTTCTTTTGGGAATGGCAGGTTTTATCTTAACTCGCGGTTTTAATAGGGTGATGCATCCCATCGAGATTCCATCTACACCAATGTTTATTGTTGGTATTGGTGGAATAGGGCTAGAAATTGCCGCTCTTTACATAATGTATCGCGGCCAAAAAGAGAACTTAAACATCAGGGGCGCTTTCTGGCATGTTGTTAATGCTTTTATGGGGAGCATTGCCGTAATCCTTGCTGCAACTTTTATCTTTTTTGGCCGTGTTTTTGTGGCTGATGCTTGGGCCGGCATCATCTTTGCTTTTGTATTAATTTGGGCTTCTTATGGGCTTATTAGGGATTCTTTTAATATCCTAATCGATACCACCCCCAAAAACATATATCTAGTTGATATCGAAAGAGATCTAAAGAATATAAACGGCGTTATAGAAACTCACCATCTTCATGCCAGAGCGGTAGCCGAAAATATCAAAACCTTTAGCGGACACCTAATAGTTAAAGACCTAAAAGATTCTGAAAGAATTCTAAGAGAAGCAAAGGAAATTTTAGATATAAAATATAAGTTTTCCTTGTCAACTATCCAGCTAGAAAACGAGGAGTTGGCGGAAAGTGACACAAAGGAGCTAGAATACGGGGAAAGAGATCACGTGGACCACTGACATCTTAAAGTAACCAATTTCAATTTGATAATAATAAAGGGCAGAAGATCTCCCCCCCCAACTGTCGTCCTGGCCGGACAGCGGGAGATTTTACAACAAAAAAGGAATTCCGAGCCGAGCCAAACTTTAATAATATTTTGATAAACTATTTAAATTTTTTGGATTTACTTATATAATAGATGCTGTTAAAAAGAGGATTACGATGAATATATTAAAAACTTTTTTACTTCTAGGACTTCTCTCCGCCCTGATGGTACTTTTAGGAAAAACTTTTGGCGGCCAAACAGGAATGCTTATCATGCTTGGCATATCCTTAGCTATGAACTTTTTCGGCTACTGGTTTTCGGATAAAATGGTACTTAAGATGACCAAGGCCAAACCGGTAAGCAAAGATAAAGAACGGGAATTGTATCATATGGTAGAAGAGATTTCCCATAGTGCCGGCATACCTGTTCCAAAAATTTACATGACAGACGATATGCAGCCCAATGCGTTTGCTACCGGCAGAAACCATAACCACGCAGTTGTTGCCGTAACTAGGGGGTTAATGGAGCTAGTCGATAAAAATGAGCTTAAGGGAGTAATTGCGCACGAGATTGCGCACGTAAAAAATCGAGATATTTTAATAGGGTCCGTTGCCGCAATGATGGCCGGCGTAATCTCATACCTTGCCCAGATTGCCCAATGGGGCGCTATGTTCGGTGGTTTTGGCGGAGATGACGAAGAAGATGGGGGAAATATCGTTGGCACGCTAGTTTTAGCAATTGTCGCTCCCATTGCCGCCATGCTGGTGCAGATGGCTATTTCCAGATCCAGGGAGTTTCATGCTGATGCCACTGGCGCCAGCTTTGCAAAAGATACCCAGGGATTATCCAGTGCCCTAGAGAAACTAGAAGTAGCCTCCAAGCGAATTCCAATGCGTCACGCCAATCCGTCTACGGCCCATATGTATATCTCCAATCCTTTAAGGGGTAGGGGAATGTTATCACTTTTTAGCACCCACCCGACAACAAAAGCCCGGGTAGAAAAGCTTAGAGCTCTTAAAATCACTTAAGCGAGAACAGGGATAAAAAAAGCATCTTGTTTTCGGGTTCGGTAACCGGAATTTTTGTTTTCCGGTTACCGGAGACCCTTTTACAAAATGCCATTTGCGTTATCTTTTTGCAGTACACTATTTGATCATGCGTCATACGTGCCTTCATGAATCCCGCAACCGCCTATTATGGTTACCGGCCCACTCATGTCTAATGGAATATTATTGTCAGCGTTCTCAGACATTACACACCTCCTTTCGTGAATCGATGCCTAACTTTCTGACTTTGCTTCTACAAAGAATTACCGCTACCAGCTCCACTTCCTCAATATATCTCCGATTACAAAACCAGATCCTTGTTTGCCAACCGTAAAGCCGCTTTCACCCTGTAATTTCTGCTGGTTCTTACTAAGCAGTTGATCCAAGAGGTCATGCATGATTTTTGGATTTATCGTCTGTGCTACAACACATCTCTTAAATAGATCATTCTCGTAGAAAGCTAGGACAAGAAACCCGTTCCTGTAAATAGTGTAGGAGAAATGCGTTCCCCTTGTCGAGTCCTTGCACTCGGAAAGATAACAATCCACCATCGCAACAATTGGACAATTTGACAGATCTTCTTCAACCACCTTCGACAACCGCAAGCATTTTTTCATTGCCTGATGCACAGTATGCAGCTGTTTTTTGTCGGTTATCGGTATGCTAGCGCCATCCGAAATTCGATCAATCCAAATACGCTTAACGCCGTAAAAACAGACTTCTTCTGGGCTTGCCGGCACTTCTCTTAGAAAGGTCATTAACATGGAAGTATCGGCCGCTCGATAAGTATCGTACGAGAACATGTCAATCGGATTCGTATTATAGCAAATTAGCCCTTCGGAAATTTCGATGTCTACACCTCTACAACAACCATCGTCATAAACGCCGATTCGAAATCCTGGCCCCGACGTATCCGGAAAATATGTACTACCCGATGTTTCTAATGATTCCAGAAGCAGACCTTTAAATTTGGCTAACAATTCCGGAATGTATACCTGCTTTTCTTTTTCTTCTCTACCTGCTTCTCTTTCCTCAATTTTAAGACATGTTACTTCTTCTAATAAACTACCGAGTTCATAATCCATCCGCTGTCACCCCGATTCCTTATTGTTTTTTTATCATAAGACCAAGTTATAAAGGCACAATCAATCGCCGTTTTAGATATGGATTATATCAGAGATATGGCCATCTCTCAAGAAAAACGAGGCAAAATTATTGACAAAAGCATAAAATTAGCGTAGAATAATGAGGTTGTTAATTACTAAATTTTTCCACTAGACTCGCCTTCGAAATAACCTTCGAACAGGCAGGTATACCTAGAGAAATGCCAACAGAAAAGGCTTTTTTTATCCGTTGGAGCCGGATTTCGCATTAAATAATAAAGGATTGGTACTCAATATGAATTTAAGAAACGTTGCCATTATTGCTCACGTAGACCACGGAAAAACCACTCTAGTCGATGGTTTACTCAAACAATCTAAAACTTTTAGAGAAAACGAGGCGGCTTTTAGTCAGACTCTTATTATGGACTCCAACGATCAGGAGCGCGAAAGAGGCATTACTATTTTATCCAAAAATACAGCCGTTAAATATGGGGAAACCAAAATTAATATTATTGACACCCCGGGACACGCCGATTTTGGCGGAGAAGTAGAAAGAATTTTAAATATGGCAGACGGCGCCATCCTCGTAGTTGATGCCCAGGAAGGCCCAATGCCGCAAACCAAATTTGTATTGAAAAAAGCCTTAGAGATTGGCCTAAAGCCGATTGTAGTCATAAATAAAATTGATAAGCCTAATTCTAGAATTGATGAAGTAATTTCTAAGACTAGCGATTTGTTTTTAGACTTAGCTACCAATACCGACCAGTTAGACTTTCCTGTTTATTATGCCGTTGGACGTGATGGAAAAGCCTGGAATGAAATGCCGGAAAATTCTGACGAAATAGCCGACCTTACACCTGTTTTTGATGCTATTTTAAATCATGTTCCGGCTCCGGACGTAGCGCATGACGAACCTTTTCAGATGCTTGTTACCTCGCTAGACCGAGACAGTTTTCAGGGCAAACACGTAATTGGCCGCATTAAGCGCGGCTTCATTAAGCCTGGAACCACCATCACCTTGATTAAAAAAGATGGTACTACCGAGCAATCTAGAATCGATAAGGTTTACGTTTCTCAAGGATTAAAAAAGATCGAAATCGAAGAGGCTAACGCCGGAGAGATTGTATCTCTAACCGGTGTAAGAAACGCAAGCATCGGCGATACTATAGCCGATAGCCAGAACCCGGAAGCCTTGCCAACCATCGAAATCGAAGAACCTACCTTAAAAATGTCTGTTGGCGCAAATACATCTCCGTTTGCCGGCAAAGAAGGTCAATTTGTAACCAGCCGTCAGATCTTGGAAAGAATCAATAAAGAGCTAGAAACCAATGTTTCTCTAAAAATGGAGATGGGAGGAGAGGGGAACTATATTCTTTCCGGACGTGGCGAGCTTCATTTGTCGGTATTCATCGAAAACTTGAGACGCGAAGGTTTTGAGCTTCAGGTTGGAAAACCTCAGGTAATTACTAAGATTGTTAGTGGCAAGGAGAATGAACCAATAGAGGAATTAACGATAGATGTTGCTACCGAGCATGTCGGAGCGGTAACCTCAGAAGTTGGCCGTCGTAAAGGCAACTTGCTAGCCCAAGAAGAGAATGCCGATAGCACTACAAGGCTTATGTTTGAAATCTCAACTAGAGGTTTGTTAGGCCTTAGAAACCAGCTTTTAACTTTGTCGCGCGGCACAGCCATCATGAACTCTCTATTTCTAAGATTCCAGCCGGTTGGCGCACCTATTCCACGTCTCCGAAATGGCGCCCTAATTGCCAGCGAGCCGGGCAAAGCCGTGGCTTATGGTCTTAATAACGCCCAAGCGAGAGGAACAGTCTTTATTAATCCCCAGACACAAGTGTACGAGGGAATGATTGTAGGCCTAAATGCCCGTGAAGGCGACCTAGAAATAAATGTAACTAAAGAAAAGAAGCTTACCAATGTCAGGGCTTCTAGTTCCGATGAGGCCATTGCCCTAACTCCGCCAACAGTTTTATCCCTAGAACAGTCCTTGGACTTCTTGGAAGATGACGAACTCTTAGAAGTAACTCCGAAATACTTAAGACTCAGAAAGAGGCTCTTAAATGCAACAGCGAGATCTAGAGCAAGGAAATAAATAGGCGAATAGGTTAATTGGTTGATGGGCTAATAGGGAAATAAGATGTCTTGTTGTTTGAGCGAAGAGCTACCTTGACCAGAATTAAGAGTCAAGAATTATGAATAGAGAAAAGACGAAAGAGGCCCCTTAAACCGGGGCTTTTTAATGCAAAAATCCCCTAGGCCAACCCAGGTCTTCTCGGCAGGAAAATATCAAGAAAAATGTCATTCCCGACTAGACCATTAAAAAATATAATCCGTTGATCAGGAATCTAGAACTTTTTATTGAATTGTTCTATTTAGGAAAAGGGCGCACAGAGCTTTTGAAATTACTTAGGATCAGTTATAACCTTCGAGCACCTTTTCCGGTTGTGTGTTTGTTCTCTTTTTGCGATGTGCTACTTTCACAGGACGGTATTCCACCAGCGACTCCACGAAAACTGGCGCCTTCGTTTCTTTGTCTCCCGTCTATCCTTTACTTATGAAAGCTACTTCTCCAGCCAGCAGGTAGGACTTGAACCTAACCATTGGTCCCTTAGTTATAGATTTATCAATTGAGGCATTTAACTAAGCAACTGTTTTATCTGTGCGCTGCTGGTATTATAACAATAAATTCCATATTTGGCAAAGGAGAATTAAGATAACTTCTCCATAAAATCGAAGAATAATATTGAGTGCTTGATGCGTTAAATATGTAAGTCGCGAATTTACTTCACAAAAGTTAGAGCGACGCCGCGATTGTTGGCGCGGCCGGTTCGGCCAATTCTATGAATATAGTCGTCAAAGCTTTCGGGGAGATCGTAATTAATAACGTGGGTCACGCCATCAATGTCTAAGCCTCTAGCGGCTACGTCAGTAGCCACCAAAATATTTAGTTCATCTTGCTTAAACGACCTCAAGGCTCTTTCTCTTTTGTTTTGAGGCTTGTCGCCATGAATAGAAGTTGATTTAAACCCTCTAACGGCTAGTTCTCTGGATAACTCCTCAACACCTCTTTTGGTTTTGCCAAAGATCAACACTTTCTCGAATTCTTCCTGAATCAGAAGTTCATGTAAAACTTCAATTTTCTGCTGGTCCCTTGGTACTTTTACGATATCTTGTTCGACATTATCGGATGTTTGAGACGCCTTAACAGAAACCGTAATCGGATTTGTAAGGAACGTCTGGATAAGACTGTTTATTCTTGGCGAAATTGTAGCGGAAAAAAACAAGGATTGTCTTTTTTGAGGTAGGTAAGACATAATTTTCTGAATATCCTCGATAAAACCCATATCTACCATTCTATCTACCTCGTCCAAAACAATATTCTGGAAGCCAGGTAGTCTTAATTTGCCTCTCTTTATAAGGTCGTTGATTCTGCCCGGCGTTCCAATAACAAATTGGGGTTGTCTTTGGAGGTTAGAGATCTGCCTTCCGATATTAGCACCACCAATAACCTGAACCGAAAAGAGTCTCATTCCTCTGGAAAATTCTCTAAACTCGGCGTCAATCTGACTGGCAAGCTCTCTGGTTGGAGTAACAATAAGAACTCTCTGACTCTTGTCTTTAAAAATCTTATCAATAAGAGGAACTATGAAAGCTCCTGTCTTACCGGTACCGGTACTAGCAATACCAATAACATCTCTACCTTCTAAAAGATGGGGGATGGATTGATCCTGAATAGGGGTCGGGGTTGTATAATTTTTTTGTTCAATATTTTTCTTTAGCTCTGCCGAGATATCAAAATCAGCAAACCGATGTTCTGAAACATATTCTTCGGACTCGCTCACGGGAGCCGCCTTTTTGATATACCTAGAGTAATCTTCGGCCTGCCTAAAATTACCTCTTCGAGGCTTACTAGACCAATTTTTTCTATAACCGGAACTAGTAAAAGAACTTTGGCTTCTGCTAGCACTTCCATAAGGCACGAAATTACCTCGTGATCCCTGAAAAGTACTAGTTTGACCTCCGCTATTATTAGAATTACTTGAAGCAAAATTATATTTGCTTTTTGGTTTAGACGAGTTGAAGCCGCCTTTACCTCTGCCTTTTGAAACAGAATTAAAAGATTTTTGATACATAACACTCTTTCCTGCCCGCCTTATTTTGGCTGGGCTGTCCGCCTAAGTTTTCTTCAAAAATCTTGACGGATCGTTCTCGCATACAGCGAACTTAAATTTATTTACGTCGCTAGTATGAAATCCCGAGTATTTGTATTAAACATCCTTTTTAAAAAAGGCTCGCATCCATAAAAACAACTTGTTTACTATATCACATAACAATATATTTGTCCAGTCTTAATTCAAAAATTTGCTGGCAACTGCTAGCATTTTTCCTTACAATTAAATCATAATCTATAAATAAGCAGGGATAGAAATGAAAGATAACCAAAAACGTTTTTTTATTACATCACTTTTAATATTAGTTGTCATTGTAGCTAGCTACTTTGCTCTTAAGAATGCGACCGAGAATCAGGAGAAAGAAAGGCAGGATAGGGAACAATTCATCGAAAAAATGAAAAAAGATATTGAAAAAGAAAATAGAGAAAAGGCAGAGAGCAGCAACTTACATAGCCTAAAGGTCTTATAAGATGAAAAACGACAGCGAAACAACTAAGAGAGTAACCACTCTTTGTACGGTTCTTAAAGATGATCAGATTCTTTTAGGCTTAAAGAAAAAAGGATTCGGCAAAGGTAAATGGAATGGTTTTGGCGGAAAAGTAGAAAAAGGGGAGAGTGTTTATGAAGCCGCCAAACGAGAGTTAGAAGAAGAAATCTGCATAAAGGCTCGCGACATGACTAAGAGAGGCATTATTATTTTTGACGGCATGGACGAAGAAATTATTGAGGTTCACTTTTTTAGCCTGACAAAATTCGAAGGAACGCCCACCGAAACAAATGAAATGAAGCCAAAATGGTTTAACTTGAGCGACATTCCTGACAACAAAATGTGGCTAGGTGACCAATACTGGCTGCCAATGTTGCTCGAGGGAAAAAATTTTATAGGTATATTCTATTTCGACGGTCCGGATAAACTAATTGATTATAAACTGGAAGAAATAATAGACAAAGCTTCTTAACCAGACCTTAACCTAACGCATGTCTAAATGGACATGCTGTTTTAAGCATAAGTTTTTCTTGACGTGGTTTAGGATTTTGACTAAACTATATGCTTGCAAAGAGGATATTCTAGAATTTTAACTGTAAAACAACTTTAACTGTTGCTGTAAATTCCTCCAAAATTTCAAAGGATTATTTTCTTTTTTTCATAAAAATATATTGACAAATAAACGAGAATAATGTACAATATTGGCTTTGAACGAGATGAAATGTTATAGAAATAGGCACTTTAAAAAATAATGATCCCGAAAGTTAGGATTCAAACAAGCATAAGCCACTGTCATTGAAAAGGAGGCAAGAGACGCTACTAAGTACCACGCTCATCGCAATGTATACAGTCTATTGGAACAGGAGAATACAGTGTCAGTACTGAATAAAAATAAGAGCATTTTGATGGATCCGTACAGTAACTTGTTTTTGTATGCAAGCGCGCTGGCAACCACGGACCCCGTGAACAACACAATAAGAAATACTACACAAGTAGCGTTGGAAATTTTGGAAGATCGCAATCTTGACCCAAAAGGTCATGACATCTTCGAAGGTCCATTTTCGAAGGCGAGAAGAAACAGAAACAACGCCTTCGAAGCTACGATCGTTTATGTAGAAGCATTGGCTTCTCCAACGATCGTCACATACGAGATGACAGCAATTGACAACCGCCGCCTCGTATTAGCATAGACAGACAAAAGTCCAGGGGATGATGAGAAGAAAAATAAAAAAGAATTTGCAATCGCATATTGATTGTAGAAAGTTCGTTCTTTCTTTATCTTCTCGTCCCCTGGCAATACCCTTCAAGACACCGTTAAAGCGGGCTTTTTTTATTTATAAAGAAATGTTATTTTAAACTTAAGAAAGCGGTAAGAATATGCTCATCAAATTGAAAAATCTAAAACAACTTCAGGACGATAAGACTATTTTTACCTCCGGCGCTTTTGATATTTTACATGTCGGACATATCGCTCACTTTAGATACATCAAAGAATGTTGCCCAAATCATAAGTTGGTTGTCGGTGTCCTATCCGATAAGAGAATAAGAGTTAAAAAAGGAGCAAAGAGGCCAATCATGAGCGAGAGTCAAAGGCTTGCCATGATTGACGCTATAAAATATGTCGATTACTCTTTTATTGTACCGACTACAAAAAAGGGGGGAGACAATACCCTAAGAATAGTTAATTTACTAAAACCAGAATACGTAGCCGTGTTACCATACTGGAAAAAAAGAGAAAAAAAACTTATAAACACCAATACCAAACTCATAATAAGCAAAATTGGCCCAAGACAATCATCCACAAAAATAATAGAAAAGATTGTAAAGCTTTTTGCCTGAACCGCCCTCACTTTTAAAATAAAGAACCCATAATCGTCATCCTGAACTTGTTTCATGCCTCCTGTTCTACAACTGGGGAGACTCTGAAACGAGTTCAGAATGACGGCGGTAAGAGTGGTAAAGCTTTTTTGCTAGAAATAACAAACATTAGAGTTTAATTTATCTAAATATTTGGTAAAAGCATAAGGCAAATTATAATCCCAAGGCTTAAGATGTGTCTAGGATTCTTTAATTTGGAGAACTTATGAATAGAAAAATGACTTTAATCGTAATCGGAGGATTATTTATTCTTGGAGTATTTATTTATATAAATAATCTGAAGTCTAAAAAATACCCTGACCTAAATCTTGGTAGTGGAGCCGAAGAACAAGAAAAAACGTCAGCTCCATCAGAGACACCAAGGCATACCGAAGAACCTAAAACATCTAGAGGAGGCACTACTAAAGTAAAGCTCTCCTTGTCGCCAAATCAAAATACTAAAATTTCGATAACTACAAATGGCGAACTAACCTTAAACAACAATGATGGAGAGCAACATTCCATAATTTCAGATCATCCTAAGCTAAATGGCAATGTTATAAATCCTGGCGACTCCCTAAAAGTGGTTTTTAGCGAAACGGGAGAGTTTGAGTATTACTGCAAGAACCATCCAGAAGAAAATGGCAAGATAATAGTCAAATAATACTCCCAACCCGTTATAATAGAGTTGTTATCTAGGATCATTTATGAAGAAAGCGCCGCTTTTGTTTTTTTCCAAAACCGACTGGACGCTTATTGTCTTAAGCTTTGCGGTTTCCCTATATTTGTATCCTTCGCTTTCAGACATTGGAATATAGAAAGCGAAACCGACGCTTGGGGCCCTAAACTTTATTCTTTAATCTCAATGCCAATTATTGCCACCGTTATTTTGACTCTGATAGCATATTTACCCAAGCCAAACCCTTTTTATTCTTATCAAGTTTGGAAAAAGGATAAGAAAAAATAAGCATGTAAATAACATCGGCACCATTATTATCATATTTGGCATACTGATTAGGATAATATATAATACTATTCAATGGTAACAGAGGACATTATGAATACAGTAATCAAAGTAGAAAAGCTAGTTAAAGAGTACAAAGGCCTAACTGCAGTAAAGGGGATTTCTTTTGAGGTTAAAAAGGGCGAAATCTTTGGCTTGCTTGGAGAAAATGGCGCCGGCAAGACCACCACTTTGGAAATGATAGAGGGCCTTAGAAAACCTACCTCCGGGGAAATCTCGGTTTTGGGACATAACGTTAGAAATGAGATTTCTGAGATTAAAGAGAGAATTGGCGTCCAGCTTCAATCATCAGCTTATTACAACTATCTAACCTTAAAAGAGATTTTAAGCCTCTTTGGAAGTTTTTACACTGAAAGCCTAGACCCGGATGATCTTTTAAAAATGGTAGATCTTGAGGAAAAAGCTGGAGCAACCGTAAACAACCTCTCCGGCGGCCAAAAACAAAGGTTTTCTATTGTTGCAAGCTTAGTGAATGACCCCGAAATTGTCTTCTTAGACGAGCCAACAACCGGCCTGGACCCCATGGCCAGAAGAAATCTTTGGGATATTATTACAAAGATTAAAGCCAAAGGAAAAACTATTATCCTAACTACTCATTACCTAGAAGAGGCCGAGATGCTTTGCGATAGAATTGCCATCATGGAAAAGGGTGAAATTTTGATGATGGGCAAAACGCACGAACTTATAGAGAGCACCAAAAATCCCTTCAAAACAACTTTTATCGCCACAAGCCTCTCAAAAGAAACTCTAAAAGAGCTGGAAGGGCTAGGAGAAGTTAATGAGCTCGCCGGGAAGTCGCACCACTTTGAGATGATGCTAAAGACTCAGGTCAACCTAAATAAAGCTATAAAGATCGTCCAGAAACTAGAACCCGAAAGTATAACAGTGGGGAGATCTACCTTAGAAGATTTGTTTATAGAATTAACCGGTAAAAGAATAGGTGGGGAATAATATGAAAAAACTACTACTTGCCGATATCAAAATGCTTCTTAGAAGCAAGCAAACTCTTTTTTGGTCTCTTATGTTTCCCCTGATGTTTACTTTTATATTCGGTTCCTTCTTTGGAAAGGGTAATAACAGCGTCGGAACTGTTGCCTTAATTAACGAGTCAAACACAGAACTGGCTAAAAGTTTTGATAAAGCCGCTAGGGATTCGGGGATATTCACAATTAAAGATGATATTAACGTTGAAGAAGCAAAAAAACTAATTGGGAAAGATCAGCTTTCCGGAGCTATAGTTATTCCAAAAGGATTCGGTGAACAAAAGCCAGATGCTCCAAAAAATATAAAGGTTGTCTACGATCCAGCCGGCCAAGCCGGAAGAACACTCATCGGCTTTACGAACCAATTTTTAACGGCCGCTAATCTTGAGATCCAACAGGCTAAACCTATATTTTCGGTAGAGGAAGAGAAAACCAACACGAAACAATTTGGATATTTCGACTTTATCCTAATGGGTCTTATCGGCATGGCCCTAATGAATTCCTCCATTCAAGGAATGTCTATTGCTATGAGCAAATATAGGGAAGACAAAATCTTAAAGCGACTTACTACTACACCGCTAAAGGTTTGGCATTTTATTGCGGCCGAAGTAACATCTAGGCTTCTAGTAAATGTGATCCAAGTAACACTTATTTTGCTTGTTGGTTTTTATATGTTTGACGCCCATATAAACGGAAGTATTTTTCTTATTTATGTTTTAGCGCTGCTTGGCGCTCTACTGTTTCAGTCCATCGGATTTGTTATTGCCGGACTCTCCAAGACAACAAATGCAGCCGAAGGCATGTCTACTGCCATCGCCATTCCGATGATGTTTTTATCCGGCGTCTTTTTTCCGATAGATCAGCTGCCTAAATGGCTATATTCTATTGTTCAGTATCTACCATTAGCGCCGCTCCTTCGAACAATGAGATCAGTCGCCCTAGAAGACGCTTCGCCATTTGCAAATCCCAGCAATCTTATACTAGTAATTGTCTGGGTTGTAGCCGCTTTAATAATTGCTGCATACAAATTTCGCTTAGCTGACGAGTAAACAAAAAGAAAAACAGTTTCATTCTTACTGAGACATTGTAATAAATTACAATATTAAAGTCTCAGTAAGATAAAAACTGCTTTACTTGTCGTGGGTGGATTTAATAACAGGCTACGACAAAGCCACTCCTGTGTGCCTGATCTTAAAATCGCCATGCTTCCCTTTTCTTTTGATGGCTCTTGCCATAGAAATATTCGTTTCAACAGGTTTTTTTTGAGAGTTTAAGAGGATACAATCTCTCTTTGGTTCGCCTATGCCTCGTCTGTCTTTACCCATAAAACCATCCCTCTAAGTCCAGAGATTCTTATATTATTAGTTAGTCATCATTGCACGTACCCTAAGCTTTTTACTTCTGTTTCGGCTGTCATTTCTTCAAAATGCCAATTGACACAAGATCTAGATCTTCTCTTCGCCTCGTTTTTCGTTATATTAGCCTTAATTACTCTGCCCGAGCCATTGACCACTTGCCAATTACCTTTTCGTCTACTCCTAGGTTCTCCTGCCAAAACACACCTCCGCTTTCTGCCAATACCGACATTACAATTTCTAGCTAAACTGTGTTTGATAAATATGACTTGCTGCGAATTTAAAAGGTGCTCTTTCTCTTTTTTGTAAGTTAAGGGAATTTTAGATCATAAGCGGTTTTCAGTCAAGCGAAATATAACCTCAAAACAATTAAAAAAACTACCAGAACCTTTATGCTAAAAAACATGAGCATCGCAATGCTCGTTCTGGTAGTCCTTCTATCGTCGATTCTTAAATTCCTCATTTGCAAGTGATTATGCCCGGTAATGGCAACCATGATCTTTTAAGGATTCGATCCCATTTCTTGCGCAGTAATTCTATAAGCTCTCTAACTCCGCCCGGCATAAAATGTGGCACCTCCTTTAGCAAATATACATTTTTTTGAATCGATCTCCTCAATCCGATTAATCTATCAAGCCTCCAACAGAAACGGTTTTACTCAAATTTTAAGTTACACTACAACCGATAAGTAGTCAACTTTAAATAAAGTCTATAAAAAACACTCTTTTCAAAATTTTTCACCTATGTATAATCAACCAAGATAACTTAGGAGAACGTATGAAAATTGGTCTTTTGGTCGTAGGCGTAGCTTTGGTTTTAGGAATGATTTTCGTCTTCCAAAGCCAGACAAAAAATACAAAAAAAGCTCACAACAACAGCGAAAAAGAGGAGAAAACGGTGTCTAATTACAAAAATGTAAATACTAAAGAATTTGATGAACTTTTAAAGGATGGCAACGTCCTAATAGTCGATGTCAGGACTCAAACGGAATATGATTCCGGCCGCATTAGAGATGCTAAATTGATACCGATAGATGCATTTGATAAAACGTTGGATAAAGAACCTTTAGCTAAAGGTAAAAAGATTCTTATATATTGTCATAGCGGCAACCGAAGCCGAACTGCCGCCGCCAGCTTAGTTTTAAGAGGCTATGAGGAAGTCTATAACCTTCAATACGGCATCACGGAATGGGAACAAGCCGGAATGACGGTGGAAAAATAGGCAACTAATATCTTATTTTTAATTGACTTAATTGATCTAAAAAATCCCAATTCATACAATGACTAAAAGTTAGAATTAGAAACTTAGACATTAGACATTGATTAGAAATTAGTAATTAGAGCAATTAGAAATTCCTATATTCTAAAGCTATGGTTTTGGTTTTAGACTTAGGGCTTAGCTTACTCTCTCAAAAGTAATAATCGAGACCAGGCTTCTGTCGCCGAGATAATTCGGATACTCTCTTTCGAGATACTCTTCGATCTCGTCAATCTTCTCGAAACCAATATCAACCAGGTCTTCTTTTTTTAGTTCCTCGGAGCGCTTAACTATCACTTCTAAAACCTGAAGAGAGCCAACTTTATCCCTCGAAATATCATCTAGCAGATCAGTTGTAGCGCACATCTCGCAAACTCGATAACCCTTTTTAATAACTGTCATCTGGTCGCCAACTTTTAAGTTCGCCGGATTTTTAATACCAATTCCATAATTAAATTCAACCTTTTGGGCCATTTTTACTCCTGTTACTAGGAATTAATTTATCACTCAACGGTTGCCAATGCAAGAGTTCGAATTTTCTTAAAGCAAGAACTCCTCCAAAAAAATCTATATTTTAAACACTTTTTTTATTACTAAACAATGAGGCATCAAAAAAACAATCATACTAAAATAAAAGAAGCGTAAATAAAGGCAACATAAATGATTTCTTCTTCAGAAATTGCTGGAATTTTAGAAAGAACAGATTTTCCAAAATCAAGGAGCGAGATTATTAAAATTGCAAAAGACAAAAAAGCAAGCAATGAAATAATAAACGTTCTAAATACCTTGCCGAACAAACAGTATAATTCACTGGCAGGCATTTGGGACGCAATAGGGGAGGTAGAATAATGGCTGAAAAAGTGCTTAAAAAAGAAGAGTGGAAAGAATATCTATCGGATTTTTCATCCAACTACCAAACTCGTTATTCAACCTTGAGCGTAGAGGAGCCAGGATTAGAGGAAACCGTCATTTTCGAAGCCTTGCCGCTAATAGCTATTGAACCGGACCTAAAAAATCGAACGCCCCATATCGAAATAATCGCAGGCGACCTAGCCGGAGAAAATCCGGATAATATTACTCATACGATTAATAATCCTCAGGAAATAACGGTTGATGAAAATGATGGAGTGGAAAATATCATTATAATAACGGAAGAGGGAAGAATTACATTAGAAATTATTTAGAAAGGGGGTGAAAAATATGTTAAATCTTCTTGCTTGGATGTTGCTTGGCTTAATTGCCGGCTGGATTGCTGACTTGATTGTTCCGGGAGAGGCTCCTGGTGGACTCATTGGAACAATAATTATCGGTATCGTCGGTGCTGTGCTTGGCGGCTTTATCTTTCAGGCCCTAGGAGGGCCCGGCATAACTGGACCATTAAGTCTAACAAGCATTCTTGTGGCTGCGCTTGGTGCAATAATCCTGCTCTTTATCGTAAGATACTTTACAAAAGCAACGTAAAGTATAAGAAAAGAAAGTGCTCCGCAGATTCCGATGTGGGGCACTTTGATAATAACTAATGAATAAAAAATATGTTCAAAAATAGAGTTGAGGCCGGCAAAGAACTGGCCTCTCATTTACTTAAATATAAAAGTGAAAATGGTATAGTCTTGGGGCTTCCTCGAGGTGGGGTAGTACCGGCCTGCAAAGTTGCCAAGGCTTTAAATTGGCCTTTAGATGTTTTTATTTCCCGAAAAATTACGGCTCCTCTTAATCCTGAATATGCCATTGGCGCCATAACCGAAAATGGCTTACTAGAATTAAACGACGAGTTAATTTCTGAATTGCCGGACATCGATGCGGAATATATCGCTCATGAGATTAAACATCAGAAAGAAGAAATAGCCCGCAGAAAGGAATTGTTTAGAAATGGGCGAGATCTACCAGATTTAAAGAAAAAAACCGTTATCTTGGTAGATGATGGCGTGGCTACCGGCTTTACTCTGCTTGCCGCCATCAACTCTCTTAGGAAGTTAGGAGCAAAAAAGATAATAGCCGCCGTTCCGATAGTTCCAAAGGAGATAAAAAAGGCTTTTAACGAAAAAGTCGATCAATTTATTGCCCTAAAAACGCCGGAAGTTTTTTTTGCTGTCGGGGAGTTTTATGAAGAATTTCCTCAAGTAGAAGATGAGGAAGTTATAAAAATCCTTCAAAAAAAATAAACGTTTTGCTAAGATGGTAATGCTTATGAAAAAAATAACACCATCTTGGCTTATCTCGATATTTTTGATAATTGGCTGCCTCGCAGCCACAACTTTTCTTATAAAAAAAGAACTCACCAAACCAAATGCTTCTAAGCTAATGGGGTCTATTTCAGCCGAAGAACTAAAGGCTAAAATCGACCGTAAGGATTTTTTCTACCTAATTGACGGGAGAGGTACTACCGAATACACCTTGGAGCATATTCCCGGCGCCGTGAATATAACACCAAATGAGGTCCCCGAAAAAACAAAGGCTTTTACTAAAGACAGCGAGATTGTAGTATATTGCGAATTTAGATGCGGCATTGCTAAAGAGATAAAGGATAAACTAGCCAGTTTGGATTTTAATAACGTAAGAATTTATAATGAGGGTGTGCCCGGCTGGCAAGAAAAAGGCTACAAAACCGCAAAGGGTGACGAAAAAAGTCTCATAAATTTATCTGCCAGATATTCGACCGCGCCCTTAATACTTATCGCCGGACTTACGGACGGCATTAATCCTTGCGCTATCGGAATGCTTCTTTTTTTGTTGGGTTATTTAATTATCTTTGCCGAAAGGCCAGAAAAAAGCCTTGGCATCGGTGTTTCTTACATTGCGACTACTTACATAGCATATTTCCTCTTGGGACTAGTTTTGCTCAACTCCCTATATAGCATTACAGGATCAACCGGATTCACTTTAATCTCCAAACTGATCAACTTTTTAATTATTGGCATCCTTTTCGGAGCCGCCGTTATAAATATTAAAGATTATTTTGCTTACGGAAAGGGGCTTAGCCTTCAGATACCTAAATCAGTCAGGGGCAAGCTTCAAAAGGTGGTGGAAATGGCCACGATTCCCTCAACTATCATCTTAGCCTTTTTAGTCACTTTTTTTGAATCTCCCTGCTCGCTGCCGGTGTATGTTGGCACCTTAAAAATACTAAGAGAAACTTATTCTTCAGTTGAAGCATTAATATATCTGGGTCTTTATAATTTTATGTTCGTTCTGCCGCTCATCATCCTCTTAATTGTAGTTTTAAGAGGCGAACAGATGGTTTTTATCAAGGAATGGGAACACAAGAATAAGAAAAAAATGAAGCTTGCTATGGGAATAGCACAGTTAATTATTGCCGGATGGATATTGGTGATGTAATGGAAGGAAATTATTTTTCTGCTCTCCAGCCTAATAATCTTGATTTGAAATCATCCTTATGCTAGCGTAAGACTACATGAAAAAAATCATCCGCAAGCTATTTATTCCTCATCCTAATAATCTTTTTAGGCCTCATGCCATGAGACATAAGGCTATTTCTATTTACTCGATTGGCCTCATGCTTAGCCACTTAGCTTTTGGGATCGGATTTGATACTGTCTCGGTGTCAGCCCAGGTAGGAGAAAGCATGACTCATCAAATAGTATCTCTTACTAATTCGGAAAGGCAAAAAGTAAATTTGCCGGCACTAAAAGAAAACAGTCAACTCCAGGGAGCCGCTATCGCTCGAGCTAAGGATATGTTTGCCAAGGATTATTGGGATCATTTTGCTCCGGATGGAAAAGAGCCTTGGGAGGCCATCAAGGAAGCAGGCTATAATTATTCTTACGCCGGAGAAAACTTGGCAAAAGGATTTTCAGATGCAAATTCGACCGTTAATGCCTGGATGAACAGCCAAACCCACAAGGATAATCTTTTAAACAGCAATTATGAAGATATTGGTATTGCCGTAGTCTCCGATAGTTTTAAGGGAAGAAATACCACAATTATCGTTCAGCTTTTTGCCGCGCCTTTTGAGAGGGGAGTAAAACCGGTAACCGTTCTTGGCGCCAAATCAGAGACAAAACAGCTAAATTTAGCCAGCATGACAAGCTCTCAAAATATTCCATATACTGCGGCCTGGGCTATGATCGCTTTAATGCTTTTAGCTGATGGCTGGATGCTTTACAAGCAGGGTCATCACAAAGACAAACATCATAGGTTCCACTTTGGTCTAGCTTCGATTCTGATGGCCGCCTTATTTAGCTTACTTACCGTACAAGTTTCAAATATACTTTAAACTTTTGGAGGAAAAATGCTCGATTTGGCAATAATTGGTACCGGACCGGCAGGACTGTCTGCTGCAATTTATGCTGCAAGATATCTAATTAATTTTAAAATCTATGGCCAAATACCCGGCGGTCAAATAAACGAAGCTCATTTAGTCGATAATTATCCCGGCATTCCGGGTGTTACAGGAGAAGAGCTGGTTACGAGGTTTAATGAACACCTTAAACACCTCGAGGTTAAAACAGAAAACATCCTGATAAAAGGCATCAAAAAAGAAAATGGAATTTTTAACATCATCCTAGATTCAAGCGACCTCGAAAAGGCATCGGTTGAGGCTAAAAACATCCTCCTTACCATCGGAACGGAAAGAATAAAATTAGCCATCCCCGGCGAAGCCGAATTTATGGGGAAGGGCGTGTCGTACTGCGCTACTTGCGATGCTTTTTTTTATAGGCATAAGTCGGTTGCGGTAGTTGGCGGGTCCGATTCGGCGCTAACCTCCGCCTTATATCTTGCAGACGTTGCGAAGGAAGTTTATCTTATTTACAGAGGAAAAGACCTTAAAGCTATGCCCGTCTGGATCGAAAAAGCCAAAGCCAACTCGAAAATCAAAATTGTTTTGGAAAGAAACATAACTAAGGTAAGCGGCACAAATTTTGTAGAAGAGATAGAGCTTGACAAAGAATTTGATGGCGAAAAGAACCTCAAGGTTGACGGCGTGTTTGTAGAAATCGGTACCACCCCGAACGTCGCCCTTATTAAATCCTTGGAGATTAAGACTGATGATAGAGGGTTTATCGAAACCGACACCGCCCAAAAAACAAACGTTCCCGGCGTTTGGGCGGCAGGAGATATTACCACCGGATCAAATAAATTTAGACAGATTGTAACAGCGGCATCAGAGGGAGCCGTCGCGGTTCACGATATATACAAGAATCTTAAAGCAGCGGAAAAAGAAACTGGGAAATTAGGCTAGCAGAGCAAAAAGGCTTGACAAGGAATTCAGGTTCGATAGAATTTTAAGCGTAAATGGCTTGACTTCATAAGAAGCAAGCGTTATGTTAATAAAAAATTTATCCCGAAAGGAGGTGAAGACAAATGGCAACAGTAGGTTATTGCGTAAAGTGTAAAGCTAAGCAAGAAATGAAAGACGAAGAGAAGGTTACCCTAAAAAACGGTAAGCCTGCAACCAAGGGCACTTGTCCTGTTTGCGGCACCAAAATGTTTAAAATTGGTGGCTAGTAGTTAAAAGTTTGAGGGGGATTTTAAATAGCCCCGAGCCCGCAGTCCCAAGGATCGTCCGAAGGATTCAGGTTCGGGACTATTTTTATCTCAGAAATTACGAATGTCAAAGCTCAAATGTCAAATGAAATCCAAAGAACAAAGGTCAAAAATTAAACATTAGTTATTTATCATTGATTTGTCATTCGAACTTTGAATTTTGACATTCGCAACGTGCTGATAAACCATTATTTCGTTGAAAACCGTATGATTTTATGATAAAATTTTCACGTCATGGAGACTATGGCCCCATCGTCTAGAGGTCTAGGACGCCACCCTCTCAAGGTGGTAACACGGGTTCGAATCCCGTTGGGGCTGCCAGAGAAAAATCAAAAATCTTTAATGATAGCTTTTGACTAATAGCATGATGACTCTTTAAGAGCCGTTTTTTATTTTAAATACTTCGGATTATCAATCTGAGTAATAATAAGAACAAGACTAAATGAAAACCGGCTTTGAGTTTATGGCTCGCTGCCGGTTCCTTTTTCGCTATTCACTTTGATAGATGTCTCTGGACTAAGACGGATAAAGAAACCGTCTTGTTGTCCTCATGGCTTTGGAGATGATCAATCCAAAACTATCACGCTGATTGTAAAATCCAACTGGTGGATTCACGCTAGGTATGCTCTTGGATTGCTCGTAGAGCTTCTTATACACTGGGTTCACAGCTCCGAGCACTCCGATGGAGTTGTATAATGAAGGCAAATACTTTCTCGATCTACTAATTCGTTGTAATATTGCCTTCTTGCTGTAAACTCGATCCCCAAGCCATTGATATCCTTCCAAAAGCGCATCAAGAGTCATCCCTTTTGGATAATGCGTTGGGCGCACGATGTCGTAACACTCCCAACGGTTTTCCATGCCGGAAATCAGACGCCCTTCAGCCTCTATGTTGGCTCGCAGTTTGGAGCCTGGATAAGCCGTGGCTACTGTAAGTTGAGGGATATCTGCGTTTGTTTCTCGAATAAACCTATCCACCAGCTCGAAGATGTCATCCTTCTGGTCATCTAGCCCCGAGATAAAACAGGCCACAGTTGCAATGCCGCGACTATGAAGCTTCTCGATTACATAACCATAGTAATCATACAGGCTTGAAAAGCCGTGATTTTTTGCTTTCTTCAAGTCTGTCCCATCACCTGTAAGCGTCTCGAAGCCCATTAGAAGAGCCACACAGCCGCTTTTGGGGAGTAATTCCATTAGCTCTTGATCATGAACCACACCCACCGAGCTTTGTGCAAACCATTTTTTGTTCAATGGCACTAATGCACGGCAAACATCTTTGGCATATCCTGGACCAGCCGCCATAATATCGTTTGCCGACAAAAAAGCAAATCTGGACGGCAATTCCCGGAATTCCTGGGCCAGAAGCTCAGGACTTCTTCTGTGTACCCTGTCGCCAAAAACTATGTTGGCAGTGCAAAAGTCGCAGTCGAAAGCGCAACCATGAATATGCTCCAACGAATGCGTGTTATTGTACTTGTTCCGCTGAAGCAAATCGTAAGCCGGCCTTGGCAGCTCATCAAGGTCGGTTCTGCCAACCCTCTCATAGACATCCTTAAGCTTTCCTTTGGCAAGATCTGCCATTAGCTGCGGCAAAGTTGGCTCAATTTCACCGATTACCACCGCACCATACGATGACGCTTCTTCCGGCATGACTGTCGGATGCACACCACCTAATACCACCTTAACACCTCGAATGGCAAATTTCTGTGCCAGAACATATGCCCGCGCCGCTTCGTAAGTCATGCAAGAGATAAAGACGACATCAGGAAGTTCTTTAAAGGAAATCTCTTCGACATTCTCGTCGACGATTCTCACATCTACCTCTAAAATATCCTGGCTTCTTACAGCCCCAGCCACAACCGCGGGCGTCGATGGCAACATATACTTTCTACCAAACAGATTGATACTGCCTTGATTACTCCAAGGCTTTATGACCCAAACAATCATTTTCCTAATCAATAAACCCACCTCCGAAGATTTTCCAATGTTTATAATTTTGCGTCTATCTTAAAAATGCTATCTATCATTAAGCATTTAATATAAATTATCCAAAGAACTTACCTTTAAAACGTCGACTTATTGTAACACAATTTAGGAATTAGTCTAGAATCTGCGTCACAACTGACGTTTGATTACCGACAGTCTTTACAGGCATGTGGAAGACCCGTTTTCCAGATGCCAGTAATTTCTTTTGTTTTTTAATTTTGCCCAAAACAAAAAAGCCCGATCGGGGTTTTTTGTTTATTTGCCTCGTGAAATACCTTTTTATCTGAGCTAAACTATCATCATAAACCAAACTATAAAAAGAGGAGGTGAATGAAGTGGGAAAGTTAAATTGGCTCGATTGGCTTGCATATACGTTAGTTATTGTCGGCGCCATTAACTGGGGCTTAATCGGGTTTTTTGGCTTCGATTTGGTGGCGGCAATCTTTGGCGGAGGCGCGACAAATACGTTTTCGGTCCTTCCAAGGGTAATATATGCTGTTGTCGGTCTTGCCGGACTTTACTTAATTTATGTATTATTCGTAAAAGAGACGGCAAGGTAAAATATGGCCGAGACTTTTTTCCAAAGACTTGTTAAAAAAGAAGAAAAAAAGCTTCCCATTATACCAGTTAAAGATATGGTGCTATTTGCTCATGTCATAACACCGATATTTTTTGAGAGAGAAAATTCCAAGATAGCGGTTAACACAGCCATGAAAAGCAATCATCAAGTTATAATACTCACTCAAAGAGACAAAAACATTCTCGACCCGGAGCCAAAAGACCTTTACGAAGTAGGGACGCTAGCCAATATTGCTCAGGTAAGACAATTACCTGAGGGGTTTTTAGTTGTCGTTGCCGACGGGATATCTACCGTTAGGGTAAAAAGGATAAATCCCGGAGATCATTTTCTTAAGGGCACATTTGAGGAGCTGAAAGAAACGTACAATCCATCCAGGCAAAACGATGCTTTATTTAGGTCGGTAATAGATCAGTTTAAGCAGGTAATACAGCTGGGAAAAACCGTTGCCTTAGAGGGTTTGGTCTCTCTATTCGATCTCTCCGACCCGATTAGGACTACAAATGTTATTACCTTTGCCCTGGATATCACCACCAAGGATAAACAAAAGTTGTTGGAAATGACAGATATCGCAAGCAGGCTCGAGTTGCTTTCCACTTATTTAGCCAAAGAAATTGCCGTCCTCCAAACATCGCAAAGAATACAGCACCGCACAAGCGAGGAGATAGGTAAAATGCAAAGAGAGGTTTACTTAAGAGAGCAGCTTAGATCTATCGAGAAAGAACTCGGCATCAGCGAAGAAAATGGGGGACTTGCGGAGGTTAAGAAAAAGATTGAGGATGCAAGGATGCCGGATTATGCTTTTAAAACCGCCCTCGCCGAATACGACCGGCTTAAAAAAATGCCAGCTTTTTCGCCTGAAGTTTCTTGGATTAGAACATACCTCGATTGGCTAACGGATCTGCCCTGGTCTAATAAATCCTCCGACAGAATAGACCTTAAACAAGCCGAGGCTATCTTAAACGAAGACCATTACGGCCTCGAGAAAGTAAAGCAGATGGTCTTAGAATACCTGGCCGTCATCAAGCTGGTTGGCAAGATAAGAGGTCCCATATTGTTATTCGTCGGGCCGCCCGGAACGGGCAAAACTTCGATCGGCCAATCCATTGCAAGAGCCATGAACCGAAAATTTACCCGAATGTCTCTGGGTGGCATCCGCGACGAAGCCGAAATAAAAGGCTTTAGAAGAACTTATGTGGGCGCACAACCCGGAAGAATCATTCAGGGCATTAAATCGGCCGGAACCAAAAATCCGGTATTCATGTTAGATGAGATTGATAAAGTAGGAGTTGATTTTAGAGGTGATCCATCAGCAGCCTTATTAGAAGCCTTGGACCCGGCCCAAAACAATAATTTTCAAGACCATTACATCGAAATTCCCTTTGATCTTTCGGACACCATGTTTATTACAACTGCCAATATTTTAGATACCATTCCACCCCCCTTAAGAGACAGGATGGAGATGATTCCTTTTTCGGGCTATACAGTTAAAGAGAAGCTGGAGATTGCCAAACGTTATTTGATTCCAAAACTCGAAAACACACATGGCTTTAAAAAAAATGACATTGCTTTTCCAGACTCCGTTATTAAAAAGATCATAAATGCTTATACCAAAGAAGCCGGCGTTAGAAATTTAGAAAGAGAAATCGCTTCTATTTTTAGAAAAGTTGCCAGAAAAATTGCAGAAAATAGCAAGAAGCCGCCATTCGAACTAAATGAGAAAAATTTAGAGAAGCACTTGGGGGCGCCAAGGTTTCATACCGATATTAAAGAAAGAAAGGATGAAACCGGAGTAACGCCGGCATTGGCCTGGAGCGAAACCGGAGGAGTAGTGTTATTTGTTGAAGCCCAGCCGGTGGAAGGAAAGGGGCATCTAATTCTTACCGGAAAACTTGGCGACGTTATGAAAGAATCGGCGGAAGCCGCTCTAACCTACGCTAGAGCTCACGCTAAAGAATACGGTTACGAACCGAGTTTTTATGAGAAAGCGGATATTCATATTCATGTACCAGAAGGAGCAATCCCAAAAGACGGGCCTTCGGCTGGAATCGCCATTGCAACAGCGATAATTTCCGCCTTATCAAAAAGAGCAGTAAAAAAAGAAGTGGGAATGACGGGAGAGATAACACTTAGAGGCAGAGTTCTACCAATCGGCGGAGTTAAAGAAAAAGTTTTAGCCGGCGAAACTATGGGACTTAAAACAATTATCTTACCCAAAGAAAACATGCGAGATATAGACGAAGTTCCCGAAGAAGTAAAGCAAAAACTAAACTTTATCTTTGTTGATGAAATGCGGGAAGTGCTTAAAGAAGCGTTAAGATAGAATTTATTCCACTTGCTAATCCCAAAGCCATTGATTAAAATGGGTCTGTGGACGATGCGAATTTCAAACTTATGCGAATATTATCAATGGTCGGCGGTTTAGTAGTAATCTTTACTTACACCCTCATTTATTTTGCATACCCGGAATCAGATTCAACCCCTTATTTAATAATTTATATTGTCACTTTAGCTCTGACTCTATATAATATTGCTCTTGCCGGGATCTTTAAGAAAAATAGCAATAGACTGTTTCTTAGAACAGAAGTGGCACTATACGGCATAATTGGATTTTTGTTTCTTGATTTGACTGGAGGCATAGGCAGTCCTTATCTATTTATAGTTTATTTTGCCATAGTTTTTGCATTTCTAAATTCTCGAATTTCCGGCTATCTCACTGCCGGATCCACTGTTTTCTATCTGATTTTTATTTCATTAATTGAAAACCAGCCCATTTCCGTAAACAACGTAAAAATAGTTATCCCGCAAATTGTCGGCATCGGTTTTGCTTCTGTAATTTCTTCTTATTATGGCGGCTTCCTAAAGAATACATTAAGCGAGAAGTCTCAGATGCAAGGCATGGTTCAAAAATTAACGGCCGATAAAAGTAAAGATGATGCGATACTTTCCTGTATGGCAGATGGTGTTTATGCAGTAGATGAAGATCGAAAAATTATAATTTTTAATAAAGCTGCAGAAGACTTAACCGGTTGGAAAGCAGAAGACGCAATCGGTCTAAACTGCTCGACGGTTATGAAATTAAAAGATGACCAGGATCTGAACATCTGCGAAAAAAGCTGTCCGATGCTTATATCTTGGAGCAGCGGTGAAAGTGTCGTAAAAAACGATATGTGCTTTATTAATAAATACAAAAAGACTATTCAAGTTTCAGGCTCATATGCACCAATAAAAAACCTCTCCGGCAATACAACTGGCGGCCTATGCGTTTTTAGAGACGTTACAAAACAAAAGCAATTAGAGCGACAAAAAGATGAATTTATATCTACGGCCTCTCACGAAATGAGAACTCCGTTAACGGCCATGGAGGGCTATATCGATCTTGCCACGAACCCAAAAATTGCTAAAATTGACGAAAAAGCTAAAGAATACCTTGATAAGGCCCACTCTCAGGTATTGGGCATGTCCAGACTCATGAAAGACCTTTTAAATATCTCAAAAATAGAAGAAGGCAAGTTCGAATTAAGCAAACAATCCTTTGAGATTAAAGATTTAATTTCTTCAGTCATCGAGACACTTAACAAGATGGCAACAGAAAAGGGTTTAAAATTAAAATTTAACGAATCCAATATTAGTTTTGCCGGAAAAAAGGCGATAGGAGTTTCTACAAAAATAATGGCAGATCCCGACAAAGCACGCGAGGTTTTAAATAACTTGACCGAAAACGCTATCAAATATACTAAGGAAGGACACATAGAAGTATCGGTAACTTATGACCAAGATTTTGCCACCATTTGCGTAGCTGACACTGGAATCGGTATTTCGCCCGACGACCAAAAACATATTTTCCAAAAATTTTATCAAGTCGCCGACTACGAAACTAGAGAAGTGGGTGGCACCGGTCTTGGTTTGTATATCACCAGATCGATGGTCGAAATGAACGGCGGGAAAATATGGGTAGAAAGCAAAAAAGGCCAGGGCTCAAAATTTTTCTTTACAATCCCTAGGTCAATTGATTAAAATTAACATGTGTCTTGACTAAATAATAGTTTGACTCCATAATTGTAACAAGGAGAGATAAATGCCAAAAATACTACTAGTTGAAGATGATGTTGCTTTAAGAGATATTTATTCTGCTCGCTTCGGAGCCGAAAGCTATACCGTTTCTGTAGCTTCCGATGGCGAAGAAGCTTTATCCGTAGCTGTAAAGGACAAACCGGATATTATTCTTCTTGATATTATGATGCCAAAAATTAGTGGCTTTGATGTTTTAGACATCTTAAGAGCGACTCCGGAAACCAAAGTTACTAAAATTATTGTGATGTCAGCCTTGTCCCAACCTTCGGACATCGAAAAGGGTAAAATGCTAGGCGCCGACGAATACCTTGTAAAATCTCAGGTCACTCTATCTGAAGTGGTTGATAAAGTAAAAGAAGTATTAGGCAGAAATTAAAAAAATAGACAAGCCAAACAGGATAGAGTAACTTGAAGGCTTGTTTTATTTTATCTAGAAATTAAGGGAAAAAAGAGGTATAATTAAGCTCATGAAAAGAACACTATCATCTCAAGTTCCAAAATCTATCGGTAAAGAAGTTTTAGTCGAGGGCTGGATTCACAAAATCCGGAAGCTGGGCGGCATAAATTTCCTGGTAATCCGCGATCGATCCGGACTAGTGCAAGCTATTGTAGGGGGCGAGGAGGCCATAGAAAAGCTAAAGGATTTAACAACCGAAACTGTGGTTAAAATTATTGGTAACGTCGTTAAAGAAGACAGGGCTCCTGGTGGGGCAGAAATTCACGTAACAACCGTAGAGGTTTTATCGCCGGTAAAAGAAGATCTGCCAGTAGAAATCAATAAGAAAGACCTTAATGTTAATCTGGATACTTTATTCGATTGGCGGCCAATTACTTTAAGAGCCCCCAAGCAAAGAGCAATATTTAAGGTCCAAGCCGAGATTCTTTCGGCTTGGAGAGATTTCTTTAAGGAAAACGACTTTACCGAAATTAACACTCCGAAAATAGTTGAAGCAGGCGCCGAAACGGGTGGCGCCGAAATGTTCGAGATAAAATATTTTAAGAAGAAAGCATTTCTTGCGCAAAGCCCACAACTATATAAGGAGATAATGGCCGGCGTATTTGAACGAGTTTTTGAAACGGCTTATGCCTACAGAGCCGAGCCTCATTCTACATCGAGACATATAAACGAATACCTAAGCCTTGATATGGAAATGGGCTTTATAGATAGTTGGATGGATCTTATAAACATTCATCAGGAGTTAATTAAGTTTATTCTAGAAAGCCTCAAGAAAAATGCCAAAGCCGAATTTGAGCTTTTGGGAGCAACATTGCCCGAATATGTAAAAATTCCGGTAATTAAGCTTCGAGAAGCTCAGGAAATTCTAGAAAAAGAATATGGGGAAAAATGCGTTGGCGAACCGGATTTAGAACCCCGGCACGAAAAGCAAATCTGTGAGTATTCAAATAAGAAATGGGGAACCGAGTTTATCTTTATTACTCACTATCCAAGCAAAAAGCGGCCTTTTTATACAATGGATGATCCGGAAAGCCCCGAAGAAACTTTAAGCTTCGATCTTTTATTTAGAGGCCTCGAAGTAACAACCGGAAGCCAAAGAATTCATAGATATGAAGATCATTTAGAAAAAATGAGGAAGAGAGGCATGAGCACAAAGGGATTTGAAGATTATTTAAACGTCTTTAAATACGGTATGCCGCCTCATGGTGGCTTCTGCCAAGGACTGGAGAGACTAACAGCTCGTTTTCTGGAATTAGATAACGTGAAAGAAGCCAGCCTATTCCCTAGAGATATGAATAGATTGAGACCATAAGAATCCAGAGAAAGAATTAGAATTATGAGTAAAGAATAAAGTATAGGAATAAAAACAAGCACTCTCAAGCTTAACTCTGCATTTCATGTTCATTATTCTAAATACTTTATACTCAATTCTTTATTCTAGTTTCATTGGTCACATTTTAGCTTATTAAACATTTTGCCTGTATAATATGATTATGACCTACACCATAAAAATATTACAATTCGAAGGTCCTCTAGACCTTTTGCTTCAGCTCACCCTGAAAGAAAAGTTAGAGATTACCGAAGTTTCGCTTTCAAAAATTACCGAGGAGTACTTAACTTATATCGATAAATTTAAAGTAAACGCCGGCCAGCTTGCCGAATTCTTAAATATTTCAAGTAAACTTTTATATTTAAAATCAAGAGCTCTCTTGCCCTCAGTTAAAACCGAGGAAGAGGAAGAAGATATCGAGAAGCTAAAAGATCAGCTCGAAGAATATAAAAGGTATAAAGAAGCTGCTAAAAAACTGCACGAAATCTTAAATAAAAAAGAAGTTAGTTTTGCCACAAGAGGAAAATCCAAATTTAAGAATGATTTTTTTGAACCGCCGTCTGCAGATGCCAAAATTCTCTTAGAAATTTTTAAAAGCGTTTTAAATAAAATGCCCGACCCCGAAAAACTCCCGGAGAAAAGCGTTATAAAGCAGGTAACTTTAGAAGAAAAGTACGCTGAAATTGAATCAATTCTTAAAAAGAACAAAACCATTGAACTATCGGCTATACTAAAAGAGATGAAATCGAAAATAGAAATTGTTATAACTTTCCTTGCAATTCTAGAAATGGTTAAGCAGAAAGTAGTGGTAGTAAAACAAAGTTCAAATTTTTCTGAAGTAAGTATCATAAAGGTGTAAAGTATGGAATTAAAACAAATCTTAGAAAGCCTGCTTCTAGTAGCCGAGAAACCGGTTTCTCTTGAAGAACTGTGTGTGACGCTAGAACAAGACAAAGAAACCGTTCTAGAGGCCTTAAATGACCTCACGGAGGAGTTTTCCAGTAAAGGTATCAACATCATCTGCAGCAATGATGAGTTTGAGATGGTCTCCAGTCCCAAAAACGCTAATTGGGTTATGCGATTTTTAAATCAGGAGTTAAAAAATGACTTAGCTCAATCGGCTTTAGAGGTCTTAGCCATTATCCTTTACAAACAACCGATAACCAGAGGCGAAATCGAGCAAATTCGAGGCGTAAATTCGGATCAATCGGTAAGAAATTTGCTTATTAGGGGACTTATCGAAGAAAAAGGCCGAAAAGATACCCCCGGAAAGCCGATCCTATTCGGCACAAGCATTAATCTTCTAAAACATTTTGGTTTTTCGTCCAAAGAAGACATCCCGAAACTAGAGGAAATTACTAATGATTAAGGCCATCGTTTTTGATTTCGGCGATGTTTTAGCTGATGACGGTTTTAAAATGGCCCGCGAAGCAATCTTGGATACCCGTAAGTACCCGCAAGAACTTGTAGATCACGCTTTCGAAAATAACCTATGGCACGATTGGGATAAAGGGCTTGTTCCCTCCAAAGAGTACTGGGATGAATTCGCAAAGATTTTAGGCAAAAGAAATATGAGGAAAGTAAAAAAATTCATGGTCAAAAACACTAAGCTAAGACCTAGAATGATTGATTTAGTTAAATCTTTAAAAGCCCATTACAAAGTCGGCCTTTTAAGTAACACCGTGCCGGAGTTAAAAAAAGAAGTGAATAAGCTAAACGGTTTGTTCGATGAATTCATCTTGTCTTATAAAGTGCACATGAGAAAACCTGATAAAGAAATATATCTTTTAACAGCCGAGAAACTAGACTTAAAGCCAGAAGAGTGCCTGTTTATAGATGATAGGGAATATGTGTTAGATGCTGCCCTAGAATGTGGATTCGAAGGGATTTTGTTTAAATCCGAAAAGGGGCTTACCCAGGAGCTTAAGGAAAGACAGCTATGGAACGAATTAATAAATATTTAGCAAGAGCAGGGCTCGGATCTAGAAGAAACGTTGAGGAATTAATTCAAAAAGGTATGGTTAAAATTGATGGCGAAACGGCCACTTTAACGAGCAAGGTAGCAGAAAACAGCACTGTTGCCGTAAATGATGAAAAAATATCGCCAAAGGAATTAGTTTACTTAGTAATCAACAAGCCCAAAGGGTACATTACAACCCTTAAAGATCCGTATGCTAAGAAAAAAATAACAGATATTTTGCCGGAAGAATTTAACAATCTCTCTCCGGTAGGAAGACTCGATAAAGATACAACCGGACTTTTAATCCTAACAAATGACGGAGACTTAGCTTATAGATTGACTCATCCTAAACATGAAAAAGAGAAGGAATACGTTGTTAAGGCGATTCCGGAACCAAAAGAAGTAGACTTAGACAAATTAAGAAAAGGGATTTTGCTAGAAGATGGCAAAACAAAACCGGCTAAAATAGCAAAAGAAGACAATAAAATAAGCATTATTATTACCGAAGGAAGAAAAAGGCAGATAAGAAGAATGTTTGAGGCAATTGGCTATAAAGTGACAGAATTAAAAAGAATAAGAATAGGAAGCTTACTTATTGGTAAGTTAGAAGAAGGGGAGTTTCGTTTTTTAAATAATAAAGAAATTTGCGACCTAAAAAATGACTAAAGCCGTAATCATAATTTTAATAATCTCAGATTTAATTCTCCCCAAATCCTTAGCTTTAAAAATTGAGGATCATTTTATTAAAAATAATCCGGAGAATGGACAAAAAATCGCTGTGACTTTAACAAATCAGGTAAAAGGCAAGCCCATCTCTATACACAAAACACCATCAAAGGTTAATGAACAATCTATTTATTCAGGAAGTTCCGAAATTATCTACGCTATCGATCTGAACACAAATTTTGTTCTGACCGATAAAAATGGGCAACAGAAGTTTCCCATGGCAAGCCTTACCAAATTAATGACAGCTCATATTGCGTTTAACGAATTAGATCTAAATAAAATCGTCACCGTGCCAAATTACAATCTGAACTCCAAAGATTCCAGAATGGGCCTTATTCCGGGAGAAAAAATGAGCGTCCGAGATCTGTTATACGGCCTTTTGGTCCAGTCTGCCGGAGATGCTGCCCTTACCTTAGCAAAAGAGATTTCCGGGAATGATACCGAATTTGCAAAACTTATGAATGCTAAAGCAAAAGAGATCGACCTCACGGACACCAACTTTACAAATTCAATCGGCATAGATGACTTCAACCATCATTCTACTGCGAAGGATCTTGCCGGTTTAACACGAACTTTGATCTTAAAAACAGATTTTAGAAACATGGTTAGCTCAAAGAGTTATATTGCAAAAAGCGAGAGCGGATTAACACATGCTCTTGAAAATACGAACAAACTGTTAGATAATAAGCTCGTTTTTGGGGTAAAGACCGGAAAAACAGATGCCGCCGGCGAATGCTTAATCTCACTCGCAAAAGTTGGGGATCACGAAATATTAACGGTGGTTATGGGAAGCGCAAATAGATTTACAGAAACCCAAAACCTTATTAACTGGATAAAGGTAAATTACAAATGGTAGAAGAAATATCTTACAAACCAATCGTCACAATCGTTGGCAGGCCTAATGTAGGCAAGTCAACTTTATTTAACAGAATTTCCGGCAAAAGAACTGCCATAACTTCAGAAGAACCCGGCACCACCAGAGATCGCCTTTATGATGCCGTTACTTGGAATAAAAAAGAATTTATCTTGGTGGATACGGCCGGAATCGAAACCGAGCTTGAAGACGAATTAGCTGAAGACATTAGAATGCAAATTGATGTCGCCTTAGACGAAGCAGATTATTTTGTATTTGCTGTAGATGCCCAAACCGGTATTACTCCGCAAGACGAAGCGGCAGCCGAAAAACTGCGAAAGCTAAATAAACCATGCATACTTATAGTAAATAAGGTAGATAATCCGGAAATAGAGAAGGAGTTGTCAGAGTTCTATTCATTGGGCCTTGGCGAACCGTATCCGGTTTCTGCTATTCACGGCAGAGGAATCGGGGACTTTTTAGATAAGCTAATAAAAGATCTAAAATCAATTGCTGGCAAAAAAATCGAGATACCGGACGCTGATATTTCCATTGCCCTAGTGGGTAGGCCAAATGTAGGAAAATCATCCATTATTAACCAGATATCGGGCCAAAAAAGGGCAATTGTATCAGACATTCCGGGAACAACCAGGGATATTAATATTATTTATGACCAGATTGATGACCTAAAAACAAAGATTATCGATACCGCCGGCATAAGAAGAAGAGGGAAGATAGGAACAGGAATAGAGAAATTTAGCGTTTTAAGGGCTTTTAAGGCGGTTGACAGCTCCGACACCACCCTTTTGATACTTGACGCCACAGAAGGCGTTGTAGCCCAGGATCTGCATATTGCCGGCTTTACCAAAGATCTGGGAAAGGGCCTAATCATTATTGTTAACAAATGGGACCTCATAGAAAAAGACGAAAAAACTATGGATAAATATCTAGCTATGCTTAGAAGCAAGTTCGATTTTGTTTATTTTGCTCCGGTGATATTTGCCTCAGCCTTAACGGGTAAAAATATTGATAAAATTGGACCGCTAGTTAAGCATATTTTTGACGAACAGAATAAAAAGATCTCGACAAGTAAAATCAATTCCCTTATTGAGAAATTGATCCTGAAAAGACCGCCGGGAATGAAAAGAGGAATCCGACCCAAGCTTTTTTACACCACGCAAACAGGTGTTAAGCCACCAACTTTTACTATTTTCTCGAACCACCCGGAAATGATACACTTTTCTTATATGAGATATTTAGAGAACAATTTTAGAGCCGAATTTGGTTTTGACGGCACACCGATAAAGTTTATCTTAAAGGAGAGAGCTTAATGATTGTGTTAGTAGGCCTTGGAAATCCAGGCAGAAAATACGTGAATACAAGACATAATGTTGGTTTCCAATTTTTAGATTATTTGGCCAGAGAGGAGCGAACTGACTTTGTTTTAAATAAATACTTTAACGCCGAGATTGCCAGAACCACCATTAAGGATCAGGATATCTTTATGGTTAAGCCTCAGTCATTTATGAACTTGTCCGGCGCCAGTGTTCAGGGAGTAATAAGCTACTTTCATGTGCCGGTTGATAAGGTTTGGGTAATTTACGATGATGTCGACTTGGACCTTGAAACAATACGAGTGAGAAAAGAGGGCTCTTCTGGGGGGCACAAGGGTCTGCAATCTATTATTGATTGTCTTGGAAGCGCTGCCATTCCTAGGTTTAGAATTGGAGTTAAGACAAAAGCTTTGGAAAAAATTCCCACCGAGAAATATGTCCTTCAGAAATTTTCGCCGGAAGAACAAAGGACTATCGATAAGGTATTAGAAAAGACAAGAGAGCTTATTCTTAAAGCTCTAAAAGAGGGGATTGCGGACGTCAGCAAGTGAGATGGGTTAATTGGTTAATGGGTAAATAGGTGATAGGATATTTAAAGATTTTTTATATTTATAAAGCGATCTATGTATATAGCACAGAAATCAGAAACAAAGAAAAAACCCGACTTACGCCGGGTTTTTTCCGAGTTTGCAAAGGCCTCCCAAATTGCAACAACTGTCGGTTTGACTTGATCTGCCTCTAGTATAATACTAGGCAGACGTGTTGCTGGGAGAACATTACTAACGAGTGGCCTTAAGGAGGGTGGTTAAGGTCCCGCTCGTTAGTAGGGTTCTCCAAACAACTTTGACCCTTGAAACTTTTTAAAAGATATCGGTTACTAATTAATCGACTAGTTATATTATCATATTTTTGTTTTCTTGTCAAGCACTTTTTTATTTACCAACCGTAACAACCGGTCGACGTAGCATATTATCAAACTTTCGCTTTATTGTCAAGTGTTTTTTTAAAGCCCCGTTAAAAAAGGTCTTTTTTTAAATAGAAATTGAAAAATAGAATTGAAGTATCTAAGATTATATTCTTAGTTAGAAACCAGAACTTTCACAGCTACCGGATAGAGCACCATAACCAGCAAAACATCATAATTAGAAAACACTCAGTTCTGTTTTAAAAGAGTACACAAAAAAAATTGCCTTCTGTTCAAGTTAGACTTGTAACAGAAGGCAATCTAAGCCCCGAGTAATCGATTTAGAGCCTAGTAGTAACGCCTTCTAGCGTTTTCTTTAATCGCAATGCGTTATCCTCCAATTGGTGACACTCCATGATTTCTTGTTCAATCTCCGGGATAGCATTAGTAAGAACGGTGTTGCTTTGTTCAGCACTGTCTTTTCGTGCTTTGACGCGACTTCTTTGTTCTTGGACTTTTGCCGTAACAAGCAAATGATTTTTTTCCGCCATAAACTCGGCAATAAACTGCTTCTTAAGAGCAGGCAAGGCCTTCTTTATGTCTAATATCTTTGCATTTGCATAGGCTTCGGCTTCATCCTCCAGCTTCCTAAGCATCTTAAGCTCGTTGTCTTCGGCGGCCCGCTTGAGCGTTTCTCGTGAACGATAGCGATTTATAACAACAACAAGCAGTACTATCACGATCGGAATTAAAAAGATCGCAATATTTGTCGCCATCGCTTTTGTAGAAATAGCGGCTTCAGCGGCTTTTTGAGCAGTACCGGTATCAACCAAAACGGAAGACGGAACTGCGCCCAAAACGAACCTTCTTAAATACTCTTTCATTTCCAAACACCCTTTCTAGTCCTTATTAGACATTTCTTCTGCAGATTCCTGAAGTGCGATCTTGATTTTGTGCACGTATTGAAGCGTCTCCTTATAGGGAGGCACTTTGCCGTATTTAACAACGGCTCCCGGGCCAGCATTATAAGCAGCAAGTGCTAAACTTGAATAGCCGAAAGTTTCAACTTGCTCTGACAAATAGTTAGCAGCAGCATCAAGCTGGATATCCGGACTGTCTTTATAAGCTGACAAGTCATACTTATTCCCATTCGCGTCTTTCATGTTCGCGAGTGTACTCGGCATAACTTGACCAAGACCTAATGCTCCTGATCGCGATCTTGCTTTATAATTCCAACTACTCTCCTTTGACACAAGTTGTTCGAGTAAAGCAGGGGAGACGCCATACCTAACAGCCTTCCTGTTTACTATCTCAGAATAATACTCGTTGTCCGTCTTTGTCTTTAGCTCCAGCAAATAAGTGTCAATGTCGTAGGCGTATGCCCAGAGCCGATACCAGGGAAAATTCCTAGCCGGATCTACTTTCCGCCCCTTTGGCCTCGCTGCACGACGATGACTTATCACGTTACCTCTTGGAACATCATACTTTTGAGCAATCCACGCAGCACTCTTAATTTGTTCGTCAGTATATGGATCGTATCCGTTACCTAAATTAACAAATTCAACACCTATAGTGCTAGTGTTATTAAAGCGCGAATTACTAACGTCACCTGCATGATTTGCTTTGTACCAAGGCGGAACAATGACATAGATCGTCCCATCTTTGTCGATAAGATAATTGCACGAGATCTTGCTTTCGGTCAGCCACTTTTGGGAGGATTTAAGATCGCCGGCAGTATGATGTAACATCATTCTGTCTGGAACCTTCCGCCTCATCGCATTAAGATTGCCTGTCTGCCTGATTTCAACATTAAGTTTCTGCTGAAACCTCTTATTTACAGCCATCACAATCCGTGGCTCACGCACCTTCTCTTCTGGACCTTGTGCAATATCAGTTATTCCAACCCGATCACCAACTTCTTTAAGCACATCTATTACTACTGAAGCGTCGATCATTGCACTAAACCAGATACAAAGCACCAGGGCTACCAAAAGACACTTAAGCAGCTTTTCAGGTATATTCCTAATGTTTTTCACCTCCTCCTAATCACCAAAAAGAACTATTTTACTTTTAATGTGCATGCTAGAACTATTTCCAGCAGCCGAAGCGACCTACTCGAGGTGAAGCCAGTAGGCCGTTTCGACGGCTCGAAGATTAAAAACAAAAAAGACCCGAGCGGGTCAAGTGGTGATACAAAAGAAAATTTGTACAAAAAAATGCGACCGGTTTCACCACTAGCTCCCCGTGACCATAAGGTGACCAAATAATAGGTCACGGATCGAAGCTTCCGCTTTATCCTGCGGGATATTTGCATATCCGTAAGGGATAAAATAATTCTAATTTAAAGTTGTTAACACCGCTATTTTAACATTTGGTTGTTTATGTGTCAATAGTTTTCCTGAACCATTTCCTGAACCATTCCTGAACCACCCTCACTTTTTTGTCATCCCCGTGAATACTTAGGATCCAGAAGGCTTGGGGACATAGTGAGCTTCCCGGATTCCCGCCTGCTCGGGAATGACAACTAGCGTTACTTTTCTTGTTTTTTAAAAAGTGAGGGTGGTTCAGGGTTTTTTCTCGGTAATTCCTCACAACCCCCTCGTCACTCAGAGAAGTTCAGACGACGAAGCAATCTCTATTTGATTTGCAAACAGAATACGGCTATAGACGTGAAGAGAGGGCCTTCGGTTGAAGACCCTCCTGGGGTAAGCGTTGCTGTTATTTCTTGTATGTTAGGTCCCATGCGTCTCGCATGGAAATAAATCCGCCCTCACTTTCTACTTCCTTTTGAATTTTTATCGCCTCCCTATGACGATCCATTTCCTCCTTATCTCTTGCAGCCAGAGCGGCAAGAGAAAGATGTATTACTACTGCAATCGCAGCAATAATTACGACGGCGTTCATCAGCTTTTTCATAAAAGATTCCCCCTTGAAAGTTTGAGTTTTACAGTGAACGGCTGATTCGAACCTAATCCCCATTTATTAAATAACAGACAGCAACTTACCCTCTGTCTCTTAATGAGATGAAAATACACTACCACAAAAAACCAAATATGTCAATACTATTTTAACCGAGCGATTTGTAATATATTGGTTTAATGGATGACGAAGACCTAAAATATTGGCTTGCAATAGACAAAACTCAAATTATAGGGCCCAAGAGGATGCCAATATTGTTGGAATATTTTAAAGAAGTTAAAAACATATGGGAAGCACCGGAACAAGAACTCTTAAGGGTCGGTCTCAACAGGACTACTGCCAAACTTTTTCTCGAAAAAAAGAGAACAATCTGTCCAGATAAACTGCTACCCATCTTAGAAAAATTAAAAGTAAAACCCATCACCCTTAATAATCCGGATTATCCCATTTTACTAAAACATATCCCTGATCCACCGATAGTTATCTATATTAGAGGGAATACTAATCTGAATGTAGAAGGAGTCGGCATTGTCGGCACCAGGAAAGCGACTAATTATGGCCATTCTATTGCCTTCGAATTTGCCAGAGAGATATCTAAATATGGCATATCTATAAACTCCGGCCTTGCCATCGGTATCGATTCCTACTCCCATAAAGGCGCCTTAGATTCTAAAGGCAGAACCATTGCCGTTCTAGGGTCGAGCATTGACCGCATCTACCCGGCGGTAAATTTCCAAATCGCTCAAAAAATTCTAGGACATGAGGGCTCCATTATTTCCGAATATCCGCCTGGCACTCCCGGAGGAAAATACCAGTTCGTGGGTAGAAATCGGATTATTGCCGGACTCTCTAAGGGCGTTCTTGTAGTGGAAGCACCCGAAAAATCGGGCGCCTTAATTACCGCCGACTTCGCCCTGGAACAGGGAAGAGAAGTCTACGCTATTCCGGGAGATATTTTAAACAAAAATTCCATTGGACCCAATAATTTAATAAAAAATGGCGCCAAGATAGTTACCAAAGCTCTAGATATCTTGGAAGACTTTGATATCAAAGAGAATGAAAAAGCATCGATAAACCTTTCCGAGCTAGAAGAGAGGATTTTAGAATGCTTAAACGAGCCCAAAGGCATTAACGAGATCGTCAAAGAATTGAGCTTGAATGTTACGGATATTGGATCTCAAATGACCCTTATGGAGCTTGACGGCTTAGTTACAAACCGAGGCGGCTCGATGTATTCCAAAAATATCTAGAACTAAGCCATTGTGTTAAAACCACTTTAGCTTTAATATTAAATTTATGAAAATCAAATTTCTAGGAACAAGCTCTGCCTTGCCGCTACCAAGAATTAACTGTCAAGGAAGACAAATTTGCCTGTCAAAAGACCCCAAAGATCAGCGGCTTAGATCGAGCCTTCTTATTGATAATCGAATACTCGTAGATTGCGGACCGGATGTTTACACGCAGCTTCTCCGCGCCGGCATGCCCGTTATCGAAGCAATTATTTTTACTCATAGACACGGCGACCATATAAATGGATTCAAGCTGAATTTTAAAGAACCGCAAACCGCAGAAGTAAAACTTTACGGACCAAAGGAAGTCTTTAAGCGAATTAGAAACGAATATAAGTTTAAGAATTCGGCCCATATATATAAGAATGGGGAAGCGTTGGATTTTGACGCCTTTACCGTAAATCCGCTAAAGATTGATCACGAGGGACTGGATAATTACGGTCTCCTAATATCAACGAACAAAAGACTTTTTTACGCGCCGGACATCGAAGCAATCCCAAAAATAACGCTAGAAGTAATAAAAGAGGCCGATATCTTGGTTGTCGACGGTTCTATACTAAATGGGCCGCATTACGGACATATTGGAATCGACCGTCTCTTAGAGATAATAAAACCCTTAAATAAGGAAACTTACTTTACTCATATTGGCATAGGAAATCCACCTCACAAAGAGCTGGTTAAGTACGTAAAGGAGAAAGGTGGAGACAATTTTAACGTTGCCTTTGATGGCATGGAGCTAGAAATATGATTCACTATTATCCATTCAGGAAGGGCTACAAAAAACATCCTTATCTCGGAATTACTTATGCTGTTTCGGCAATGCTTGCCGGCTCTATTGCAACTGTGATTATAAAATTCTTTAATCACATTCCCAGCCTCCAGATTACCGCTTATTGGCTTTTTATCGGCTCCTTAATTTCTTTAACACTTAACTATTTTAAAGATAGGGAAACGAAAGTGCTTAAAATTATCAAAAAAAAGCCGAGGTTGCTAATATTACAAACCGTAACTGCTACTTTATCAGCTTTTTTCTTTGTAAATGCCATAAGCCTCTTAAATCCATCGACTGCAATTTTCGTTTACTCAACAACATTTATTGTAGCCTGCACCTTAATCGGCAAATATTCGTTTGACGATAAATTATCAAAAATCCAATATTTTTCCATGTTCGGAGCCTTAGCCGGCCTAACCATTATTACTAAAGATAATTTAGTCGTAAATTCCAACTCTGGATTTATCTCCATCTTTTTAGCCGCCATCTCGCTCAGTATTAGCGGTTCTATCGTAAAAAAGCATTTTACTCCCGAAGAAACCTTTTCTCTAAACTCACTTAGGAGCTTCTTGGGTGGCGGCTTCTTATTATTATTAGCTTTGCTCTTACAAGAACCGGTCTTTCCATCGATATCAGCACTCCCGTTATTTTTATTAGGTTTGATGCTCGCTAATGTGATTCAATACTCATTTCAATACAAAGCTTATGATTTAGAAAAACTGGAAGTTGTTTCTATTATCGATTCAATGAGGCCTTTTATTGTGCTTATCTTAGCCTTCTTTTTTTTACAAATTATGCCTAAGGGAACCGAAATTCTAGGCGGAATTATCATGATTGTTTCCGCTTCTTTGTTAATCTTAGGTAATAAAAAACTTGACGAAATCGAAAATTAAAATATCCTTATACTTATGGCAAAGAACTTACTTATAGTAGAATCGCCTGCAAAGGCCAAGACAATTGAAAAATATTTAGGAAAAGATTACCAAGTCAAAGCAAGTTTTGGGCATATTAGAGACCTGCCAAAATCAAAGCTAGGCATTGATATTCATGACAATTTTAAACCTGAGTATATTATTCCCAAAAAATCCCAAAAAACTGTTAATGAACTAAAAAAATCGGTGTCAGCAGCTAAAAAAGTATATTTAGCCACAGACTTGGACAGAGAAGGCGAGGCTATTTCTTGGCATATACTAAAAGCAACCGGGTTAGATCATAAATCAGATAAAGTAGATCGAATTACTTTTCACGAAATTACCAAAGATGCAATCCTAGACGCTTTGGCGCACCCAAGAAAAATAAATAAAGACTTAGTAGACGCCCAGCAAGCAAGGCGAGTCTTAGATAGACTCGTGGGCTACAAGTTAAGCCCGCTTTTGTGGTCTAAGATAAGAAGAGGCTTGTCGGCCGGTAGAGTTCAGTCAATCGCCTTAAAACTTATTATTGATAGGGAAAGAGAAATTGATAAATTTGTCCCAAAGGAATATTGGTCAATCGATGCCATCCTAGAAAAGAAAAAGAAAGAGTTTAAAGCCAGTCTTATATCCAAAAATGAGAAGAAATTAGAGATACATAACGAGAGTGAAGCAAAAGGCATCTTAAAAGATTTAGAGAATGCGGATTATATAGTTCGAGATGTAATCAAAAAAGAAGTCAAAAGAAATCCTGTAGCACCTTTTATAACCAGCACCTTGCAGCAAGATGCCGGCCGAAAATTAGGTTTTTCGGCAAAAAAAACCATGATGCTTGCCCAGCAGCTTTATGAAGGAATCGATTTGGGTCCGGAAAGTCATGTCGGCCTTATTACTTATATGAGGACAGACAGCACCAGTCTATCTGACGCAGCAATTGCAAACATCAGAAAATTAATCGAGTCCAAATACGGAAAAGAATATGTGCCTTCAAAACCAAGAGTTTTTAAAAAAGCAAAAGCGGCTCAAGAAGCACATGAAGCCATCAGGCCAACTCATATAGAAAAGGAACCGGATAAAGTAAAACAATACTTATCAAAAGATCAATATCGCCTCTATGCTCTTATTTGGAAAAGAGCACTAGCCTCACAAATGGAGAGCGCCGTCTTAGATCAAACTTCTATCGATATAAAAGCCAGTGACTATATCTTTAGAACCACTGGGTCTATCATAAAATTTCCGGGTTTTACCAAAGTTTACGAGGAAAGTAAAGCCAGGGAAGAGCAAGAAGAAAAGAATGTTCTCCCAGAACTAGACAAAGGAGAAAAATTAAAGCTAGTTTCTCTTACCCCAAATCAGCATTTTACTTTAGCCCCGCCAAGATATTCCGAAGCAAGTTTAATTAAAGTCCTAGAAGAAGAGGGAATCGGCCGGCCATCAACTTACGCTCCGACTTTAAGCACCTTGAAGGATAGAGGCTATATTGATGTTATAGACAGAAAACTTCATCCCAAAGAGATTGGTTTTATCGTAAACGATCTTTTAGTAGAAAACTTTTCTAATATCATAAACCTTTCCTTTACGGCCCAAATGGAAAAAGAGTTTGACGAAATTGCTGAAGGCGACGTCGCCTGGCAGGAAGTGATCAAGCATTTTTGGGATCCTTTTTCTAAGCAGCTAGAAGAAAAACAAGACACAATTAAAAAAGTAGAAATGCCGGTCCAGATGACCGATGAGATCTGTCCTGATAGCGGCCACCCAATGATAATAAAGCAGGGAAGATACGGCGAATTCATGGCGTGTTCGGGTTGGCCGGAATGTAAATTTACCAAGCCCTTAGTTAAAGACTTGGGTGTTAAATGTCCGGATTGCCAAGAAGGGGACATTATCGAGAGAAGAACTAAAAAGGGCCGGATTTTTTACGGCTGTTCTACATTTCCGAAATGTAAATTTGCTTCTTGGGATAAGCCAGCGACTAAACCATGTCCGGACTGCGAGGGTTTAATGGTTGAAAAAGGAAAAACATTGCGCTGCATAAAATGCGGTCACGAAGAACAAAAAGAAGATAATAAATAGCTTCACATCAAAAAAATCGCCACGCAAAACTTGATGGCGGTTTTTTATTTAGCCAAAAAAATCTGCCAAAAGATCTAAAACACCTACACTTTTTATAAATATAAAAGAAGCTCCAGTTGTCATTCCCGCGGAGGCGGGAATCCAGGAAGCACGTTGCACTTCCAAGCCTTCTGGATCCCCGTCTTCACGGGGATGACGGAAAGTGGGGGTGTTCCAAGCCAAAGATGTTGACAAAGTCAAATCTTAATGCTATAATTTACTTGTTTATTTTTAAGCCGCTTTGCAAGCGAGGTGAAAATGTCTGCTACTACCAACAAAGAAGAATTAGATTTGAATAAATTAGCCAGAGAAACTTTAGAGCTTTTAAAGAAAGAGAGAAGCCGAGAAGTTCTCTCGCTTCGTTTTGGCTTAGAAGTGCCAAAAACAACCCTCGAAAAAATTGGCCAAAGGTATGGCATTACCAGAGAGAGAGTAAGACAAATCGAAAAGGCGGCTCTAACCAGGTTGAAAAATAATAATCTGGACAATTCAAATTCTCATAAAGAACTTTTTGATACTATTAAAGACCGTGGCGTAATTTTGCATACCGAAATAGAAAAAGACTTCGGCGCGCATCAACTAAATGCAATTCGGTTGCTTTTAAATTTATCTAACGAAATCTTAGAGGTCATTGAGGACGACAAAAAACACTCAACATTTATACATGCCCAATACTCTCTAAAAGAAATCGAGAGTCTAATTAAACACACTTTAGATATCTTAAAAGAAACCGAAGAAGCAATCCATATAAATAAATTACATCAGAAACTAAAAGACAAATCTCAAATTGATTTATCGGATAATTTAGTCGAGAAGTCATTAAAAATTAGCAAGGATATTATTATTGATGATAGCTATGTTGGTCTTTCCGTATGGCCGACTATTAATCCTAAGAGCATAAAAGATAAGACATACTACGTTTTAAAAAAGGAAGGTAAGCCTCTTCACTTTTCAGAAATTGCAAACCGAGTAAGAAGCCTTTCCCAAAAACCTATCACCAAACAGGCAGTACATAACGAACTCATCAGAGATAATCGATTTGTGCTTATTGGTAGGGGAATTTACGCACTTTCAGAATGGGGATACAATTCCGGAACAGTTGGAGATATTATTTATGACATCCTTAAAAAAGAGGAAGTTCTCCATAAAAATGATATTATAGAAAGAGTACTGGAAAGAAGAATTGTAAAAGAAACTACAATTATCTTAAACCTTCAAAACAAAAACAAATTCAAAAGAGTAGGCAAGGCTACCTACTCCGTAAAGGAGTAACAAATGTCTTTAGAATTAATAGTATCAATCTTTCAGGGAATTTTTAGCGTTCTTGTTTTTGTATTTACTTATACCTGGTGGATAATCGCCGCCATTTTGGCCTGGGAAACTTACCAGAATTACCGGAAAAAGGGTTGGGTAGAAAACCTTGAACATATGCTGTTAAAAGTGGAAATACCTAAAAATAACGATAAAGGCCCCGTAGCGGCCGAAATGATGTTTGCTTCACTTCATGGGATTTTAAAAGACAAAACCGAGCAGCAAAAAGAGGGAAGCATTCAAGAGCACATTTCGTTTGAGATTGTTGCCACCTTAAATTCAATCCAATTTTATATTTGGGTACCGGTACATCTAAGAGATTATTTAGAAGGCCAGCTTTATGCCCAGTATCCCTCGGCAGAAATAACAGTCGTAGATGATTATTCAACGGATATCGATATTGATGACGACGGTATTGACGACTGCGTCGCTTCTACCGAACTCGTTCTAGAAAAAGAAGACCTGCTTCCTATAAAAACTTTTCAGAGCTTTGAAGTCGATCCACTAGCCGGCATCACCAGTGTTTTAAGTAAGCTTGACGATCCTAAAGAGCAGGTTTGGATTCAAATTCTTGCTAAGCCTCATGATAATTCTTGGCAAACGAGAGCCCAAGAATATACCGACAGCACAAGAACCGGAGGTTCGGGCGGACTTAGCATTGCTTCAATTATGGGATCCATTAAAAGAGCGCCGATTTCACTTCCAAAAACTTTAATTTCAATGGCCTTAAGAGCTCCTGAACCAGCTGCCCCGACTACTGCCCCAAAACTTTCGAAGCATGAAGAAGCCGAACTAACAGCCATAGACACTAAGGCTAATAAGCTTGGCTACGACGTCAAAATTAGAATAATGTACCTCGCCAAAACGAAAGAAAAAGCGAAGTATCGCCTTCAAGCCGTGGTTGGCAGTTTTAAGCAGTTTAATACCACCCTAAATGGTTTCACTTCCACCGGATTAAATGAAGGCAGGGGTCCTTTAGACGAATACCGGGCCCGCTATTTTGACGCTGGTTATCTTCTAAACATCGAGGAGCTAGCCAGCATTTATCATCTTCCCCATATCTCCGTAGAGACTCCAAATATCAATTGGGTTTCTTCTAAAAAAGCTGAGCCACCGGCAACCTTACCCGTAGAAGGATCAGCTCCACCGGACGAACTAACTCTCTTTGCTCAGACAAACTTTAGAGGAGTTAGACAAAAATTTGGCATTAAGATGGATGATCGCCGAAGACATACCTATGTAATAGGTAAGTCCGGCGTCGGTAAATCGTGGCTTCTTGCCTTACTATCTATTTCGGATATTTACGCCGGTAAAGGCGTCTGTATTATTGATCCTCATGGTGATCTAGCCGAAAAGGTTATAACCTACGTTCCGGAACATCGCATCAAGGATGTTGTTTACTTTAATCCTTCCGACACCAATTTTCCAATTGGTTTTAATACTATGGAATGCCCAAATCCGGACTTTAAAGAAACCATCGCCTCCGGATTCGTATCTATTTTTAAAAAGCAATTCGGGTATAGCTGGGGTCCAAGACTTGAATACGTTCTAAGATACACGATCTTGGCCCTTTTAGATACTCCGGAGACCACCATGCTTGGTGTTATAAGAATGCTTACCGAAAAAAACTTTAGACAAAAAGTCATTAAGAACATTAAAGACCCGGTCGTAAAAAACTTTTGGGAAAAAGAATATGCCACTTATAATGACAGGTTTGCCACAGAAGCAGTTGCTCCGATATTAAACAAGGTTGGTCAGTTTATTGCTTCTCCTCTTATAAGAAACATAGTAGGTCAACCAATAAGCACTTTTGATATCAGAGAAATTATGGATGAGGAAAAAATATTAATCATTAATCTTTCTTCCGGAAGAATAGGGGAGGACAACTCAGCCTTGCTCGGTGCTATGATGATAACTAAGATTCAGCTCGCCGCCATGTCGAGAGCAGATGTTTCAGAAGAAAAACGAAAAGATTTTTATCTATATGTCGACGAGTTCCAGAACTTCGCCACAGACTCCTTTGCTAAGATATTATCAGAAGCTAGAAAATATCGCTTAAACTTAATTGTCGCCAACCAATACATTGCTCAGATGGATGAAACAGTTAGAGACGCTGTTTTTGGAAACGTTGGAACTCTAGTATCTTATAGAGTTGGTGCTAAAGACGCCACATTCTTAGAAAACGAGTTTAGCGGCATATTTGAGTCACATGACCTAATCAATCTAGATAATCAGCATATCTATCTAAAAATGCTTATTGATGGCGTTACCAGACAGCCATTTTCGGGCAAAATATTAAACCTGCCGGAAGCCAAACTCGACCTAACAACCCAAATTTTGCAAAACTCAAGAGAACAGTATACCAAGCCCAAAACCGAGGTCGAAGAAATGATTGCCAAACTAAGCACCCAAGGAGGGCAACCGCAAAACGAAGACGGCGAGGATATTAGAGAAGAGAGAAAAGATAATAGATACGACAACAGGCCAAACTACAACAACTCGAATAACCCTAAAAGGGATTTTACGCCGCCTGCTGTAAGCGCCGAGAACAGAATAAAGAATGCTCCTTTAAATAGACAAACGCCAAGGGATAGAGTGGAACCAGGGCATAGCGACAAATACATTGCAAGAAGTAACCAAGAAAAACCACCCATGAAACAACCCGTGAAACATTCGTCAAATTCTTATGTCAAAACAGATCATGCCAATAATATTCATCATGATAAAAGACCAATGGGCCAAAAAAATCCTAGTGATCGCTCCTCCAATGATCAAAGAAATCAAAAGAAATTAGATGAAGAAAATATCCGTAAAGCAATTAGGGAGGCTTTAAGTAAGAAAGAGCAGACGTCAAACCATGAAAACCGCCAGACCGAGGTAAAGGTAAAACCTGCTCATGAGCATAAACAAACCACCGAAGACAAACCAAAACATGAATCACAAAACAATAACAATAAGGTAATTACGCATGAAAACTTTAAGGATATTAATGTGATCCATCCTCATGAAAAAATAATCGTTGCCGGTAACAACGTCAAAAATCCTAAAGAGTTAAATCCCGGAGAAACAATAGTATTTAATGATAAATAAATAATTAAAATAGGTCGGGGGAGTGACAGAGAACTAAAGGAATGTACGACCAGAAGTAATCCATGGCTTATGTCGCACAATGTATCTTATGCGACACTGAGTAATTATCGAATTAGACGATAAGTAAGTCATCTATTTAAATACTAGAAATGGCCCTATAAGCGTAAAATAGCCATTTTTACATCTTTTTAACTAGTATATTATTTGCAATCATGCCCTACATTAAACATGTCTCTGTTTTATTTTTAAAAATCCTTGAGTTGCTTAAAAATTTTCTTACTAATTTATCAAAATATTTTTAAGTCTTTACTTGCTTCTCTAGCCTACTAAAAATTATTTTTCACAAAAGAATTAATTAACAGTAACAAGGGCTTTAATTATTAATAATTAAATATTTAAATTTAAATAGCACTCCACCCTTTTTTGTGAAACAGACACTGTTTCACAGGTTTAAAACCCAAATTTATTTATAGAAGATTCTATTTTCTACTCTAAGGTCAATGTATTCGATGGTTCGATTTTCTTTTTTAACTTCTTTTAAAACCCGTCCCAAGCTTTCGATCTGACTTAAAGGATCTCTAGTAGTATCAAAAAATACCTGAAAATTGCCATCGGTTTTTATTTTAAGTTCTCTCTTAAATTCATTGGTAATATTTATTTCGACTATCTTGTATCCAGTTTGGGGGAAACTGGAATTTACTTTTTCGATAAATAGCATTAAATCCGGGGTACCTACCCTATCCCCCGGACGGAGCAGCAAATTGTTGCTATCAATTACATTTATGGCATTTTCTTTAGTCTTACCCATCTCCACTACTACACCTTCGCGATCAACAACATATTTTTCACCCATAGCTTGCCAATTAAATGCTATGTCTCTTAAGGAGGCTTTTATAGATATGTCTTTTTCTTTTGCCTCTTTTGTTACCGTAACTTCTTTTAATTCCGGCATATTACTTTTTAAATGTTTCTCGAGGCTGCTTTTCGAGATAAAATAATAGTTTTTTTTAAAAAAGCCTTTACTAAAATCAGATACTTGGCTCTTTAGCTGGATGGATTGCTCGTCGCTTAGGCCGGTTATCTTCACTTCTTTTACTTGAAAGGCGCTTGAAACGAAAAACCAATAAAACAAGGTGAGGCTGCCGATTACAAAAATTCTAAAAAGATAGGCCTTAAAAGGAATTTTCTTTTTATTTGAAAAACTTCTCTTGGTCGGCTTATGAAGTAACTGCCTTCGCCCAACTTGTCTTCTTTTTCTATTTCTTCTCATTTATAGACTCTTTAATTCCCTTAGCTATCTTCCAAACGTCGCCGGCTCCCATTGTTACAATGACGTCATTTCTATTATTTAAGATGGCATCGTCAATAATCTTATCAAAATCCTCTATGTGTTCAGCATTTCCACCCTCATTGTTAATTGCGTCTACCAGCATAGAAGCACTTACTTTATTTTTATCTTTCTCACTATCGCGCGACTCATATATGTTTGGAATAATGACTCTATCGACTGCCCTTAGAGCCTTAGAAAATTCTTTAATTAGAAGGGCGGTCCTAGAAAACTGATGAGGCTGAAAAATACAGCAAATTTTTTTATTTGGATACATTTCCCTTAAAGCGCTGATCGTCGCTTCGATTTCTGTTGGATGATGACCATAATCATCGTAAACAACGGGGTTGTCACTAATTTTATCAAGCCTTCTCTTAGCACCTTTAAAGTCCTTGAAGGCACTTTTTACAGATTCCACATTTATATTCAAAAATTTAGATGCTGCAAAAACGGTAGCCGCATTAAAAGCATTATGCTTCCCGGATACTCCCAATTGAATGTCAGAGCTTTCCGCATCATGATTAATATTAAATTTCACCCCCTTGTTATCTGATTTTACATTACCTAACTTGTAGTCGTTACTTATTCCAAAACCCACAAAAAAAACCTGACACTTGGCCCGCTCTGCGATATGACGGCAAACTTCGGAGTCACCATTTATTACTAAAAAGCCATCTTTTTGAATCTGACCCACAAAGCTAGAAAAGGCCTCAATGATGTCGCCTAAATCCTTAAAATAATCCAGATGATCGGCTTCAACATTAGTGATGATGGCGCCAAAGGGTTTGATATCCAAGAAAGATCGGTTATATTCACAAGCTTCTGCCACAAAATAATCTCCCTCACCCGATAAGTAACTCGTATTTAGACTTTGAATCTCTCCTCCAACCACAGCAATCGGATCTAAATCAGCCCTCTTTAAAACTAAAGCTATTAAAGAAGAAGTTGTGGTTTTACCGTGGGTACCAGAAATTGCAATTCCCTTTTTAAGAGCCATTAGGTTTCCCAGAAGTTCTGACCTTTGAATAACTTTTTTATTCAACTTCTTGGCTTTTTCAAGTTCCGGATTACTAGCAGGAATTGCCGGCGTTACCACGACAACATCGACATCTTGAGGAAGATTCTCTTTGCTGTGCCCAATAAAAACCGTCGCTCCTTTATCTTTTAATTTTCTGACATTTCCCGACTCCTCCATATCAGAACCCGTAACCCTTTCGCCTCTATCTAGCATAATATTAGCAAGAGGAGACATCCCGGAACCGCCAATTCCTATAAAATGATAGTTCATTTCTTTCTCCTGGACGCCTTGGTTATTTCTTTTTCTTCCTCTTCATTATTTAATCTTGCATATTCCATTATAACTTCAGCCATCGATTCCGAAGCGTCTTCTTTTCCAAATTCTTTGCTTTTTTTAGCCAAGAAAGCTAGCTCGCCGGGCTTTTCGAAAATAAGCTTTATCTGTCTTATAAAGACATCTCTTGATAAATCATCCTCGGTTAAAGTATAAGCTGCTCCAAACCTTGTTACAATTTGAGCATTTCTAAACTGGTGAGCCGAACTGCTAACGCCAAGAGGTATTAAAAGCATTGGCTTTCCTATTGCCGAAGCTTCGGATATGAAATTCTGACCGGCTCTGCCTATTACCAAATCGCTAACCGCAAAAGCATCCCGAAGCTCATTTGACAAAAAACTAAAAACTTTATATTTATTTTTAAGATCATCTTCTAATTGGGATTTTAAATATAAAAGCCATGATATATCATTATCGCCACAAACGTGAATTATTTGAAAATCCTTTAATAATTCCGAAAGTGATTCGGCGATTAAAGAATTAATAAAATGAGAACCTTGGCTCCCACCCACTATCAACAAAACCGGTTCTTTAATATTTAACTCAAAGACTTCTCTACCCTCCTTTAAGCTGCCTGTTAACATCTCTTTTCTTATAGGATTGCCGGTATAAACCACTTTAGCTCGCGGCAAATCGTGATAATAATTTTCTGGATAAGAAACCATTATCCGAGATGCAAATCGCGACAATATTCTATTGGCAAGCCCCAAAATGCTATCAGATTCGTGGATGATTATCGGATAATTTAAAGATGCCGCTGCAAAACCAATAGGCAGTCCGACATAGCCGCCTTTTATAAAAACAAGATCGGGATCATATTCTTTAATAATGGCCCGACTCTCAAAAAAACCCTTTATAACCTTAAAAAAATCAATCAAATTCTTAAAAATTGTTGTCGGATCAACAATATTTAATAGCAGGTTGTTATGATATCGGCGAAATTTTCCAGCAGAGACAAAATGATAATTCAAACCAAGTTGTGGAATAACCTTTGTCTCCATCCCTTCGCTGGAACCAATATATATTATGTCTTTAACGCCTTTTTTTTCTAGTTCTTCTACTACCGCTAAAGTAGGATAAATATGACCCCCAGTTCCCCCGCCAGCTACCAGAATTCGCATGAATAACCTCCTCTTTAGTATATTTGGAAATGTTTAGTAAAATACCGACTGCAAATAAAGAAAATAAAAGTGATGAACCGCCGAAACTAACAAAAATCAGAGGGACGCCGGTGAGCGGTAATATTGATACCATTGCTCCTATATTAATAAAGATTTGCACTAAAAACCAGGTAGAAATCCCGACTGCAACGAATCTGGAGAAATCATCCGGAGCATTTTTTGCAATTTTGTACCCTCTGATAATTAAGACTAGGAACAATCCCAGGATAAGAAGGGATCTTAAAAATCCTAATTCTTCGGCAATAATCGGAAAAATGGCATCCGTTGTAACTTCTGGAAGATAAAGAAATTTTTGCCTGCTTTGATTAAAACCAACGCCAAAAAGCCCCCCATTGCCAACCGCGATCAAGCTCTGAGTTATCTGATAGCCAAGTCCCGATGGATCTGCTTCGGGATTTAAGAAAACGGATAACCGAGCGAGACGATAGCTTTCTAGTTTAATAAGCCCCATAACGGCAAAGAAGCCACCAACCAAAAATGTCCCCAAGATTCTAAAATTGGCACCGGCAATAAAATAAATTACAAGCCCGGTTGCCGCAATGATTAAGGTTGTCGAAAGATTGGGCTGCATTAAAATTAGTACAGAAAGTGCCGCCAACATCAACATAAAGGGCAGAATTACTTCAAAAGTATTAATCTTAGCTAATCTCTGCTCAAACCATAACGAAAGATAAACAATAAAAGCTACCTTGATAGCTTCTGCCGGCTGAAAAGAGATTATTCCAAAATCTAGCCACCTCTGAGCCCCACCAGCGACTCTACCGGTAACTAAGACCAAGATCAGTAGGAATACCGTTATAGCAAAGAATTTTGTACCAATTTTACGCCAATGAGGATAATCAATCCTGTAAGACAAGGCCCAACCAAAGATACCTAATGCCAATGATGCTACTTGATGGTAAAGAAATTTAGTTGTAGTTTCGCCTCCTGTTACCGCATAGCTTTTTACAACCGAAGCAGAAAAAACCATAACTAAGCCTACTAAACATAAAATAAAAACCATTAAAGCTAAGATATAATCCGGCCGATGAGGTCGCGGCAATCTGGTTTGATAATTATTTCGATTGTTCACTATAGCTTACCTAATAAATTTAAGACGATACCAAAAACTGCAGATATGGCCCCGATAACCCAGAATCTCATTGTTACCTTCGGTTCCGGCCATCCCTTGGCCTCTAAATGATGATGAATCGGAGCAGAAAGAAAAACTTTTTTACCAAAAAATTTTTTAGAGATTAGCTGGATGATAACCGAAAGAGTTTCAAAAACGAACACGCTAGCGATAATTGGCAAAAGAAAAACGGTATCAGTAAGCATCGCCACCACACCTAAGGTTGCCCCCAGCGACACCGCCCCGGTATCCCCCATAAAAAATCTTGCCGGAAAAATATTAAACCAAGTATAAGAAAGTACCGCCCCCACAATAGACGCACAAAATGCCGCGATTCCATAATAACCTTGGAGTAAAGAGATGATAGAATAAGCCCCAAATGCCAATATTAGTAAGCCTCCCGACAGACCATCTAGGCCATCGGTTATATTTACTGCATTTGCCGCCGAGACCACCACAAGTATAAACAACGGAATGTACCAATATTTAATATTCACAACACCAATAATAGGAATATCAATAAAGGATCTGCCTAGCTTAAAATAAAACCAAAAAGCGCCTGCAAAACTGATGGCTAGAAGCCAGCCAATTTTTACTTTCGCCTTGATTCCTGCAATTCCGGCGCCTAATCCTTTTATATTAATATAATCATCAATAAGCCCTAAAATGCCCACAGAAACTAGCGCAAATAAGAGTAGCCAGGTCTGAGTCCTGTCAAAATTCGTCACCAACGTTATGATCGCAACAGGGATCCAAATTAAGATTCCAGCCATTGTTGGGATATGACGCTTGTGTTTGCTACTATGAAGACTCGAGTAAACCTCTGCATCTTCTTTCCCATTACTAATCCAAGTTGTAGTTCTGGCATTCTTCCACCACTTATTTTTATATGCAAAATAGGTAAAAAGCGGTGTTAGAGTCATTGATAAGGCAAACGTAATAAAAGCCGTCAAGCCCGCTCTTAAGAATTGCTGTAAGATAAATTGATCGATAAATAACATAACTTTTAAGATTTTACCCCATTTAACCCTTAATAACAATGTCCTACCATATATTTTGTCACTTTTCGTCTGGTGGAATTTGATAATACTTTAGCAGATTATCTGCAATATCGTGAAATACCGGAGCAGCAGTGGACTCCGCCCAGATAACGTCTTTGGGATTATCTATTTTAGCGAATATAACAAACCTTGGATTTGAAGCCGGCGCAAAACCTACGAAAGAACCAATTGTCTTGCTTTGATCGTAACCACCGTTTTTGGGGTCTGGAACTTGAGCTGTTCCCGTTTTTCCCGCAGTTTTATATCCCTGAACTTTTGCCTGTTTTCCATGACCTTTTTCAACTGTACTTACCATCATAGTTGTCAAATTTCTAGAAGCTTCTTCAGATATGACCCTCTTGATGGTTTCTGTTTGCTTTTTTAAATCTTTTTTGCCCTCTTTTACAAAAGAGTCAATTAGCCTTGGTCTTACTAGATTTCCCCCGTTAGCAACTGCTGACATCGCAGCCGTAATTTGAAGCGGCGTGACTGTAATTGCCTGGCCAAAACTCATCGAAGCATAGGCATGATCGTTAACGTCCTTGGGTTTACTAACATAACCTTCATCCTCGACACTAAGCTCGATCCCTGCCTTAGTGCCAAAACCAAATTTATTAGTAATATATTCGTAAAATGGTTCCTTGCCGATCTTTTGCATAATATAAGTTGTGCCCAAATTTAAAGACTGCTCCAAGATATAGCTCATCGAAACAATGCCATGAGCTTTCTGATCCGAATTCATTATTTTATGTCCGTCGATGACAATCTGACCCTTATCCTCAAATGTATCCTCCGGTTTAATTTTCCCGGAATCAAGTCCCGCCGCCATGGTGATTATCTTAAAAATTGAGCCAGGTTCATACTGCCTTAAAGTCTTATTATCAAAAAATCCATAATCAGTGATTTTCTGATAGTTATTTAAGTCTACATCCTCTTGTTTTAGCGCATAATTAGCCATCGCTATAATTCCACCCGAATATGGATCCATAACAATAACACTGCCGCCATCAGCTTTATGGCTTTCCACGGCTTTCTTAAGCACTTCTTCCGTATTCGCTTGAATATTTTTATCAATTGTTAATACTAAATCATCACCATCCTTAGGACTCACTAAAACATTGTCGCCATTAGCGATTCTGACTCCCGTAGCATCGGTTTCTGCCTTTAATTTACCGGGGACACCCGATAGCTCTTTATCAAAATCTTGCTCCAAGCCATACTGCCCTTTTCCATCCATGTTAACAAATCCCAAAACCTGAGCTAAAAGTGACTTTTCCGGCCAAAAACGCCAAGATTCAGGCACCAAGACCAATCCGTAAACATCGAGCTTCCCTATTTTTTCAGATTCTTCGTCGGTAAGCTTATGTTTTAAGGGTACATAATGATCTGAATTCGATAGCATTTCTAATATCTTATCTTTAGGAATGCCGATTATTGGCGAGAGCTTTTCTGCGGCTTCTCCCAAATCCCCTTTTTTCTTAATTTCATTTGGCACCGCATACAACAAATCAAGAGTGTTATTCATAGCGACAACAGATTTTCCATCATCCGAATACTTGTCCTTTAGGTATATTTTACCTCTCTTGGCGGGAAGCTCGGATTGCCTATAGTATTGGTTTTTTGCTAAATCGGCATAGTGATCGTGTCTTAAAATTTGCAAGAAAAAAAGGCGACCTCCCAAAACAAACATCGCAAATATCGCCATTAATTTAAGCAAAGAGATTCGTCTTTTTATATTATGATTTCCATAGCTTGACATCAATTTAGAGTTCAAAACACATTATTTAACCGCAACCGTAGAAGTCCAAGGAACATAGTTGATTTTCTTTACCGTCTCCAAGCTACTTGCAGTTGTGCTTCTTTGAATTTCGGTAATAGACTGGAGTCTGGCAACCTCTAATTCGAGCTTCTCGCTTTCTAGCTCTATTTCCGCCTTCTTCTTTTCTAGGGCCGCTAGATCATAACCCCTTACCGCCAAACGGCTAGACTGGGCTAAATATAAAAGAATTAGCACAACAACAATTGTTATAACCATAAATGACATGCTTACTGGACCTAAGATCATGCTTTTTTGATACTGTTTGTTAATCTTGGGATTTCTCTTCGAATTCAATTCTGCTCCTAAATTTTTATTTTTGTTTTTCTCTATGAAATAGAGTCCCTATATGAGGGACTCTATTATGGGACCTAAACCACCCTCCTGTAGCTTATGTCTTCAAGCATCTAGCAGTCAGATTTGTTTTTGTTTTTATTTTTTCTTCGCCATTTGGGCGAATCTTGTGGTGGAAAGTTTTGTGAAAGAGGTGGATTTTATTAAAAGAGATGGATTTTAAATTTTGAGGTGCATAGGATCTGACTCCTGACTGCTAGATGTCTTAAGACATATATTTTCTATTTAATTGTCAAGGTTCTTATATACCTAAATTTCCTAAATGCTCTGCAATTTCGTTGCTTTCTTTCTCGGTTTCCGCTTTGTAAGCTCCCCACTTATCCTGGCTCCAGATTTCTATCCGATTAAACAAGCCAGCGACAACAACTTCTTTGACTACGCCAGCATAATCTCTTAAATAAGCTGGTAAGATAATTCTACCTTGTTTATCAATATCTACTTCCATGGCTCCGGCTAACATCAGTCTAGAAAATGCCCTAGCGCTAGCTTGGCTAATTGGTAACTCGCTTAACCTTTCGGCCAGTTTTTGCCATTCGTCTTTTGTATAAAGAAACAAACAGCTATCCAAACCTCTCGTTACCACTGCCCCACCAGCAAGACTTGCCCTGAACTTAGAAGGAACCGCGAGTCGTCCCTTGTCATCTATATTATGCTGATATTCTCCGATAAACATTTATCCCCTTTTCAGGCAGGTTATCCACTATTTTCTACCACTTATCCCCACTTCCTACCACTTGAAACCATTATATACCACAAGCCCTCCCCCGGTCAACACTTTTTAATAAAAAACTTTTAAAAGATACTTAAATCTTTTGGAAAAATAAACAGCAACCGCTATACGTGATAACGATTGCTTAATGAATAATAAGCGTTGGCATTTATGTTGCTTGATCAAACTCTGATTCGGTAATCTCAGAAAGGAATCAAGAATAATGAATTAAGAGAGAATGAAGAATAAGAGAATATAGCAATAACTAGTTTTAAATTCTTAACACTTAATTCTAGACTCTTAATTCTTTATTCTATGGCTTTGTCGTATCTGCCAAACTTAACAAAACTTCTCCCCTAAATATTCTTTGAGGCTCCCAATCCCCACTCTATCTTGCTTCATTGTATCTCTATCCCTTACAGTCACAGCATTATCTTTAAGAGTGTTAAAATCTATTGTCACACAATACGGGGTGCCGATTTCATCTTGTCTTCTATATCTTTTGCCGATGCTCTGGGTTTCATCGTAATCGCACATATAACTGGTTTTTAGCAGATCAAAAACTTCTTTAGCTTTAGAAATCAGGTCTTCATTTTTAGAAAGTGGTAGGATTGCAATCTTGTATGGCGCCAATTCTTTTGGTAGCTTTAAAACGGTCCTTATTTCGATCTTATCACCAGACCCAATCTCTTCTTCCTCATATGCCGATAGCAAAGCCACTAACATGGTTCTCTCAACCCCAAAAGTTGGTTCGATAACATGGGGAATAAATTTCTGATTTGTCACTGGATCTACATACACTATATCTTCACCAGAAGCCTTTTCGTGATGACTTAGGTCATAATCGGTTCTATAAGCAAGCCCCCACAATTCTTTGGTTCCAAATGGGTATTTAAATTCAACATCGATTGTTCTTTTTGAATAATGAGCTCTCTTCTCGGCTGGAATCTCATGAAGATAAATATCTTCATCCTTAAGACCAATGGCTTTAGCAAATCTTTGCATCTCCTTTAGCCAGAACTCGAAACTCTTTTCCCAATCCTTGGGATTTATAAAATATTCGATTTCCATCTGCTCAAATTCTCTGGTTCTAAAAACAAAATTACCAGGCGTCACCTCATTCCTAAAAGCCTTGCCAATCTGTCCAATTCCGAATGGTATTCTTTTTCTGGTAGAAGCTAAAACATTTTTAAAATTAACAAAAATTCCCTGAGCTGTCTCCGGTCTTAAATAAGCCGCCGATTTAGTATCCTCGACAACCCCAATATATGTTTTAAACATGAGACCAAATGACCTGGCATCCGTCCAGTTTATAGATTTGCAATTGGGACAAGCAATCTTATCCTTTTGGATAATTCTAGATATTTCCTCTAAGGATTTTCCCTCTACGTCCTCCCCAGTTGTGTCTTCAACAAGATGATCTGCCCTGAAACGAAGCTTGCAATTTAAACAATCAACCAAGGCATCTGCAAAGCCGCCAACGTGACCAGAAGCCTCCCAAACTTTAGGATTTAAAATAATAGCGCTATCAAGACCAACCATGTCCATTCTTTCCTGAACAAAGTGCTGCCACCATAGCTTTTTGATATTATTTTTAAGCTCAATACCCAAAGGCCCAAAATCCCATGTATTAGCAAAGCCGCCATAAATTTCTGACGATGGATATATAAAGCCTCTTTGCTTTGCAAGGGATTGAATTTTCTCCATCGTCACTTTTTCTGTTTTTTCCATGAGAACTCCTTTAAAAATCAAAAAAATCGGTATTTCTTAACTCTTCAAACGCTTCTTCATCTAATTTTCCTAGGCTAACTAGATATTCCAAATCTTGAACAAAATCTTTATACAACGCATGGAATAGCTCCAGGTTTTCTTCTTTTATCACCGAAAAGGCCCTAAAGTTTTCAGAAACCCATTCCTCGACTTCCCTTTCAGTCATCATCTTGCCTTCTGTCTTAGAAGGGTTATTTAGCATTCTGTCTGGCACGTCGCAACCCCAAAATTCGTAATCCTCAACATTCCAAGCTAGTTCGCTTTTTCCTGTCGGATACTTTTTTTTCCAAGCATCTTGGCGCTTTGACTTTTCCTTTTGCATGTGCCTTATTTTACTCTTTTTTAGCTTCCAGGTCAATTTATAATATTTACTTTGGCAATAAATTGCTTAGATTTTAAAGACCGATGAAGTATCTTTTCGATGTACGATTCATTAAATTTTTTAATTTCCATAAGCAGTTCGTCCAAATTGGAAACCTTTATGATAATGTCTTGATCAAATCTAAGCATCATTCTCATAAGCTTAATAGCATTATCACTTACGGCATATGCTTCTGGATCTTTTCTAAAACAATCGTGGCACAAAACCCCTCCAAAATTCTTGCTTAGGCTGCATTTTCCAGGATCTAAAGATTCATGGCAATTAACGCAAGACTCCAGTTCCGGGCCAAAGCCAAGTTTTGAGAAGATTCTAATTTCAAAGATACTTAATGCTAATTCGGGACTTATTTTAAGACCGTTTAAAGCCTTAATAAATTCTCTATAAACCGCAGGGTTTGGCTCCCTATCGGGAATAATCTTATCTAAAATCTCTGCCAGATAATAAGCCTTGCCCAACTTTCCTAAATCTTCTCGTAAAAACAAAAATCTTTCCTTTGTTTCTGCCGAACACAAAGTGTCAAAGTTCTTCCCCTCTGCAAACATAAAATTATTTAAATAAAAAAGATCGAGGCTGCCAGCCATTTTGCTCTTAATTTTTCTAGCTCCTTTGGAAATCACGGTTATTTTACCTTTTGCAGGAGTAAAAACTTTAAGAAGTAAATCTGCTTCTTTAAAGCTGGATCTTTTTATAATAATTCCTTCTGTTTTATACGTCACTTAGAGGAAGAACCTTTCTTATCTTTTCTACGACCTCGTCGGGAGTGTGCCTGGATTTAATCAGATAATCTCTAACGCCAAGGGCATAAATAAGCTCCTGATTCATGTCGATCTTAGCTTCTCCGAGATTTGTGAGCATGATTACCGGAATCGATCTATAATCCGGAATCTTTTTCATTTCCTTTAAGACTTCGAAACCATTTACATCCGGCATCAGTATGTCTAAAAGAATTAAATCTGGTACTAATTTCCCCTTCAACTTCTCTAGAGCTTCCTTACCGGAATGAGCTAATTCTACTCTGTAGCCCTCCATTTCCAATTTGGTCTCATACATCTCCACCAAAATGATATCATCTTCGACTAATAAAACTGTTTGTTTCTTTGACATTATGCCTCCTCTAAAATTAATTATATAATGGCAAGGTAAAAGTAAAATTCGAACCCTTGCCTTTTTCGCTTTCGGCCCAGACTTTTCCTCCCTGCGTTTCAACCAGACTCTTAGTGATATAGAGTCCCAAACCCGAACCGCCGGCCTTAACACTAAGCTCATTTTGAATTCTACTAAACTTTTTGAATAATTTATCCATATCAAATTCCGAAATTCCGACTCCCTGATCCTTTATACTTACCTCCGCCATCCCCTCATCATTTATTTTTACATCAACTCTTACTTTCGATCCGGCTTGACTATACTTAATAGCGTTACCAATAAGATTATATAGGATTTGTTTAAGCCGGTCAGCATCCGCCGAAACATTAGAAAAATTCTGAGGAATGTAAACTCTCACCCTAATATTTTTTGAGAGACTCTTTATGGTAAGTTCATCTATAACTTCCTGAAGCACTCTATTTAAAGAAATAGGTTTAATAGTTACAGATACCTTTTCAGTCTCGATCCTATTAATAACTAAAAGATCTTCGACAAGCAAAACCATTCTTTCTGTACTTTGGTAAACTCGATTTAAAAAATGAAGCTGTTTTGCTTCCAAGTCTCCAACATCACCCTTAATAATCATCGAGAGAAACCCTTTAATGGCCGTTAATGGAGTACGAAGCTCATGAGAAACAATCGAGGTAAAATCTTTTTTCAGTTGATCGACTTCTTTTAGCTTCGTAATATCTCTTACGGTTATTATAATAAGCGACTCGCGCTCTATTTCTTTTTTAAGAACAGATAACGACACCTGTCCCCAAAACTCGCTATTGTCTTTTCTTTTAAGAACAATTTCTATAGTCTCACTCTGATAATTTTTCTTCTCAATTTTTTGTAAGGCTTCGGAAATTGGACAATTTTTACAAATACCCTTACTATCAACTTCAAGCCCGACATAACAATGAAAATCTTTTCCAAGCATTTCTTCTTCTTTATAGCCTACCATCTTTTCTAGGGCCGGGTTAGCAGCCAGTATTTTCCTGGTAGTTTTATTCACCACCAACACCCCATCACCGGTATGGTCAAAAACCGCTTGCCACTTTTCTTTTTCGAGCAATGCCTCTTTTTTCTGATTTTCAATATCAGTTACGTCTCTAAAATTGCTGGTGACACCAATAATTTTATTGCCGCGTTTAATTGGCGACAATCTAGTCTGTAGCGTTCTTGTTTCTTTAGAAAGCTTAAGACTAGAAAAATACTCTTGAGTTTTGCCGGTCTCAACCACTTTCGAAAAAACTTCATTCGGGTCTCTTTGTGAATCAACGCGTTGATTAAAATGTGCGCTTTGATTACTTAAGTAGTCTTTTCTAATTAATCCCCTGATATCCTTTTTCATTCCTAATATCCGCTCTGCCGCTTTATTATAATCAATTACCTTCCCTCCTATATCAAATAAAATCAGCCCGTCCTCGATAGCATCTTGAACCGTCTCCAGCTTTAATTTCTCGGACCTTATTTTTCGAATTAGTTTTTGGTTATTAATTGCAAAAGCTATTTGAGAAGCAAGGAGGGATAAGATATAAATTTGTTTGGCATTAAAAAGATTTTTGCCGTCACCGTAAATAGTTAGAACACCAACTAATTCGTCATTAATAATCATTGGCGCCGAAGCCATCGAAACAACATTTTCTTTTTCCAATTCTTTTTTCATTGATAGCGGCATGTCCTCTAATTCATGAATGTTGCTAGCCATCATTACCTTCTTATTGGAGATTGCTTTCAAAATAGGGCTGCTCTTAATCGAATTAAATGGCAACTCATGCAAACTATCTTTAGAAAAACCGCTTACCGCCATCTTCTGTGAAATCCCGCTTTCAAAAAAAATAACACTGCTTTTTTTGACTCCCGTAAGCTTAGTTATTTTGTCTACCGAAAGCCTTAAAATTTCATCAACGCTATAACCAAAAACATTAATCTTAGTACTCTCTTGAATTAAAAGATCTACTTCTTCTCTGGTTAGATCGGGGGTTTTAGTTCTTGTCATGTCCCTAAACTACTCTAACTAGCCCAAAAATTCAATCATAAGCAAGATAACAGAAATGAATATTGGACAATAATTAGACTTCCGGCTTAATTATAAAGCTAGCCAAACAATCCATTTTTTAATTTTTATTTGTAATTTTGAGTTTTGACTTTTGAGTTTTGAATTGGTTAGATAGTAAGTAATGCTTTATGAATATTAAAAAGATCATTAATAGATTTTTAAACAGAGGGTAAAATAAAATATGTTCCCGCTTCGTGACAATATTCCATCTCGAAAACTTCCGTTTGTAACCATAGGAATAATCTTAATAAATATAGCCGTATTTGTTTATGAACTTTCTCTGGGTAATTTGGGATTAGAAGAATTTGTTCTTTTGTACGGATTAGTACCAGGCAACGTTGATTTTAATAACACGGAGACGCTTTACCCTTTTATTTCAAGCGCCTTCTTGCATGGCGGCTGGCTTCATATTATTTCCAATATGTGGTTTTTATGGGTATTTGGAGACAATGTCGAAGATTATTTTGGACATTTTAGTTTTCTTTTTTTCTACATCCTGTCCGGCATTGCGGCTGCTATTGCCCAATACATAATCGATCCTACATCAACAATTCCGATGATTGGAGCATCCGGCGCAGTAGCCGGAGTTCTTGGAAGTTATCTGTTACTGTTTCCGCGTTCCAAAGTCCTTACCTTGGTATTTATCTTTATATTTATTACCGCAATAGAAATTCCCGCCCCTATCATGCTGGGTCTTTGGTTCGCGCTCCAGGTTTTAAGCGGAATTGCATCACTCGACACCGGCCTAGTTGTAGGAGGTCTCATTGCCTATTGGGCACACATTGCCGGCTTTATTTACGGCCTAGTTATAGCAGCGATAAGTAAATTTTCAAACCCTAAAGTTTAACCTCTCATACACAAGTTTTTTATAGAAATAACTAGTTTTAATGAACCTCAGGCTCGCTATACTTTTTTTATGACAATAAGAAAAAAAGCAAAAAATTTAAATGAAAAAGAAAAGGAAATTTTAAAAAAAGACCGAGAAAATGATTGGGAGCTATACCGGACATCAGGAGGCCAAGAGATTCTTGAAGACTTAGAAAATCCCGAAGTAGACATCAATCTATATGCTGACGATCTCGATGCCGGCTGGAAATACGATGTAGAAACTGGTGAAGAAACGATATCAGGCACCGTACTTACTCCGGATAAAGACCAAATAGACGAAATTGGAAAAGGCATTGGCCTGACATACGACGTCGACGAAGAGCTAGATGCAGATAAAAAAATTAAATGGAAAGAGGCTCAGAGGTGGGAACCCCCAGAGCCGGAAAAGGAGGACAGATAGTGTTTCTAACAGGAGCTTTTAAAATTGCTAGAATCTTTGGAATTGATATTGAGATTGATTACTCCTGGCTTATAATATTTTCTCTTGTTACCTGGACCCTCTCAACCGGTTTTTATCCGATAAATTTCCCGGAGCTTTCTCTTAATACAAACATTATTCTAGGCACCGTTACTTCCATTGTTTTTTTTGCCTCCGTTATTTTTCATGAATTAGCCCATTCCTTAGTCGCAAAAATAAACGGCCTAGAAATTCATAAAATTACGTTGTTTTTGTTCGGTGGTGCCTCGCAAATTGCCGAGGAGCCTCAAACTGCTAAAGTAGAGTTTAAAATGGCGGCTGCCGGCCCTTTATCAAGCCTTTTTCTAGCTGTTTTATTCTGGGTTGTCTCTTCTTCTTTTGCTAATTTATTACCGATTTATCGCCTTCCCCTATTATTTCTTGCCGAGATAAACTTAATTCTTGCCATATTTAATTTAGTGCCTGGATTTCCAATGGATGGCGGCCGGATACTTAGATCTATTATTTGGCATATTACAAAAGATTTCTACAAAAGCACTCGGATTGCCGCAGCCGGAGGCAAAATAGTCGCCTTTGGCCTCATCGCCTGGGGAGCTTCCAGAATTATTTTGGTTGGCGACATTTCCGGAACTTGGATGATTCTTATTGGCTTTTTCTTAAATCAAGCGGCCTCCTCCTCTCTCCAACAACTTAAAATAAAACAAGTCCTTCAAAAAATTGAAGTCAAAGAATTGATGGAAAATCCGATCTCTATTCCCTCTGGATCCCCAATTTCAGAAGGAATAAGAGATTATGTCACAAAGTTTAAAACTGACAATTTTCCCGTAACTAAGAATAATCAAGTAATTGGTATCGTTGACTTAAATGATGCCAAGTCTGTTCCCGAAGATAAATGGGATGAAACTACTATCGATAAAATAATGAAGCCCATCGATAGCTCTTATGTGGTAAGCGAAGAAGATAAGGCATTAAAAGCACTTTCTATAATGGATGCCAAGCATATAAGTAAAGTACCGGTCATAAATAAGTTAAATAAATTTGTCGGACTTATAACCGATCAGGGATTAGATTATTATTTGACTCTCGAGCTTAAACCATAAGAATTCACTTGAATTATTTTTCCCAACTACCTATAATTTAGCTATGATCAAAGTGTTAATTATAGAAGACGATACAGCTCTTGCCAAACTTTATGAAACCAAATTTACAAAGGAAGGTTTTACGGTTTTTATTGCAAATGACGGTCCATCCGGCGTAAGACTTTCAAAAGAAAATGCACCCGATATTATACTCTTAGATGTCATGCTTCCCCTAATGAACGGCTTCCAGGTCCTAAAAAAAATCAGAAAGAATAAAGACACTAAAAAAATTCCCGTCATTATCTTAACGAATTATGGCGAAATGGATAACGTTACTGAGGGTTTTTTACAAGGCGCAACCGAGTTTATGGTAAAGGTAGAACACACACCTGAGGAAGTAGTAGATACTGTCACCCAGATTCTAGAAACAAATGGCAGTATTGTAGGCGAAGCTTTTAAATCCTAAGATATTACTCTTTTTCCTCCGCCATGCCACACTGCCCTTCTTCCATCTGCTCTCCTTCCTCGATGATCCCTTTAACCGTTTGACCGCCAACATGGCCTGCTTCTTCGGTGGTCCATTCCTCATGAGGCTTCTTTTCTAGCCCTTCCTTTATTTCAATGTCTTCAGCAATTCTTTTGGAAACATTTTTTTCTTTTTGCATATAAACACTCCTCTCTCTTAGTAACTTTACTTTAATTAAAACTTTTAGAGGGTAATTTTAAAACCTCAAATCTTACAAAATTTCCAAAATCTTACCTTGTAAATTCGTCAATCCACCGAATTTCATCTCTTAGAGTTGTCTGATCTCCGTGACCCGGATAAATCACTGTTTGAGGCAAGAGTTTTAAAAGACTTTTTAAAGAAATAATCATTTCTCTATGATCAGAAAAAGGCAAATCAGTTCTACCGCAGGTTCCCTTAAATAATGTATCTCCCGAAAAAAGATTGTCGCCAAATAAAAAACATACCGACCCTTTAGTATGCCCGGGCGTTTTAATTACTTTTCCGCTAAAACCATCAATCTTAACAGTATCTGTAAGATCATAATCCGGTTTTGGCGGTTCGGGAATAGAAATACCAAGAACTTCCCCATGCTCTTTCGCCACCCGATATTCATCGAGAGCCTCATTCTGAAGATAAATCGGCACCTTAAGCTTTGCTTTTAAATCCTGCAGGGCTCCAATATGGTCAAAATGGCCGTGAGTTAAAAGAATAGCTTTGGGAAATACTCCGTTAAGCGTTGCGATTATCCTCTCGGCCTCATCTCCCGGATCAATAATTAAAGCAGCGTTTTCTTTTATAAGTAAATAACAGTTTGTCCTCAAGGGACCAACTTTAAGGGTTTTGATCTGCATGAGATTATTTTAACAATTTAATTCCTCTTCCTCAACATCTTCCACCTGTGCCGTGTATGTTTCGCATTCCGCTATTTTAGAAGCGCCGGTATGAATATGAACATAAATATGTTTGGCAACACAATGAGGATTTGTACCATCTCTGTTATTATATTCACAATCTGTAGCCGAACAGCCTATATCGACTCTCTCCTCCATCAATTTTTCACCCCCTCCCTTTTTAATAAAAATAAAAGAAGCGCCGATAGAAATCAACAGCGCCATAAAAAAATTTCTTCTTATTTTGCAAAAAATATTGAGTAAATAGCAAAACCAATACCAGGAAGTCCGACCACAAGAAAAAATAGCCAAAAGCTTTTTTTAGTAAAAAAAGCGAGAATATGCCCGATAGAAACAATGATTCCCAATATTATTATTCCCAAAAAAGAAAAATACACTTTGCTTGAGAGGTTTTTCGCAAAGTTATTTAAGGCCCATAAGAAGCCGGAAGACATAAAAACCGGTAATAAATAATTAACAACCATACTAATAAGGCTTCTGGTCTCAACGTCTTTTGTGTTTATTTCGCTCGAAAACTCATTGGTTTCTACGAGTTCGCCGCTTTTTCCAAACATCTGAAGGTCTTTTTTAGTTTGCGGATCTAAATCGAATTCTCCCATAGCCCAATTTTAGCATACATTAACCCTTGCAACAAAAAATTTCAAACGCCTATGTAAAAACCTATTTTAGATCTTCTAACGATAATTCTTCAATCTTATCCTTAAGCCATTTGCGCGTCTTGTCAGCTTTTTCCTTAGCCTCTTTCACCAAAGTGAACCTCTCGTCCTCTTCCTCCTCCGACAATTCCTTTAAAATAGACCAATTACGATAATTTAAGGCCTCTAGCAAATAGGCTTCATATATTACTCTTAGAGCCTCATTATTACTAAAGACCCCGGCCTCAATAACCGCTTCAAAAGCTTCATTGAGATCATAAGAAATACTCTCTACGTTATCAATCAACTCTCCTCCTAAAGCCTCCAGCATCCCGCTTAATGTAGCCAGTAGCTCTTTTGAGGTATTTGCAAAACTTACAAATTTATTTAAAATCTCTTCATTTGGCGCTAGCTCGCCATGAATTTGATAATTATTTAGAACAGCAGTTTCGACAACAATCATCTCATTTATCTTTGAGATCACTTTCGATTCATTCATACGGCTTTACTCCCTAATATCTAAATAAATTATCATTTCCTAGAAAAAATTAAATCAGCCAAAATCACAACCTGGCTTCGTAATCATTAAATGAGAAATTATTATAGAATTTAAGTTAAAGCCTTGAGCTTTTCTTTCTTTAAGTACATAGCTTTGGCAAAAGAAGCTTCGTAACCATCCGCATTATGTTTTATCGAAAAAATCTTTTCTACCCTGTCTCTAGGCAACTCCGACGCAATCCGCTTTGCTCTTGGATAATATTTAGCAACCCGATCGATATATTTAACCTGCGATTCGGTAACTTCGAGATCATTTTCATCAAGCCTCAGATCATCAACTGGCACCAAAACTCCGGAACCATTTACTACTTCGGTTAAAGCACCGAGAGAAGGCGCCATCACAGGCGTTCCGCAAGCCATAGACTCAATCGCCACCAGCCCAAATGGCTCGGCCCACAAATTTGTCATCAAAGTAGCCTCTGCATTCTGAAAAAGCTGCACTTTTTCTTCAAATGACACCAGACCCAAGACTTCATCCTTTGGCCCCAAATTATCCTTTATAAATTTATCAAAATAATCTTTTTCGTGCTTTTCGGCAATTTTTCCGGCCATTTTGATTGGCATATCCAGTTTATGAGCTACTTCCAAGGCAATATGAGCGCCTTTTTCCATGCAAAACCGTCCTAGCCACAAAAGATAATCCCCTGTTTTGTTTGGATCAATTGAATAGAGACCGGTATCCAAGGCATTATAAACTGTTCCTAAATGCTGGCCTTTTTCAATATAAGGAGTAAAACGTTTTGCCTCGTCATGGCTGATGCTTACGCAAAAATGTCCATTATCAGTTAACGTCTCAACCAATCCCACAAGATGATCTTTCGGCGGATAATGAAGGGTCTGGATAACCGGAATATCACCGGTATCAATAAGCTCAACCGGATCCAACACAATATCTGCTTTAAACAAGAAACGTGAGTGATTTTGCCGCATTACCTGAGCATGAACCGCTAACGTATGATCCCAAATGACATCCGGGTTTTCGGCAATTGCCATCTTATAAGCTAAGGCATTAGCCTGTTTTTCTGTTTCAAAAGAGACGCTTTGACCAATTGCTCCCTCTGCTGTTGGAACTAGCTTAGCCGAAGTTTGAGAATCACCTGAGGCAAAAAGATAAACATCATGACCCCTTTTGACTAACTCTTCCGTAGCCAGAGAAACTACCAACTCAATACCGCCATACTTTTGGTTTTTACCCAAAATCGGTATTACTGTCGGAGCGATTACGCAAATTTTCATAAGTCCTCTTTATTAGTGGACTAATTATAGCTCTTAAGTTATTTTTTTGCAAAGGGAAAAAATGGGCCCCTACCTAATTTATAATAATAAATGTTGACACTAGAACAATCGTTCTATAATATTAACTTATGCAAGAGATATATGAGCAAAGGAAAAGACTCCTCAATAAATTTTATGATGAAAATAAGCGCCTGCCTAGCTATTCAGAAATGCTTAGCTTATTCTCTTTAAAGTCCAAAAATACTATTGCCTACTTAATCCAAAAACTGATAGATGACGGATTTCTTGAGAAGGACCAAAAAGGGCGACTTATTCCTAAAAAACTATTTTCCGGCATTAAGCTATTGGGAACGGTAGAAGCCGGCTTCCCTACCCCCGCCGAAGAAGAGCTGGCTGATACCATTACTTTGGACCAATATTTAATAACCAAAAGAGAAGCCACTTTTCTTTTAAAAGTTTCCGGCGAGTCTATGACTGGCGCCGGAATTTGCCCGGGCGACTTGGTTTTAATAGAAAGAGGCCGGACTCCAAAACATGGCGACGTGGTGGTAGCTGAGGTTGATGATGAATGGACAATAAAAACTTTTGAGAAATTGGGCGGACATATTATTTTAGTCCCCGCAAACCCCAAATTCAAAACCATTGTCCCCAAAGAAAGCCTAAATATCGCCGGAGTAGTCGTAGCAGTGGTAAGAAAATACCATTAGAAGTTAAAAATGTCTTGGCAGAAGGATAATGAACAACAATTTTACTCAGGCTCGGCAATCATCCATCTGGATGCAGATTCTTTCTTTGCCTCATGCGAACAAGCTATCCATCCGGAATACAGAGGCAAACCGGTTATTACCGGCAAAGAGAGAGGTATTGTTTCGGCAGCTAGTTATGAAGCAAAGAGACTGGGAATCGGCCGCGGCACTCCCCTCTTTGAGGTTAGAAAGATCTGCCCCAACGCCATAATTGTCCCATCAGATTATGAGACTTACAGCCTCTTTTCTAAAAGGATTTTTACCATCATGCGCCGCTTCAGTCCTATTATTGAGGAATATTCAATAGACGAAGCCTTTGCCGATATCTCGGGTTTAAGGCGCCCCCTAAACATGTCTTACCCTCAAATTGCTCTCCGGATAAAAGAAACTGTCGAAAAAGAGCTTGGAATTACCGTTTCTGTAGGCCTTGCCCCCACCAAAGTTCTAGCTAAAGTCGGCTCCAAATGGAATAAACCATCAGGTCTCACCATAATCTCCAAAGAAGATATCCGTCTTTACTTAGAAAATTTACCAGTAGAAAAGGTTTGGGGTATCGGACCCCAAACCACCAAACATCTAAATAAACACGGTATTAAAACGGCTCTCGAATTTGTTAAAACCCCCTACCCTTGGATCAAGGCAAATCTTACCAAACCCCATGTCGAAATCTGGCTGGAACTTCGAGGCGAAAGCGTGTACCCGGTAAGCTCAGAGCTAAAGGAAGATTACTCGTCCGTTAGTAAATTTAAAACATTTACTCCCCCATCTAAAGACAGAAACTTTATATTCTCCCAGCTTTCTAAAAACCTAGAAAACGCCTTTATAAAAGCCCGTCGCCACAACCTTGCCACCCAAAAAATAGTAGCCATTTTAAGAACCCAAGAATTTAAACATGCTTCCTTAGAAGCAAAGCTTAACAGACCCACTTCTTTCCCAAACGAAGCCATTCCGATGGTCAAAAAAATGTTTGAACAAATTTATTATTCAGGGACTCTTTACCGAGCTACAGGAATCATCTTATTAAGCCTTGAAGAAAATAATTCTACTCAACTTACTCTCTTTGAGGACCCGTTAAAGTTTGGGAAGATCGAAAAATTATATGCCTCTATCGATGAACTAGCGACTCGCTATGGCAAACACACCATTTTTCTAGGGTCTAGTTATTATGCTAATAATCTCAAATCCCACCTAAGCGAACGTGGCGACATTCCCGATACTCAAAAAACTAGGATCGGGCAAGTTAACGAACGTAAGTTTTTGAACTTACCAATATTTATGAATAAATTAGATTAAAAAATAAAACCGTTCAGGTACACGTTGATAAACTAAACCCCCAACTAATACTCAAAATCGGATTAGCACGTAATGCTCGCTCTTTTTAGAATTTTAATGGACTCTAGACGAATTTTAAAATCAAGATCATTGCTGCATCGAAACACTTGAAAAATAATTACTTTTTGTTTACAAACATCCCTGCAAATAGGTTGATAAATCCAATGGTCATTAGAATCTGAGACAACACTACCAGACTATCATACCTAACAGCAACCATTAAGGGGCCTGATACACTAATCATAAAGAAAGCCGTCCCCATAAAAAAATAATGGCTCCTTTCGCGTTTTGGTGCCTTAAGACCGGTACTAAAAAAGATGAAGCTGGTTGGTACCCACATCATAAGAGCGCCTATGTAGAGCGTCCAGGAAGATACGGGATTTAGATTCCAATATATAATTCCGGCATCATTTAGCAGTGGCCTCGGCAACATAAAAATATTAAGCATGATGCTCAAAAAAGTAATAATTAGAAGCGCAACAAAAGGGATTTTTGGATTGATCTTTGGATATTTCATTACAAAGGGAATCTTGATGCCAAAAGAAAAGCTTAAATAAAGAAAGGCATCGCCTATAATCTTAAGCCAACTAAACAAAAAGGGATTTTGGTTATAAAACAAGATAGCTACAGTAAATACTAAATACGAAGAGGTTAAGATTAAAATAGTCGGCAAAAAAATATTAACAATTTTATTTTCAGGATCTTTCTTTTTGGCGCTCCTAAGCTTGTAATAAAAAACCCCGAGAATAACCGTGTCTATTAAAAAAACTAATCCGGAAAATGAAAACATTTTCATACCGCAATGTCTCTCTTAGTAAACCAGAACAGCCCGAGTAAAGTGAATAACAGCGCCGTTCCTAAAAATACTGGATAAGCCAGCTTATCGATTTGGGTATGCACTAACGCTCCGGTAGCATTGTAATAATAAAAGAAAGAAGCGTAATGCAAATCTTTTAAATTATCCTTTAAGTTCGCCACAATATTTAAGACATACATTAAAATGAGTATTCCGCCGGTTAAAAAGTAAACTTTACCTTTATCCGAAAAAATGCTGGCAAAAAAAGAAGCGATACTAAGAACGGCCAGGCCGAAAATAAAGCTTAAGAAAGATGCCACAAAGTATGAATTTAAGTTATAGTCTATTCCAAAAAACGCAGCAATCGGAACAATCGAGATAATCGGAATTACCGAAAAAATAAGCATCCCAAAAACTCCTGCCAAATATTTGCCAAAAAATATCTTAGCCCTCGAAACCGGCTGAGAAAGCACAATTTCTATTGTTCCTTTTTCAATTTCACCGGCAATTGCCGTTCCGGGCAAAGAGCAAGCTAAAATTACCGCCATTATAGGCCAAATGAAGCTAAAAAACTCTGTAGCTATAAATCCCTCTAAACTAGAAAGCATCGTCTGGACGCTATCAACGCCAAAAGCCTTCATCATCGATTCCGGATAGGCTTCCATCGCCTGAATTAATTGTTCAGAAGATTTTTGAATTGATGGAAACAGAGCCACATACATTAATGCAAAACCAACTGCGGAGACCGCAAAAGCCGTTATTGCTATTCTTTTATTTTTAATTGTTCGCCAGAGAATTGGAAACATTTTCTTTCCTTTCGTAATATTCTAAGAAAATATCTTCTAAACTTGCATGATTTATTTCGACGTCTTTAACCTCATATTTAGAGATCTCTCTTAAAATCTGATTAATATCCCCTTTTACGTTTAAGACGAGACCGCCTGGTACTTCTTTTTGTATGCTTATACCATCACCCTTAAAGCTACTTTTACTAAATTTACCGGCAAAAGATACATTTACAACATGAATCTTTTTGCCTTTTAAGTTTTGGATGTTTTCGGTGGTAATCATCTTCCCTTGTTTAATAATGCCAACTCGACTGCAAACTCTTTCTACCTCCGCCAAATTATGAGAAGACATAAAAACCGTTCGGCCCTTTTCGCTAAAGCTCTTTATAACATCATAAACGGCGTTTTGAAGCAGCGGATCTAGAGCTGTTGTCGGCTCATCAAGGATTAAAACCTCGGGTTCCGACATAAAAGCTAAAATTAAACCCAACTTTTGTTTATTTCCCGAGGAAAGATTTTTTACTTTAATCTTAGGATTATAATCAAAATCCTTTGCAAGTTTCAATAGACTTTTTGATTTACCTCTAATATTTTGGATAAACTCAAAATGCTCTTCTCCGGTCCAGTTTTCGTAAAGCCGAACATCACCAGAGAGATAACCAATTTTACCTTTTAACTCTTCGGAATTTGCCTGCGTATCAAGCTCTAAGACAGAAATGTTGCCGGCCGTTGGCCGCACAAAATCCATAATACAACGTATAGTGGTAGTTTTGCCGGCGCCGTTTGGCCCTAGAAAACCAAAAACCTCGCCCTTCTCTACATCAAAACAGATGCCTTGAACCGCCTTTGTATTCCCATAATGCTTCTCTAAATTTTTAACTTCTATAACTGCCATCGATCCCTCTTTTATCGTTTTTGTTACTTAAACATTTTTTCACCTTTTTTAAAAAAAGTCAAAAAGATAAAAAGATAAAGAATTGCATAATTTGGCTTATGCTTGCCAAAAATTGTTATTTTGAATATAATTGTCACAAACCTTGGCTGCCAGCCTTTTAAAAATAAGATCGGGAGGGATTAGAATGGTAAAATTTAAAACTGGTAGTTCCTCAATACCACGAGGCGTAGAAATAACAGTGAGCGATATTACCGAAAGCATCAAACTTTTTAACGGCACAATGTACTTATCAAAAACAGATGCTCTCATTTTGTTGGCAATATATGCAGCATTAAATATTGATAATATGGAGAGCTTTACTAAGGCCGTAGAAATCATAAAAGATGCAAAGACTAAGAGAAAACAAATTCCCGCAAAAGCGCTAAAACTCCTAGCAAATAGTATTACCACCAAAATCAAGAGACAAAAAACCGCTTGAAATACCAAGCGGTTTTTCTCTTTTATCTATCTATTAACAATCTTTCTTTTTTGCAATTTCCGAGAGGACTTTTTCTATTTTTTGATGTAAGTCCGCTAAGGTTCCATCATTCACAATTTCATAATCAGCCATGGCGATTGATTCAGATATTATTTGTGCATTGGGATTTAAATTAACCATTTCCACCTCTTCTTGAGCCTTAAACTTTTCGAATGTTACATCATCACCCAACCTACCGCGTGCCTTAAGCCTCTTATAACGAATCTCTATCGGAGCTAAAACTGCGATAATAAAACCACCTTTTTTCTTAACTGCATCAACTTCGTGAGGATTTCTTAGGCCGCTAACCACTAATTTGTTAGCCTCTTCTTCAAGCGCAAGCCTGGCCAGATAATCAGCCCCGTGCTCTGCTCTTAAAAAATTAGCAGTTGATCTTTCCAAATCTCTATCTATTGTACCAAGCTGATGCTCCATAATATAAAACCTAAGCAAATCTCCGGTAGCAACATGAACAAAACCATGCTCCTCTACTAAAAAGGCAGATACAGTATCCTTACCACTAGACAACTCGCCTGTTATTCCGATAATAACATCGTAAAGATCTTTCATTCTACTTACCTTTCATCTTTTTATACACTTCTATTGCCTCCAAGGTTGTTTGATTAACATTTTCCGGAAGGTCATTGATATTAAACCAGCCAATCTCATCAATTTTATGTGGTTCCATATTGGTAGGCTTGCCATTTACAATCTCTGCCAGATAATTAAATCCAATCCAATGCTGTCCCTCATTTTTTATAATGTGATCACTATAACCTAAGAAATCTAGAATTTCAATTTCGATTCCAAGCTCTTCTTTAGCTTCCCTCTTTATGGCATCCTCAACCCTTTCATTAAACTCAACTTCTCCTCCCGGTTTCTGCCAAAACCCGACTTCATTTTTCGAGCTTGCCCCTCTTTTAAGTAAAAGTGTTTCGTTTTTATCGTTTACGATGAGCGGACCGCAACCGACCCCAATATAATCTTTCCCTGCCTTCATTATTATTCTTCCCTCTTTTTGTAAGTCGTTTCATGAGGATCTAAAATTAGCGGATAGACATCCAAGGCGATCTCCTCATAAGGGTGAACTTTATTTATCGCCCTTATTACTTTATCCAAATTTTTTTTAAAGCAAACTGTTTCGATTCTTTCTTCCGCTACTTCTTCCAGCCTCCCCACCTCGCCGATTGATGGATTGGCGCCCTTAAGAGGAAGAAATCTACCGGTACCTTTAACCGAAAAACTGCAATACTTATAATTACCAATTAGTCCTGCACCCGCCTTGCCCATAGCTTCTCTAACCACATTGGCATGCGTTTCTGGAACAAAAACAACTATTTTAACGGCTTCATCTGAATTCATGCACTCATGTTAACAAAAAATGCCCAAATGGGCAATTTTGTTTATCTTGGATAGGTTTTTGCTATATCACTTCTACTATTTCTACACCTTTTTGCTTTTGATCAGCAGCTCATACAAAATAGCTGGAATTTTTCGAGACTTGTTAATCACTGCGTGAGGAATTTGAGACGGAATTATAAATAAGTATAGTTCTCCTTGCGGATTCATTTCTTCTTCGTGCTTTTGGCCTTGATCATCCAGCCAAATAAATCTTAAATTTTCACCAAGGCCAATAAATGCTTCCTTTCTAGGATGCTTATGATTGCCTCCAAATTGCTGTGGCGGAAAGTATGTAATATATTTCTCGCGAACCTCAAAATCGTCTGGTAATTCAATTGTTCCTAAATCTAATACCCAAAGTCCGTTTTCTTTTTTGTAAGCAGGTTGAATGTGCGTTCTTGTTATAGCCATGGATTTATTATAACAAGAATTTACTGCAAACAAAAAATACTCCGTCTAATTGTATATTTAGCGACATTAATATAAACTGGCAATATGCAAAAAGAATTTGCAATAAAAGAAAAGTGGATAGATGTAAATGGATACAATATCCATTATTTTGTTGTTGGCAAAGGAAAGCCGTTGGTGTGCCTTCATGGAACTGGCCAAGCCTCAGCCTGGATAACATTTAAGAATGTACTTAAAGAATTTCCTGGCAATTTTCAGGTTATTGCTCTAGATTGGCCTGGCTATGGAAAAAGCAGCCAAATTTATATTCCTCATACAGTCGAATTCTTTATAAAAATTTTGGAAACATTTGTAAAGAAACTAGATTTAGAAAAATTTTCGCTTGTCGGACACTCAATGGGTGGAGCAATTACCATCGGCTTTACGCTAAAATTTCCAGAAAAAGTAGAAAAATTAGTCCTTGTGGATAGTTATGGACTGGGAAATAAATTGAATAGACATCTATTAATGGCACTTGGCCTTAAATTGCCAATGGCTTATGATGTTGGATGGCATTTAATGAGTAAAAATAATTTCGTATCAAAAAGCCTTATCCGCGCATCACTCGTAAATAAAGAGGCTGCAACCGATGAATATGTTAAAGAAATTCAAGAAGCAATGAAGGATAATAAACTAAGAGATGCCTGCAAATTATGGGCTAAGGAAGAAATAAGGCTACATGGCACTACTACAAACTATTCAGGACAGCTATCTAAACTAAAACTTCCCATTTTCTTCCTTCATGGACGCAAAGATCGGCTTTTCCCCGTAAAGTGGTCTCAAAATGCTCATCAAAATCTTCCTAATTCGAAAATCAAGGTTTTTGAAAATACTGGGCATATAACACTAACCGATAGACCATCAGAAGCCAACCATCTTATCTTAAACTTTTTGTTAGATAAATAATTAGATTAAATTCCTTTTTTATAACCCAAATATAAGAATAGAATAATTATTAAATCAATTACAATTATAGCAGTGCCTGGATAACCAAACTCCGGAAATAAAGTATTTACCAAAAAACCAATCATAGTTGTTGTTACCAAAACAATAATCGAATGTAACCAAGCATTCTTAAAATTACGTAAAACTCTTACCCCAAAGATAACTTGCAGAATACCAATAGCGAACGTTGTCACATCATTTATAGTAAAGCTTAATAATATATTAAAAGGAACCTCTGATCCCGACAATTTACTCTGGGCTAACAGAACATAAAGAAAAGCAACAAAAATTGTTAAAGCTCCGAGTAATATCTCTAGAACCCCAGCTAGTGCAAGGTAACCATTATTTTTTTGATCAAAAGTCTTTTCTTCTACCATTTCAACCTCTTTCTGTGCCTATTATATATTTATTATCACGAAAAATTAATTATTGTTGTAGGTCCAATTTGAATTGTAAGCCATAAGAAATCCTTTACCTTACCTCGACAATAAAGCATGTATAGCGCCAGTCACAAGTTCGATGGATTCGGGATTTTGCCCGGTAATAACACGCTCATCAACTGCAAGATGTGGCTCACGAAGTCCAGATGATTCAAATATTGCCCCTTGCTCGATAAGTTTTGATTCCAAAAGAAACGGCATATCTTGATAATGTGGTGTGGCTTTTTCTTCGGCATTCGTAAAACTATTTATTCTTTTGCCGCTAACAAGAAAATTGCCATTTTTATCTTTGGCCCCCACAAATGCCGCTGGACCATGACACACGGCAGCCAAAATACCTCCTTCAGCATATGTTTTTGACATTATATTTTCCAAAGTTTCATTATTTGATTTATTCATAGTGAAATTATACAATTTTTTTCTGAAAATGGAAGCTACTCCCAAGGGAAAACAGGTAGAACCTCGACTTCCTTAAGATAAAAATCGGGTTTTATTTCCGAAATTGACATAACATAGAAACAAACCGTTTTCACATTTGCGCCTTTATTAAGGAGATAATCTTCGGCTACCTTCAAGCTCCTACCGGTCTCAAGCATATCTTCCACTAGTAAAATGTTTTTGTTATTAAAATCTTCTTTTATCTCACTCATCACTTTTCTTTCTTCGCCAACTTTTTTAACCGTAAGGCAATACATATCCTTTACCTTTAAAGATTTTGATAGCAACCGCGCCGGCACCAAACCGCCTCTAACAATTCCAACAATAATATCGGGTGTAAAATCGATTTTTTGAGAGAGAGTATTTAATTCTTCTTCAAATTCCTGCCAAGTCATATGATTATTATAACAAACTTTGGGCATTAGGGTAACGCTTCACCCCGTAAACCCATTTGTGCTTATTTCTTAAAATCAAGGCTTTTCTTAAATACTCAAAAATGCGTTGAAGGTTTAGAGATTTTTTAATGATATTAAGCCGGATAGCGATAGGGAGTTGATAAATCTTTAGTAAAGGGATTTTTTCATCTTTCATCCACTTTACAACTATAGGATTTCGACTAACAACATATAAATTTCTCTTTCTTTCCTTAATCGAATTTAAGGCAGTTTTAAACAAATCAAGACCTATCCCCTGATCTCGATACTCTTCTTTGACAAATAGAATCTTTACTTCCGTCCAATCCTGCCAAAAATCTTTATTTACAACAACGCCGATGAATTTACCCTCTATTTCAGCTACCCAAACTTCCTTAAATCTTTTAAGATCTTTTTTTGTATAAGCGATAATGCCCGGCAAGGATCTAATTTCTCTTATCAAAAGCTCTGCTTCTTTGTCGGTTAAAGATCTTTTGGTTGTTTGATAGCTGAGATTATTCTTCATGAAAATAACACCCGTATTTGGCATAATATTTAACGTATTCCATTTCCCTGAAATAGCTTTAGTTTTTCTAGTTTAATTTTATGAAACATTTGTTGTTCTCCAAAGTTAAAATTTCTAACCTAAATTTATCTTTTCAATTAGACCCAGGACTTTTTTATTATGACTACGTGTTACAAATATTATTTAAAATCTAACTGATAATCAGGTATGCCCAAACCAGCTCCGTGTTGCTTTGCTTCTTCATACTGTTGTTTGTCTTTTCTATCGATTAAAAAAACCTCATCTCTAAAGATCACGTAATGATAATCTTCATTTCTATAATCCGCATACCAAGCGTGATCAGGGTCAAGAGAATCTTTAATTTGCTCTGCAATTTTTTCGGCATCGCTTTCAGGCACTTCAACTAGATACATTGTCCATTGTGAAACCCAAGGAGTTTTGTGTCTCTCTGTCACTTGAGAAGTCTCAGTAGATATAACCTTTACTTTATTTAGAACCTCTTTACTTACAAGAGATTCTTCAATAATCGTTCCTTGAAAATTTATCATAATACCCCTTTCCCATCTATAATTAAACCAAATAAAAGAAAAGCAATTTGAGCCTATTCCCAGCGATATTCGGAGAAGAAAATTTTATTTTTGTAATTTTCTAAAGCAACTCTTACATTTTCTACTGTATTTTCCGGTAGGTCATCAAGGGGAAACCAAGATAGATCACTGCATTTTTGCGGCTCCATTATTTTCGGTTCTCCTTGCCAATTGTCAGCTGTTAGATAAAAATCAACAAATTCATAGCTACTTATATGATGAACAACATGTACCACTTTTAAATCTTCGGATTTAATTTCTAATCCCGCTTCTTCTTTGGCTTCTCTTGCCATTGCCTCTGCAACAGTTTCATTACCGTCAAGATGTCCGGCAACTAAGCTATATTCACCATCTTTCCAGCCGGCATTAGCCCTTCTAAGAAGCAAGATTTGATTACCCTTGAGCAGTATTAGATAAACTGCTCCGCGTAATGTAAATTTCTGTTTTGACATTACTATCTCCATTCTTCAACATTTTTCCTTTAAATAATCGCTAACTTCTTTAAAAGCCTGATACTCGGCTCATTATGATTATATTTGCCTATTTCATCTGCCGACAGCCAAATAATTTCTTTTGCATCATCGCCCGGTTTTGCTTCTCCGCTTTGGTAATCAGCCAGAAATCTAAGAAATATTAGCTGGGTTGGCACTCCTTTATAGTTTAAAATATCAGAGTCAAAGTCAAAAGGTTGAACATTGGTTATTTCCAAATTAGTTTCTTCTTTAATTTCTCTTTTTACTGCTTCTGTTAAATCTTCACTGGTGTCTAGTCCACCGCCAGGAATATGTAAAGTGTTTGGATATGCTCCACCTTCTTTATTTTGCTTGATAAAGAGATATTTATCATCTTTTTTAATTAAAGCGCTTACAATTATTCTTTGGTTCACTTTACTTATTCACCTCTCAACCTTCACCACTCCCCCATGTCCGGGGATTATCCAGTCGGCAAGTTCTAGAATTTTTTTGCGACTCCCTTCTAAGGCTTCCGGATTGCTGATATACGGATCATCAACGGGGGTAAAATCTTCATACCACCAAAGGTCGCCGGCAACACACACCACACCTTTATCCGTATCAACAAGCAATGAAGCATGCTGGTCTTCTTGCCCGTGGCCCGGAGTGGCAATTCTCTTAACGCCCGGAGCAATTCCCAATTCTTTACTTTCGTCAAAACGGTGTTCGTCCGCTTTATGAAAACCTACACCATCAATTACCGTGGCATTCTTAAAGAAAGGGATGTCTCTTGTGTGGTCTAAATGCTCATGGGTTGTAAATACGTGGGTTATGTCATCCGGGGTTAAATTGAACTTCTTTAAAGCTTGCACATACAGATCTGTTGACTTATGGGTTCCCGGATCAACAACAATATTAAATTCGCCCGATCTTACCAAAGTAGTGGTTGAGGCGTATTTGTGCAATTCTTCACTTACCTCTTGGTTGTAGCCTTTAATTAAAATGTCTACTTGCGCCATATTTAATCTCCCCATTTAATACTGCCTACCCCCTCCTGTAACGATTATGAGTTTATCTTTTAGTAACACAGTAATCTCTTTTTTTATCTCCGATAATTATAATATTTTCAGCCGAAAACAAGAGATATTTACAAGCCTACCTCTTCGACTATTCCTTTCATGGAATTCAGGCAGATTTCAATAAATTTTTCCAATGGCATATTTAGACCTTCTGGGTTTTGGCACATAGCCACTTCGTCCCTTCTGGTGCCGGCGGCAAAGCTTGGCTGCTTTAGGAAACGTTTTGTTACTGATGATAGTTTGACGTCCTCTAATTTTTTGGAAGGCAAAATAAGGGCAACGGCAACAATAAGTCCGGTAAGGCTATCGCAGCAAAAAATTGACCAATCGGCTTTAGAATCGAGCGGCTCATTAGTGTATCTGGCAGCATGGGCTTTGATAATGCTTATCACAGCTTCCGGAGCCCCAAGGCCATATTTCTCCAGAGCTTCTTTAGTCTTATAAGGGTGTTCATCCTTAAATTCCCCGGCATAGTCAATGTCGTGTAAAAGTCCGGCCAAAAGCCAATCTTCCCTTGGGGGCTCATTTGTGTCTAACAAGCCATTGGATTCAAAATAATCATACAATCCACCCATACAGGCTTCTACCGCCAAAGAATGGTTTAAAATATTAGGCTCCAATTGTTCTTTTAAAACCTGAAGATAATTTTGACGATTGTATGCCATATTTTCTCCTAATTATAATTGCATCAGCTGTGCCTTATTATAGCATAAATCTCATTTTATGATTTTTAAATCAAATAAATCTAGACCAAAAAAACGTACGATCATGAGCTTTTGCACTGGATATTAACCCCTAATACCTTTAAACTACAAAGAAATTATCTATAATGTTAACAAATACCCCACGATCGTGGAGTATTTTTAATGAAAAAACAGAAGTACTTTTCTTAAGCTGTCACTTGGAACCTTACCCTCACACCCCCAAAAGAATAAAAATGCCTCAAAGGGCATTTCAATTTTTCTTGGCTGCCTAAATGCACTTTCTTTCGAACTCTTTTTGGAGTGGGTTGATAGGATAAGGAAGGTGTATAAACAGCTGAATTAAGTATCACTAAATAAAAAGCGCCCAGACAAGACCATTGATTGAGATATGATTCCTCAATATAGTCCCATCTGGGCACACTTGCATGCTGAGTATATTCTTGCTATTTCGCCTCGATTAAATCTCAAGACTATTTCTATAAAGTCGCTCCCAGAAAATCCAACAGATATGTCATCAAGGTAATACCGTTACAGCCCGAGTTCCTTTGCACCATTCTCTAAAGCTTTGCTTCCTATTTCTCCGGGAAGCCCAGCGAAAGAAAAGATGTAGACACCAGCCCTCACAACTCTAATAGCTGTGGTCACTGAGTCTAAGGCAGGACTATTGATGATCCGGTAAGCATCGGGATGATGCGTAAGCAGAAAAGCAACGTCTCGCACGGCCTCGTAATACCTCTCGGCGGCAACCAAAGTAACTTCGCCTATAAGCCCAGAGTACAGAGGCAGCTTTATCCTTGCGCTTTCCTCGGTGAAAACGCCTACATAACCGCCTTTATACATCGGGTCGTTAAGCTCCTCGATCGCTTTTAACAGTGATTTGAAAAGCGTTTCAATAACCACTCCAAGGTCATTATTCCCGACCGTATCCGATAGCTTTTTCAATTAAGTTCACCTCCTCTTGACAATAGAATTCTGTTCCGTAATGTGCTCCATTAAGAAGCAGGCCTGTAATCAAACCTGGCTTATTAATATTTAAGACGTATGCCTTTCTCTCGCCTGGTTTTGCTGAAACAAAGTCCCAACAATACCTTACTTTTGTCACCATTCCGCCCGTTCCAACTGCGCTGCAATCTCCAGTAGCAATGCAACGGATTTCATCTGAAAGTTCACGAACGTATGGGATCAGCTTTGCATCTGGATTGCCGTTGGGGTTATCTGTATGCAAGCCATCCACATTAGTGAATAAAGCCAGGGTACCAGCATCAATTGCTTCAGCAATCATGTATGCCGTGTGATCGTTGCCATTGAGTTTTTCCTCAGCCTCTAATTCTTCACTCGCGACAAAATCGTTGTAGTTGAAAATCGGTATAGCGCCCATCGACCATGTCTCGAATACTGAGTCTCGAATGTCTGCCATGGCTTTAGCGGTTTTAAAGTTATCCTCGGTTACTAGGCCTTGAATAACCAATGTATTACCAAAGTGCTTTTGATAGATATTCATCAGCTTGCACTGGCCGACACCTGAAAGTACTCGTCTTTTAACTTGATCGCTAGGGATGCCCCATAAACCGACGATTTCAGCACCTATTGATAATGCGCCAGAAGTGACAATTGCCACTCTGTAACCATTTTGCGACAGGTTCTTTACATCTTCTACGATATGGGAAATAACGTCTTCATTCACTCCTCCGGGATCAGTCAGGCCTTCGCTGCCGAATTTTAAGACAATCCTCTTATTCTTATTGCCGTTCAATTATTACCCCTCCCATAACAAGAATATTTTTTATAATGACAAGCTGCCTTCAAACGCTTAAAGGCAATTTGCCATTATAAAGCAGGGGCATTTTTTAAGGAACTGTTGACTGCTAATCATACCATAATTTTGTTGATTTGGCGAGGTTTTTGCGGAATTTTGAGTAACTGACTAAAGCCAAGAGTTCGAATCCCGTTTACCTTAACAACCATTTGAGGGTGAATTGCCTGTTTTTAAAGAAATTAATCGAACTCAAAAAAAGACCCATTTCAAGGTCTTTCTATATTTCAGCCGGGGTGCGTCCCTTTTAGCTGGGGAGGAGGCCGGCCTTCGGCCGATCACCCGTAGGGCGAGATTCTCACCGCAGCTCACTGCTTTTAGCTATATTATCCGAATGTTTATCAAATTCTAAGCGCTTTAGGTATCACCATTGTCATCTTGAACGTTTATCTCGGGGGTCTCACCCTCCATCCCCAAAGAAAATAAATACACCCTCTCGGGTGTCTTCATTTTCTTGGCTGGGGTGGTAGGACTCGAACCTACGAATGGCGGCTCCAAAAACCGCTGCCTTACCACTTGGCTACACCCCATTAAATATTTTTACTAATTCCTTTTATCCAGCCAGCAATCTGTCGATTAAAATTTGTACTCTTACTGACACACACTCTTATCAATCCATAATAATTTTTATTTATGTGCCTATTTGTCTTTGGCCGATGCCTTTTAAAAATCGTTTTTTCGAATTCTTCGATCGGAATATTAAGTTCGTTAGACCAATATTCTAAAGCTTTGACTTCATCAGCTGACTCATGAATATGTAATCTGCATTTTATATCTTTTGGTGAAATATCGCAAATTTTGGTTAGCCACATTAGAAACACTTTTAACATATCCGGATCGGAATTCCCAAAGAAAACTCTCTCGGAAACATTGTATTCTTTTTGTTTTGCGCCTTCAGCCCAATAAAGACAAACACCTATAAGCCAAAGCTCTCTTTTGCTTAAATTTCCAATTTCTTTCTGGGATCTCTCCATGATTTCATTTGTTAACTTTATTCTTTTGTGTTTTATAGTTTCAATCGCTTTAAGATGCGCTTGCTTTCTTTTTTGGGTTAGTTTTTGTTTTTGTTTGTCAGCTAATCCAATATCTCTCAACCATAACGATAAGGACGATTTAGCAACCGGAACTTCAGCCAAGATTTCATTATAAGAATATCCTTGCTGTCTTAATTTTATCGCTTGTAATCTTTCCTCGGTTTTAGAAATCATTTGAACCACATTTATCTATATAAGATTATAATATTTATGGTTCATAGCTGTCAATCCTTTTAGCTTTTTATGCTAACAGCTTGTCTATTTTAAAACAAAACATTGATTTTGGCAATATTTTCTTTCTTGGCAGGAAACTTGCTCATTAGCATTAGCTCATCTCGAATAAGTCTTGGGGTCAAAAAGTATTTCGAAACGATCTGCTTTCCGGCCCTCCCCATCTTTAAGCGAAGATGAGTATCTTCTAAGATCATGGCCATTCTCTTTGCGCATTCCATCGGCGAGTCAACCAAGCATCCGTTCTTGCCGTCAACAATTTGCAGTCTGATTCCTCCAACATTTCCGCCTATAACCGGCGTTTCTTTAAACATTGCCTCCGAAACCGTAAGCCCAAATCCCTCTTTAATGGATTTTTGCAAAATAATTTGCGATATGGTTTGAAAAGCATTAACTTGCTCCTCTGTTAGATCCTTAAGAATTTTTATATCCTTTTCTGTCTTAACATAATCCTTTAACTGCCTATAAATTGCCATGCCCTCAGGATCATCCGAAGCCGCCGAACCAACTAAAGCTAGCTGAAGTTCTGGTATCCTTTTTTTAGTTATAATATAGGCCTTAATGACTCCTAGAGGATCTTTCCAGAGATCAAAGCGCGAGACCTGAGTTACAAGAGGCCGTCTGGTATCAACCCCCAATTTTTCAACAATTTTTCTTGCTCTAAGCTCGTCCATTTTTTTATTTTTTGGTGTTAAGGGATCGATAGCCGGAGGGATAACAAACCTTTTTTTGATTGGTAAGTCTCCAGGGATAAATTCCTTTAGAGAGAAAATACCGGCATCATACTCGTCTAAAAATCTTTTTAGGTAATCCCAAACAGCTTTGTTATTTGGGCTGACATGGATATGGCAGCGCCAAATAGCATTAAAATCCTTGCCGTCATAAAAGTGCGGTATTGCTAAAGGCTGAGGATCATGGAAAAAGACAAAATCCCATTGCTCTTTTTTCGCTTTTAATAAGTGCGCATTGTAAGCATTAACTCTTTCGTATAATTTCCTAGATTCCGAGTTTAAAACTATTTTGCCATTTCCCTGAAGCGCGTTATGCATGCCTTTAGTAATATCAAAGAATTCTTTTCCCGCCTCAATAACCTGCCAAGAGACATCTAAGCCCAAGTCGTGAAGCAATGGGACCTCGGAGCGCAGAATTTCGGCAACCCCTCCCCCGTTTGAGGTTGAATTAATATGAAGAATCCGAGCGCCTTTTAGGGGCTTTGCAAGCTCAATTAATTCCGAATAAAGCTCATCGGAAATAAGCCCCTTATAACTTCTTATGGATTTCGGATAGACCCTCACTTTTCGCATAGCTAGATATTCCCTCATATTTACGTTATAGGGCAAATGCTTACGTGTCAAGAATCAACTCTAACACAACCGAAACCGACGAATGAAGAATTAGGAATTAAGTATTAAGTGTTTGGAATATTGAATATAGAATAAAGTGCGAGAGTTGCTAAATTTTTTTGTTCTGTATTCCTATGCTTTATTCTTTATACATTATTCTTGATTCTGTTTTTAACCCTTGATTTTCTTCCACCTTACCCCCTTAGAGGTGTCTTCCAGCTCTATTCCGTGACGCAATAGCTCATCTCTGATCCTATCCGCTGTTTCCCAATCTTTTCTCCTTCTTGCATCTTCTCTTTCTAGGATCAGCTCGTCTAAGAATTCCGGCAAATCCTTGGAAGAAGGTCTTATCTTATCTAATCTTAGCTGCAAAACCTCATCCAAGTCGTACAGAAATGCCAGAATTGATTCCGACTGAGTTGTGTTAAGCTGAGTAAAAATTTTATTCACTTCTTTTATAAGCCCAAATATTTTTGACAAAGCAAGCGGCGTATTAAAATCATCATCCATCGACTGAATAAAATCTTCTCTCGTTTTAAGCGTTATTCCGCTAACATCTAAATTATTAGGCTTGTCAGAGTCTACCAACTGTAATCTAGCCATAAAATCGTGCAATCCTTCAATCGAATTCTGACTTTCTTCAAACATTTTTTCATTAAAATCTATTGTAGATCGATAGTGAGATTTTAATATCGCATATCTTATCACTTCCGGATCATGTTTTTGAAGTAATTCTCTTACTGTTGTAAAATTTCCTTTTGATTTACTCATCTTTTCGCCACCAATATTGACCAAATTATAAAGCACCCAGTAATTAGCCATTGGCTTTCCAGTATAGGCCTCTGATTGAGCTTTCTCGTCTTCGTTGTGAGGAAAAATATTGTCTATTCCTCCACCGTGGATATCAAAAGTATCCCCAAGGTACTTGTAACTCATAACCGAACATTCGATATGCCAACCGGGGTAACCCAAACTCCAGGGGCTTTCCCATTTTAAAATGTGTTCTGGCTCTGCCTTTATCCACAAAGCAAAATCGGCCGGGTTTTGCTTCTCTTCTCGTATCTCGACTCTTGCTCCCGCTTCCATCTCTTCTAGTTTCCTGCCGGATAATTTGCCGTAATCCTTAAACTTTGCGACATCAAAATAGACCGATCCGTTAACCTCGTAAGCATACTTTTTTTGAATTAAAACTTTAACAAACTCTATTATCTCTTCTATGTGCTGACTGGGACGAGGAGCGATAGTTGCATCTTTTACCTGAAGCGCCCTAAAGTCCTCATAATAAGCATTAATATACTGATCGACTAACTCCATTGGATCGACTTTAGTTTCTTTGGCTCTCTTTTCGATCTTGTCTTCCCCCTCATCTGCGTCGTCCGTTAAATGTCCGACATCCGTAAAATTCTGCACATAAGTAACTGCGTAGCCTCGCCATTCTAAATAACGCCTGATAACGTCCATCGAAACATAACCTTTGGCATGACCTAAATGCGAATAATCGTAAACCGTTGGACCGCACACATACATCTTAATCTTCGTATCCTCAATCGGTTTAAATTCTTCCTTTGTCTTAGAAAGCGTATTGTAGATTTTCATGCCATTCTCCATTTATTATAAATTTAAAAACTGCTCTCCTTTAAAAAACAAAATACAATCTTTTTAAGAGTTACAAATTTAGTAGTTTTTGTCAATGTAAAAAGTAATCCCTAAAGCTATATTTAAAACATGAGAAAAAAGAAAGGAATCTTAAAAAAGGGAAATGTGTTTTATGACTCGCTACTAAGTTATTCGCATAACAAACGCTCTTTTACTGTTTATGGCCCACGTTCTTATGCAGATATTCTAATAAGGTCATTTTATGATTTTTCCCAAATGCTTAAAAAAATATTTTATAGTGTTTTATTCTTGTTCGGTTCCCTAGTTTTGGGGGGCACTATTTTATTCGGTTCAATTTTCTTCATTTATTATAAATTTCTACCAACTCCAGCTTTAGCTGATCTCAGAAACATCCAGGCCAAAGGAGCAAGTATTTATGATAGGAATGGAGTGCTATTATACGATCTCCAAGATGGTGCCGAACATAAAAGGATGAAACTGTCAGAAGTGCCGGATACCCTCATTAAAGCGACCTTGGCAGTTGAAGACAAAGATTTTTACAACCATCGCGGCTTTGATCCAAGAGGAATCACGAGAGCAGCCTTAAATAACTTTACAAATAATGACAATATCCAGGGCGGATCTACTATTACTCAACAGCTAGTTAAAAATACGATTGTTGGCAACGAAGTAAGTATAAACAGAAAAATTAAAGAACTGGCCTTAGCCGTTAAAATTGATCGGGATTATGAAAAAAATGATGTTCTAGAAGCCTATCTAAATGATGTCTTTTACGGAAATAATTCGTGGGGTATTTCGGAAGCATCCGATCATTATTTTAACAAAACCCCCGCGGAGCTAACACTGTCAGAATCAGCCCTAATTGCCAGTTTGCCGACGGCTCCCACCAGATATTCTCCGTTATCTAGCATTGAGATAGCAAAAGAAAGGCAATCCGAGGCCTTAAATCGAATGGTTAATCTTAATTATATAACCCCCGAAGAAGCCGAAAAAGCCGAAAAAGAACCAATTATTTTCAGCAACTTTCAAAACGAGATTAAAGCACCTCATTTTGTAATGAAAGTTCTGGATATGATTGCCGATGAATTTGGTGAAGAAGAAATCACTAGAGAAGGGTTTAAAATTTATACAACCCTAGACTTAGCAAAACAAGAAGCCGCCGAGGACATCCTAGCACGCCAAGTTAAAAGCTTAGCCAACCAAAATGTTTCTAACGGCGCTTTAGTGTCTATGGATCCAAAAACCGGCGAAATACTCTCTTATGTGGGCGGCGCCAATTGGTTTGATGACTTGAATTATGGCAAAGTCAATAATGCTGAAGCCAAGAATCAACCCGGATCCGCCATCAAACCGTTTGTCTATCTAAAAGCTTTCCAGACCGGAATGACAACCGGCACGGTTTTACATGATAAATCAACTGATTTTGGAGGCGGATATAAACCCAGAAACTATGACGGAAAATTTAGAGGCAACGTACTGCCAAGAAGAGCCCTATCAAACTCTCTAAACATTCCGGCCGTAGAAGTATTAAAAAAAGTTGGAGTAGAATCAGCTCTAGATACCCTAAGAAGTTTTGGAATAAATACCCTTGCCGATCCAACAAACTATGGTCTATCTCTAGTTCTTGGAGGCGGCGACGTAAAACTAACCGAACTTGTTTTTGCGTACAGCGTCCTCGCTAATAATGGGGTAAAACAAGATCCAAACTTTGTAATCAGAATTGAAAATTCCAGAGGAGAAATTGTAAAGAATAGGAAAGATACTGTGCCTCAAAAAGTAATCGAACCGGAATATGCTTATTTAATTACCAATATCCTTTCTGACAATAACGCCAGAATCGAGATTTTTGGCCCGAATAGCCCCTTAAAATTATCCAGACCGGCCGCTGCTAAAACCGGAACAACCGATGATTACAAAGATTGCTGGACTATTGGATTTACTCCGGAACTTGTAACCGGCGTTTGGATCGGCAATCCCAATAATGCCAAAATGGGCGGAGTAGCCGGAGCCATGGGTGCTGCGCCTATTTGGCATGATTTCATGGAAGCTGCCTTAAAAAATACTCCGCCCAGCAATTTTGAGATACCGGCCAATATTGTCTCGTTAAACATCTGTTTGGACGGCAAGAAAGCCGCTACCGGTGGAATTCAGGAAGTTTTTATTAAGGGAACTGAGCCAACGGCCGCCTGTAATATTTTAAAAAATAACAATAATCCCAAAAAAGCTCCTTAAAAAACTATAGAGACTTTAAAGACAGAGTTTTGATTATGACTATAACAATAAATACGCTCGAGCTAAACCTCTACCCGACCCTCTAAGGCTCTTGAGACCGTTAGCTGATCGGCATATTCTAAGTCTGCTCCCATCGGCAGGCCAGAAGCAAGCCTTGTAACTCTTATCCCTAAAGGCAAAATCAATTTTTGCAGATATAAAGCCGTGGCCTCGCCCTCAAGATTGGGATTAGTGGCAATTATGACTTCCACGACCCCCCGATCCAGACGCTTCATAAGATGACCGATAGTTAAATCTTCCGGACCCATACCTTCAATTGGAGAAATCACGCCGTTTAAGACATGATACTGGCCCCTAAATTGCCCTGTATTCTCGATCGCCAAGATGTCTAAAGGTTCTTCAACAACACAAATGAGATTTTGGTCACGCCTTAGATCGTCGCAAATTTGGCAAGAATCACTATCGGTTAAACTACAACAAGAAGAGCAGCTATTGATGCCTTCAGTTATCCTTAGGACTGCCTCGCCAAGTAGTCTCACATTGTCTTTGCTTTCCTTTAGCAAATAAAAGGCCAGACGTCCCGCAGTTTTTGGGCCAACACCCGGAAGTTTTGACAGTTCGTCAATTAAATTTTGTACAGATTTTGGTATAACTTGCATTTAAAAAATGTTCTTAAAACTTAAGTATATCGACTCAAAGAATTTCTCCCCTGCAAGGACAAAGTAAGAAACTATGAGCATAAGAGTTACAAAGGAAATCTTAACTAACTTATTGCCTCGGACAAATCCCTTAAAAGATCCTCGGCCTTCTTCATGGTATAAGTAATTCCAGACTGCGTAAAGAATAACAAAGAATATAACACACACCGGAATTAAGTAAAGCACCAAAACCAAGATAGCCCCGAAAGAGTTAAGAACAATATTAACAAGACCAAGCAGAAAGTTTACTAAAAAATCAAAAAACTTCGGAATCGATTTCATATGTATCCTCTTTTAAACTAAAAGCCTAAACCCATTCCTTTTGCAATATTGGCTGCAATTTGCTGAGACTTTGTCACGGCCTGCTCTAAGGCCGACTTGATCTCTCTTTCTAGTTTCTCTAAGTTATTAACATCAATTTGAGCTTTATCAATATTTACAGACTGAACTTTTTGCTCGCCATTTATAACTATATTAACAGCACCGGCATTAACTTCTACCACTTCCGCTCTTAATTTTTTCTGAAGTTCCTTAGCTTTTTTTACTAAATCGTACTTGTCTTTTAAGCTCATCGTCTCTCCTTATGGTTAATATGAAATTCTTGTTCTGATTATAGCAAAAGAGAACTATCTTGTATACAGAGTGGCCTTAATTCCCTTATCTTTATTTTCCTCAAAAACCACTCTCTTATTCCAATTACTTAAAATGTCTTTTAGGGATGGATCTTCCTCTCCCCTTCTTCCGATTATCCAAATTCTATTTCCAGAGTTTAACATGTTTCCTTTTTTTACCATGTAATCCTCGGGCCTGTCCCAAAAGAGAGATGATTCTCCATAACCGCTCGCCTTTTCATAAATAAGCTTTATTTCTTTGTCCCCAAAATAGTAGGTAGAATTTAAAAAAGTATAAAGACTTTCAGAAAAAACGACGTCACCCTCCTTTTTTTCGACAATTACTCTTTTATAAAGCTCATCCATGGGGATATCCATTTCTTTATGCATAAAATTAATCCCTATCGAAAAAACAATTAGAAACCCCAACCCAGACACCAATCTTAACTTTTTATCTGACACACTAGAAACAGCGCTTCCCCAAATAATTAACAATGCAACCCCAGAAAAAACAAAATAGCGATTCTCATACACCGGAACCACAAATAAGGAGAACAAAAACACAATCACCATTGGCAAATAGGCATAAATAAACATCAAAAAAGCCTCTTTAAATGGCTTTTTAAAGAATAAGAAAGTCGTAATTAAAACTAAGAAAATCCCTAAGACCCCGTAGATAAAATTAATATTGGATTCGTTGCCTACAAAACTATTAAAAGTTGCAAAACCTAAAACGCTTTTGGGAATAGTTTCAATAGTCATCCATTCCGGCAAGATCCAATAGTCGGATTTTATATGCTGAAACTGACGCAAAACGACAGAAAACCAGGGCCCGTAAAAAATTATAATTATCAAATTAACTATAATCCATTTAAAATTGTAAATGCTTAATTTACCAATAAATCCTTTTATGCCAGGTTTCGATGAATAAGCTAATACTATAAACCAATGAACAATAATAGCCAAAAAAGCATAATATTGGGTATAAACAGCTAAAATCATGGCAATAAGATAAGCCAAAAGAAAATTATCATTTTTATCTTTAACGTAGCAAAACAAAAAATATGTCCCGAGAGTCACTAAAAAAGCAACCAAACCGTACATCCGCGCTTCTTGCCCAGAATGAATCATTAAAGGCGAAAATGCAGCAAACAAGGAGGACCAAAAAGCAGCTCTTTTATTAAATATCTTTTGAACCAGAATGTATACCAAATAGATTGTTCCAATCGAAACAACAAGAGACAAACCCCTTATGGCCAGAATGGATCCCCCAAATAGAAAGGTCCAAAGTTTTACCACCATGTAATAAAAAGGAGGATGAACATCCCGCGCCGTTCTCAGAATTATATCTTCTAAGTTAAAATGAGATAGCCACAGCGTATAACCTTCGTCATGAGAGACACCGGAACCAATCTTATATAATCGTAAAAATAAACCGATTAGAACCGGATAAATCCAGCTATTTAGATAGACTTTTTTACGACTGATAACTTCATCTTTTAAGCTCTTCTTATTATAATAACCTCTAAAAAGCTTCCATTGAATTTCTATGATTTCAAAAAACGATTTAAATACATCTTTTACAGTGATGTTTGAGTCTTTCTCTTCATCATTCCAGTCCACCGGAACCTCAACAATCGAGAAACCGTATTTTTTAGCAATTACTAAAACCTCAGTATCAAAGCCAAATCCCGGCAGGGTAACCAGAGGAAAAATTGTATCCGCTGCTTTTTTTGAAAATATTTTAAATCCGCAACGACTATCCGTAAAACATTGACCCAGCAGCACAGTAAAAGCCAAATTTCCTCCCCGAGAAATAAATTGCCTTACCCGGCCTTGTTTTAGTCCGGCAGTATAGCTCCTGGCATGACCATAAATTAAAACGTCAATCACGTCCTTTGAGGCTCTAAAAAAAGACGGAAACCATTTTTTTGTCGGCACATTCAGATTATCCGTATATCTCGAGCCGATAACAATATCGTACTCGCGAACATATTTTAAAAGCTTATCTACTTGGTTAAAATTTGTCGAATTATCGGCATCCATAAACATTTTAAAATCGCCCTTCGACTTGTAAATACCAGACTTGACTGCCGAACCCTTACCGCCTTTTCCGGGAGGATCAACGAAGACCTCAAATCTCGAAATTTTATTTTTTTTAGAGTTGGCGATTTTTACGGAACCATCGGAAGAGTGGCCATCCACATAAATAATTTCGACATTGTAAGGTAACTTCGGAACATGCTTTATAATGTCATCAATTGTTTTCCCTAGCTCTACGGCCTGATTTTTACCAGGAATCACCACTGATAGAAGTTCTTTTCGAACCACTCGCTAGCTCCCTTTTACAGTGTAAATGTTAAATAAAACTCTCTTAGAATATGGGGAAACATACCACCCCACGTCGCCACCTGGAAACTTTTCTTGGATTTTGGCTAGATACGGCTTGTCTGCTTCTGAAAAAACAAAAGTATTCTTATTAGAACTTAGTTTCAATTCCGGCAAGGAATTTAAAGAGACTTCTTTCATTTCTTTTGTCTCGAGTGCCTTAATAATATTACTTCTATCATTTTGCCAATAATATTTCGAGCTTTCATTGGGCAATCCATTCAAAAATTGTGTCGCCGCCACCAAATCTTCGTTAAAAACTTGATAAACCTCAGGACTTCCTCGCCAAGCCCAAAAATATTTTTCTATATTGAATATAGCCGTCGTTGTCATCAGCCCCGCAAAGACGATCGCAGCTAAAGCTTTTGCCAATTTATTAAACGGAAATATCTTAGCCCAACTTGCAAGCGTCCAATCTATTGCGAGTCCCGAAAAAATAAAAACAAAAGGAATGGCGCCAACGGCCTTAAAAACATAAAGATAATTATGAGAAAAAGCTGCCGGCATGAGGCTGGCAAAAAAACCTAAAATCAAGAATTGGTATTTAGTGCTATGAAAATATTTTAAAGCAATAATAAAACCGGATAAAAAGGATATGCCAACAAACGGATCCAATAACGGTTCGTCTTTTAAATTAGTATGCCAGATAGCCGGCGTCTCAATATTAAATAGAAGCAAACTCTTAAAAACATTTTTAGCTAAGTTTATCGGCCCAGGCCAAAAAGAAAAAGCTATTTCCGGATGCCAGATCAAATATATAACCCCCGGAAGCATAAAGCTCATAACCAAGATCTCAAAAACAAATATTTCTTTCTCATATTTTTTGAGTATTTTTGGCTTCTTATAAAAAGCATAAATAAAAATCGGTAAAAATAAAACGGGAATAAGCCAAAAAACTAAGCTCGAGTAAAAACCTAACCCAACCAAAACCCCTAAGACAGCGAAATAAGATTTCCTTTTTTCCCTAAAAGCTAAGGAACCGAAAATCATCATAAGTAAAAATAACACCGGGATTATATTGGCGTGGACAATAGACCTTGATACTAGTATCGGCCAAAAAGAGAATGCTGCTAAAAAAGATGCAACTAAAGCAATTCTCTGATTAAACCAAAGCCGGCCTAATAAATAGATAAGAAAAACCGTGAGAACACCTAAGATGGCTGAAAAAAACCTCAAGGCCATCAAATGGTTACCACCAAACAAATGACTAAAACCAAGAACTCCCGCCCTAAATAGCATGTCAGGACCTATCTTAAAGCGATCTATCGACTGAAGGATCAATACCGCTTCGTCATTGTAAAGTCCGGGCGGTACCGAATTTAAATCTATAAAACGGATAAAAATAGATGCGAGCAATATTGCAGAGAAAGTAAGTTCATGTTTGTAGGATTTTAAGAAAGCTAAAATAACGGGCCATAACCCTATTTTAAACTTAATCCATATAATCTTTAATTTAGTTTTTATTTTGTAAATGCCCATTTTTTGTAAAGGTTAAAGTTCCATACCATGCCAAAACCAATCCCCCAGCATTTGGCAAAATTGTTTAATACAAATGAATAATTAAAAAAATTTGATAACCCGATTGATGATACTGCTTCATATGCCAAGTTGCCCGGAAAAATCCAGATTCTAGTTAAAAAATAAATAACCAATGTTTGAATACCATATACCCCAATAACAGTAACTAATAAAAACCTTACAATCTGACTAATTTTATATTTACCGTCGCTCGCGTTAAAAGTCCAATTTTTATTGAAGTAAAAACTGTTGGCCATTGCAATACTTCCGGAAATCATGGAGGCAACATAAGGCGTTAAAATTAAAATATTTATTGCCAAGTTATAGAATAAGATGTCTATAAAGGTGCTAGTTATCCCAACAACCGAAAATCTGCCCACTTCCTTTTTTGTCTTGCCGTCACCAAAGGGCCTTAAAGTCATTTAAGAAGATATCCTTTACTCATTAACTATCTTTTATATTATCAGAGATGTCATTATTACGCACGTTTCTTTTCAAGATTTTTAAAAGCCATCTGATCAGCCACGAAATAAAGTTCCACCTCACCCGTTGGTCCATTTCGATGTTTTCTAATTAGAATCTCGGCGATATTCTTTTTTTCCGTCTCCTTATTATAGACGGCATCTCTATAAACAAATAATACAACATCGGCGTCTTGCTCAATCGATCCGGATTCCCTTAGATCTGATAATTGTGGCCGCTTGTCGGGTCGATTTTCAAGCTGTCTTGAAAGCTGGGATAAAGCCACTACCGGAACATTTAATTCTCTAGCAAGACCCTTCAAGGACCTTGATATCTCAGAAATTTCCTGAACTCGATTGTCCGGATTTCGTCCCGTCATAAGCTGCAAATAGTCAACAATAACAAGCCCCAAACCGTGTTCTCTCTGAAGCCTTCTCGCTTTTGCTCTCATCTCCAAAACCGTAACTCCCGGTGAATCATCAATATAGAGCGGGGCTTCCGATAAAGTAGCCATTGCATGACCAATCTTTGGAAAATCATCGTCATTTAGATTGCCCGTGCGGAGTTTCCAAGAATCAATTCCGGCTTCCGAACAGAGCAACCTATCCACAAGTTGCTCCTTTGACATTTCTAAGGAAAAAACACCAACCGGAATTCCTTCTTTTGAGGCGACGTGCTGAGCGATATTCATAGCAAGAGAGGTTTTACCCATCGATGGTCTACCGCCAATAATAATCAAATCTGATGCTTGCAAACCAGCAAGCTTATTATCTAGTTCTTTATACCCGGTTGGTACACCTCTCAAGCTATCCTTATCCTTATGTAGCTGGTCTAACTTCTCAAAAGTATCAGTAAGAACAGACTTAATAGATAAAAAAGTTTGTTTATGATGCTTTTGGGAAACTGAAAACAAATTTTGTTCAGCTTTGTCTAAAATTTGATCCACATCGCTATCTTCGTCAGCAGTAAAAGCAATGATGTTTCCGGCTGCATCGATAAGGCGCCGTAAAATGGCTTTATCGGCTACAATCTTGGCATAGTTTTCTATATGCGCCGAGGAAATGACCGCACCGGCGAGACCGGCCAGATAAGAAGAACCGCCTATATTTTCCAACTCTCCTTTTCCACTTAGCCTGTTTGATAAAGTAATAAGATCAATTGGCTCTCTTTTTTCAAAAAGTTCCAACATGGCCCCGTAAATTTTTTCGTGCGTTCCTTTATAAAAATCTTCGGCTGCTAAGATATCGACAATCTTAATGATGGCATCTTTATCAATTAAGAGACATCCTAAAACCGAAACTTCAGCTTCAACATTTTGAGGCGGAATCTCTCTTAACCCCTCCACTTTATCCGGTTTTTTTCTTTGATTCTCTGCCATTATCCTACTATTTCGCCTCCAAAAATTTCAATTGATTTAGCTACGATGTCCGATTTTTTATCTTCTTCCTTTTTCATTTTTTCGCCTTTTTTTAGAACACATTTTACCCTAAGCGGCTCGCCATAAACTTTTGCAATTGCTTTTTCCAAGATCATTTTATTTTTAACGTCTTCAATTCTTTCTTTATGAAATTGGTAAAGAAAAGCGAGTACTAGGACTCCCTTATCTATTTCCGGATCAGCTGCTTTTAAGAAAGCGTGAACAGAGTGATTTGAAGATTTAATCTCCAAAAGAAGCTCTTCCCACTTGTTGGAACCCGTATCCGTTATCATTTCTTTGGATGACTTTTCGGACACTTTCTTTTCTATTATCCCCTCGTATATTTGACCGCGTATTGACATCCCGATTTTGACTAAGGCAATCTCTAAAGGTAATTGCGGCAGGGACGAGAGCTTACTTTGTTTTTCTACATTAGCAAGAATTTCCAATATGTCAATTAGTTCCCTTTCTGAGGTTGCATTCGAAACTTTTTCTAAGTACTCTTTAGGGATTTTTTCACTCTCCCTCCTTGCTAGCTTAAATAGAAAAACTTCCCTTAAAAACTCTAAAAGATTTTTTACAAATTGATTAACGTCACCGCCCCTCAAGACTAAGTCATTAATTATATCTAATGGCTCTTTCGTTTTACCCTTTGCCATAAGTAAGGCAACATTGAATATTTGCTCTAAATCGGCCCGTCCAATAATAGATTTTATTTCCATTTCAGTAATTTTTTTAGCGTTAAATGAGGAAACCTGATCAAGAAGAGAGATAGCATCTCTTAAACCGCCACTGGCTTCGACAGCAATCATTTCTAAGGCTTTTAATTCGTATTCAAATCCTTCTTTTTTAGAGATATCTTCCAAACGAGCTGTAATAAGCTTAGTGTTTATTCTTTCAAAATCAAATCTCTGACATCTGGAAATTATGGTATCGGGAACTTTGTGGATTTCGGTTGTCGCTAAAACAAAAATGGCGTGAGCTGGCGGCTCTTCCAAGGTCTTTAGAAGCGCATTAAAGGCTTCTTTGGTAAGCATATGGACTTCGTCTATTATAAAAACTTTGTATTTAGCTTGGTTCGGCGCAAATTTTATTTTATCTCTTAGATCCCTAATCTCATCAATGCCCCTGTTAGACGCCGCGTCAATCTCTATCATATCGATGGCCTTGCCGTCAATAAAAGACTTGCACATCACGCATTTATTGCAAGCCTCACCCTTTTTTATGTCCTTACAATTAATGGTTTTGGCAAAGATTCTGGCAATCGAAGTTTTACCCACCCCTCTTGGGCCCGTAAAAAGATAGGCATGAGAAATTTGCCCCATCCCTATGGCATTTTTTAAAGTTTTAGTAATATGTTCCTGTCCGGTTACTTCCTCAAAATTCCCCGGACGATATTTTCTATATAAAGCAGTTGTCATCTTGCACCTCGAGTTACAGTATAGCAAAATTTAAGGATAAATAAAGAAGGAATAATACCCCCTGATTAAAATCATAGCCCGAATAGCAAGTTTATTTTTTTAAAAAAATGATACTGTTTTTATGAAATACTTAGCGGGCGAATATCTAATTAAAAAAAGAAATTAGCGTGTGGCAGACTGCTGCCAGGTTTGAACATGAGAGCTAAGAGGAAAACCAAGCTGCCCGACAGAATCGTAACCCGTAGCAAGAAGCTTGCCATCTTTGTCCAAGGCGAAGCTATGACTTCCGTTAGCCGAGATCGTTTGAACGTTAGACAAAGGGTTTTGAGTCCAGACACTTCTGCTGGTAGTGTCGCTCATGCCTAACTGGTCCCTATCATTATACCCGGTACACCAAAGAACGCCGTCATTTTTTACAATAAAAGAATGGTATGCACCGACACTTACATATTTTGCATTACTTGCAGTTTGAACCCACGAATTTCTGTGGTTTCCGTCTCCCAATCCCAGACCGCCGGCGTTGTTGTAGCCCGTTGCCCAAACCGTGCCGTCGTTTTTTAGAGCCATGGAATGTTGACCGGCAGATACGGCTGCCACGTTTGCAAGAGTTGTTTGAGTCCATGAATATCTGTGATTCCAGTCGCCTAAACCTAATGCTCCATAAGTATTATCCCCCGTCACCCAAACTGTGCCGTCGTTTTTTAAGGCGACGGAAAAGCTGCATCCGGCGGCTACGTCCTTTACATTGCTTAGCCCTGTCGGGGTCCAAGATTCCCTTTTGGCCGTATCGCCAACCCCGAGCGAACCGTTCACATTACTACCGGCAGACCATACCGTCCCGTCAGTTTTTAAAACTAAGGCATGGGAGCCGCAAACACTGGCAGATACCGTTTTAACCCCCGTTAAAATGCTTTGCCAAGAAGTAATATATTGATACGCCATCCCGATCCCCAATTGTCCACCCCTATGATCACCGGTAACCCATAACGAATTATCATCCATGACGGCGTAGGACGATTGAGAGCCCGCATCGACATATTTTACCTTATTATTGTTAAGGAAAAAGGGAGCGATTTGGTTCCATGAACTATAACTCGTTTCTCCCGTTCCTAATGCCCCCCAATTTCCGGCTCCTGTAACCCATAAGGAACCGTCTGATTTTCCAAGTAAGCTGTGGGTAACGCCCGCCGCAAAAGAAGTAGTGTTTGGCCATGTAATCCCCACCCCCACCGTCCTCGTCTTACTCACCCCTCCTCTAGTCACTTCCACCTTGGCATTACCCACAAAGGTGCTGGTATAGGTACAGGTTTGAGAAGCGTTTGGAATGTCATAAGTGGTTGTCGCTGTGGCACATGGAGTAGCCGGATAATCAGATTCTTTTAGGTAAAACTTCCAGGTAAAATTGTCAGTTATGTTAAAGCCGGAGCTTGTAGTTTGAGCTGAGAAAGTAACAGGAGATCCCACGGATGCCGGACTTGAAGCGGTAAAGGAGGTAATGGTTAGGGTGGGGTCATTGGTTTTACATTGGACAGTAACGTTTTTTGAAAAAACATCGGTTAAAGTATAGTTAAAGGTAGTGGAATAACTAAGACCGGATTCGTTTAAGGTTATGGGTATAGTATTCCCTCCTTCAA